>Ga0208543_1000249_pt1 | contig 19087 bp, 19 predicted proteins | sample DEB08_DNA_14_FD_185497 | JGI IMG/M metagenome (GOLD analysis project Ga0208543, IMG submission 185497) | Aqueous microbial communities from the Delaware River and Bay under freshwater to marine salinity gradient to study organic matter... | ecosystem: Environmental > Aquatic > Marine > Coastal ...
CATCGTCGTCACCCTTCGCAGCACCAGCGTCACCGCCCTTCGCCACAGCGTCACCGCCCTTCGCCACAGCGTCACCGCCCTTCGCCACAGCGTCACCGCCCTTCGCATACTCGGACGCTTCCCACGCCGCCTTCGCCTTTTCCACATCGTACCTAACACCAGCATAACCCCCCACAGCGGGGTCGTGCCACCTCCTCCATTTGCCATACGCCGTATGCCCGTCCTTGCTCGGCGATGGCTTCTTCGTACCCACGAAATCTTTGCGTTCATTGTACCACTTCGCCATCTTCTCGTCCATCTTCTCCTTCGCCTTCTCCTTCTCCTCCTTTGCCTTCTCCTCCTTCGCCTTCTCCTCCTTCGCCTTCTCCTCCTTCGCCTTCGCCATCTTCTCGTCCATCTTCTCCTTCTTCTCCTTCGCCTTCTCCTCCTTCGCGTCCTCCTTCTCCTTCTCCTTCGCCTTCGCCTTCTCCTCCTTCACCTTGTCCTTGGCGAGCTGGGCAAGGTCAGCAGATGCACGTTTTATGCCATTGATAGACAACTTCTTGAAAAGGGCGCGCAGTTCGTTTGCAATCTCTTCATCTGATGTTTATTTTGAAACGAACGATTAGATGTCTAACATATCAAATTCCATTGAGAGACCGGTGTGTCTAGTGGTTTGTTGCTTGCGCGCGCGCAGAGAGAACCTAACCGCTGTTCCAGCGACACGCCAGTTCTTCTTTGCGTCCTTTTTCTCACGCACCCTATCCTTTTTCACCGCCTGTGCGGGTTCGCCAACATCTTCCTGTTCAACATCATCGTCCCTCTTACGCTTTCTCGTAGAGCGACGAGGCTTTATGGGGATGGGTAAAAGAGTAGGAACGTCCTTAACAACAGCGTTCTGCGCCTCATCTATCAAGCGCTGCGCTGTGCCCTTGTCATATCTTAACCAGCGCCCACTACGTGGGTTGCGAACACACAAGACAATACCTTTCTTCTGGTCCTTGATGACCTCAAACACACCATCGGTGGGGTCATCAAGGTTGCGCGGTATGATGTCCGTACCGAACATCTTTTCAAGGACTTTTGGGGGGATAGAGCGGATAGTACCATAGTCAGGCTCATCAAAGCCCTTCGCACCAGCCTCGTCCATCGTGTGTGAGTTGAAGTGCACGAAACTTCAAGACTGACACGAGATTTATTGACTTGATTTTAACCCGAAATAGAACGGCTCAGTATGCTCTCTACGGCATCGGCTCAGTATGCTCTCTCTACGGCATCTTGATTTCCTTGAAAAGGACACTCTCGTCTACATCGTTCATCTGTGTTTCTTTGTGGTCTAACACGAGCGTGTAAAGCGTTTCCGTTTCAGTGATGATGACCTGCTTAATGGTGGATGGTGAGTAGAAGATAACAAGGTCGTCGTCGTCCGCATCGTAGTTCGCCATTAAAACTCTCTCGCGTACGCCATACTTGTTGCTGACAATCGCAGGTTTGGCAGTTGCAGGTCGTCCGCGCTTCTTCACAGCAGACGAAGACGAACTGCCTTCCACAGCTTCCTTTCCCGACATTGCTGCTCTTCGGATGTTCGCTGTTTTTTTCAGTTCACGCACGAGTGTCTTTTCATAGAATAGGGTTCGCACGAGTGTCCTTTCGCAATAAACTCAAAATGAAAAAACGAACAATCATGTCAGTAGGTCAGGTATCGGTCAGTATCGGTCTATGAGAAAACGACAATTTGTCAGTATGAAAAAACGCACAGAATGAAAAACGACCAAACGACCAAATCGGTCAGTATCGGTCTATGAAAAAACGACCATTTTGAAAAACGACCATATTTTCAACAATCTGTCAGTATGAAAAAACGCCCAGAATGAAAAACGGACAAATTTTCAGGTATCGGTCAGTATCGGTCTATGAATTCTGTCTGTATCAAAAATCTGTCATTCTGAAAAACGTGTCTATGGAAAAACGACCAAATCGGTCAGGTATCGGTTATGGCGAAAAAACTCCCCAAAAAGACTGGTCTAACTTTTCAGGTTTTCAGAAATTCTGAAATCTCAACAATTTCAACCATTTTCTAGGTTTCCAGAATAATAATTGGTGGTCGCCACATCTCACAGACGCTAAACTAAGCCCTCTGGGCGTTCCAAAGGAACTAAAACCGCCATAACTCCGTCAATATTTGTCCGATTTGGACGATATTAAAAACCTGTGAAGCTCTCTTGATGCTCTTCTTGCCTAGGGCTCAATTATCCACCTGCTGCTGTATCATCACTGAATAAGAACCATTGAGTATCATATGTGGTACTATTATCTTTCAATATTAATTCTATATAGATAACATTTGATACCCCCTGTGTAGTACCTGTATTACTACTTACGAGTGTCGTGTCAAAATCAAGATAATCTAATATAGTACCTCCATAGCTAATTTCAGTTGTATTTGTAGTAGTTAATTGTGTTAAAGAAGTATTATAATAATTAATTTTTATTTTCATATTTGAATATATATTTGATGCTAATGGTCTTGTTTTTTCAATATAATTTAAAGAAGATTTATTTATTCTTATTTTCACTGATGTTGATGAACCGATATTTATTTTATGTAATCTTTCGCTTAAATTAGAAACATTAAAAGTTTGTAAATAATTGTAATTCGTATTATCAAGACTATATTCATAATTAACAAATATTTTATTTAGTTCATACATCATATTATATATTTTATATTGATAACTTCTATTATTAAATATAGGGTCGTTTGGAAAACTCCATACATAAGAACCCGTTTCATTTTTATCATAATTTAAATAACCAGTAGGTGTTATTACAGAAGTAGTTGTTGATGTAGTAGTATCAACGTATTTATATCTTATAAGCACTATACCTGAGCCACCATTTCCTCCTCCTGAGCTTCCACCACCTCCTCCACCGCCCCCAGTATGAGCTGTACCATTACTTGGATATATAGTAGTATAACCCCCTCCTGGTGCAGCTCTATAAGTACCACCATCACCGCCACCACCATTTCCACCACCAGCACGTAAAGCCGTTATCGTATTTGCCTCTGTTCCGCCTCCACCACCTCCTCCAAAATATCCACTAACGCCTACTGCTGTTGAAAAAGTTCCACTAAAATCTCTGCCAACGCCACCATTTCCACCTCCACCATACGAACCTGTAACTACATCGTGTCCTGCACCACCTGCTCCACCACCACCTCCTCCTCCAAAAATCCAGTCTGGTGATACATTATATGCTAATCCTCCAACACCTCCTGTATACCCCTCTCCTGCAACGCCATCACCACCCCCTGTATAATATCTTGTCCCACCACCACCTGAACCTCCATCTTGTCCTCCATCTCCTCCTCCTCCATTACCTGCACTATGTGCTGAACTTTGTCCGTGAGCACCTCCTCCTCCTGATGCTTCAATAGTATAACCACTACTATTACTTAATTTGCTATTAAAACCATTTTCTCCGACAATTGCAGTACTATAACCAATACCTCCTCCACCTACCAAAACGCTATATGTTCCGTTTAAAGTAACATTCTGCTCAAAATCAATCCCACCAGCACCGCCACCACCACCAATACTTTCACCTCCCCCACCTCCACCAGCAACTACCAAAATATCACAAGTAGTATTTTCAGGGAAAGTAATACTATATTCATTCATTAGAATAATCTTTATATTACCATCAATTACAGAATAAACCTCCTCTATTCTAATAACATCTCCTGTATTAACTGAACCATTCCAAACATATGAACTTACCCCTGATAATGTATGTATAACATTTCCATTAATTACTAATTTTACTACATCTGTATGTGTATTCCCAAAATATATTTTTGCTATATTAAAGCCTTGCGGAATTGGTGGAAATTGTATCCACCCAATAGTAGTTCCGGCTGTAAAAACACCAAATGTTCCATTCCAATCTTGAAGATTTGCTAAACTATATGTAGCACCTATAATACTTGTGTAATTAATCCAACTTGTTGCGTCGTTATATGGGTAAAAATCCCAAATTATTTCAGGTGTATTTTCAAATTTAATATATTTATATTCACTTGATAAGGTAGTTTTAGTAATATATGAAGATGATGTATAGGTTGGCTCTTGAATATTTCCCGTTGTTATAGTTGTTATTGTTCTGCTTTCATCATCTACTTCTAAATCCTCATAATTTATAGTAGCTGTTAAACTACCAGTATTTAATGATAAACCATTACCAACATTTGTAATCTGTTTTAAATCAGTACCATCTACTTTATAATTTCCAGTAATATTAACATCACCAACAACATCTAATTTATAGCTTGTATTCGGTGAAGAAATATTAATACCAACAGAACCAGTATTATAATAAATATCATTGCCCGTCTCAGTCCATAATGAAGAGCTTGTATTTAAAAGAGTTCCATTTACTCTAAAATTACCAGTACAATTAACATCACCATCAACATCTAATTTATATGCTGGTGTTTTTCCAACTCCAATATTTCCATTACCATTTTCTATTAATAAAAATTCTGTTTCAACATTTGGAATTCCGGCAATAGTCCTCAAACTTGATATTACAAATTGATTATTACCACCATTACCTCCATTATCACTTGTAATATGCCACACACCGCTTTGACTTTTTAAAGCTATTGCTTGAACCAATGTTAAACTATCACCAAAAGAGCAATTACCACGAACATCAAGTAAAGTACCCGTATGATTAGTACTCGTTCCTAAACCAATTTTATCTGCAACAATATCATCACAATTGACATCACCACATTTAAAATTTCCATTAATATGTAATTTTGCTGATAATTGAGTATTTCTACTATAACCAATTCCTACATAACCTGAATTGCGTAAATATAAATCATTATTATGAGAACCACTACCTAAATTAATCATATCATCTTTTATTTCTTCAATATGGTCATCTAATTTCTGTAAAATTTGAGCTATTGTTAATACACTACTCGTACCTGCTAACCAACCCAAAGCTGAGCGTATTGAAGAACTAAACGATGATGCAAAAGTTTCAGCTGCAACTATACCCAAAGCATCTTGAACTACAACCATTTCACCCTGTATCGCCGTCATTTCTCCTTCTAATGTCCCAACACTCCCTTCTAATGTCCCAACACTCCCTTCTACTGCCTCCATTTCACTCTGTAAAGTATCAATAAGACCTTGTTCTTCTCCCAAAGTGGTTTCAAGAGCTTCTATATCCTCTGCTAAACCTGAACAAACACCATAACAACCATTAACGCCTAACTGCTGTACGGCTGATGGATTACCAATTAGAAATCCCAATGCGTTCGTGGTTAAAAATAATCCAGAAGCTGTTGGGTTTGATATAGAAATTTGATGACCAACATCGTTTTCTAAATCAGTAATCCTTGTAGTTAAATTACTATCAACAATGCCTTCTGCTACCACCACGCTGTTAATATAATTGCTGGTGTTTTGTATTTCAGTATTTAATTCATCAATTTTGTCCTGAAAATTATTATATCCCGTTGCTCCAATAAAAGACATTTCTTACTATTATACTACATTATTTAATTCTGTTAAATCTTTACTGCTTCTATTTGAAATATTACCAATCGTTCCATTTAATTGTATGGGCAAATACCTATTTTTATATATATCTATTGTCTGTTGTTTATATCTATTCGGTATTTCCTCAAACATGCAACTTTGTATTAAAGTTTCGTACTTATGATGTAGCAATTTCATTTCATCTGTTGTTAAATCATTATCAGTATTTTCAATCTCGCAACTTAAAGACATAAAATTTAAACTTAACCGATGGAAAAGGTCAAGTTTCTCACTTGCTTTTATAGAATTACTCAACGACATTATTAATACCGAAATAGCATTCACCACAATATTCGCTACTTTTATATTATTAGCATCAGTGCTTATGGAATTTATAATACACATGGCACTGCTCGTAAATACTAATGGTATATTAAAACAGAATTTCACCAAACTCCAATGACTACTTGCTTTGGTGCATAATAAAGTCATAGCTTCGCATTTATCAAGTAGTTTATTTTTACTAATCATATCTAAATAATAAAAATAAAAAAATTATCATACAGCTTCTAAAACTTTGTCCGCACTATCAATAGCGACATTCGCTTTCGCTTGTAAAGCATCAGTAGATATACCAAGTCTATTCAAGAATGGTTTAGCAGTACCTAATTTATTGACATAATTACGACCTTGTCCTAAAAGTTTTCTACCTGAACTAGCATAAGCCGCTCTATTTTGATACATAGACCCTAATCTATTAGCAAAATTCATTTTTCGTTCTATATATATGATATATATTTTTTACAATAATAATTTTAGTCTTTGTAGGGCAAATATTAAAAGGGTATATATTTGGTTCATTTGTTTATCTATTGATATTAAACTGGTTGTCGTATCTTTAATTTCGTAAAAGTTATATTGTACGACCATCAAGTAATCAGGGGCATCAGTAATAAATTCATCCCTTTCGTTTTTGAGTTGAAAGTTAATACTGGGTATCTGCTTGTCTTGAATTCTATACACGAAGGAATTACCACCATCTTCATTATTGTATCTCATCAATGCGTACGGCTCAATATCAGCTTTACTCTTCCAAAAAATCACATTATTAAATATTGACTGATTATTCTGTTTATTGGCTACATTGCTATAATAAAAGGATAAATTGTTGGTATGAATTACAACTTTATTATAGTCAATCAAATCTATTAAACCAGTATCAAAATTTAAGGTATATTCTTGGTTATCATTTAAACCGATTAATTTACCGATAGTTATTGGTTTTATTTTATACACATTTGTATCTGTTGATAATTTTGTGAAAGTATAGGTATTTTGAGCTTCGTTATATACTATCGTTATATTTGGATTATTTATAAGTGATTGAATTTTATTACCAAAGGTCTTTATGTTATAATTACCAGCAGGTATGTTTAAACTTACAGCAGTACCATTTGTAATAATTTCAAAACTATTATTATTACCATTTATGTTATACATAGTATTAGCCATATCAAAGCTCAAAATATTTAATTCCATATACTCATTTTGACGACATAGCAAAATGTTGTCTGGGTAATCAATAGTAAAGTCATATACATTTTCTTGGGTTTGACGATTTTTAGACGATATAAATGACGTAATCGTACGATTTTTATTATCCATTCTTTACTATATATATTATATTATTATATAGGCTAAAACTGATTTATATTGAGATTGTTTAAAGAACCATATTCTATTTGTTGAGGTTCTTGTTCACTTACTTTCATTATAACCACAAACTCCATATCATAATCCACACCATTTTGGGAACTGATGCCGTGATTTACAGATAAAACTATTTTATCTAAAACTTGGGGGTTAATTTCCACTTGAATATCATTAGGTACAGAGCGATTGGCTAAGCCTATGTCTATAATTCTTCCTTGGTAAAAATCATCATTATTTTTGGATAAATTAACACAATTATTGACTGATTTTGTACCGACTTCAAACATTCTAATACATAAAGGTTTATTCACTTCTGCTGTTGGTATATCAGTATAGCATCTATCTACTACTTTTAAAATAGCATTTTCGTTAATATCAATAGGGCTTTCTAATCTCCAAGTAAATTTGTTGATTGTATCGGGTTCAAAAGATAAATTAGCTGTTGCAGCAGCTCCGAAACCAAGGTTATATAATACTTTTGCGGTTGCTCCGCTTCCACCGCCACCAGTAATAGTGACATTTGGTAAATTGTTAATATCATACCCTTCGCCAACGCTTGTTATTGCAAATGCTGTTATTTTTCCATCAACTATTGAAGAAACTACTGCTGTTGCAGTTGAACCGCTTGATGGTGCAGAAATAGTAATTGTTGGTGGGTTTGCTATATCATAACCACTACCAGTACCGGAAAATGAAACATTTCCATTACTATCAGTTGGATAAACATAAATGATAGCTTCACCAGCTAAAATATTACCATTACTTTGGTCGTATGTTTGTGTTGTAATTGTTATTGTTGGAGGGCTGGTATAACCACTCCCATTATTAGTAATATTAATACCAACCAAACCACTACCATCAATATCAATTATAGCCGTGCCTGTTGCTGTATCATTACCAACTTCGGGAGCTGAAAATGTGATTGTTGGTGGATATTCTAAATATAGGTTTCCATTACTATCATATTGGTCTAAAATTCCATCATCGTAGTAAAACCCAGTATTAGTAATATTAACACTTGATACGTACCCAGATGTTTCTAATGTTTTTGCTTCTTTTTCAGCGTATTTTGAATATAGTTGAATATACTTATCAACCTTTGGTTTAAAAAACTTGGTTGGCGTAGTCATATTATCTATATTATAATAATATAATAAAAAAAAGAAAAAAGTTATTCGCTGGATAGTAGTAGCGATACTTTATCATTTATTGTTTCATCATTTCGGGTATTTTCATTAACATACGCTTCTATCGCTAAATTAAGGATAAAATCAGGTACTTCGGGATATAATAACCGAGATTGTCGTAAAAGTAAATCAGTATCTATTTGTTTGGTTAAATCTATATTAATCGTTTCTTCCGTCATATTTAATTATAGCGGAGATTATTTTTGGAAGAATAGCTCGGCGTCTAAATTACTCATAAATCGTTTCCCGTTCGTAGTATCAATTATTAAAGAACCATAGGGCTTATCCGTTGCGTGGTCGTAAAGTTTTTCAAAATCTTCTAGTGATACTACATTACTAATTTCTTCGTACATATCCTCTAAAACCACCTTCTTGTTTTTAAAAGTCGCTAGTTGAAATACCGAACAATTCATACGTATATTTTTGGGAACACTACGGACGCTTTGAACTAAAATTGCAAAATTTATTCCCATATGTCGGTTCTTAATCATACAATTTGTTAATACACTTTTAGTCTTTTTTGTAAAAGCATCACTACCTAAAAGGTCGTCTAAAATTATTATATTTATTTTCGGTGGTTCGTGTTTAAATTCCTTGGGGTGTATGTAGTCATATTCTTCCAACATATTAAATAACTCTGGGATTTTATCGTACAATTTATCAAGGTCTTTTTCCCTTGTCTTTATGAACTTTTCATAATATTCTTTGTATTTTAAATATTTATCATATTCTGCTTTTTCCGCTTTGATATCATCAATAATATCCAAGAGTAAATCATCGCTGTAATCATCGTGAGCGTCTTTTTCAAAATCTAAACTATCTAAACTCTTATAAACTTCGTTGGCTTGTATCGTGGGACTGATTAGGTGTGTACGTAATTTATACTCAACGTTATCTTTCATAATTTTATTTTTTTCATAATGTTTAACCATTTTGCATATTGTATAAGTCTTCCCTGAACCTCTCGCTCCTATATTCAACATATTCCAATAAAATCTCGGACAATTTCCACATTGACATTGAGGATAATTTAACTTATCAAATTTTAGTTTATTATCAAAACCTGTTAATTTTTTTTCAATAATCATTCTTAATAATTAAATATATTATTATATTATAGAAAAGAATAAATAATGAATATTAACGCCTCCAATCAGTCGTTATTCAATTTATTAAATAGACAAAACGACCCAGTGAAAAGACCCACATTTAGTTCTGTTTTTGAAAAGTTAAATAAACGGACATCTAAACTAAATAATAAAAACCCGTTAAACTCCGCTTTTACAAACGAACAGATGTTTCGGTACTATACCACCGAAGTTGAACCATTATTGAATGATGGTGGTAGCGGCAGCGTGGACGATAATTTTGGATTAGATGACGATTTTGGTGGAAAATCTCTACAAGATATGAAGGTAGGTGAATTTTTGAAAATACTAACAAATAAATTAGAGGGAAAAACTGGTGAAGGTAAGATAAAAGAAACTGAAAATCAAGTATATACCAGTTTATTCCCATTGCCTTCTGTTGCTGCTGCTGCTCCTCCTTCTTCTGCTGCTGCTGCTGCTGCTGCTGCTGCTGCTGCTGCTGCTGCTGCTGCTGCTTCTTCTCTTGCTCCATCTGGTACAGGTTCTTCTGTTGTTCCTACTCCTTCTGGTGGTGGTGCTGCTGCTGCTGCTGGTACAGGTTCTTCTGTTGCTCCTACCTCTGCATCTGGTGGTGCTGCTGCTGCTGCTGCTGGTACAGGTTCTTCTGTTGCTCCTACCTCTGCATCTGGTGGTGCTGCTGTTTCTTCTGTTGTTGCTGGTACAGGTTCTTCTGGTACAGGTTCTTCTTCTCCTGTTGTTGCTCCTACCACTCCATCTGGTGGTGCTGGTGGTCTTGCAATGTTTTCAGGTATAACACCATCTCCTATGTTATCTCCATCAACTGCTCCTGAAATTGCTACTACCAATTCAAGTCTTGCTGCTTCTGGTCTGGTGGCTAATGTTAGTCGTACTTTAACATTACCAAATGTAGAAGAAGCCGGTACTTTGATTACAGAAGCAGAAATGGTGAAGGCAACAACACCTACCGCTGCTTCCGCCGAAGATGCCGAAGCTGCCGAAGCTGCCGCCCGTCCCGCTCCAAATGATAAAGAATTTGAGGAGTTGTTAAAATCAATTACGGACGACACAGCACAATTCGAATTAAATTACTTGGAATTATCAACCAAAAGACCAACAGGCAAAGTGAGAAAAAATCAAAAAGATTGGAAAATATTTAAGGAAAGAACTATTGGTATTAGAGAACAAAGAAAAGCAAGAGGATTACCACAAAGAACTTACGGACAGGAAGTAGAAAACTATTTGAATGAATAAAAATAAATATTTTTTTTTATCTATCATTATATTAGAACAAGAATAATGGAATTCGCAAGCTTTCCCAAGAATTTATCATATAATATCAAGACCCTCTCTGGGTTCTCAAAGACTACCACAAAATTAACGCCTGATAAAACTGGTGAAATCAAAAATGGTGATACTATCAAAGTAAAACTCCCTTCTAACACTATCGTAGATTTACGTACATTCTCTATGATGATGAAAGGCACTTGCGAAAGCACAACACAAAAAGCACATTTCCCTCGTTTAACCTCTTCTTTAATCAAAACCCTCGCTGTTTATGTGAATGGGACACTTATTGAGAGAATAGACCATTATAATGTCCTCTATAATAAATTATATGACCTTGAAGCGGGCAACGACCAAACCTCTAAACGCTTTTTAGAAATCGCTGACCCTTCTATATCATATAAAGTATCTGCTACTGGTTCTACTGCGGGACAACCAGTAAATAATACTCTTATAGCTACTCCATCAACTGCTGGTCGTGAAATGGCTGTAAATAACTGGCTCGGTTTCTTATCCTCTGCATCGTGCCCCTGTATAGATACTAACGATTTGAATAATGTTGAGGTAGAGATAACTTTTGCCGATAAAAATGTTCTTTGGAGTTCAGGGGCGGGGACTGCGGGCGACCCTATCGTTGGTGCGGATTTCTCCTATAAATTAGAAGATTTACATTTCACCATCTCTAAAATCGTGTTTAACGACCCGCTTTACTATAATATGAAGGCTTCCAAATTACTCTCATCAGGGCTCACCATCGGTTATCAAACATATATCGCATCAAAAGGTGCTCGTGTGGCTAAGGGTACTTCTATGAATATTTTAACTACTATAAATTCAACCAGTTTAGACCAGCTTATATGTTGCTTACAAGCGACAGACGCTATTGATAAGCTACAATTGGACGGAACTAACGCTGCCACTAATGGTAAGACATTTGAACAGGTTTTAGCCTCTGGTGCTTATACCGGTGGTGCTGCTTCACCCGCAGTAGCGGCAGGCGATTTATACAATCAATCTATCTTTTTCAAGAGCGATGCTACTGGTTTATCGTCTTCCCAAATTGAAATCAATAACACACCGCTAATGCCGCAACCCCTCTCACCACCAGAGATTTATAATGAAACTTTAATAGCTCTCGGCAATAATAACCTTGATATGTCCTCTGGCGTACATCCTGGCTGCCGTTCAATAGCTCATTTCTTAAAATATTATTTTACCCACATCGTTTCGCTGGAAAATATCCAAAATGACGGCTTTTATAAGAGCGGATTAGACGGGAAAGCGAGTGCTTTAAATGTTGCGTGGAAAATGGTAGTGAATTTGAATACCACCGACACCACCCCGTTCATTTTCGCCAAGACCACCAGAATGATGGTTGTAAATGAAGGACATTCCATATCTGTTGTAGTATAAAATAAAATAAAATAAAATAAAACTATATCTTTTTTTTATAATGTTATATATAATTAGAACATATAATGGATATTACCAATTCGCAAAATAGATTGTTTAATGTCATTGACCGCTCATATCAAATGGGGCAAAAACCTTGGGACGATGGTGTAAGATTACAGAATTATACAAATTTAGTTAATCATAATTCTTACGCTAACTACCCTCACGAAAGTTATAATCAACTTGATGGTAATTCAAGTATAGGTACTTTTTGTAAAGGTAATTCGCAACCAAGTGATTTATTAAATGGAGTTATAAAATGTAATCCAAGACCTAATGAAACCGCTTCCAGATTTAACTACGCTTTTGATAAACAAATTGATAAAAGAATGGTTGATATTTCTGGTATAGAAATCCCAAATAATCAGTTAAGAGTTGTACCAAATCGTGGAATTTCTACGCTTAACCAAAAAACTATATTACCTGACAACAGAAATATACAAGCATTAGCTCAACGATTAACTAAAATTTCTACAACCGATGTTGCTGAAAATAAAAACTTATTCAAATTCAAGGCATCTCGCCAGCGTTTAAGTCGTGATGAATTGCTTGGAATTAGCAGAGAGAAATTCGTTCCAGAACCTTTACCTGTATCTGTTGTACCATAAATTTCGTGAGTATAGTTAAAACGCATCTAAAAAAAAATATTGCGTATTATTAGTATAGGTTATTAGTATAGATGCCTCTAACCAGAGAGGATATGGATAGAAAAAACAGACGTGCAAGAGAGATGAGAGCTGAGAGAAGGGTACTTAAAAAAGCCCAACAAGAACAACAAGAACAACAACAAGAATTACCACCTGATTACGATACTGATAATGAAGTGGAAGATGAAATTAATGAAAATAACGAAACTAATACTACTACTAACATTCCAAAAGAAATCACTTATGAAGAAAAAGAGGAAATACGTAGAAAGGAAGTCGCTGAAAAACGCCGAGCCAGTTTAGCATTAGCAAGGTCAAAAATCAAAAGCAGGTCTTCAATTCGCCAAGAGGCAAATAACGAGATTGAAAAAATCAAAGAGGAGAATGATAAGTTAAAAAAGGACGCTGAAATTCAAAAAGCTATTCTAGAAGAGCAACGCTTAAAACCGACTATTATAAAAAAGTATATTAGACCAAAAAAGGAAGCACAGCCTCAACCAGTACACCAACCAGTACCTCAACCTGACCCGTCTATAAATTATTTAGCAGAACAGAGTTATGCCGAGCAACTACAAATAAAATTACGGGAGAATATGATTAACAAGATTATGATGGATACATTTATGTAGCGTTTGAGTTTTTTTTATATAGTTTATAATTAGATATGAATAATAAATATAACAGAGAAAAATATTATGAAAACAGAGAGAAGATACTTTTAAACAGAAAAAAGAATTATAAAAGTAAAAGAACCATACAAAATAATATCTCTATATTACAAGGAGAATATATCTTAAATTTTGATTAAAGATGCATATAGGAACACAAGTAACAAAATATAAAACTATAAGAGAGCTTATTAATGATAGTAATGTCAAAGACAAATTACATTATTTTTACATTTTACGATTACCAAGATGCGGAGGTAGTAGAATAAAAATTGGAAAATCTGCTGCTATTGTAGGTAGGATGAAATATTACCAATCATACTTTCATAGCAGCGAGGTGGAATTTTTGGAACTCCGTAGCTTTCCCAACCAGATGACAAACCGATATGGGGAAAAAGCTAAACTGGTATATTCTGTTTTTGAAGACGAAGTTAAGGAGGCTTTAAGAAATTTTGGGACTGAAAAAATTACTTCTGGTGATGGTAAAATTACAGAATGGTTTCCATCAAAAAGCAGGCAAGAATTAATGAAAACCTACAATGATTTTATACAAAAATTTAAAAGTATGAGACACGAAAAAACCTTAAAAAAAGAAAGTTTAAAAAGAGGGGTAAAAAAACCTGTTGATTATAAAGAAAAAAATGAAGACGATATATAGATATGAAAGTAATTATAAAAATAAGTTTAATCTAAATTGAGGAAGATGTTATAATCTCGTTCATTTACACACCAAACCTTACGTTCTTTATCAAACCGCATAGAAGGAAGTATTTGTTTATAAAATTCCTTATCGTCGTACTCAATAAAAACATCGTGTTTGCGATACATCATCAAATTCTCTGGGAGTTTGCCGTCTACACTTGGGTAGTACCAAAACTTTTCAACCGAGTTCCATTTAGCTCCAAGTGCTTTGGCATCGCTTCTTTCGGCATAGGGAAACAGAAGAGGAATTTGCTTTTTATTAGCTAATATTTTAGGTGTAGGTACTTCTTGTTTATCTTCATCTAACGGAAAATTGAGCGTAGTTTGAGGTTCAGCGGACATATTATTTAGTTGTATTATATACTTTTAGCGGAGAAAATAAAAATTAAAATAAACGCACAAAAATAGAATAATGGTTAATCTCGGTGAAACGGAACTTAATCCTGATTATACATTAAATAATACTCATATCTTATGTAAGAAATGCAAAGTTTATTATCAACCTGATAAAAAGGACATATCAAGAAAAAACCCAAATGTATATTATAAAACTTGTCAGCGATGCAGGGACTACCAGTTTCAAAAAAATTTGATACATCGGTATAAAAATAAAAATTGATAGTTGTAGAAAAAGTATATAAACATTATCTCTATATATATTAGATAACAAAGGATGCCTTCTTTCACATTAGAGGAAATGGAAAAGATGAAACAATATGAGGAAAAACTTGAAAAAAAAAGAGCGTATCAAAGACAATGGATGGCTAACAAAAGGAAAAACGACCCTGAATTTTACGCCAAACAAAAAGCTTACAACGCACAGAGAAAAAAGGAAAAGTACGCTAATGACGAAGAATATAGAAAAAAAGAACTTGAATATACCAAAAAGTATCTTGCTACTCAAAGAGCAGCTGACAAAATTTTAGGACAAGGATTAAGTGCATTGAAAAAAATTAGTGGAGAACAATATGGTACTTATACAGAATGGGGTTGGAAATCAAGGTGTCAAGTATGTAATGAATTTTATAGTTTCTTCAAAAGGACAAACACAGGATGTCAATGTGCCGAACCTTTGATTATTGACGACTTTGTAAATTAGAGTTATATTATTTCTTTTTATATATATCAAAATAAAAATTGATAGTTAAAAAGTATGTAGAGAAAGTATATAAGAATTATTTTCTTATAATATAGTAGGAATAAAATATACTATTATATTAACTATGGCTAAAACAAAGAAGACCCTTAAAACAGAAGCTGAATTCGTCAAAGTTTTTGGATTTAAACCCCACGGAAACAATAAAAATTTTCAAGAACTAAAAAAGAAATATGACAATCCATCATTCAAAAATGATAAACAACGTAGATTGTTTTTGGAGAAAGCAATTGAAGATGCGAAAAAAGTAAGATATGTTGGCAGTACAGCAGTAAAATTGATAATAGTTGAAGATAAGAACAAGGAAGGCGATAGTTCAAATGAAAAGTTGTCATCTTTTCAAAACAGAGAAAGAACAGAAAACAAAAATATCTTTATTGAATGGCATTCTCTACCATTTGATAAGAAGGTTTCTAATATAGAAGAAATTGATAGTATTCTAGGAACACAAGTCAATACTTTAATTGAAAAAGTGTCTAATAGACCCTATGTAATTGATGTAAATGTGGATAAGGTACAAAAATCAATTCATAAATATACGAATATGGAAATGGGCGATATTCGTATGAAAAAATCAGGTTCTCTTATGATTGATGAATACGACCCTCAACCTTGGGATAAACAAACTGATAAATGTGTATATGATTACATCATTCACACGTACGGAAATATCAAGGGTTTCAAAAAAGCCTGTAATTACGAAACGATTAGTAAAGTATTTGAAGACGATGAATGCTTTACAAAAGGTGTAAATTCTTGGAATATTAGAAAGTGGTGTATGGAATATGGTGTCCCTATGTCTGCTTTTGATGACAGAGAAAGAAGATTTTTACATTATACACCTATAAAAAGAAGTAAGCAAGCCCCAAGTATGTTATTTAGAGTAAGCGATAATCATTTCTATCCTATACCCGATGATAAACGTAAAAGTCTTATTACTATCGCCACTCAAATAGACGGAAAAAGTGATGCTGTGTATAATCACGTCAAAAAAGAAAAGGATATCATAAACCCTATCACAGATGTAGTTGTACTTGAAGATATTTCACCTATGGAAGAAATTGGTAAGTATATGATGCAAACTAATACTAAACCTACACATTTAGTAGTAAATGATGGCAAATTACAATCATTTAAAATTCAAGGTACTACATACACACTCAATCAATTTATTCCAATGACCCAAGAATTATGTAAAAATATGAACTTGGAATATACAGGACAATCTATGGGTACTATTTTGAAAACTATTATTAAAGAAGCAATCGGTAATGATATCAAAGTATCATATCATAATCCAAGCGTCTATGATACTCTTGTATTGGCTAAAAAGAACAGAAATCATACAGGTTTAATTTCTAATGATTATAAACATTTATTAAATCATACACACACTATTGCTCGTGATATTAATAAACATTATACTTCTATTCTATATAAACCGCAAGAAAAATGGATTAGATTTGACTTTAATGATAGATGGGTTAAATATGATGGGGAGTTAAAATTGGGATTATATTTCGTTCGCACAGAGGATACTAAATTATTCCGTAAAACTGATATTTATAGTTCAGCTACGATTTTGAAAGCCCGTCAAGAGAACATATACCACGAAATAACACATCAGTTAATTCCAACATACCAAGAAGATAAAAATATGTATAAACTTATAATTGATAAAATTATGGAATATTCAAAAGGTGATAAAGATATTTATAAACTAATGATAAATATGATGAGCGGTATGATGGCTAAAACTAAATGTACGACAGGTAAATATTCTATCAATAGTGATATGAACCAAATATTCGCCTTTTTGAGAGAATACCCTGAATTTAAACCAGTTGTAAAAAATATACCTGAAACAGACCATTATTTATATGGTGCTGAAAAAGAATTAGAAATGACTGAAAACAATTTGGGAATGTATATTCAATTATTAGACCAAGCTAATATTAAACTATATGATATGGTAAAAAAAATGGGTGGTATTCTAGTAGGTAGAAAGGTAGATTGTGCTGTTGTTTATTATGATAAACAAGTACCATCATTCAAAGATACTGATAAATGGGGTGGAAGCAGACAATGTAGTATTCCAATATTTACACATAAACAACAATTCGCAGATAAAGATTACAGATTTTTCCAAAAATGGAATGATTGTAATATTACTGATAGTGATGACTGGGAAAAACTTAAAAATATTTTAAAAAGAAAAGGTGGTTTATTATTACAGGCTGACGCTGGTTGTGGTAAGACTTGGGTTGCTAAAAATATCGCTAAAAATATAGAAAATGTTAAAATTATTGCACCCACTAATAAAGCCGCTTTAAATATCGGTGGTACTACTATTCATAAGTTTTTAAGTATGGATATTGATGGTAATGTTGGTACTGCTAAATTGAATGATATTAAACATAATGTAAAATACATTATAGTTGATGAGATTTCTATGATTACAAAGGAATTATGGCGTAGATTATGTTTTGTCAAAAGAGCGACTGGTGTAAAATTCTTATTATTGGGTGATGATAAACAATTACAACCAGTAGAAAATGAAAAAATAAAACATTATTTTAATCACCCTGCGGTTAAATATCTATGTAATAATAACAGAAATATATTAACTATAAGAAAAAGATATAATGTTGAACTTGGTAAAGCTCTTGATGATGTAGAAAAAGTTGATATAAAATCATTTCCTTTCAAGGAAACACCTATTAATATGGCTTATACACACAAGACAAGAAAGGAAGTTAATAAAAAATGGAATAATAAATTAAAACCAAATGATGCCTTATTTATCCCTATCAGAGAAGGAGATGAAAAATACGGACAAGATATGTATATTTATTCAGGTTGTCCTTTAATAGCACGAGAGAACGACAACAAAAATGGTTTATATATGAATAACGAAAGTTTTGATGTAGTAAATTATGATGATACTAATGTGTATCTATTAAATGAAAGACCTGATGAAAATGGTAATGTAGAAGTTCATAATATAGATATACCTATTGATATGGTACAAAAACTATTCTATCTAAATTATTGTAGTACTATTCATAAATATCAAGGCACTACCATAAAAGGAGCATTTACTATTTGGGATTGGAACCACCCACTAATGAATAAAAACGCAAAATATACAGCCCTTTCTCGTGGAACTTGTCTTGAAAATATTAGTATCGTTGGAGAGTTTGGCGACGATACAGACACCTATAATGATAAGAAAATTATGGAGAAACTTGTTGGATATTTACAAACTGATAAAGAGAAAGGATTTCAAAATGATTTAAAAGTTTCAAAAATCAAGACATTAGTTCAAAACCAAAATGGTATGTGTAATATTTGTAATTGTGATTTAAAATTTTATTACGAACCCAACGACAGACAACAATTTAGTATTGATAGAATAGACAGCAGACAAGGACATTTATGTTCCAACGTTCAAATATTATGCTGGGGGTGCAATTCTGCGAAGGGGGCGAGATTTTAATACCAAAATGATAAGAGTTATTTTTATATTTCGTTGAGAATACGATGAGAATGATGTGGGGGTGTGTACGGAAGTGGGGGCGATGCGTGCTATATCAATACCCTATGCCTGGAACGGGCGTTTTTTGCGA
>Ga0208543_1000256_pt1 | contig 18635 bp, 25 predicted proteins | sample DEB08_DNA_14_FD_185497 | JGI IMG/M metagenome (GOLD analysis project Ga0208543, IMG submission 185497) | Aqueous microbial communities from the Delaware River and Bay under freshwater to marine salinity gradient to study organic matter... | ecosystem: Environmental > Aquatic > Marine > Coastal ...
AAAACATACAATGATGGTGGTATTGATGATGTTATCACCACTCGACGATTGGTTCATATTGTGAAAGCCTTTCGAATGTTTGGTGACCGCATGAAATCGATTACAATGTGTGTGACACGTTTTGATGAAGAAACAAAAAATTCTATCTTGGATTTGTATTCTAAGATTGACAGTGATGTAAACTTCGGGTACAATAATGAGATTGAAACTGATAATGAGGTGAGTGCATGAAAATAAGCAATTCAACAAAATCAATCCTTAAAAACTTTTCTACCATCAACTCTGGTATTAAAGTTGAAGAAGGTAATCGTTTGAAAACTATTTCAAACATGAAAAACATTCTTGCGGTGGCTGATGTCTCTGAGGATTTTCCAGTGACTTTCAGTATCTATAATCTGTCTGAGTTTCTAGGTGCAACATCCTTAATGGAAACACCAGATTTTAACTTTGGTGATAGTTCTGTAGTTATCTCCGATACGAGTGCTTCGATGAAGTATCACTATGCAAGTGAAGGTATGGTAGTAACACCAGAAAAGATGATTACAATGCCTGATTGTGAGGTCACGTTTACACTTGAAGAAGACACGTTAGTAGAGATGCAGAAAGCTTCCAGTGTTTTGGGTGTAACTGATTTGGTATTAGAGAAGTCTAGTGATGATGTTTACTTAGTTGTACGAGATAAGAAGAACCCAACATCTAATTCTTTCAGTAGAAAAGTTATCACAGAAAATTTGAAAGATTCATCGGATTTCTCTTTCAATTTCAAAATTGAGAATTTGAAGATTCTACCTGCCACGTACACAGTGAGTGTTGCTTCTGTTGGTATCTCTCACTTTGAATCGTCTGAACATAGTGTACAGTATTTTATTGCACTTGAACCGGACTCCAAGTTTGGTTGATATTGCCCTAGTCCGTCAATATCAGGGAATGGACCGTTTCTCACTCTCTCTAAAATTAGGTTGGTCCATGTACGCAAAGATGGTGGGGTCTTTGCTTTTTGCGGGTATAGTTTAGTGGTAAAATAAAACCTTGCCAAGGTTTAGTCCTGAGTTCGACTCTCGGTACCCGCTCCATTTTCGGAGTTAGAATATATTATGGAAGAGTTTTTACTTGTTGAAAAGTATCGTCCAAAGACAATCGAAGACACAATTTTACCGGACGATATTAAAAATACATTTCACCAATTCGTAAAGAATGGTGAGATTCCAAATCTTATGCTCTGTGGTTCTGCTGGTATCGGTAAGACTACAGTTGCAAAAGCACTATGTCATGAACTTGATGCTGATTACATTGTGATTAACGGTTCCGATGAGGGTAGATTGATTGATACCCTACGAACCAAAATTAAAAACTTCGCATCAACCATGTCTCTTACCGGAGACACTAAAGTCGTTATTTTAGATGAAGCTGATTACATATCAGCTGACTCTGTACAACCTGCTCTTCGAAACTTTATTGAAGAGTTTAGTTCCAACTGTAGGTTTATTTTCACTTGTAACTATAAGAATCGAATCATACCGCCATTGCACTCTAGGTGCACTGTAATCGATTTTTCCATTCCCCCCAAGGATAAACCTAAGATTGCAGGAAAACTCCTTAAACGCATCACAGAGATTTGTGATAAGGAATCTATCTCATATGATGAGAGAGTTCTTGCTGAATTGGTAATGAAGTTCTTCCCCGATATGCGTCGTTGTCTTAATGAAGTACAACGGTACGGTGTATCTGGGAGTATCGACTCTGGACTTTTATCCACCCTTTCTGAAGAAAAATTGACTCCACTTATTGATATGTTGGAATCTAGAAACTGGACTCAAATGAGGAAATGGGTTGGACAAAACTCCGACAATGATTTCAATACACTTTTTCGCAAAGTGTTTGATTCTCTCGAAGAAAGACTCGAACCTTCTTCACTACCTGCTGCGGTGATTGTTATTGCAGATTATCAATACAAATCTGCTTTTGCGATGGATGCCGAAGTAAACTTTGTTGCATGTTTGACCGAATTGATGAAAGAGTGCAAGTTTAAGAAATGAAAAAGAATCCTTTTGATTACGTTAAGTCGGTATCTTATGATAAAGAAGACATCATGTTGGATGAACAGGATGAAAACTCCTATTCGCCATACTTGACCAATCGTGCTTTGTCATATCATGAGGATTCCATTTACTTCACAAACGAGATGAATACAAGGTTTGACACAGAAAATCGCCTTCAGTATCTATTTTTTCTAAATATCCTTAGAAAACGAAAGAGGTTCTCAAATTGGGAGAAGCCTCAAGAGAATGAACAGGTGGATATAGTATCTAAATATTACAATGTCTCCACCAGTAAATCTAAGGAGTACTTCAGTTTACTGACTGCTAATCAGATTGAGGTATTGAGAGAAAGAATGGAGATAGGTGGTAGTAATGTACGAAGACCAAACATCACTGGTGGAGAAACTAGTTGAAGTTACTTTTGAAGAACAATCTGATTTTCTAAAGATTAGAGAGACACTAAGTAGAATTGGTGTTGCCTCAAGAAAAGATAAAGAGTTGTTTCAATCTTGTCACATTTTACATAAAAAAGGTAAGTATTACATAGTTCATTTTAAAGAACTGTTTCAACTGGATGGTAAACCAACTAATATTGATGAAAACGATATCGGAAGGCGAAATAGTATTGTAGATTTACTCAGGCAGTGGAACTTGATTAATATAGTAGATGAATCTAAGATAGAGGAACTAAAGGTTCCGTTATCACAGATAAAAATCCTTTCTTTCAAAGAAAAGGATGAATGGAAACTAACTACAAAATATAATATAGGAAATAATTGACATGGAAAATTTGATTGTACTTGTTGCACTTCTTCTTTTTGGTGGGTTGGTTGCGTATATTGTTTGGCCAAAAAAACCACCAGTTGTTGAAGAACCTTCACCGGCTGAGAAAAAAACATTATCAAAGAAAACGAAAGCTAAACCAAAAGTTGATTTGACAACTTTGAAAAAAGCAGAACTCAAGGACCTTTGTGCAAAGCAGGGGATTGATGTAAAAGCTAATGACACTAAAGCTGTGTTAATCCAAAAACTGGAATCATAATAATAATAAACGGCACCTGAATGATTGGGGACTTACAGTCCCCTTTTTTGCTTGACATAAAACATATTCCGATATATAATTGTATAACAATTGAGGAATTAATATGAAAAAATTACTAATATTTGCTATTGTGTTATCATCTTTAATGTATGCGTCATCTGCTTCTGCACTTGGTGAAAAAGAAAAAAACGTTTTAGCTGTTCTTGGTGGCATCTTAGTGGTCGATAAAATTGCTGACCATTATAAACGAAAGAATGACAAAGATGTGTATAATTCACATTTCGAAAAAGAAAAACTTGAAGTAGAACGTGCATACATGGAAGGTGTTGCTCGGCGTCAACGAGAAGAATTGGAAGCTAAAAAACGTGCTGCTTATCGTTGTGGATACGAAGGTATTTGTGAATAATGGAAAATATAAACGATTTGTATTATTATAAATTATCTGTTCCTTTTACAGAGGAAATGCTGAAAGAGTTACAAAACTTCTTTCCAGAAGATAAATTTAATCATGAAGTTTATGATGCTATTAGTTATGCTCATTCAGAGTTTCCTATGGAAGAGAGTCTTCCAATTGTCTCGGAAGCTCTTGCACCACTTAATCTAAACATTGATGATTGGGGTGCTTTAAGTTTTCCCGCTAAGGTCCCAAACGTTGCTCATACTGATGGTGGTTCTTATAAATTCAAACTAATAGCACCAATGTACAATAACGGTGGATGTGTAACCAATTTCTATAAAATGAATAAAGATGCCCTTGCAATGGAAACATCTTTTGACCCTGAAGCAAATCCTGCAACAAAAAGTGATGAGTTTGCACGAAGAGAAGAACCTTTGCGTCTGTATTGGTATGAAGATAAAGAAGGTAATCCATCATTAGAACTTTATGGTTCTTATATCCTAGATGGTGTTTATTTGATAAACAATATGCAAATACATGGTTTACAGTATGAAGAAAATTTATTTAACTGTAGATTTTTTATAACATTAAAAGATGAAGATACAGAAGTCAATAGACTCGTTTCAAATCATTAAAAATATCGTAGTTTATACAAAAAAACTTGTATAAATAACGGTGGTTACGCGGAATTGTCCGGTAACTAGACAACAATCTTGCTTTAAGAAAAGGAGATAGCAATGGTTAATACACGAACAAAAGTGTTTTCGTTCCCCCACTCTCGTTTCATTGGTTTCGACCATGTATGGGATGAGATAGAAAGACTAACTGCCGCTGGCGCAAACGAGAAGGGTTTTCCTCGTCACAATATTATCAAATATAGTGACACGGAATACGCCATGGAATTTGCCCTTGGTGGTTACAAAAAGAAAGACCTAGACATCGAGGCAAAGCCTGGAGTTCTAGTAATTCGGGGTAACCCTGAAGAGGATACCAAAGAGTATCTTCACAAAGGGATTACTACGAAGAAATTCGTGGAAACATTTCGACTCGCAGACCACGTTGTCGTTGATGGAGCTGAATTCGTCAATGGACTACTAGTGATTAAACTCAGAGTGGAACTACCCGAAGAGAAGCGTCCGAGAAAAATAGAAATTAATTCTCATTAAGGACACTCAAATGAAAAACTTAGCAACAAGCGAGGAATGGATTTCCTCTAAAAAAGACCAGATGATTGCAATCGCGCAACTGTTTGGCGTACTCGCAGTAGCACCCGTTATGATCGCCATTAGTTGGTTCTTCTAATGGGTATGGTAATTGCGATGACACTAGTCGGCATCCTTCTAGTAGGAGACAGCAACCGTAAACTCGATGAGCGTTGTGCTCAAGAAGTTTTGGATGGTGTTTCTGAATCAGTACAAGAATGCCGCAACTGGTATGTTAAGGAGAAAAGATGATTAAGAAAATAAAAGAAGCAACAGGAATCGCACTGTTTGCATTTCTAATTGTCGGAGGAATGGTTGCACCATTCTTCTACACTCCTGAACAACATCAGATGGTACCGATGCCTTTCACGGCAGATTATTTGATGTAAATCTATATGGGTTTCCAAGGGGTTCCCATCAAAAATCCCTTGCCATTTAATATGTTTTGTGTGATACTATTATTATGTCAATTGATAAATTTGTCTCTGTTTCCGAAGCATCTATAAGTATTGCGGGCAAACGTAACAAAACTCCCCTAAGATATCCTGGTGGGAAATCTAAAGCTACCGAATTCTTATTCTCACAAGAGAATATGCCTGTAACAAAAATCAAACAATACCACGAACCTTTCATTGGTGGTGGTTCTCCTGCAATTGCATTTGCAAAACAATATCCTGATGTTCCAGTTTGGATTAACGACAAGTATTATAATCTGTTTTGTTTTTGGACAATGCTTCAACAAAAAGGTAAAGACCTTTACGAGATTATTTTAAAGAAAAGACTTGATGCTGATACCATAGACAAATCTAAAGATATTTTTTGGGAATGTAAGAATGAGATATCAGAACAGACCGAAGTTTTCGAGATTGCATGGAGATTCTACATTATCAACAAGTGTTCGTTTTCTGGATTGACCGAGAACTCTACATTTTCTGAGTATGCATCTACTGGTGCTTGGACTATTCAGAATATCAAAAGTCTACCGATGTACACTACGTTGATTAAAGACTGGAAGATAACAAATCTGGATTACACTGAACTACTATCTGATGACCCGAATACATTTGTTTTTCTTGACCCACCATATGATTTGAAGAAAGATTATTCATTGTCTGGTGCTGATGGTGAGAAACTATATGGTACTAAGGGTAGTATGCATAAAGGATTCAATCATACCGAATTTGCAGAAAAACTTAATAGTCACAAGTCGATGATGATGGTAACATATAACTCTAATCCAAACATTCGTAAGTTGTTCGAGGGGTGGCAACAGACCGAGTGGGACTTGACATACTCAATGAACAATGGTCACAAGTCATATGAAGAAGCACAGAAAGATAGAAAAGAACTTCTGTGTATAAATTATAAGACTAACGTGAACCCACTCGAAAGGTTCTTTTCATGACCTTAGAAAACGTAGAATATATTTTGGTAGAAAGTCCATCCGAAGAGTTGGGTATAAGATTACTAAGACCAGAATATGAAAACATCGTTTATCAATACGGTAAGGTCACATTTGATGAAGATGAAATGTGTGTAAACTTTGAACGTACATTCCGTTATGTGCCCGAAGAGTTTGATGTTGAAGATTTAGAGATGGATGAAGAATTGCAAAATCTTATGGGTGACATTCTACATGAACTCATACATAATCAAGTTAAAAGTGAGAAGTAATGGATTTTTATACTAATGTAAACAGAACACGTGATAAAATTTTAGTTAAAGGATATCAGAACGGAAAACCAGTAAAGAAATCTGTATCATATCGACCTAATCATTTCATTCTTTCGAAGAAACCCAACACACCATACAAATCACTTGATGGTAGACCACTCGACATCGTTAATCTTGACAGCATGGGTGGTGCACGTGGTTTTCGAGAAAAGTATTCTGGTATTCAGGGGTTTGAGATTCATGGGTATGACAAGTATGTGTTTACCTATATCTCAGACAACTGGCCAGGTGATGTTCCTTTCGACACTTCCCTAATCCGTATTGCATCACTCGATATTGAGTGTGAGTGTGAGAACGGATTTCCAGACCCCATCAAAGCAGAAGAGATTGTCAATGCAATCACTCTAAAACCTTTCGGTAAGAAACCCGTGGTATTTGGTTTACAACCATGGGAAACTGATATGGATGTTGACTATCGAGAGTGTTTCAACGAAGCAAATCTTTTGATGGAGTTTATCAAGTATTGGCGTTCAGAAAGTTTTGATGTCATCACTGGTTGGAATGTGAATGCGTTTGATATTACATATCTGTGTAATCGTATTGACAGGATTATGGGTGAGGGTGAACACAAAAAACTATCACCTTGGGGCCAATCAAACGTTCGTGAATTCCGACAATATGGATATCAAGTCAATCAGGTCTATGACCTCTATGGTGTCAACATCATGGATTATCTTGACCTGTATAAAAAGAACACATTCACCAATCAACAATCGTACAAACTTGACCACATTGCTCATGTTGAGTTGGGTAAAGGTAAGATTGATTATTCTGAATATGGTTCTCTCCACACTCTATACAAAGAAGACTATGGTAAATTCCTAGAGTATAATGTTGTCGATGCTGCATTGATTGAACAACTAGAAGAGAAGTTGGGTTTCATTGAACTTGTACAAACCATGGCCTACAATGCCAAGTGTAATTACACTGACACCTTTGGGATGGTGAAGTACTGGGAAACTATCATTTACAACTTCCTCAAAGAACAGGGTATCCAGACTCCACCACAACGATTGAATCGTGAAGAGAAGTCGAGACAGATTGCTGGTGCCTATGTTAAAGAACCGATTGTCGGTGGTCATAACTGGGTTGTGAGTTTTGATTTGAACTCACTATACCCACACCTTATTATGCAGTTCAACATTTCACCTGAGACTATGGTGGGTGGAATAAAAGAAACTGCATCGGTAGAAAAGATGTTGTCAAAGGAGATTGACACTTCACATCTAAAAGACAAAGATGTTTGTTTGACACCCAATGGTGCAACATTCCGAAAAGATAAACAGGGTTTCTTGCCAGAACTTATGGAAAAGTTTTACGATGAACGTAAGTTGTGGAAGAAGAAAATGATTCAATATCAACAAGAACGTGAGAAGACTACGGATGTGAAACGTAGACGTGAACTTGATACACTTATCAAACGTGCATACAACAACCAACAGGTTCGTAAGATTGCACTGAACTCTGCTTATGGTGCACTTGCAAACGAATGGTTTGCATTCTTTTCTATCGACCTTGCAGAAGCAATCACCACGTCAGGTCAGTTGGTCATCAAATGGGCTGAACAGACAATCAATGATTATCTTAACTCTGTACTCAAAACAGAAAACGAAGATTATGTGATTGCAATGGACACTGACTCAGTGTACATCACATTCGATAAGTTAGTTCAACAAGTGTTCCCCGAAGATACTCCAAAGGACAAAATTGTAGACTTCCTAGACACAGTTGGAAAGACGAAAGTTGAAGAGGTACTTGCACAAGGATTCGAGGAACTCAAAGATTATACGAATGCCTATCGTCAAAAGATGGAGATGGGACGTGAGGTAATTGCTGACCGAGGTATCTGGACTGCAAAGAAACGATATATCCTGAATGTATGGGACAATGAAGGTGTACGAATGACTACTCCGAAGTTGAAGATGATGGGTATCGAGACTGCTAAGTCATCAACTCCGATGTGGGTGAGAGACAAACTTACCGAAGCATTCAAGGTTATTATGGCGGGTAATGAACAAGATTTGTGGTCGTTCGTTGAGAATGCACGTAAAGAATGGAAAGAGTTACCACCAGAGGAGATTGCATTTCCACGTGGAGTTTCACAATTACGTAAATTTTTAGATACAAGTAATCTATATACTAGTGGTACACCAATTCATGTTAGGGGTTCAATACTTTACAATCACATCTTGCAAGAGAAACGATTAGATAAAAAGTATGAACTTGTGAATGATGGTGATAAAATTAAATTTGTGTATCTAAAGATGCCTAACCCAATCAAAGAAAATGTCATTGCATTTCCTATGGTACTTCCCGATGAATTCGATATCCACCCATTTATAAATTATGACCTTCAGTTCGACAAATCGTTTATTGAACCACTCAAAGCTGTGGTCAATATGGTTGGTTGGAATCCTGAACCCGTGGCCTCTTTAGAATCATTTTTTGGATAATAATATGTACGATAAATTTGAATTTGTAAAACAAAAATATTTACCATTGTTCCCGACAATGGTAATGGTTCATGAACTGGAAGAAGTTGACAAAAATAAAAAAGAAGTTTATGTCGCTTTAGAACGAGTGATTGAAAAGATACGTAGCAATAGAGATGAAAGAGACCATGGTGGTATACAGGGTCAAGCTTCGTGTACAAATTTCCACCACAATGAAAATCTACAACCTTTATACACACAAATTTCTGCAAAACTATTTGAATATGTAGAAACATTGTATGGCGGACAATTTTTTGATATTAATATCACCGAGTCTTGGATAAACTGTTTGTCTACAGAAGAATACATACCACATCATACCCATTGTGATGCTCACCTTTCATTTGTCTACTATCCATCAATACCTTCAGGTTATGAATCATTTTTATATTTTGAAATGTTAGATTCACCAAATGACATTAATAATGCATTGAGGGTTGACCACAAATCAGTTTTAACTTATGATAAATTGAACGAATTTAATACACTATCTCATTCATTTGCATGTAAAGAGGGTCTTTTGTTTGTCTTTCCCGGTAATATCGCCCACGGTTCAATTCTTGCAGAAGAAAATACATTTGAATCTGAAACAATTGAACCATCAGAAAGAGATATGAACTTCTTAAAAAGTTATACTCGTATGAGTATTTCTGGTGATATAATTTTAACATATAACGAACAGCAATTGGTTTCAAGGGGGTTACAACCTATATCGTCTTGGATGACATTTGCAGCAAAATAAATTGGAGGAAAACTATGTATGAATACAATTGCAATATTAAAAGAGTGGTTGATGGGGATACTGTGGACATTGATATTGACCTTGGCTTTGATGTTGTTCTTAGCAATCAACGTGTTAGGCTTTACGGTATTGATACTCCTGAGTCCCGTACTAGAGATATCACAGAGAAAAGATTTGGTAAAGCAGCTGCAAAATTTTTGGCAGACCACCTTGAACAAGGTGCGACAATCAAAACTCATAAAGACGCTAAAGGAAAATATGGCCGCATTCTTGGGGAATTCATAGTCTATGATGGGGAGACAGATTCTTGGAGGTCAATCAATAAAATGTTGATTGACAAACATCTTGCTGTAGAGTATTATGGACAGAGTAAAGAGGATATTGAAGATGAGCACCTCAGAAACAGAGAACTTGTCGAATCGAAATACATCGATTGTATTACATTGTGATTGGAATGGTAACTTCCATCTCACTGACCCAGAAGGTATTAAATGGTTTTACTCCCGCGACCGATGGAACGAGTGTTCAAAGCATATGCGGGAGATAGTTAAACCTGCTCAAGGAGACCCCAAATGAGCAACATAATTAATTTTTCCGATTACAAACAGAGAAAATTAGAAGAGAAAACTGAAAAAGAATTGTGTGTAGAAGATGAAATGATGAATAGATGGTTTGACCAAACCTTTTCGAATTTACCCGATGATATCAATTTTACAACATTAACAACAACAACTTTTACAATATCAATTGATGGTGAAATCGTCTTCACTAGTGAAGACTTGGAGGATGAATGAGTTTTATTACAGATATGGTTAAGGCAAGCGGTAATGAGTTTGCCAATGTAGTGGCGGAGGGTATTGCTGCTGGTGATGTGGATAGATTTATTGATAGTGGTTCGTATATTTTTAATGCATTGTTGTCCGGTTCATTGTATGGTGGTTTACCATCAAACAAAATCACAGCAATCGCCGGTGAATCTGCAACAGGTAAGACATTTTTTACTCTAGGTATTTGTAAGCAGTTTTTGGAAGACCATCCGGATGCAGCAGTACTGTATTTTGAATCTGAGTCTGCATTGTCACAACAAATGATTGAAGAACGTGGTATCGATTCGAGTCGTATGGTGGTCATCCCTGTTGTCACAGTACAAGAGTTTCGTACACAGGCAATTCGTATCCTAGACAAGTATATGGAAGAAGATGAATCAAAACGTCCACCTATGATGTTCGTACTAGATTCACTGGGTATGTTGTCCACTTCCAAAGAAATGGAAGACACTGCTGATGGTAAAGATACTCGTGATATGACACGTTCACAAGTACTCAAGGGTGCATTTCGTGTACTGACACTCAAACTGGGTAAAGCAAAGGTACCGATGGTAGTGACAAACCACACTTATGATGTTATCGGTTCAATGTTCCCACAAAAAGAGATGGGTGGTGGTTCTGGTTTGAAGTATGCTGCCTCATCTATCGTGTATCTCTCAAAGAAAAAGGAAAAAGAGGGTACCGAAGTTGTAGGAAATATAGTACACTGTAAGAATGCAAAGTCGAGGTTGACTGTGGAAAACAGAATCGTTGATGTTCGATTATCATATGATAAAGGACTTGACCGATACTATGGATTGTTAGACCTTGCATTACAATTTGGTGTGTTCAAAAAAGCATCAACACGTATCGAATTGCCTACAGGCAAAACTGAGTTTGCAAAGACAATTAATAACAATCCAGAAAAATATTTTACTGAAGATGTAATGGAAAAAATTGAAGAGGGAGTGAATCAATATTTTAAATATGGAAGTACAAATAGAGAAGACGATACTGAAGAACCTGATACGGAATGATTTATTCACTCGTAAGGTTATTCCTTTCCTAAAAGCAGAGTATTTTTCTGATATGTATGAGAGGACTGTATTTGAACAGATACGGTCCTACTTTGAAGAATACACATCTTGTCCAACAATCGAAGCGCTATTGATTGACCTAGACAATAATACAAATCTAAACGATAAGACATCCACCGAAACCAAAAAGATTGTATCCAATTTGGATGCGAATGTATCCGATGAGGATACACCAATTGAATGGTTAGTTAACCAGACTGAGCAGTGGTGTAAAGACAGAGCTATCTACATTGCTGTGATGAATAGTATTGATGTGTTGGACAAATCATCACAAAGGTCTACGGGTGAGATACCTGAGATGTTACGTGATGCTTTGGCTGTATCTTTTGATAGTCATATCGGACATGACCAGTTAGAGGATGCTGAGGCACGATTTGAGTTTTATCAAACCGAAGAAGAAAAACTCCCATTCGATTTGGAATACTTTAACAAGATTACCAAAGGTGGTTTGCCGAACAAAACACTTAATGTAGTGCTTGCTGGTACTGGTGTTGGTAAGTCATTGTTTATGTGTCACATGGCTTCTGCTGCACTGATGATGGGTAAGAACGTTCTATATATCACTCTTGAGATGTCAGAGGAACGGATTGCAGAACGTATCGATGCCAACATCTTGAATGTTCCTATGAAAGAACTGCCCGAGATGGAAAAGGATATGTTTAATAAGAGGATTGACAAACTGCGTCAAAAAACCGCTGGTAAGTTAATCATCAAAGAGTATCCTACTGCTGCTGCACATGTTGGACATTTCCGACATTTGTTACAAGAACTTCATATCAAGAAAGATTACAAACCTGATATCATATTCATTGATTATCTTAATATCTGTGCATCTCAACGTATCCGTCCAGGTCAAGGTGCAAACTCTTACACTCTAGTTAAGAGTATAGCAGAAGAACTTCGTGGTCTTGCGGTAGAACACGATGTACCACTTGTGTCTGCAACACAGACAACTCGTAGTGGTTATGGTTCGACTGACATTGGACTTGAGGATACTTCAGAATCGTTTGGTCTCCCTGCAACTGCTGACTTGATGTTTGCCCTAATCACTTCAGAAGAACTTGCAGAACTTGACCAACTAGTTGTCAAACAATTAAAAAACAGATATAATGACCCCAATGTATTTAAAAGGTTTGTGATTGGTATTGATAGATCTAGAATGAAACTCTATGATGTCGAACAGGAAGCACAAGAAGAACTTGTAGATTCTGCTGACCAATATGATGACTCAAAACCTGTATTTGATAGAGGTAGAGACTATAGTGACTTTAATTTTTGATAAATAGAAATATGAAAACTTTTTTAGAATACACACAGATTTTGGAGGGGGTCAACGACCCTGGTATTTTTAAGGCAATCTTTCTTGCGGGTGGACCTGGTTCAGGTAAATCATTCATCGTAGGTAAGACTGGGTTGACATCTTTAGGTTATAAGGTTGTCAACTCTGATGACGCTTTCGAAGCTGCAATGAGAAAGGCGGGGATGGAGATGAATCCTGAAAACATCTTCTCAGATGAAGGTCAGAAACTTCGTGGTGGTGCTAAGAGGTTGACCGACAAGAAGATGGAACTCTACCTAAAGGGACGTTTGGGTCTTGTTGTAGATGGGACTGGTAAAGACCCCACAAAAGTTGCAAACCAAGCCAGAAAAGTAAAAGACTTGGGTTATGATGTTGCAATGATTTTTGTCAACACAGATATGGATACTGCACTAGAACGTAATCGAATGCGTGAACGTTCATTACCCGATAAGGAAGTGGAATCATACTGGAAAACTGTACAATCCAACATTGGTTTGTTTCAGTCAATGTTTGGCAAAAAAAACTTCTTGGTTGTTGACAACTCAACTGGAAAGGATTATCAAAAGGAAACTTTACGTGCATACAAAGACGCGGTAAAGTTTACCAACAAACCACCTGAGAATTCTATGGCTAGATCATGGATTTCAGCACAAAAGAAAGGCAGACGTGCCCAAGCCACTCTGAAAATCTAATGCTAGAATACTTAGAAGAGAGCCCCGGTGCTAATTTGCACATGGAACATTTGGAGGATGAAATCCTCAATTTTGGCATTGACGGTGGTAGAGCTTCTATAAACTTCTTGCAATCAATGAGGGAAATGTTAAAAGGTACCTCTACCTCTCGGGTCAATATGACTGTTAAGTGGGATGGTGCACCAGCTATCTTTGCTGGTAATCACCCAGAGACGGGGAAGTTCTTTGTTGCTAAAAAATCACTTTTCAACAAAACTCCACTCTTCTATACGTCTGAACAAGAAATAAAAGATGACCCGAAGTTAAGTGGCCAATTAGAATCTAAGTTTCTAGATTCGTTTAAGTACTTATCAAAGTTAAACTGGCCAAAGATTCTTCAAGGTGACTTGATGTTCACTAATGATAAGAGTAGTAAGTCTATCGATGGTGTACCTCATATCACATTTCAACCCAACACTATTCTCTATGCTGTACCTAAAGATTCAGACTTGGGTAAACAAATTGACAGAGCTAAATTGGGAATTGTATTTCACACCACATATACCGGAGACAGCATCGAAGGATTGAGTGCAAGTTTTGGTGCAAATATCAAACCATTGGGCACATCACCCGACATATGGATGGATGATGCCACATACAAAGACGTTAGTGGTACTGGTAGTATGACTAAGATGGAAACTGTTGAACTAACAGGTCATTTATCTAACACTGGTAAAAGCTTTCGGAAGATTAAAACACGAGATTTGAATAAATTTTTAGATATCCAGAAAGCATTTGCGGCAAAAGGTGCGGTTGGTTCACAGTATAAGACTTATATGAATGCCATGATAAGGGGTGGCACTTTCAACCCAACAACTAAAGGTTACATGGAACATGTGGATAAATACTGGGAAGAAAAGATTATTGCTAAAGCAAAGGGTGATACTGCAAAGAAAAATAAAACTGAATTGAAAAACCAGTTCCTTAGAGATTTGCGTTCATTGAAAAATTTCTTGGAAGCTTTGGTTGGTTTTCAGTCTAATCTTGTTAAGGGAAAACAACTGGTCATTAATGTATTAAACCGTGTTAAAGGTATTGGTACATTTGTGGTAACTGATAACGGGTTTGAAGTGACCAACCCAGAAGGATACGTTGCAATTGCAGCAGATGGTTCTGCTGTTAAACTTGTTGACCGATTGGAATTTAGTAAAAATAATTTTAATGTTGCTAAGAACTGGACAAAATAATGAAAGAATTTAAGACATTTTTGACAGAAGCTTCTGAAAAAGGTGCGGTGTTTACTTTTGGCCGTTTCAACCCACCAACAACAGGACATGAGTTGTTGGTGGATAAGTTGGTTAAGTCTACCCGTGGTAAAGAAACTGCATTTCTTTTTACATCACATTCACAAGACAAGAAAAAGAATCCTCTGTCATATAAAGAAAAGGTCAGTTTCTTGACTAATTTTTTTGGTAACAAAGTATCTGTACCAAATTCGCCTGCAAGGAATGTTTTTGATATTGCAGTCTACCTTTACAAGAATGGTTACACTAGTGTAAGAATGGTGGTTGGTTCAGATAGAGTAAGAGAATTTAAGGTACTGTTGAACAAGTATAATGGTGTTGATGCTAGACATGGATTTTACAAATTTGACAATATTGAAGTTATTTCTGCTGGAGAAAGAGACCCCGATTCTGACGATGTGACAGGAATGTCTGCATCGAAGATGAGAGCTTTTGCTATGGAAGGGGATTTTGATTCATTTGAACAAGGTGTGCCGTCTAAAGGAAGAAAGACTCAATCACTCCGATTATATAATGCTATTCGTAAGGGAATGGGCATATCGGAGGAAACCACTATGGGTCTTATTCGGAAAATGATGGCCAAGACTTTTAGTAAAAAGGATTACGCAAAGTTTGCTGTCCTAGTCAGAAAAGAAATGGACAAGGATAAGAAAAAACGACATAGTGCAGAATACTATGCACATAAGATACTCCGACAAAATTATGCAGATGATAGGATGGATGCACGTGCATTGGCTCATATTGCACGTATGGCTGAGGAGTTGACAGAAGAAGAACTTAATGAGGTTGCACAAGACCCTGATGTAAAGGATAAGAAGGGGACACAACCGAAAAAATATTACTCTGGTCTCGATAAGACGACCAAAGATAGACGTGATGCACATTTTAAAAAGGGTGCAAAAATGGATGATGATAATCCTGATGCTTACAAACCTGCTCCTGGTGATAAGGATGCCAAGACTAAGACATCCAAACATACAAAGAAATATCAACAGATGTATGGTGAGGATTTAGAACCACTTAATGAAGACCCAAACAAATCACTTGAATCAAAGGCAGAGAAGTCTGGTATTTCTCTATCTATCCTGAAACAGGTATACAAAAGAGGGGTTGCTGCATGGAGAACAGGTCACAGGCCGGGTACTACTCCAGAGCAGTGGGGACTCGCTAGGGTCAATAGTTTTATTACTAAGGGTAAAGGTACGTGGGGTAAAGCCGATTCTGACCTTGCAGCTAAAGTTAAAGGAAAATAAAAGATAAATAAACCTATGAATAGAAAAAATTGGCACGAAAGTTTAGAAGACGTAAGGAATTTCGTTCTCAACCAAGAACAGAGTAAGAAAGATAACTCTGTAATGGAAGAGATTGAAGATATCTTGCGTGAATTTACAGAAGACGGTAAGTACGAATTAGAAATCATCGTTGAAGAAAACGATGAAAACAAATTGTCTAAGTTGACTGAACGCAATATGCTAGGTCGTTTATCCAAATCATTAGACCTTAACGAAGAAAACAAACAAAAACTTTTTGATTATTTTGAAAAAGGAGTACTGGAACAATGATTCAGGATTTACCCAAGGGTCTAGTTGAGGCTGCAAAAACTCACCTAGAAGATTATGAAACGTTTTTTAAGGCTGCACTGAAGAAGTTTGGTGTAAGCGACCCAGGCGACTTCAAATCAGATGAAGAGAAAAAGAAATTCTTTAACTACGTAGACAAGAACTACAAGGGTAAAGAAGAAGAAGTTGGAGTGGAAGAAGGTTGTGGTAAAGACCATGACAAGATGAAGAAAGAAGAAGAGAAGGTCGAATGCCCTAAGTGTGAAGGTGAGGGTTGTGACCATTGTGATGGCAAGGGTTACCATTCTGAAGGTAATAAGAAGTAAGGAGTTATCATGAGGTTTAAGGATTTTCTATCAGAAAAATCTGCCGCACAACAGGCTGCTATTGCTATCTCTAAGAAAGAAAAGGGTGAGGAACCCAAGAACGAAGATGCAGAAGAAAAGGCCCGTCTTGCGTTAAAACACACCCAAGAAAAAGAAAGACTTGCACAGAAACATGCAAGAGAAAAGGAATCACTATCTTCTGAAGATATAGACTACGACGAAGCATTCGAAACAACTACAAACCACTTTTTTAATGAAAGTGTACTGGGTGATGCACGTACCATCCTTTTTCGTGAGAAACTCAAGAAAATGGGTTATGCACGTATTGATGAGAAAACAAATAAAAACACCTATAACATGCGTGGCCACAAAGTCGAATTAGAAAAGAAAGGTGATTCGATGAAACCTGAGTGGCACCTAAAGGTTGATGGTAAGGAACAGGGTGTACACAAATCTGAGAAAGATGCAATCAAACACTTTCAAAAAATTACCAAAGAATCAGTCGAATTTGACGAAGGGTCTCGCGAAGCCGATATTAAAAAGACTATTTCGATTATGAAAAAGTACCCTGCAAACAAGGGTAAATCGGAAAAAGAATTGAGAAAGGGAGCTATTGCTTATCTTGACCAGAACAAAGAATCTGTTGAAGAAATGTTTGAAGAAGCAATGCTTAATGAATTTTCTGATGCACAATTAGCCCAACTTAAAAAGGCATATGCAAACCTTGACCGTATCGACCCCACGTCTCCCACCTACAAGAAATTGAAAGCAATGATTGCTAATATGGATGTCAAGGCATTGGAGAAGGTTGCACGAGCAAAGGTTAGGTTTGTGTCTCAGATTGCCGCACGAGAATATGAAAAGAAAGGTGGCAATCGATTAAAGGCAAAGGATTACATGGAGTCGGTTGAAGAAGCAAAAGTGCCAGCTGGTATGAAGTTTGCGGGTGGTTATAATTACAAGGGAACTAAGCACACATATTATATGAAAGGCAACAAAATGACTGATCCAGTTGTCGTATACATTGATGATAAAATGTGGAAAGAGTTTCCTTCATTGCGTAAAGCAGAGACAGCGGCAATTGCTCATATCAAGTCAATGAAAGAACAATCCATAACTGTGGATGAAGCAGCACTGAAAACCAGTGATTATCCCAAGGGCACCTCGATGTCTGCTCAGAAGTTTAAAGACTCTCAGAAAAAAATGAGCAAACAACGTGCTTTGTCTACCAAAGACTATCCTAAAGGCACCTCGATGTCGGCTACTGCTTGGAAAAACAGACAAGAAGAAGACGAACTTGATGAACAAGAGGTTAAGGTACCTTTAGAACTTTTGAAACTTTATAATAAAGGTATGGCGTTACCAGCGGGGTCAATTGCACATAAAAAAGTTATGAAACAAATTGATGACATGCGAAAGAAACTTGGTATGAAAGAGTCGGTTGATGAAGCATCTAAAGAAGGTACGGTTCGTATCATTGATTTGGGTAACAAAGGACAAGACAAAATTCGTAAAGAGTTGGGTGTTGATAAACTTCCAAACAAAGGTTTCCAAGTACAGGTTATGACTAAGGGTAAATTTGTAAACCAAGGTAAACCTTACAAGACTATGAAGGATGCAGAGAAAGTTCGAAGTACTGGACAACACTCAATGCAGTTCGAGGAAGCGGCACTTGAAGAAAAGACTAAGTGGAAAATGGGTGATGGTCGTCCAAGAAACGCTCCTCGCATAGAGAACGAAAGATTCTGGAACTTACCGTATGATTCTTTAAAGTATATTGCCAAAGATGCTGGTGATGCCATGAAAGCAAATCCCACCGCAAGAAAGGCAACTACTGGACCAGGCAACTGGGCAGACCAAGTTGCGGATGCTGCCACAGTCATGCAATGGAGAAAGAAAAACGGTATCAAAGAGTCTGTAGAAC
>Ga0208543_1000259_pt1 | contig 18518 bp, 26 predicted proteins | sample DEB08_DNA_14_FD_185497 | JGI IMG/M metagenome (GOLD analysis project Ga0208543, IMG submission 185497) | Aqueous microbial communities from the Delaware River and Bay under freshwater to marine salinity gradient to study organic matter... | ecosystem: Environmental > Aquatic > Marine > Coastal ...
TTACAATCAAATCCAAATAGATGAAAGTTTCTAAATCCTAGAATATGTGACATTCCAATTGCTCGCATAGCTGAACAAGTACCACCAGTTACAAAGGTTGTATCAGGAGAGATATTAGCACGTTTATCAACCTTCCACTTACCTTGTGCTGCCTGTTGTACAGCTTCAGAAAAAGCATGCCAACCATATACCTGATCTGTCTTATCAAGCAAGTATTTTGTTACACTAACATCTGTCATTGAAGCTACAAGAAACTTGGTTTTATTGTCAATAAGATTGAATAAATCTTTACGAACAATACCATGTGTAGACACACCATCAATAGGACGTGGATCAAGAATGACACAAGCATAAGGATCAATGTTATTCTGTAACAGTTTAGGGTAAGAATGTTTTACACAGAATACTGTACCCTTTGTTTCGTTAATTACATGTTTTAACTCCATATAATTAATAGAAGGACCAGCAGAAACAATAATAGCATGTTCCCCATTTGGTTTACATGTCTTTACAAAATCCCACTTGTCAATCAGTTCTACATTCTCATTGATGCTGTCAATGATATATTCCTTTGGCATTGAATCGCGTGGACGAACAACAATTGGAACCTTAGTAAGTGATTGAGGTACTGGAGGTAGGCCATCCTTCTGTAGCAGAAGAGCAAGGTGAGTAATACCACCACCTTTTACTCTGTCCTGTGAAGGTAGAACAATACAACGTCCTTCCTTTAGTGTATCGTTAAAGGAGTCTACAAGACGGTTTGTTCCAAGGTATTCGTCACCTAGAATATTACCATCAATATCTTTAGTAAAGTAATCGTCAAAAACAATAACATCACAATGCTTTAGATTTTCGTAATCGCTAATTACTGTTTCTTCCGAATGTCCACCATCAATATAAGCAAAATTTGCTTTAGCAATGCTTTCCTTAGCATTAACCAGTGTTTCTTTACTGTCACCTTTATGTAGTTCAAAGGTAAAATCTTTACCCTTTTCTTTCATCTTATCAGCAAACTGCTGTAGACGATTATCTACAGCTTTAATAGAATTATGAGCCTTGCTGTTTAGTTCGTACTTATCTAGTTCTTCATTAGCTTCTTCAAACAAATCAAAGCCAATATAGTGTACCTTATCTTTTGTTTCAAAGGAAGCTAGAGACATTTCTATAGCACGTCCACCATTCCATGTACCAACTTCTACAATTGTTTCACTGCCATATGTACGAACAAGATCAGCAAGCTGACGGTAACGAGGTAGTTTAACATCAGGTGCTACTTCAGTATCCGATAGATTATTTTTCAGATTACCTTTGAAGTGTGTCATGTACCGAGATAGAGGTGAATTTTGAAAAGCAGATAGGCCATTAACATCAGGAGTTAGATTGTGTACCCGCATACCATGTGCAGTATAAATCTTTAGTAGACGTTCAAAGATAAAGCCATCGTGCCATTCACGATAAGAAACAACCTCACCAATATCATAACAACCCCTTAGATCAGCAATCATATAGATAGGGGAATCATAATTAAGATTAAAACCCATAAAGGATGTTTCACTATAGTCTACATCTTTACGACCTAGATGTACCAATTCAGACTTTGCCGGTAGTATTGATTCTAGTTTGCTCTGTGATAAAGGTTTAGTAGTTACAGTATCTGCATCAAGCCAGCATAGCCAACCTGCTTGTGCTTCTTCATCTGCAATTTCAAGGGCATATGTAGTTAGAGCATAAATCTTATGACACCACTTGATAGCATCCATACGCCAGTTATAAGCTACTGTACCATTGGCTGTGCCATCGTATGCTTTCATACGTTCACGATAATCTAACATATCCTGAACATCATTTAGGTTACGATATTCAATGTTAGCTGCTTGAGGAAATGAAGCTACTACATCCTTATCACAGTCATGGTAATAGGCTGTTAGGTGTAGGTCTTTATACCAATTATCAACGACAGACTCAAGCATGTTCTTGGCATACCGTTCATAGCCATCTTGGCTAAATGAAGTTACAAAACGAATCATTATTTATCCTTTAACTACTGTACTAAAAAAATCACGCCATTCATCTGCGTATTTATTATCTATATCTCTCTTACCAATCCACTCAGGGTACACAGGACCACCTGTGGTGAAGTGTATATTCTTAGGAATCAGGTCTTCTGGAGATGTTCCATCAAGCCAATTCCATTCTTCTTCAATTCTTCCAATAGGATAAATATCCATCCATTCAAAAGCATGTAACCAACCTCCACTTTTGGTATTTACATCACCTATAGTTAATTGTTTCATCCAAGGATGGTCACAGTTCCAAAGGACAAAAGAAGACCAGTTCTTTCTATTATAGATAGTTTGTACTACACCATCCATCTTTGTCCTTTCTGTAGGTACGTGCATATGCCCTACAGTTAATTCTTTCATCCAAGGATGGTCACAGTTCCAAAGGACAAAAGAAGACCAGTTCTTTCTATTATAGATAGTTTGTACTACACCATCCATCTTTGTCCTTTCTGTAGGTACGTGCATATGCTGTACACAGCTTATTGCATTATCCTTGTCTGATCCATATACATCAAATATTTCTGTAATATCAGAAGTAACAAACATATCTGCATCCATGAACAAAGCAAGACCAGACATTTGATTTAGAAATGGTACGAGAAAACGAGTAAAACTAAACTCAGTAGAGAAGGGTTTGCTATCAAAAACATCTACCCTATTTCCATCTTTATCTATGTTTGGACTACGCCAATATAAACCTGCACGACGAACCTCAGTCTGTACAATAGGGACAATATTGTAAGTATCTGTGGTATTCATACGAATAGATTTATCTAGTACGCGAACATAGTCATGTTCACGAGGATCATAGCCGATGTAAATAGTTGGAAGTTTATTGATAGGCAAACCCTTACTCCTTCTTATTATTCTATATCTATTGTTCTTGGTTTTTGTTCTTCAGGTATTTCCTTTTCAATTACCAGATTAAGCATACCATTCTCCATCTTACAAGATACTACACGCATATGATCTGCAAGATAAAAAACACGACGAAAACCTCTTTTAGCTATGCCTTTAAAAGCATAGTTAGTATCTTTTTCAGATTCGTCAGGCTTCTTAACGCTTTTAATTGTAAGGATATTAGGTGCTACTTCAACTTCCACATCTTCTTTACTGAAACCAGCTAGAGCCATTTCAATAATATATTGATTATCTTTCTTGTGAATGTTGTGAGGAGGGTAAGCACCACTGTTTGATACGGCTTGTGCTACATAATTTAGAGGTTCAAAGTACTTATCTACATCAAGCATAAAGTTACGCATACGATCAAACTGTGGGGATACTGTGATTACGTTCATTGTGTATTCCTTTCTTTTAGCAAATACAAATAAAAAAGAGGATAGTCCTATTTCTAGCAACTATCCTCATTATTATATAGCGTAAGATTTATTGTGTCAACAATTATTTTATCTAAATGGTGGTCCTCTAAACCAACAAGTCAAAGACTTTTTATGTCCCTTAATAACTGGTGTAACTCTGTGATGCAGGAAGGATGGAAAGACAAGAATACTTCCTGTTCTTTTCATTCCTTTAACAGTGATGTATCTTTTCTTCATCTTAGGACTACCCCACCGTTCTATCTGAAAGTTACCTCCCTCATAATTATCGTTAAGATTAATTGTAATAGTAAGTTTTCTAACTACTGGATCGTAGTCTTCCTCAACTCCAATGTCTACATGCCAATCGTAAAACTGTCCTTGATCATATATAGATAACTGAGGTGTTTCATAGACACCAACATCAAAGTTCCAACCACAATCTTCATTGGCCTTCAATGTATATATTTGAAGTAGTTCTATAATATCAGGATTATTTATCCAAGATACATTATTATTTCGTGCTTCTTTTTTAAACTCAGAAGAACCATCGACATGAACAGCAGCTTCTTCTCTATCTAAAGATTCAGCTAAAGATATAACATGCTTACAAAAATCTTCTGGAAGTTCTTCTTGAAATATCTTGAATGGATATGGAAACATTAAGTCCTTCGTCTTGTCTTCATCGATTTATCAGGATTACGTGCAAATGAACTATTCTTACGTCCATCTCTTACACGTAGATTACTACGCTTGTTGCTGCCGCCTTTGCTGAGAGGCTTCTTATGGTCTACATGCTTACCATCGCCTTTCTTTACCAACCCTTCACGCATAAGCATACGACGTGCTTTGTTACGTGCGACACGTTTAGCAATATTTTTTGGTTTACTTTTTGTTACTTCATTCTCACGTTTATAATCTCTAGCCATCTACTTCTCCCAAAGTATTATCATTAATTTTTTTAATAATAGATTTTAGTATGTCACTTCCAGTGGTTGTGAATAAGTTGGGAAAGATAGAATGAACGACAAGACACATAACAGCACAAATCAAAGACAATGATATACTGTTAGCAAACTTAAAGTGCTGCCAGTAAGTAATCTTAGCTTCTTGTAAATGTTTTTTAGCTTGCCCAAACATCAGACCAGTTCCCCGATAAAGCACCTTTAGCATAATCTGTAGCACGGTTCTCAAAGAAGTTAGTGTGCGTAGGTGCGTTGATCATAGTCTCTACCCAAGGTAGAGGATTATTCTTAACTTTATAAATGCCTTTCATGCCCATAGAAATAAGACGACGATCAGCAATATACCGAATGTATTCTTTAACTTCGTAGTCTCTTAGTCCTTCTACCTTACCCATCTGAAAGGCTAGGTCAACAAACTTGTCTTCCAAATCAACCATAGCTGTAGCAGTAGAATAAATCTCTGACTTTGTTTTGTCGTTCCAAACATCACGATTTTCTTCTACGTATGTACGGAACAGCTTGATCATCCCTTCAGCATGTTGTGTCTCATCTACAATAGACCATGTGACGATCTGACCCATACCCTTCATTTTACCATGACGTGGGAAGTTTAACAACATAATGAAGGAGGAGAATAGTGCAAGACCCTCTGTAAATGCAGAAATAGCTGCAATCTTCAGAGGTATTGGAGCATCACTAGATACTTTATCAAGGAAGTATTCATGCTTATCTTTCATTGCTTCATACTCTAGAAACTCATTGTATGTAGTCTCCGGCATACCGAGAGACTCAATGAGGTGAGAGTAAGCAGCAACATGAAGTGCCTCACGTGCAGCAAAGCTTGTCAGCATCATACGTACTTCAGGCTGTGGAAAGTGTGGTAGGTAGTTGTCTACATAACCACCAGCTACATCAATGTCTGACTGTGTAAAGAAACGAAAGATGTTGGTAAGAAAGTACTTCTCTTCTGTAGAGAGGTTAGTCTTCCAATCCTTTACATCCTCTAGCATAGGAACTTCTGTATGCAGCCAGTGCGATTGTTCGTGCTTCAACCATGCGTCATATGCCCATGGATAGTGAAAAGGTTTGAAGTAGTTCCGTTGATCTTGAAGTTTAAGCTTTGCAGTCATAGTTTATTCTTCAACCTTCTTATAAATAAAAGAGCCAAAATATTTTATTACTTCATTTTTCCATTCTTCAAATTCTGATTCAAGCCGAATATATTTTAATACAGTTGCTATCTCTTTTTTAGGAGCATTATCTGTATGAAAACAATCTTCCAGATATTCTACTGTTATGTCTGTAGTTTGATCTTCTGATAATCTAATCTCGTATAACATTATTTATCCCTCACAAGCTAGACATTCTTCACCAGAGGCTAGTGCCTCCATATCAATCTCTTGAATGATCTGCCTCTCAATCTTACGAGATACACGATCAGCTTTACCAATCTTCTCTGACCGACAATAGTACATGGTCTTTAGTCCCTTCTTCCAAGCTAGGAAGTGTATCGCATGTAGATAACTAATGTCAACATCAGGACGAAAGAAAACATTCAGCGATTGTGCTTGGTCGATATACTGCTGACGATCTGCTGCATGTTCAATAACCCATCTCTGATCAATTTCCATTGACGTTTTATATAACTCTTTCTCGTAATCGTCAAGACAACGCAGATGCTGAACAGAACCATCGTTAGCAATAATTGAAGACCATATCTTGTCGTAACTAAGTTTATCGTCATTGCTACATTTTTCCTTGATCAGCTTATCTAGGAATTTATTCTTGTTTAGAAAAGCACCACTAATCGTATCCTGCCTGTAGGCGTTTGCTCTAAAAGGTTCGATTGAAGGGGAGGTATTTCCCATAATGATTGAACTACTAGCATTTGGTGCAATCGCCATAACGTGACTGCAACGTAGTCCTGTCCCTCTAGCGTCAGGTGCTTCACCCCTAACTTCTCCCAAAAGTCTGTTGGATTTGTCAAGTTCTGTTCGTATGTGCTTGAATACTCGCATATTGAGAGATTTAGCCATTGGGGATTCATAGGGTATTCCACGCTTCTGTAGCATTGCATGAAAACCCAAGGCTCCAACACCAACTGATCGTTCACGTTCTGCTGAGAACTTAGCACGACTGATGGAGTCAGGAGCATTGTTAATAAAAAGCTGTAGAACATTATCCAGCATTTCCAATACATCTGGAAGAAACTGTTTATCTTTAGACCAATCATCAAAATGCTCCAGATTAACTGAAGACAAACAGCAAACTGCTGTACGTTCTACTGATGTAGGAAGAATAATTTCTGAACATAGGTTTGATTGATGTACCTTTAATCCTTGTTGTTTTAACCAAGCAGGTAGCTGTTCATTGGAACGATCAATGAAGTGAAGATAAGGTTCACCAGTTTGCATTCTCATCTCTAGAATACGCTGCCACATCTCTTTAGCAGATGTAACATCACATACCTTCTTTGTATGTGGATCACGTAGTTCCCAAGTATCGTCTGCATTAGGATCAAGCATACATGCTTCTAAGACCTGCATAAACTTGTCACTAATATTAATACCGTGGTGCATATTCAAGCAACGGAAGTTCTGGTCCCCAGTAGGCTTACGCATCTCAAGGAATAGAACAATATCTGGATGGTCGATGTCAAGATATGCAGCATATGATCCACGACGTGTCTTGCCCTGACGATAAGCCAGAGAAGAAGCATCGTACATCTTGAGGTGAGGCATAACACCAGTAGACTTATCATCTGATGACCGTATGCCAAAGCCAATACCAACCCCACCACCAAGCATAGATAGCCAGTTAGTCTCTGTAAGATTGTTGACTAGACCTTCTGCACTATCGTGGATATAGTTTAGATAACAAGATATAGGTAGTCCACGAGAAGACTTACCATAGGATAGAATAGGAGTAGAATAAGAAAGCCAGTGTTTGGACGAATAATCGTACAGCCGCTGTGCATGTTCCTGATTAGAAGAAAAACATTTAGATACATAAGCAAACCTCTCCTGCGGAGAAAGTTCATGATCCATCATGTAAGACTCTTTTAACCGTGCAATACCTAACTGATCAAATAAACTGTCTCTTTCTGGGTCGATGTTAATATTGTAGTTAGGCATTTGCATATCCTATTCTCCCGGTGGTGTTTGCTGATCGTGGACGTAAAGCATAATGATAGCATAGTGTATAATCTTCAGCAAGTCCTTACGGTTCTTGCCTTCCTTTTTACCGTAACGCTTCCAGTATTTCTGGATGTTACCCATGCAAAAACCTTCTGCATATCCTGCATCCACAATCGTATCGGTAGCCTGATACTTACTCTGAGCATAGTGCTGATTGTATGTGCTTAGAATATACTTATGAATTTCAATAAGATATTTATCTTCATCGAACTTATAGTCTTTTAGAGTAGGTATTTCTTTCATATATTCAAGAACCTGCTTGTCCATATTGAAGTTGTCCATCCATCTGTTAGGTTTCTTAGTCATAACTTAACACCGTGTTGATCCTCTTCCTTATATACTTAACTTCCTTGCTACGCAAGACCTTAAATGCAAAGCTTCGCATATCCACAGGAGATATACCTGCAAGGTCACATACGTCTACAAAGTCTTGGGATGTTACGCCTATTGAAGCAAAGAACCAAGCTTGTGCTGAACGTCTAGCCAGCTTTTCTTCTTCAGGTTCGCTTTGTGTTTCTGGTTTTGTTGCGTCTAGTAGTGCCTGTAGGATTACGCTTAGAAACAGTACTTTTTCTGGACTTGTTTCTTGGTTCTGTCCCAGAAGATACTCTACGTTTAGGAGAAACTTCTCTCCCTCTACTTGTCTTTCGTTGCTCATTAGCCCACTCTTCTATAATCTGATGATCAGAATTTTTACAGAAGAGGAAGTTATTTTTGATACACCAATCTGCATAAGTTGACTTACCTCCTTTATTTAATTTGTTATTAGGATTGTCGAAGACAAACCGAATATCCAGATCGGGATAAGCTTCTCTTATGAAGAGGTGTTTCTTTCTGTCTTCTAGTTTAAACCTTCCTTTTACTTCTAGTACAATACCATTTGGTAGAATAAAATCTGGAAGATATTTTTTGTATTCTATCCAAGTGTAGTTTATATAGTGAGGTTCAAAAGAATAACTGATGTTAAGACTGTCTAGTAAATCACCAGTTTTCTTTTCTGATCCTGATCTATATCTATTTGTCATTAGTTATTTCAGGTACGTTAGGAACCTTTCCAACCTTGACGAGATGCTTTGGGCCGTTGCTATACTGAAAAGTACGAATACCAGCACCATCATTAGCATCAGACCAACAAGTAAACTTATAGTCACAAAAGGAACAGCCAATATGAAGCTTATGATTACCTGAAGAACCATCAGGAACTGAATCATAACATTTCTCAGGGGGTGTGTCTTTTTCCAAGAAGCTTCTAATTTCATCTATTCTGTTCCCTGAATTGATTAGGTCCATGTCGTCAATAGGACAATAGCAAATCTCACCAGATGATTTATCAATAGCGACAAAGCCTACATTAGGATTGTTGTCTGCATCAGAGTATGCAGAAATTTGTGCGATATATCCGAAAGGATCGTCATGAAGAATAGAACCATCTTTAAACTTCTTGAAGCTGTAGGGAGAAGCTGATTTAAAATCAACTAGCACACCATCAATCGTAGCATCTTTGTGACCACGTACACCATTAGAAGTTAGTTCACCTTGTTCTTCTATAATGTTATGACCAGCTACCTTAGTGAATAGGATCAGTAGATGTTCAAGAATATCTCCGTATAGAAACTTAATGAGAGTTGGAGCAGATAGTTGCTGCTTCTCTGCCCCATTCATCTCATACCAAATCTTTCTATCCTTATGACCAATAAGAGATAGACGCAAAGATGGTTCTCTAGGTTTACGAACCTCCGAGATAGCAGAGGCAACAGAACTGGCTACTGCTTCAGCAAAAGCGTCGAGGTGCTTCTTATCTACTTTTATTTCCTCGTCATTGGTAAATAGACCATAAATGTCTTCTATCAACGTATCAATTGACTTAGCCATGTTCTGTTGCCTCTTGTGTTAGCTACTAAGCAGCTTTTGACTGTACTGACGGGCTGGATAGTAGCTTGTACCGCGTATAAGACCCTTCAGGAGACTCAGCCTTAATTGCGGTAATTACATAACCCTTCTTACGAAGGCGTGAGATAGTCGCTGTTAGGTTCTCACACCATCCACGTTCGATTGCAGTCTTACGAGTAACTCGCATACCGCGACGAAGGGCTGATAGTACACGTGCTTCACTTGTCATATTAGTATTTCCCTCTTTTATTATAGTGCTGCTAGTTCTTGGTCGATGGAAAAACCATCTTCTTCCTGAAAATCACCGGAAGGATCACCGTAAGGTACAAGATCAATGACCTGCATAGCCATAAAGTCAGCAGTAACACCAGCCTTACCAGCATAAGAATATTCGTAGGGCTGAATCTTTACCTTAACAGTAGAACCATTACCGATAAGACGACTATCCCAAGGCATTTTCTTTGCATCAATTACACTAGGTGCGTCACGCTTGGAACCATCCCTCTTAACTACCTTACGCCTACAAGAGAAAAAATCTCCACGATCATCTCCCTTGTTTTTTACACTAAGACCAATAGACTCAAGCTTCTGCTTAGTCTCTTCGTCAACCGTAACATCAACCTGCCAAACTGGTTCATATGTTGTATTAGGCTCAACAACACTAGCCCAATATGCTTTACCAGAAAGGAGGATTTGATCGTACTTGTTATTAGCCATTTATAACTCCATTTTCAATGTCTCTTGGCTGAGACTGTTTCAAGTAACGAGTGGGATACTACTTTACTACGCAGCCTTTGTCAACACCTTTTTTACACAATCGTCATAGTCCATCAAAACTTTTTGAGGAACTGCAAAACAAGGACGACCGGGGAAATGTTTACCATAATTATCTTCATGAAGCAATACGGAAGAAGGACAAAAACCTTTTACATTAAAGGTATTATCATCTTCTTTTACGACAAGACAATATATATCAATCTTAGATTTAAATGTCTTGGCTCCGCTTTGGATAAGCTTTCCTGTCTTATATCTAGTTGATTTAACATCAATGCTGAGATTATCAAGAATAGCATCACCTAAATCAGTTCCAGTGCTTTTTGCTTTGTTTGTCGTATCAAAGAAAGACTCTGGATATTCGTTTACAAATTTAAAGAAAGCTAACTCTGCTTCAGCACCATCAATATCAATTTGAATTGATGTACGATTCTTATCTTGTATATTATCTATTACACCTTTCTTTCTGTTAGAATCATTCCTAGCAATAGCTATTGTCTTAGCTAATTCTAGTTCATTTTCATTAAGATTTATTAGTGTGTTTCGGACCAGTTCAGGCCGACTTTGTATTCGCTGTCTAGGGGGCATCGAACATTTAACTCCTTCTCTGCAATCTTCATTGCCTCTTGGGTTAGTTTACCAAATCGTTCAGCATGATCTTTATGACAATCAAACTGATATTCATCGTGAATGCTGGCGACTAATTTAGCATCAATCTTATGCTTACGTATTAGTCTGTCGATAATAACAACCCACTGTTTGCAGATGATTGCTCCAGCACCTTGAAGCAGAAGATTCATAGCAGCATGTTGATGCCTTACATGTAACTTTCTACCATCAAGACCCTTAATATATCCTGATGTAGAAATCTTGTCAACAGATTTTCTTAGTTTAGCTAGTGCGGGTAAGCTTTCAAGAAAATTATCTATTAACTTTTGACCATCGCTTGCTGTACCTCCAACAATGCTGCCAATCTTCGATGCGCCAGCACCATAGATAAAAGCATAAATGAATGTCTTAGCTTGGTCACGTGTTTCCAATCCAGCAGCTTTTTGATTAGCTGTGTGAATGTCTCCTTCAACTACTTCCTTCGTGTAGTCTTCGTCACACATGTAATGTGCAAGACACCTTAACTCCAAGGAACTTGCATCACAACCAACAAGAACATTATTAGGAGAAGAAGTGATCCAACAGCTTCTGCATTCCACCCCATAGGGAGAATAAACAGCCGGAATTTGAGCCATGTTTGGACTATGATGGGCCATACGTCCTGAGATAGCCTTGAGAGTAAGTACCTTACCATGAACTTTATTATCCTCCTCAAGAAGTTCTAGCCATGATTTGATCTGTGCTGTACGTTTGTTAATAAGAAGATACTCTGCAATCATCTGTGCTTCAGGAATATCTACTTTCTTTAATGTGCCTTCATCTACAATGGGATGACCAGTAGGTGTGAAGTTCTCTGGCAGCCATCCTTGTTCCATAAGACGTGCAGCAATCTGCTGACGACTTGCAGGATTGAAGATAGTTACTTTATCCTTCAGCCTCTTACCTGTTTTCTCTGAATACCTTTCCTCTGTAACAGGAGGATAACGACGTTGTAGGTCTTCTTCAATAGCACGAGACTTATCAGATAGAGAAGCTTGTAACGTCATAGCTTTTTGTACATCAAGAGTAAAGCCATTCTTTTCTTGAACATCAATGATGCGACGTACATTGTATTCAAGATCAATAGCCTGACGATACTTCTCTGGTTTTTCTTCTTTGATCTTTAGCCATAGACGAAAGGTAATGTCAACATCTCTGATACAGTACGTAATCATCTCTTTAGTTAGCTGAGAAAAATCTTGGAAGTCTATCTTCTTAAATCCTAGATCAATCCCCCATGATTCAAGAGAATGTTTACTACGTGTTGGAAACAGAAGCTGAGAAAGAATAAGAGTATCTTCTACTGTAGATACATTTATCTTTGTTCCTGTTAGTCTATTAAGAGTAGGAGCATCGAAGCTTATGCCGTTGTGCATAATGAACTTCGATACTCCTTTAGCAAATACAGGAAACTTAGTTAGACATTCTTCTTCTTTCCATATATTGATCTGTCCTGTGTCTACGTTCTTCGTAACAATACAGAAAATCTTTGTAGCATCAAGACTATCTGTTTCAATGTCTAATATTACCTGCATTTATATTTCCTTAGAGGGAAATGTCGTTGTCGTCATTTCCTCCATCAAGATCGTCACCAAGATTGGTAACTTCGTGCAGCCTACCAGTATCCTTGTTGAAAAACAAGTGGCAAGCTACACCAGTTTCACCAGCATATCTATTTTTCAATACACGAATGGTGGTAGTGTTTGCAATATTAGGATCATCAGATTGTTGATCACGTTCCATAGCTACGACAGCATCAGAGAGTTGTGCAATAGACTGTGAACCACGTAGATGTGACAGGCTTACCTCTTTACCATCTTCATGTCCACTGTCTGCACCTGTACGTCGTAGGTGTGATACAAGAAGCAATGCACAATTAGTTTCTTCTACCAGACTGCGAAGCTTAGTCATGAGAATGTCGATGTTCCTACGTTCGTCCATACCTTCAAGACCCGAGACAAGGATAGATAGGTGATCAAGGAAAATCCACTTGCAGTCCAAAGCTTTTACCATGTAGCGTACACGAGCAAGAATTTCTTCAGTACCCATAGAACCAAAATGATCGAAAGCATAGAACCTACCAGTTCCAATGGTTGCTTCTTGCCATTTGTTCAATTCAGGTTTTGGAAATTCATCCCTTATTTCACGTATGTACAATCTAGCATTAGCTTCTACAGACATAAGATGGAAGATGGTTGAACGGGTATTCTCTTCAAGAGAGATAACACCAATATTGCCTTCAGCCTCTTTCAGAACATGGTGCATCAGTTCACGCATGACGCTGGACTTACCAGTACCAGTACCAGCCGTCAGCGTTACCAACTCACCAGTACGAATACCGTACAGCTTTTGATTTATACCATCCCAAGGATACAGGCAGGTAGTCTGATTACCTTCTTCGTATAGTTCAGGACCAATATCTTTTAGATTGATAATACCTGCTGGTGTGTAGGTACGTGCTGCCCACCATGCCTGAGTAAAGTCTTGTGCCTTACCATCAGTCAAGTATCCAGAAGCATCCTTTAGCTTACCATCCAGTGCTACAATCTTACACTTGTTTGGTTCAAAGAGTTGTGCAACCTCACGTGCAGCCTTCTGTCCTGCTTCATCTGAATCAAAGCATATGACGATATTATTGAAGGAATTAAGAAAGTCATAACTACGTTTACAGCTTTTGACTGCTGCTGCTGCACCATCCTTGATAGAGACTGCTGCATACTTTGATCCTAGCATCTGATAAGCAGCCATAGCATCTAGTTCACCTTCGCATACGGTGATATACTTACCACCTTCCTGACAAAGGTGCTGACCAAACAACACACCTGCTGACATAGCACCGGGCGGATAAGCGGAAAAGTTCTTCGTAGCTACATCTCGAACCTTGTAAGCTACAAGGCTGTTATTTACATCAAAGTAAGGATAATAATGGTTGACTATGTCACCATAGCAATTGTTTACAACATGTACACCATACTTCTCTGCTGTATCTTTTGTAATACCACGATCAGTAATAGCTGATACGTGACCTTTTGCTGTAGGTTTTGGATAACTTAAAGTATCGAGTGGCATGTTAGTCTCCTCTGTATATGCCTCATCACTCTTAAAATATTGTCTACAACTAAAGCAAAACATATGTCCGTCATCGAACAATGCACAAGCATCACTCGAACCACACGACTCACATGGAATATGTTTTACAAACTTACTACCATTATGCTCAATCTTCCCTGAGTACCCTATATATAGCAATTACTTCTCCATTACGTTTGGCTACGAAGCCATCTATCGTCTCTTCAATATCATATCCCATCTGAGATGTAAACAGTTTTCTGTCTCCTAGTAGTTTCCATATGTCTTCTTCATAAGAAGAATCTTCTACGACTGTTTCAATGTATTTAGTTTTCACAATAACATTCCACATTCAACAATCCTCATCCTGATAAGAAAATATATCTTTTATAAAATCTGTTTCATTAGACATATATTCTTCAGTCTCTTCTGATGCAAATCTCTTAGCTTCTTTAGGACTATAACCCTCTTGGAGATATTGAGAGTATAGTTCTTTGTAAATAATCTTACGATCCTTTTCCCATAAATTTTTCATTATTCCTTTCCTTTATTATTATCATATGGGTTATCCATTTCATGTTCACAGGTAAGACAAACCAAAGCTTCCCACTCTGTGTGTGCTACCCAGTGTAATGTGCCACACTCTGTACACTTAACTTCTAGTCTTTCGTCTTCTCCTTCAATAGGACCAAAAATCATTTCACTTATAAATTCTACATCAAATTCATCTGCTATGTCATTAAGAGATTCTATAAAGTCATTATATTCTTCTAAATCTTTAGGATCGTATGGGTTGTATCCCAGTTCAACCATTTCAATATTACAAAACTTTTCATAGGTAATCTTACCCTGTTGAAAAAGTTTACGAGCATATTCAGAAAAAGAAGTAATATTCTGTGTATCGGAAATAGGAACTAGAATACGTTTAGTCATCTTACTTTCCCTGTCCTCTGTAACGCTTAAAGTTACGACGCTTGTTCTTGTTCTTTGGCCTACTGTTTACAGACTGACCAATGCTTGTACGCATGTGTTGCTTAACCCATGCTGGCTTTTCTATTCCTGTAGGTTTCTTACTAGCCATCTGCTAATTCCTTCCATGAGACGGGGTAAAGAGGTTCAATAATTTCATTCCACATCTTAGCTAGGTACTGTATCTCTTTCTGTGCATGGTCGTCAATACGTAATTTGTAAGCACGAGCAAAAGCAGATAAAGAACCTGTGACATAGTAGCTGGTGTACATACTTTGGGGAAGAACCATACGTGCTTGTTCCGGTGCTACATCCATGCTTAAAAGATCATCATATATTTTTTTAGCTTCTATAAGAAATTTGTCATATGCTTTACTAACAAGCTGTTGTGACGATACACCTGCATCTTCTGATCCTTGTTTTTTATTTTCTGCACGTCTACGCCATTCGTCTGGATGGTAAAAGACAGGATCAGAGTCAACATATCTTCTACTAACTTCATTGTAACTAAATCCTACTGTATGTTTGAACCTTTGTCTAGCAACAAAGATTGGAACTTCTTCTCGTACTGTAATAACACAATGGGTGAATGGTGTAAAGTGTTTATGTTTAGCTAGATACTTAATTAGTTTCTTATCTCTATCACTAAGTTCTGTAATACCTAATGCTGGTATATCTCTAGCCCACCGAGATTCATTCTCAAATGAGACACGAGCAGAATTAACCACCGTAAGGTCTGTACCTAAGCAACTTATAAGTTCACATTTCATAGCTGGTATATCTCTCCTTTTTCACCAGTATAATAAACATTCTTAATACCAAATTCAACGATACATCTACGACAACCAGAACAAGGTTTAGCCATAGCTGGAGAATAAGGTTCTTTATTATTCTCTCTCTTAACCCTTACAACAAGTAAGCTTGTCTTCTGTATATCATCTACGCTTAACTGACGCAACGCATTTTTTATTGCAGATATTTCAGCATGAAGGTGTATAGCCTTTTCGTTCTTGCTATACTTAGCTTGAAATGGATCAGTCTTATAACTATTTACTCCGACACTTACTAACATATTTTTATATATTATACCAGCAGCTAGACGGTAACACCTTACAGGTTCTTCTATTTCTTCAGCAATAGCCAATAAAGTTGGTACATGTTTTTGTATCTTATTCATAATAAAACTTATGTTTACCTATCTTACCAAGATATTCTAAATGTTTAGACCAATAAGGATTGACATTCGTAGTATGAAAGTGTGTTGCTCTTTTCGCAATGTCAACATAAACTTCTTGCATAGAAAGTTTAGCAATATTCTCAGCTAATTTATATGCTTTTTTATCTCTTATCTCTTCTACTTTTCCGTCACAGTAGAAAGAAAAAGCACACTTATTTTTAACTATCTTTCCATTTATTCTTTTGGCTTGGTAGACAACATCACAATGTGTATTAGGAAACTTAGAAGATTTAACTCTATTGTTTATTACATTAGCTACAGCCAGTTGTCCTTCAAAAGGTTCCCCTCTAGCTTCAAAGTAGATGGCTTCAGCTACGCAATCAACTTGATTTTGTTTAGCTTCTATCTCAAATGTAAAAATAAGAGATAGAATAAAACCTAAAATAAGTAATATAACAAATTTAAACATCTTCTATCTTAACCCCCATTCCTGTTAGTTTAGCACACATACGAGAATGATCAATCAATATATTTACGAGAGATTCAGTAGGAATTGTAATTGATTTAGGTCTTCGTTTCTTAGTCTCAATAATCCTGTGAAGTTCTTCGTATTGATTTAAGCTGGTTTCTAATTTCATTGTAATAACAAACGGCGGGATAAAGTATGACCGTATACAATATCCCGCCGTTCCTTCCATAGGTTGTTAGTGCATTGTCATGGCAGAGGTGCTGTAGAGTATCTCAACATCATCTTCATACCATTCTTCAAGACCATTAAGAAAGTCGTTGATTTGATTGAGGGGTACTTCCTCTACCGTTTCAACAGTTCCAACAACATCTGTGAGATAATCAGCCATGTATGGTGGAATTTCACTATGGTTCTTATAATTATAACGACGCATAACTTTCTCCTATTAAAGGTTTAAGATTACGCAGCGATAGTTTCAACAAAGTCTTTCCACGTATTTGAGTGAAGCCACTTCGTAACTTCATCACTACGCTTGTACAGTGTACCATTATCACCAGCCTTGGTCAAGTCAAAGCGACCATCGTCACCATGTGATGCGTAGTGCGTCATAGCAGACTGTACAGCAAAGAGATTGTCACCTCGTACACGTACTTCGTCCATCCACTGGGCAAACAGACGATCAGCCAAGCCTCCGCTACGCTTCTGATCCTCACGCTTGGTGCTGGTCAGCTTGTCGAACAACTGCTGCACCTTGGTAGAGGAACCAACCTTAGTGTCAGCATAACGCTGATACCGTTCAACAGCATTTTTGTGAGTAGTCATAGACATTTCAAAGGCACTAATAAAACCATCAGTATTAAAGTTACGACTGTGACGCTTACGTGTCACATCATACTTACCAAGTACCGTTCCATTGGTGCAGAAAAAGTCAATAAGACCTGACCACATAGTTACACTGCCTTTACCATCAAAGGTATTCTTCATTACAAAACGAAGACCAAACTCAGTCTTATGCCCTGTAGATGTTTCAATACCATGCTTCAGCTTTGGAAAGAGATATTCTGCATAGCAGACGTTACCATTGGCAGAAATAGTATCTTTAATCTTTACATCTTCCAGAACGAGAGGATCAAAGTAGTTGATCATCTGTGTCTGTAGAGGCACAAGAACTTCTCTATTTTCAACTACACGGTACTTATCATTCACTACGTTTAGATACTTGTCTCCATCATCAGATGTACGAATAAGCATCTTTTTATCTTCAGCCATGAAACGACTGTCATGAGATACGACAGGCTGTTCGAAGACGTTGAAGAAAATTTCACGATCAGTAGTGTTAAGAAGGTTTTCCATTTTCATTTCTCTCTTGTTTAATTTAAGCAGTATTAGACCTAGACCCAGACCAAGACCCAGACCTAGACCAAGACCAAGACCAAGACCAAGAACCAGACCCAGACCAAGACCTAGACCAAGACCTAGAATCAGACCAAGACCCAGACCTATTCCCAGACATAGACCAAGACATAAACTTAATTCTCTTTGTTTGGAACATCAATTACTCCTACACCCAGACCAAGACCTAGACCTAGACCAAGACTCAGAACCAGACCCAGAACTAGACCAAGACCAAGACATAAACCAAGACACAGACCCAGACCCAGAACTAGACCAAGACCTAGACCTAGACTTAATTCTCTTTGTTTGGAACATCATTAACAAGACTACTTCAACACACCAAACGATTCAATACTCTGAGTAGCGACATACCAATCGTTAGGTAGCTTCTGACAGTCCTTCCAATTACTTGCAGTAAAAGGACCAGTTTCGTAAACAATACCAGCGTCTTCCAACTTAACGCAAGTGTCATTCACACCTACCAGCTTTCCGGTGTAAATATAAACACCACAGAATAGTGTAACACGCTGACCCATCAGAGCCTCAAGACCTTCATTCTCAACTTCAGTTACCATAACTTTCATTT
>Ga0208543_1000262_pt1 | contig 18443 bp, 9 predicted proteins | sample DEB08_DNA_14_FD_185497 | JGI IMG/M metagenome (GOLD analysis project Ga0208543, IMG submission 185497) | Aqueous microbial communities from the Delaware River and Bay under freshwater to marine salinity gradient to study organic matter... | ecosystem: Environmental > Aquatic > Marine > Coastal ...
ACTGTAGAGGGTGCAGGTAAGATATGTGAATGTATAAATGCTGCAACTGATAGGCTAGTACAAGCTTTTTCTGGCGCTTCTCAAGAGAGCAAGCCCTCAGCATTGGGCGAAGATATACCAAAATTAGATTCTAATTTGGTAGATCAAGGACTACAAAACTCAGAAACTGGAGAACTCTTAGCAGGTCCTCCTGTTCCTGGAGCTGGTACCACACCTATTGGAGACCAGGCTCAAGCCGCAGCACAAGGTACTGGATTTATTGGTAAGCTGAAAGGGGCTTTTGGTGGCTTCGGCAAAAAGATTAGTGGCCTATTCTCAAAAGATGGCGGATTCTTAAAAGGATTCGGAGATATTTTTAAGGGAGGCCTTGAGGGTTTTGGAGGAATATTCGATGGACTTCTAGGGGGCCTTGGGGGTATATTCCAGAACTTGGGGGGTCTCTTCGGCGGAATGGGCGGAGGCGGATTAGGTGGTTTACTAAGCCTTATACCCGGAGTAGGCCCAGTATTAGGAGGAATCGCTAGTATATTCGGATTCGCAAACGGTGGATATACTGGAGGATTTAGAGCAATGGCCGAAGGGGGTATAGTAAAACAGCCCACCCTTGGTCTAATAGGAGAAGGAAAGTCTAATGAGGCTGTGGTTCCACTCCCTGATGGAAGAAGAATACCTGTAGATATGTCTGGTTCATCTGGACAACAAAACAACAACGTGTCCGTTAACATTAATATGGAGGGTGGTCAGGTGTCTGGGGAGAATGAAGAGTCTCGGGGACAAAATTCAGCCATGTTAGGCAGACTAATAGCAGGGGCAGTTAAGAGAGAACTACAAGATCAGCAACGTCCAGGAGGAGTTTTAAGTCCATATGGTAGGAGTAGTAGGTAATGGCTATAGGATTACTTCAGTCATCAGGATCATTTATAGATGGATTTACCCGTCCCGTAGTTCCTGATAGAAACTATAAGAGAACTAGAAAGCCTAATATTAGAGTAACTAAATTTGGGGATGGGTACGAGCAAAGAAAACCCATAGGAATAAATAACATTCAAGAAACATATACTCTTTCCTTTGTTAATAGACCAGATACTGAGATTGATGATTTAAATAGCTTTTTTGAGGAGCTAAACTCTACGGATACATTAATATTTAGAGATGAAGATTCAAATGGTCCCAGCCCTACACAAGATATAGTTGTTGTTTGCGAATCTTGGGACGTTACAACCCCTAACTCAGGTGTTAGATCTTTAACAGCAACCTTTAGACGAGTATATGAGGCTTAAATAGTGGCTAATATTGATGATTTAAATGATGACCTACAGAAACAATCAGTTTCAGCTCAAGTAGAGTTGTGGGAATTGGAGCTGTCTTCTGGTAATTTTGCGTATTTTTATTCTGGCTTAGATTCAGATTTGGGAGAAGTTCAGTTTAGGCCCAGAGCCGGAGGAACTCCCATAAATACCTACGAGGCTATGCCAATTCAGGGAGAGGGTTTCTCTTTACAGTCTGATGGTCCTAGTGCTAGACCTAAGCTAACAGTGGCCAATATATTAACCACTTTTTCAGACGCTTTGGGCGGTTTACAAAACAAAGACTTGCTTGGAAAAAAGATATACAGAAGAAGAACTCTAGAAAAATACCTATATGATAATGACACCAGCGATCCTGCTGTGGAAATGCCGGTGCAGATGTATTTTATAGACCGAATAGCTGAAGAATCCATATTACAAGTGCAGTTTGAATTAGCTTCCCCATTTGATTTGGCTGGTATAAAGCTACCAAAAAGAGTAATTCTTGGAAACTCTTGCAGTTGGAAGTATCAAGGGGCTGCACCAGAAGTAGCAGCTGCTGATAAACAAGGAGCTTGTAGTTGGAGTCAGAAGGGTATTATAAATATAGGGGGCACAAATAGAAATGTATACTTCAACAAAGATGACGAACCCTTAATTTCTAACTCCACGGGTGTAACCGCCCACAGTGGGGGTACTATAACTGAAAATCAAATATATAGCACAAATGCAGATACCTCAAGAATACAAAAAGTTAATGCAGATGGAACTTTATCTGCTGCTGGAACCTTAAAAGACTATTGGCAAGCCAGAGGAACGTATACTAGTCCCGGAACCTTATCTAGTACAAACCCCAGAGTTAGGCAGGTTAGATTGTATACTGGTTTTAGCGCAGGTCAAACTTTTAATGCATATACAGATCCTAGATACAATGAATATGCTCTAAGCGACGATAAAGTATATAGGGTAAAAGATAAAACGGTATCTGGTAGTCCTGCTCCATCTGCGGGTAACAGTGGCTGGATAAAAGGAGACCAATGCTCCAAGAGTTTAAGAGCATGTAATTCTAGATACTGTGCGAGGTGGACTACGGCTGGTGGTGGTGGAAAGCCTGATGTTACAAAAATTAGCGATAAGGAGATACCTTTTGGTGGATTTCCAGGACTTTCAGCCTGATATACTAGAATATGCTAAACAGTGCTACCCAAGAGAGTGTTGCGGCATAATAGGTAAAAGGGGAAAAAACATAATTTGGACTCCAATGGTTAATATATCTGAAACTAACGATACATTTCAGATGGATCCCAAAGATTATACTAAGCAAGCACTAAGTCAAAGAATATTAGCAATAGTTCACAGCCATATAGATGAACCTGTAAAAGCCAGTCAGAATGATCTAATACAATGCAATGCTATGAATTTGGATTATATTATAGTAGATATTGACGGTAATTGGAACCATGTTAAGCCTTTAGAGGGTAGACCTTATATTTGGAAGAGATATGACTGCTTAACTCTAGTTTCAGACTACTATAAAATGCACTACAATATGAGTATAGAGTGGGAAGATAGAGAGTATGATACTTATGAGCAAGTCAATTACTTTTCTAATTTTCCAGAGTTTGGATTTAAAGAGGTATCAGATTTATCAGTTGGTAATGTAATACTATTTAAAATAAGAGCGCCAGTTGAAAATCATTGCGCTGTTTATTTAGGTAATGGAAAGATACTACATCATACAGAGAACAGATTATCGGCAATACAAAGTTTGTACCCACTGTGGGCAAAATTTAAAACTAGGATATTAAAACATGAAAGTTTATTTAATGGGTGAGCTGGGCAGTAAGTTTGGCGAAGAGTGGGACATGTCTGTGCCCCGGATCAAAGATATATTTAATTTGATTGGATGCCAAAGAAAGGGCTTTCGTGAATATATTACTGATTTAACTAAAAAGGGCGTTAACTTCACTATACAACGCGGAGAGGATTTCATAGGAGAGGAAGAACTACAATTATCTTTGTCAGAAAATGATGTTATTATTACTCCCGTTCCCGCAGGAGCAGGATCTGTGGGTAAAATTATAGTAGGAGCAATACTTCTAGCAACAGTTGGGTGGGCTTTAGTGGCGGCTGGTACGATGGGTGGGGCTGGTCTTCTTGCATCATCAGTTATAGGAGAAACTGCTTTTTCAACGGCTATTGTTGGTAGTCAGTTAACTGGTGTTGGAATGGCTGTAGCAGGACTAGGGTTATCCCTAGTTATGGGAGGCATTCAAGAAATGCTAGTTCCTGAGCCTGGTAGGGACCAAGTAGAGCAAGAAAGTTATTTATTCGGGGGAGGAGTAAATAGTATTAAAGAAGGTCTACCTGTTCCTGTTATATACGGACAATTAGAGGTAGCTGGTAAACCTATATCAGTAAATTATGTATTAACAAGGCCAATTAGTAGTAGTTGGACTTATCAGTCACCCAATAATATAAAAACTATATTAGAAGTGGCTAATAGAAACAGTAATTTTGCACCTGCTCCATAGCGAGAAAGGAAGAACGGAGTAAAGAATAATGAATCCAATTGGCATCAACTTAAACGCAAGCGGAGAATCAGTAGCACAAGATCTTGCTGACAGGCAAGAAAATAACAACAATAATCAGAACAGTGAACAAACTATAGTAGATGTTCAGTCAGAAACAACCTCAACAGGCTTGTCAAAACAGCAGTATGCAGTAATATATGATCTAATAGCCGAGGGAGAAATAGAAGGCCTCGTTAACGGTCCCAGATCAGTATTCCTAAATAACACACCTTTAGCTAGTGGAGACACTGATTTTTTATATGGTGCTCAAGGTGCAAATACCGTCCTTACAGCCAATGCTTCAGGAACCTCATTAACAGTTAGCGGAAGTCTGCCCGAGTCAGAGGAAGAATCATATAGACAAGTAGTGATAGAGGGTGCGGGCAAAGATCCTGGGAGTACAATTTTTACTCTTTCTGCTGGTTCAAATGTTGTTACAACTAACTCCGATTATTTTTCAAGCAATCAAGAACGAACCTATGAGGAGGATTTGGGGGTCCTTAAAAGCAACCAACTAGAGTTTTTATCAGAAGATGGTCAATTTTTTACAGCTCCAATTTCTTATGTAGATGGTCCCAGGGAAGCACGTCTAAATTCTCAATCACCTATTTCAGGAACTTTCTCAGTCAATGCGGGCACCTTATATTCTAATTGGGAAACGTCCGTTCTTACAGATTTTAGCAGCAACACTATGACGCTAACTGATGCTGTATTAAAGAATGTAACAAATGCCAGGATAGTTTTTAGTTCTACGTATAGCAGAATAGATGAACTAAATAACCCTTGGAACTTTGAAGGATCTTCTTTATCTTTTTTTAACGGAAGCTTAACCCAGAGATATCAACCCTCTAGTGGAGGATACAGCACCGCTTCTTACTTATATAGTACAAATGAAGCCTTAAAGCAGCATGCTGATTTTACTGGGGGAACAGCTAGTAGCACATTTGTGAATCCTAATTCAATGAATATAGCAAATGCTTCAGATATTGATAGATTTACAGTAACTATAGAGGGTCCATCCTTAATATCTACTAGTGAAAATACTGGAAGAGAGTATCAACAGCCTGTAGAGATTCAAATATTCTTTAGATATCAGAGAGAAGGAGACAATACACTATCAGACCCAGTTTTAGTTGTAGGTCGCAACAACCCAGACCCAGAAAATCCTGCCGGTAGGGGATATTTTGAAGCAAAAACAAAGAAACCCTATTCAGTTCAGTTTGCTTTTGATGTTCAACAGTTTCAACCCTTTACTGATTGGCAAGTAGAGATTAAAAAAGTAACTTCTGATTCCGGGCAATCAGAGCAGTATAATAGGACTAGAGACACTACATTAAAAGGTGTTCAAGCTCAGGTTGTAGATCATCTAAATTATAGAGGAACTGCATATGGTATTGTCCAGTATTCAGCAAAAGATTTTTCACAGCCACCAAGCAGGTCATATTTAGTAAAAGGTAAACTAATAAAAGTACCTACGAACTATATAACTAGAGATGAAAATGATGGTTTTAATGCTCTCTATACTAGAAACGTTACAACCGGAGCAAACACCGGGTCTGAACAAGACTGGAATGGGCTCTTTAGAGGAGAACCCGGTAGTTCAGTAGCAAATCGTAAAAAAGTTTATTGTGATAATCCTGCTTGGGTATTTTATGATATTCTGACTAACCCGGTTTACGGATTGGGGGATTTCATAGAGAAAGATCTTATAGATGTATATTCTCTTTATCAAATAGCTCAGTATTGCGACGAATTAGTTCCTAATGGGGAAGGTGGAGAAGAACCAAGATTTACAACTAATGTAATAATAGAGAGTAGACAAGAAGCCTATAAGGTATTAAAAGATTTAGCTACTGTATTTCGAGGAATTTTATATTGGCTAGATGGTCAGGTAGTAGCAATACAGGACTCTTTAAAAGAGCCTGTCTTTAATTTTACACAGGGAAATGTAATCAATGGAATGTTTACATACGAAGGACAGTCTTCCAGAGTTACTAGAAATAGGGTGAATGTGACTTGGAGAAATCCAGAAAAGGCTTATTCTAGCGAAGCAATAGTAGTAGACGACTTAGAATCGATAGCTGAGAAAAATGCTATATTATCTGACAATATAGTAGCTTTTGGTTGTACTAGTAAGGGACAAGCAATTAGAGCTGGTAAGTGGTACTTGGAAACCAATGCTAGAGAGAATGAGGTTATTAAATTCGAAACGGGATCTAATGGCTCTTTCATACTACCAGGTGATATTATAAATGTTCAAGATCAAGAAAGATCTTTCGTTGAGTATAGTGGTAGAATAAGTAATGATCAAGCTAATGTTCTAGAAAACCCTACACCCGATGCAAATACCATACACTTAGACAGAGAAGTTACTCTTCTTAGCGGAAGCTCTTATATATTACATGTTTATTTTTCAGGGGGAGCAGCCTACTTAGCTCAAGACAAAGATGCAACCATATCTTCCACCCTCTATAAAACAGGGCAACTAATATCAAGTATTACTAGCAAAGAAGACGCGGCCGACGCTACTGATGATTCTGGAAATAGGGTTCAGGTATATTGGTCCGACAAAGGACATATACAGTCAGCTGAAGTAGATGAATCGTCTTCTAGCGGTAATGTTATTCAATTAACTTCTGGCTTTTCACAAATTCCTGAGCCAGACTCTATCTGGGCTTTAAGCACTGATGCGGCAAATGTATCAGAAGATCTAGAACTAAGCAATTTCAAACAGTATAGGGTTTTAGGTATAGAAGAACAAGAAGAGGGCGAGTATGCAATTATAGCTTCTTTATATGATGCAACAAAATATACTATAATTGATTTTGGTTATCCCTCTAATTATGATCCTAATCTGGGAGACCCTATTAAGGTTCCGGGGTATGTTCCTGCTCCTGATGAGCTTGGCTTGGCTTACGAACTAACCGGAGGAGCAGAAAGCTCCATAGAAGATCCGGAAGAATTAAGCCCTATAGCTACAGCCTATTGGACTCCTCCAGAAGAAAAAATACCTTCCGAAACAGTTGATGCTACAACCACACTTTCCACCTCCCTAAGTGAGATAAATAACGGAACAATATCTGTTGCTAGCTCAGCTGGCTTCAAGACCGGAGGTGGTGTAGGTGCTATACTAACTGGAAATGGGACGGTTAAAGAGTTTTTTTCTTACGACGGTAAGTCCACAGGAGAATTAACAGGAGTTAAGAGAGCATTTTATACAACTCGAGCATATAGTCATCCAAAAGATTCGGTTGTGGAAGACAGAGGATTTGAAACCCTTCCTTATAGATATTTAAACTATTTTGAAGTGCAGTTAGATAATAAAAAAATTGCTAGAACTTATGGGACTTCTCTTAGCTACACGGGTCTTGCGGCAGGACAAACATATCTTCTTAAAGTACGAACCGTTGGGCCCAACAACGAAAAAAGTGACTGGGCCCAAAGAGAGATAACTTTAGTTAAAGAATTAAACACTGAACAAGCTGTTTTTGACCGGGTGTCTTCTCTTGGAATTATTAACAGGTTACCCTCTATAGATAGTGCTACTGGAGAGGTAAATATAGCTCCGGCCGCTTTTACAATAGAGAACCCAGCCAAAGACACCGTAACTGTAGATTCAGTTGTAACTTTAGATTATGGATCTTTAGTTGACGGTGAAACAGCTTATCTATATTATGACCACTCAGAAACTACAACTAGCCCCGTGGATGCTTTTAAGGCTGTGGAGGTTGTAACAGATACTTCTTGGTATGCTTCATCTGCTGGGGCAGTAGCTCCAGAAGTTTATGGTAGTGCCAGCTGGTGGGGCCCTCTTGGGGACGCATCTAATGGTTTGCAGAATGTTTCTGGAACTATTACAACCACATTAAACAGATCTAAAGTAATTGGCTCTGGAACTTCTTTTACAACAGATTTTAGTTCTGGGGATCTTATTCGATTTTCTACCGTAAATACTCCAGGAACCTTTACGGGGGATGCTTGGTATTCTAGAGTGGAAAGTGTAGTAAGTGATACAGAATTGTATACTGTTTTACCTGTTACAAAGGTATTTACTGGAAGTTTTGCATTTAAGCAGTCCTTGGTTCCTCAGTCAGATAAAGATCTTTTGGTATCAAGAATTACAGCAGAAGGCTCCACAGAAGTCTATAGTATACAAACTTTAATTTTAACACTAGTAACCTCCGACGAGGCTCTAGAAGCAGAAACAGTAAACTTAGTTGCTAGTAGTTATGTGGCACAATACGATGGAGACGGTTTACTTGAAATTGAAAGTCCCGACAATAATATTACTCTTACTGCAACCCCCGGAGGAGGACTAGGAGTAACCGAAGGGTTACCCTCCGATGTTAGGTATAGATTTATAGATAATTCCGGTGTTTCACCAGAGGTAAAACAAGACTGGAGCACTGATAATACATATGTCATTCCCGAACTAGATTTACCCGCTCCAGGAGAGTCTTTAATATATACAGTAGAGGCTACTGACGCATCAGAATCTCCTTATGCTTCTGAAGCTAGTGACCAAGTAACTATAATTGCAATAAGTAGAGGAAGAGATGCAGAAACAGTAAACTTGGTTGCTAGTAGTTATGTATCTAAGTATGATGGTACTGGAGCTTTAATAGATGTAAGTCCGGCCAATAATATTACTCTTACTGCTACACCTTCTGCGGGATTAGGCTCTCCCATACAATATAGGTTCTTAGACATTACAGGCACTCCAACAGTAAAACAAGACTGGAGCACTGATAATACATATGTCATTTCCGAACTAGATCTACCCGCAGTAGATACAATAACAACTTATACTGTCGAAGTGACCGATGGGGTTTCTCCTTATTCTTCCGAAACCTCAGATAACGTTACTATCACAGCCATCTCAGATGGAGCCACAGGGCCAGACGGAAGACCTGGACTACCCGGGGCTACTGTTCTATTAGACTATGACGATTTCCAGGGGGTTGTTTCTTCTGCCGGCCAGTATCAATTATCTACTGATACTATAAATGATGCTGACGCAGGTGCAGAGGGAAATGCTTGGGGAAATGCTACAGCAGAAGCAGGAACCTCCCCATCAATCAAGGCTATATTTTTACATGAGCAAGATTCCAACTCAGTGGATCGCTCAGCCGAACTAGAACAAATTCAGATTAACGACCACATTACTTGGTATGATAGTGATGGTCGATGGATTGATTACAGCGTTACAAATATTTTAGCTAAATCTGGATCTGTATATGGCTTTGAAGTAAACTATGTAGAGCATGATGAAACGGATGGAACTGGTAATATAAGTGCCAGTCCTTCAATACCTATATTAATAAGATTATCCAGAGCTTTAGAGCCTATAACTGGAATCCTCACTAATGAATCCCATGCTGAAGCAGCAGACCAAGACGGAGTTTTACTGAATGATTTTAATGATGCTGGAGGAACCTTCAAAGTATACAAAGGAGTAGAAGAAGTAAATTCACTCACCCCCGCACCTTCATTCAGTGTAGGTTCTCCAGCAACAGTAGACGGGTTAACAATGTCTATAGACTCTGCTGGGGTATATTCTCTTAGTGGTTCTCCTGCCGAGTGGACGGGTGATCAAGCAATTTTTGAACTAACTGCCACTTATCAAGGAGTATCTGTAACAAAAATATACAGCATTATCAAGGTTCCAGAGGGTAAGGCAGCTATTAATGGGTATTTAAATAACGAAATCCATCAAGAGCCAGCAGATCCAGATGGTCAGTTAACCGACTCTACCCCCGCATTAGGAGACGCCGGAGGCACATTCTATGTGTACGACGGACTTACAAACGTAACCACTTCAGGAGACGTAGAATACTCGGTAGTTGGGGGTAGTGGCAGCCCCTCCACTAGAACTATAGACGGACTAGAACTTAGTATTGATTCCGAGGGTGTTTATAGTTTATCAGAAGATCCTGATTGGACTTCTGACAGGGTAACTTTTAACTTACAGGCAGTATATACGGGCCATACACCTTCGGTTACTTTGTTTAAGAATTATACTATATCTAAGTCTAAGCAAGGAACAACGGGTATAAATAGTGCAACAGTATATTTATACCAAAGATCAGATGGTCTGCCAAGCCCATCAAATCCGGCAGATGGTACAATTTATACTTTTGCGACCGGAAATGTGCAGATTGGCTCTCCTACCAATGGGTGGACTACCGATATACCAGAGGGATTGGACCCTCTATATGTTATCGTAGCTACTGCTGCTTCTAATAATGATGCTGATGGTATTGCTGCCAATGAATGGTCCGATCCAGTTTTATTTACTGGTGCGGGAATAAACACTGCATCAGTGTTTGTGTATCAAAGAACATTAATAAATACAGCACCATCTAATAAACCAGCAGGAGTTACTACTTACACCTTTGAAACTGGTAATATAAATTTTACTACGGACAACGGCTGGACCGCAACCATTCCAGATGAAAGCGGTGGTCCTTACTTATGGGTAACTCAAGCTACAGCAGCCAATACTACCTCCACAGATACAATACAAGCTACAGAATGGTCTACCATACGACTTCTTTCTCAGGTTGGGGCAGACGGTTCTGCCGGTGTTAACGCTCAAGCTGTAAAATTAGAATCCAGTATCTACGCTTTTGCTTACAATGCTGTAGATGGTACTCTAGACACAGTGGGAACTCCCTTACTTACAGCTACTGCTATTAACTTTGAAGCCTCTCCTCAGGTTAAATACAGATTTACAGACCTGTCTGATTCAACAGTAATACAAGACTGGAACACCGATAATACAGTAGATGTAAGTGCTTATATACCTGTAGCAGAAGAATCCGTAAGTATTCAAGTAGAGGCTGGTTCAGGAGGAAGTCCTGTTGAAGCAACCGACACTATAACTCTTATTGGTCTACAGGCAGGAGCACCAACTATTAGTCTATCATATACTAATGCAAACCACACTGTTTCCATAAACAATGAAGGAGAATATGACTGGACCGGAAGTGGTGGGCTATTTGAAGTATTTGAGGGCGCCACACCATTTAGTTTAGGGGCTAATGGTAATAATTACACAGATCATACGGGCCTAACTAATGGGGAATACCAGTTAGGAATAAATACAGTATCTGGAAATAATTTGGTTGAGCCTACTGTTACAAGTGCCTCAGATTCTCCAGCAGTTTATGCTACCATAGGAGAGTTCTCTGGTAATCTAACCCAAAATACTGTATACAGAATAACAGCCTATATAAAGACTAGCCTGGGCGAAGAAATAATAAGATACATGGATATAAGTTTTACTAGGTCAGTAGAAGCTAGACCCGGATTACCGGCTGCTTCTACTCTTATGACTTATGATGACTTAGAAACAACTTCTCCTGATGATAGCGGGCAGTATGGATTCCGCACAGCCTCGGGCTATACAACTACTTGGTCAGATCTTATTGACGGATCTATAACTGAAATAAGACTACATAAAGTGGACACTAATTCAATAGATAGATCAGAACTGTTCGATCAAGTAGGAGTAGGAGATTCATTTACATACTATGTAAGCTCTGGTAAGTGGGTTCAGTATGAAATAACAGCCTCTGCGATAGTGACCGGAAACTTTTACAGATGGACGGTAAATACTATACAAAGCGACTCGACTGATGGAACAGGCAACCTCTCGGAGTCTCCTTCTATAGATATTACTTGGAGACTATCTAGAGCATTCCAACCTCCAGTGGCTCTCGATGCTCAAGCTGTCAGATTAGAATCGGATAGATACGCTGTAACTTACGATAATACGGGCACGGAAGTTGATAATTCCACCATAACACTTACAGCTACTCCGACTAACTTTGAGCCTTCTCCTGCGGTTCAATACCGGTTTACAAACCTGTCTGATGCAACAGTAGTACAAGACTGGGACACTAATAACGAATATGTAATAGCTTCTCCGGGCTTTCCCGGAGCTAACCTTTTTGATACTTATCAAGTAGAAGCGGGTTCAGGCGGAAGCCCCGTTGAAGCCAGCGATAGTCTTACTATCGTGGGCATTCAGGAGGGGTCAGATGTTATTACTGTAACCTACACTAATAGCTCTCACGTTGTGCCCGTAGATAAAGATGGAAATGAAACTTGGACAAATAGTGGAGGAGTTCTTCAAGTATATCAAGGAGCAGACCTACTTACTCTCCGAACAAACACTCCAACAGCTAGTCACTCAAGTTTAATCAATGGACAGTATCAGCTAAGTATTACGGAAACTAGTGGACTATCCCTTACAGGACCCAATTTTACTGGAGCAGGAGGCACAACAGCTACCTTAAGTGACTTCGCAGGAAACCTAACTGCACTAGCTACATTTGATCTAACCATTTACATACAAGATAATTCTGGAAACCAAGTAACTTTTGTAGAGCAGATTAGTATAGCTCCCTCTAATGAGGGGGCAGATGGGCAGCCAGGAGTTTCGGGAGCTTCGGAAGTCTTCGGCTATGACGATTTGGAAGCTACCGAACCTAATCTGGGTGGAGAATACGCCTTTAAATATAATAACACGTATACAGAAACTTGGACAGATATTGTTCAAGCCACTGTTATACAGCTATATCCAACTCCAACTACTGGGGGCTCGGAAGAGCCTTACTTTACAAACACTGTTCAAGTCAATGATATTATAACATATTATATAAGCGATACACAGTGGGCAGACTATAGAATAACCAATGTTGATGGAATACAAACAAACGCAAATCAATTCACAGTAACCCCACTAGAGAGTAGGGGTTCTGGAGATCCTGATAATCAAGACAACGTACCAGTAACATTTAGACTGTCAAGACCTAAGACTTATGAAGAAGCAGTACCTTCTACTTCTTCTACGTTCTCTTATGATAACTTGCAATCGGGTAGTACTGCGGTAAATGATCAAGGGCAGTATGCCTTTGGTAATAAGTCTACTGCTAGTGATCCTGGAGGAACCACTACTTGGTCCTCCATAACTGGTGGATTTGTAACATATTTTCATATATGTGATTTGGATGAGAATGATAATGACCAAGGAAACCTGTTTTATCAGTTAGAGGCCGGAGATCTTATTGTTTGGTATGGTGAGGTAGGTAAATGGGTTGCTTTTGAAATTACTGGAGCACAATTAGTAACTACTGGAGCTAATTCCAACTTTGGAAAAGTTCGTAGTTTTCCTGTTACTTTACACTCATATCAAGAATACGCCAACATAGATAACTTGTCGGGGGCAGATGGCACAAGCATAGAGATAAGAACGACTAAAACGACATTACCAACAGATGTATTAGTTCCACCGCCAGATGTAAATTGGGGTTTAGGAGGCTGGAGCGTTCAGCTGACAGAAAATAAACTAAGTACAGGTTCCCCCGATCCTGGAGAAATTCTTATTAGCTCCGGTATGTATGTTTTACCTGATGGTACAAGAAAACAAATCACAGAAAATAACCATCTAACTCCTTTTGAAAGCAGCAATACTCCTACTGGTTACAGTGGAAAAAGATACTCTGATGATAACCACTTCTATTTAGTCTATAGACAGGATTCAGGAGATTTCATAAATGTAACTTATAAAAGGTCTATAGATACATTTTGGTCAGTAGACAATAATGGTAATTTTTCTTCTTATAGTAGAGATAATACTAATGATTACTTTGTTGCTTGGGGATACAGATCAGGAGGAGATAGTAACGGAATAGATAATCTTCAAAATATAGTTCAATCAATATCGCAAACAGGAGAAAATACATACGGAGAAACCGGAGATCTACTACAAAATATAGATCTTAGAAATGACCAGTTAGTTATTTCTCAATTAAGTGCTATTAACTTTAATCCTTCTATGTCAATTCCACAAGTTCATCCATCTACTAGGGGAACTGGTTGGAATAATTATGTTAATTGGGTTTTCTCTCCAGCAGGATATCAGCACCAATCGGCATCTCCATCAAAGCCAACTTATAAAGATGTTCTCACTAGAGACATAGCGAAAATGACTGGTGGCGGTAGAATGTCTGGAACAATGATAAGAGTAAACCAGGATACTATATATGAAATATCAGCATTAGTAAAATCGGATTCCGGAACTCAAGCTATGGTTGTAGGTGCCGATTATATAACTAGCTCCACATCTGATTCTGCCATACAAGGAAAAACTTATATAACAGAAAATGGTAATAGTTGGGGAGCTATAGCAAGGAATGGAACTTCTCAAAGTGGAAATCAGTTTATCAATGACACTAATTACTCTATAGTTACATATGAGTTTGACCCTTCTTTAGTTTTGGCTACATACTTTTCACCTATTTTAACAGTTTCTGGACAAACCTATTATATTGATTGGTTAGTTATCAGAGATAAGAGCACTCTAGGCGCCACAGTCGGAACAGACTTAGTAGACAGCTCTGGTTCTACTTTAGGAGATACTGCAGTTAAGAATTCGGAAGTATCTATTAATCTCACTGGACAAACCCTTAGTCTAAATAATGCTGGGGCCGCCACAGCTACTCTTGACCCCGGAAGTGTGAATCTAGGTAATGTTGTAAACGAAAGACAGAATACTATTTTTAGTGAAGTTGCAGCACCCTCAGCATTAGCTATCGGAGACCTATGGGTTGATACCGCTAATGGAAACAAACTATACCGAGCTACTGGCACAGGTACAGGTAACTGGGTTGTTGTTGGAGCTGGAACTAGCGCTGACAACATTACTTCTGGAGTATTAGGCGCAACAACAGGAGGCACTGGGCTTACTTCAACCACAACCCTTCAAAATAGCCAAATAACCCTAAATCTAAGTGGTACGTCTCTTAGCATTTCAAACGCAGGGGGTGGTAGTTATACTTTGGACCAAGGTAATGTTGGTCTAACTGGCGTCGAGGACAACGCTGACTTAACTTCTGCTAATCAAGCAGCGAGTATTGCATCTCAAGGAGCCTTAGCAACAAGCAACACGGTAGACCTAACTACTACTGGTAATGGTGGTGTGTCTGGAATACTTCCAGTCGCAAACACTCAGGCTGAAGTTAACACAGTAAATTTAGGTGATGATGTTAACGTATTTAGTAATGCACTGAGGCGTCTTAGTGGAGGCACTTTTACAGGTGATTTGGATGCTGACTTAACTTCTGCTAATCAAGCAGCGACTATTGCATCTCAAGGAGCCCTAGCAACAAGCAACAAGGTAAACCTAGCCACTACTGGTAATGGTGGTGTGTCTGGAATACTTCCAGTCGCAAACACTCAGGCTGAAGTTAATACAATAAATGCAGGTGATTCTGTAGATGAGTTAGTTGGAGCTAATAATCTAGAAGGAGTTTTTTATGGAGATGGCACGTTAGAAGTAAATGGTACAAGTGTACGTAAAACAGCCAGTAATGGTAATTGGGATGCAGCATGGAGAGCCGGAAATGGTTACGTTGGCGGAGTTTATATTAGCGGTACAATCGTCTTCAAAAACACCGGGGATGTATACATGCTGGGGCTTTCTGATAATCCCGGTGGCAGCCAGGGCTCAGGCAGCTATACCCTGATGGACTACCAAATTTACGTACAAAATTCCGCCATAAACATTTTTGAAGGTAATAATAACATAGGCACATTTGTTAGTTCTTTCAGTGTTGGTTCTACAATATCAGTTGTATATGATGGTTCAAAAGTTACTTATTTATATAACAGTACACTCCTGCGCACTGTAGTTGTAGAGAATACAAATAGACTGTACCCGTATATAGCCATGAGAGATGTGAATGCTGAGGTTGCTAATGTATCATATGGACCTGTCGGGTCTACTCGTTGGGGTGACATAGCCGGCGTTAACCGGCCGGATAACAACGCTGACGTAACTTCTGCTAATCAAGCAGCGACTATTGCATCTCAAGGAGCCTTAGCAACAAGCAACACGGTAAACCTAGCCACTACTGGTAATGGTGGTGTGTCTGGAATACTTCCAGTCGCTAACGCTGCTGATGGCTTAAAAAATACTTCAATAACGACCGTAACAGTAGAGGGCGCTACGGCCCACAACTGGAGTATTCGTGATGGCGCCGCCGACTACAATCCACCCGTCTCAAGTCAAGCCACTACCTTTAAATGGTATGACGGGGCCGGTACCTTGTTGAAGCAAAAAACCATAACAACCACCCTAGACACTACCAATCGCGATGGCGACGTTTCGTATAGTGGTGAAACCGGTGTTACTATGGACCCGAGTACTGCTCCAGCGAGTACTGAGAACTCAATAATTAAAGCCACTTTCGATGGAGTTACAGCTTCGGTTTCCATATTCATAATAGATATGAATGGGTGGACTTTTAAATAGGGCAAGCCGCCCAGGAACAGAAAGGCTAATTCAAAGATTAAGGACTTATTTAATGAGAATTACAGGCGACACAATATTATTAGAGCCTATGACTGAGCAAGATATTGAGGCGGTTCATACTGTTTGGTTGGATTATAGGTACACCCAACATTCCGATTCAAGCAAGGCCCGTTTTTTGTACGTAGTAAATGATAACAACAGTAGGTATGATCCCACTTTTCAAACCAAAAATACTGTGTATTTAGCTATTCGGTTAAAGGATTCAGAAATACCAATAGGATACACCGTATGGAAAATAGTTCCCCAATATGCTCGTATTGTTTTTAAATTTACTATTTTGCTACAGGAATACAGAGAACATGGTATATATTCAGAGATGAATATACTTCGACACAAATTTGCTTACCAGAGTGGATCACCTATAAATGAAAGTTGGGTACGTCTTGTTAAAAATAAACCAAGACAAGAACAATCGTTAGCTTCTTTATACACGTCAGTTGATGAAGAGCTTGATTTGGTAATACACGGAAAGATGCACTGGTCTCATATTAGTCGTGACGACTGGGAAGCATGGATTAATCACGAGAACCAAGCAGCAAAGCGTAACGCTGCTTTTATTTTGGAGTAATAATGTTATTTGATATTAAAAACTACAACGCTACAGATCTATTTGTTATCTACAGTGAGTCTCTGTACAAATGCCCTATCAAAGCCGATGAGGAAACCAAACAAGGTCTTGTAGAGGCTCGTAGAGACTGGACGAATGATCAGGTTGTTGATCCAGAACAAACTGATGTATTTTTTCTACGGGCACTACACAACAATCAGCTTTATAAAGAGTTTGCTCTTAACTACGTAGAAACATGGCCGGATTTTTGCCATAACTTACCCCCAGAATATGATCCCTCTCGGCCACGATATAAAGGCACTTTAGTTAATGGTGTGTATCGAAGAGACAACGATGAGTTTGTAGGATGGGATACGAACAAGACAGTTGATCAAACCCACATTACTTTGTTTTCGGCAATGCTCCCTCAATATAGGGATCAAGGACTGCACACTGAAATAGAAATTGCTGGTAGTAAGTATATATTTCAGATTCGAAACTATCAAAAGTCGATCGCTCGTATTCCAATTAGCGAAAGCAATAGCAACTGGGCAATACGTATGAGCGAAGATTTTGTAAGCGAAGTCAACGAAACTATTGACCGGGGGTTCCCCGTACGTTACGGAGAGAATACAATAACAAAAGATTCATACAATTGGTGGATTAACCAGCCTGAGAATAAGCAATTCAAGGATGCCTACTTTGATTACAGAGACCTTTTACTTCCAGAAACTGTCAATTGATTTCGGAAAAGAGATGCAAGACTTAATTGATTATTACAAGCCTATCATAGAAACAATTGAGCCAAATTGTACATTTACAACCTTGGCCGTGTTCCCGGATAAAGACTTTTACCCTAGAACTTTTAAAGGAGTACCGGTCTGTAGTGTTTGTGCTATTATTTCTACACCTATGTCAGAGACCCAGATTCACTCAGACTCGTCAATGACAAATCCAGAAACTGGTGTTAACAATTCCTTAGCCCTACAGATACCAATAGAAGGTACTGAAGGCACTGACACTATTTTTTGGTCTTCATTTGACGAAAGTCCAACTACTATGCTTACATATAAAACCTCCCCAAGCATGTATAATCAGCGCTGTTGGCAAAAAGAAAACTCATTTTATTATTTACCTAAAAGATATACTTGCACTGAAGTTGGGAGATGCACAATAGACTCCCCATACCTTATTAACGTTGGAGAGTATCACTCTGTTAGAAATATTAAAAACACTAGGAGAGTAACTCTTAGTGTTCGTTTTATTGAAGACCCTTGGCATTGGCTGGGGTAAAACACAAACCTCACCGATATGGTGAACAAATTTTATGGAGAATAAATAATGGCAACTAATATAGACAAAGAACCACTCGCTAACATGACCTACGATGAAATAGAGTCGTGGTACGCTCAGTATCCAGATCTATCATTTAAAGATAATCTATTGACTTATATTATATGGAAAGATGGTGTATTTATGAGTGAAGGAGATTTCTTTCATAAGCAATCAGACGGAACCTACAAGTACAACCACACTATTGATTATACTAATTGAACCCCAGTATAGCCCTAGTGGACATGTTATTTGATACACTTTAAGCCTCTAATCTAGGGGCTTAACTACCTAACAAAAAATAGTTCTTGACAATCTGGTGT
>Ga0208543_1000267_pt1 | contig 18110 bp, 16 predicted proteins | sample DEB08_DNA_14_FD_185497 | JGI IMG/M metagenome (GOLD analysis project Ga0208543, IMG submission 185497) | Aqueous microbial communities from the Delaware River and Bay under freshwater to marine salinity gradient to study organic matter... | ecosystem: Environmental > Aquatic > Marine > Coastal ...
GAGCGTGCGCATCTACTCCGGCACCGACGCCGACATCCCGATGTACACGGCGGCCGCGCCCACCTTGGACACATCCACTGCGTCCACCACATCGACGAGGTCCACTAGGACGAGCGTGCCGGACGGCGTCCTCGAGACCTCGTACCAGGTCGTGGGACACAAAGACACCCACCTCAACGCCGACATCAGCGTCGACGAGAACGCGCGGCGCCTCGCCGCCATGTGCGTCCAGTCACGCGCCCCGTCCGAGGGCCGCGCCCGCCACGCGGCCAGGTACGCGTCGCGCCTCGGGAGCGTGTCGGAGCACGCGTACCAACCCGAAGACCTCGACACCGCCGCTAACGGGTTTGACTACCTCGTCCAGGAGTTTATCCACGCGGGTGAACCGGAGTTTGAGGAGTGGATGGAACTCAACCCGAGGCGCAAGTTGCAGCCGTATGCGGAGGCACGGGAGATGTATAATGTGATTCAGACGAATGGATACAAGGATAGGGTCAAACGGGTATGGTATAAGACAACAGGTCAGGACGAGAAATTAAAACACTACAAAAGAGACTATGCCAGATCACAAATTGTCAAGGATGCGGCGAAAAAATACAACCAAGAACAAATTCGAATCAGAAAACAAAAGAGGCAAGAAGCAAGTGATAGAGCGGACGAAGAACAAATGGCTGAAGAAAATGAGAAATTGGAGAATGCGGCAAGAGGTTACCACGGTGAATCAACTTATAAGCCGGTGAAGAACCACGACGAAACAAAACCGTTGGCCGTGGAAAATGGAGACGACGAAACAAAACCGTTGGCCGTGGAAAATGGAGACGACGAAACAAAACCGTTGGCCGTGGAAAATGGAGACCATCGTCCAGTTAAAGGTCTCCAACTGTTAGAAGACCCACCATCAGCAGATGGTCGTGCGATTAAAGTTAGTCCATATGAACTACATGAACCATGTTTACTAGACCTCCACGCACACACCCAGGAGATGTCCGCTGCCCTCCTTCACAACAACGATCAGCTCTCTCGCAAGTTCGGCGCCATCGACGCGCAGCTTCGCGAGAGCGAGAAGATGGGCGAGGCGATGCACACGAACAACGCGCTGATTAAGCGAGAGTTTGAGAAGATCAACACGAAGCTCGATGTGCAAGACCAGGGCCTCCGCACGCACCACAAGGCGCTCGCCGCGATGCGCTCGGACCTCAATGCGCAGCGGCCCTCGGCGGCGCTGACGGCGGGCGGGGTGAGCCCGGCCGCGCCCGTGTCCCGCCTGGACATCAACCAGCTGAACCGGATGGCGCGGAATTTCTGATTTCTGGGTGTGGTGTAGTGTGATATTAAATGCGTAAAATGATTTCTCTACTTGTGTCTACTTGTGTCCGAAACAAACGTGTTTCCCAAAATAGATCTCAAATCCCTACATAGAAACGGCCCAACCCCTTTATTCTATTTACAGGATTTACCAGAACGGTTTTATATTAGACTACACACGGCGAAATATGACCCGTCAGGAACCCCTGTGCCTGCGCGTGTGGTTCTACGACCCGCGCAGCGACCCGCACGGCGTCGTGAACAAGGTGGTGGCCGCGCTCGACGGCCCCTTCTGCCACTGTGAGGTGCAGTTCCCGGATGCCGTCGCGTTCAGCGTGTACATGGGCTCGCGCGTGGTGTGCAAGGCGCGCGGGTTCGACCCGGCGCGCTACACGTGCGTGCGCGTGCCGTGCTCGCGCAACGACCTGTCCGCCGCGCGCCAGTGCGCGGAGGAGCGCATGCGGGTACCGCAGACCTTCAGTCTGTTGCAGATGATGTGCGCATTGGCGCCAGGCGCGTGGCAGACCACGGCCAGCGCGGACGGCACGTTCTGCAGCAAGCTCGTGGCGGAGGTGCTGGTGAAGGCGCACGCACTGCCCTCGGACACCAACACGCAGGGAGTGACACCGAGTGGGTTGTACCGGCTGATGCACACGCGGTTTGTGGAAGGAAAGGGGGCGGCGATTTAGGCGTATTTCCGCGTCTCCCAATACCATCCATGGACTTTGCACTCTCCGTGGATCAACACAAGGAGGAGCTCGACAAGGCGCACGCGTGGTGCGTGGACGCGGGATACTATCCCCCGCTTTAGGACTTGAATTCAGAGTCTGATTCGAACATCGTGACGATCCCTACAATGATCAACGATTGCCTGCTCACTGTCAAAGCTCCTGTGGTTCCTGTAACCATTGTTGGATTCACACGACATGCAGTAATACATGTGGTTGTGGCTATCCCGTCCAAAGGGTGCTGCCCGCACGTCGACACGACACTCTTGCCGCATATATCGAAATAGGTCCTTCTCCAGCCAAAACTCCTTGTCGTCGCACTTGTACTTGTACATCACACTGCCATGCGTCTGTGTTGGGACAACCATCGCATCAAATGCAAAAAAAGATAGCGCGGACGGTCACGGCGCACTTCCAACAACCCGCGCGAATGACCATCGACAGCGGGTGGACCAAGATCATCAAGGAGGGGGCGCCCGACGCGTTCGCGCCCGACCTCGCGGTGAGGCCGCACGTCGTGTTCATCGACGGCCAGATCAACCTCATGAAAGCGGACTACATCAAGACATGGGCGCTCTTCCTCGAGCGGCAGTTTGTGGAGAAGGTGCGCGCCGCGTTTGCGCTCGGGGCGCGCGTGGTCGTGGTCGCGTTCGACAACTACCGGCACGTGCCGTCCGCGAAGAACGTGACGCAGCTGCAGCGCTCTCGCCACGTGCCCGCGCTCAACTTCAGCGAGGCCGACGACCTCCCCCCGATCCTTCCCGAAAACTGGGCGGGCGCGATGCGCAACCGCACGTTTAAGAGCAAAGTCGCGGCGTTCGTGGCGCAGAACCTGCGCATCCTATTCAAGGACATGCCGCACGGCACGCTCGTGATCGACTTCAGTGAGACCGTCGAGTTCCTCGGCGCGCCGTGGGAGCCCCCCGCGGTGCTACGCGACCCCGCCGCGCGGCGCGGCGAGTGCGACATCAAAGCGTTTTCTTACCTCACGACTGCCGGGCCGCTGCTCATCCAGTCCACCGACGGCGACTTCATCCCGCTCGCGCTCGTGCAGATGCAGCAGCACCTCGACGCGACGTGCGCGCTCCCGCAGGTGTACCTGCACCGCATGCGCACGTCGCTCGACAGCGACAAGAAGCGCGCCGCCGACGGCCGCACCCGTCGCGAGTACGAGTTCGTGTGCATGTCGCGCGTGCTCGACTGGGTGTGCACGGAGCTCGACTTCCTCAACAGCCCGGCGCACGCCTTCGCAGCGCTCGTCGCGACGACGGGCTGCGACTTCTGCATGAACCTCCCGCACCTCGGGCCCAAGTCCGTGTGGAAGGTGCGCCACGCGTTCGCCGCGCTCGACATGCGCCAGCCGCAGGACCTCCTCGTGGCCATCTCACGGGCCTACCACCAGCAGCACAAGGCGCGGCTCGCGCTCGGGCAGCCGACGCGCGTGCCGGCCGAGAGCCCCGTAGAAGACCTTCTGGCACTGGCGGGCTCGCAGTACGATCAGCTCAGCGGGAGCATCAGACGCTGCTCGCGCATCGCGCAGCGCACGCGCGACGCCATCTGGTCCGAGGCCCGCATGCTCGCACACGTCAAAAACACCATGTGGACGCTCCAGTATTGGTCGAGGATACACCGTTTTGTCGACCCCATGTCCGCAGACTATGGCTACCAAAGACAGCGGAGCATGGTCGTTTATGCCGGGGTAAATGTCAGCGCTTGAGTATTAAAGATTACATCCAATGCTTTCAGTGATGGCCGGGTACATGAAAGGGATCAATAACCTGTTTTCCTTTGGTCTGCCCCTGGTCGCACTGGGTTTCGTTATTTGGCAATATAATGATATGTTAACACATAAGGATTGCTACAAAGCAGGTAACGAATGCGACGCATTCCCGATTCCGCGCACGTCCACCCTACACGGGGTGCGCTCGCGACGCATCCCGAATGACAAAATCACGTATTTGGAAGTCAATGCCGAGCACTACACCGTGGTGAACACTGTGGATGTTCTAAAGTTTGACGACGACGCGCTCCAAAGCAAGGAGTTCAGTCTGTACACCAAGTCGCCTCACAATGTGGCTGGCAAGTCTAGTCTGGATGTTGCGAGTTTTAACACCAAATGCACTCAGCCCGGTTGTCTGTCCGACGTCCGCAAAATGTACGCGCGCTATTCCCTTGGCTGCTACGCCAAGGATACCATGGTGATTGACCCCACCGTATCGCCCGCGTGCAAGTGCCTCGAGGAGTTTTTGGGCAAAATTACACTCGTAGACTCCGACGCCAACGCATGGCCGAAGAACACCGATAAAAATACGGACATGTACATGGCCACGCAGTACTGCTCGACGAGGAACGAAAACGCATACACGGTCGAGTACGCGGGCACGCTCAACACGCACGGCATCTCCATCAACGGGCTGCTCTTTTTGACGTGGGGCATGATCTGCATCCTCGGACGCCAGGTCACGCAGAAATCCCAACCCGCCAGGGCTGGAAATCGGGTCACCCCGGACGACACCACCAATGAAGTGTCAGTGTCCTTCGGGTCGTGGAGGTTCTACGTGATGCTCCTGCAGGCCGGCATCTTCATCACGATCATGACCGCCACGGTGTTCAATGTGGACCACCACACGTGGGATGACAATGGGCCCGGACACGCTTTGATGGCGCTGCGTGCTCCCAAGGAGGGTGAAACGTCGTACACCACAACTGGCTTACAAACCGTACTCGAAGTCACGGATGCGTACAGCGTGGAAACGGATCGCGGAAAGGGGATGAGCACAGGGCCGCTGCTGCGGTCGATCTTGTGGGTGGCGTTGATCGTGCAGACCCTGGTCGTGGCTCTGTGGACATTCCTGACCATGAAGGAAGGATACCAGCTGTACATCCCCGTGCTCGCGCGCGTCGCTACCGACCTGCCGCTCATTGCCGGGTTCACGTTCCAGGGCGTCTCCGTACTTGCACAGAACGGGTTCACCAACTACTCCTTCCTCGACTACAACGTCTTTGTCATCGTCGCAATCTGCCTCCTGCAGCACGTGTCGAACGTGACGAAGCTGTTTTACGATGCGGTGTGTCGGAAGACCACCACGAAAACTTTCTATGAGTTGAAAACAAAGGATAATGGAATGACAGATGAAGTGGCCAAGAAAATCACCACCGTCCTCCAGTTCTTCGGCAAGATCCGCATCTGGATCTTCCTACTCGTCACTGTCGGCTGCATCCTCCTGCTCACGGGCACCAACGAGCTCAACAAGTCCCTCGTGCTCGGCAACTTCACGCAGAGTCAGGTCTTCGTGTTCGCACTCACCCTCTACATCACCAACGTGAGCTACGACATCGTGCGCGAACTCCTTCCGGTGCAATTCGAGAAGCACGACGCGGACAGCGCGCGCTTCTACATCATCGCCGTCTATATCACTTTCTATGTGGTAAACCAGTACCTCTACAAGGAAAAGATGAACGAGTAGATATTATGTATGCAAGTTTATTGTCTATGTATTCGAGTAAACACACAAAGTATGCCCTTTGATTCCCGCGTGCACTATATACCGCCCCCCACCGCCACACATGACCCCCGCCGTCCTCGTCTGGCTCGAAAGCAACGTGCGCAAGCCGATCGAGGGGTCGTTTGCGGACGTGTACTTTTGCGCTCCCGTGAAGAAGCTGTACATGGACATGATGAAGCAGCATTGATCGCGGTGGGCCTGCAACGCACTCAATGCACAAACACGCTCGCCACGTGCACGCCCGCGCTCGCGTGCGGTGTCACCCACACCGAGAACCTTGGCGTGCACGAGAGCTCGCTCGCCTTCCACGCCGTGTCCGAGAAGCCGCACGCGCGGCGCACCGCCTCGTGCTCGGCCTTGGCGAGCCTGCGCGCGTCGCGGTGCGAGCGGTGCCGCGGAAGACACGGGAGGCTGCGGTTGAAATCGCGACCCGCGAGGACCCGCCGCACGGGAGCCTGTTTATAGAGCGCGTTTTGTGTCACGATAAAGTGCTGGCTGAATACGGCGTCGAGCTGCTGCAGTGGCACCTCCGTCACCGACGCCGGCTTCCACGTCGACTCCGTTCTGCGCTCGGGGCACGAGTAGCTGTTCAAGACCACAGTCCGGTTGTCGCGGGTGAAGTGGCAGCAGAGCGCCGGGGCGTCGAGGTTCAGTTTCTTCCAGACGCTGTCGAGCCGGTAGGAAACGCCCACGTTGCCCGCGTACACCGCCAGCTGTGACGCGGCGTCTGAAACCTGGTGCTCATACCTGACCTCACACGACATGCCGTTCGTCATCTGCACCGAATCAATCACACCCGACGCCTTGGAAAAAGAGAGGCGTTTCGTAGACAGCATCGCCTCCTGCATGCTCTGAAAGAGCTGTGTAAATTCCTCGCGCACGGGAAACGACGTCGTGCTCAAGCTCTGGATCTTGTCGCGGAAGAACGCCTCACTCACGCCCGTGAGCTCTGCGCTGCTCTTCCACTTGGTCGCAAAGACATTCGACCACACGGGCACGTTGTGTTCATTGTAGATCGCAATAGACACGCCGCTGTCCACGCGTGGCATTACCGTTGAATCTTCATGTTTATATATACCTGTGAGGTTGTATATATCACATGCGTGTCCCGAACACATGCAACCCAAGCCAGCGCATCGCCGCAGGGCGTTCGTGGTCGTCTACGTCCCCGGCGACGCCGTCCCGCCGCAGCGCGTCTCGCACATGCACTGGCTGCGCACGGTTGACCCGGCGCAGATCACAGACCGGCGACTTCTTCGGCAGTGCGTGTACCAGCTGCAGGGGTGCGTGCACATGCTCGAGGAAAATGCTATTTCGGGTGTTAAAGAGCGCGTCATTTGACAGTAAATTCAAACAAAATTGTCACCCAAATCAAGGGCACTACACGGCCTTGAGCGGCACTGTGACGCTGTTGCACGCACCCCCGCCGTCCGTCGACACCCCCTCGTCTCGCTCGCCGCCGTCCGCGCCGTCGATTCCGCACCGGACACGCTCCCGCCGGTCCTGCTGGATCTGCATCTCAATGTCGAGGAAGTCGTCGTCGAGGCCGGCCTCCCCGCTGTCCTGCGTGCGCCGCTGCCACGCGTCGTAGCGGATCGGGTCGACCACCTTGGTGCGCAGAAAGTACGCGGTCGTTATGTAGTTCACGATGAGGTCGGACGTCAGCCGGATCAGCGTGAAGTCGATCTGCGTGAGCGCGACGAAAAGCCCGATGATCGTCACCACGACGGCGTAGCACGTGTACACCTGGATGATCATCAGGCACACCCACTTGGGATACGGAATGTACACCGTCTTGTGGTCCTGCACCGTATTCAGAATAAACGGCGACACGCTGTCGCTCGCGAACGCCGCGATCGCCGTGCTGAAGAAGGTGTAGATCGCCACACACCACCACTTGCCCCACGTGTCGAGCGCCACGCCAAACAGACGCGTGTGATCGTTGGGGCCAAATGAGAGAAAGGGGGAGTTGTCCACGTGCATGATCACATAGAAGACCACCGCACACACCAGCGTCCACAGCCCGAGCATCGCCGTGACGATGCGCCGGTCGTTAAACATGCGCTCGCACATTGGTGTGCGGGGGGAAACGGATGCCTTATAGACACACGGCACGAGAAGCACTTTTTGGTGTGTAGTGGTGGGACATACATACAAAATACAGTATAAATATTTTATTTCAAATAAAGAAGGTATGGATTCGAGTTCAATCGGAGATCATGTGAAAATTGATTGCAAAGATTCGCTAGTTCGTCTGGATCTTCATCGTACACGTCCAGGAGATTTAAATTGTACATATTTGTTTTGGGGTACATGTAACCCTTCAACATCTGTTTAATTCTTTCATTTACCTCTTCATCATTTTTCCCGTTACACATTCCACACAGTTCCTTCTTTTGTTCTGGTGTCAAGCGGTTTACCACGAAATGATTATATGATTTCTTCGTAAACTCTTCCCACGCTGGATTTGTCTCCTCTGGTCCAATAACACGTTTGATTTTGTTAACCCCCCATTTCATCCAATCCAAGAAAGAATTGTCACGTTTTTTCGACTTACTGTCCATGCCCACATCACCTTTTACATCTTCGCGCTCACTGTCTGACTCATCACCCCCTTCTTTCATGCCGATATCACCGCGCCCACTGTCTGACTCGTCATCCCCTTCTTCCATGTCCACATCACCTTTTACAGGCAATTTTTCTGCAAGATCGTAATGACCGGGTACAAACGTGATGTGAATCCATTCAGACTCAGACTTTGTATTCGAATACCCCTTAGGTTTGAAAATTCTTTTTGTTCGTTCTTGGAAGTCTATAAGATTGCCACCTAGATCTTCATGCACAACAATTGGCACATTGAGTATACACACCAATGCATCGATAGTCTCTATCTCAGCCCACTTCCCTGGCGTGCGAATTTCTTTTAGGTAATCATTCCATTTTTTTTCCTGAACTTCCATACTGTCTGTTGTACTACAAACTTGTTGTTTGTAATACATTTGTCTTGCTCCATCGTCCAGCCAATCGGCCACTTGACCTCTGAAAGATTGAATCCAATCCGTTTGATTCAAAGAGAAATCGGTTTCATTTTGAAACGCATCCTTTTCATTTAACATAACAGCATCATATAGACAGTTACCATCTCTGATCGAAGAATTCGAAGGTTTATACTGCGGTTTCGTGACGTCCTCCTCTGTTTGAATGACATATGGATTGTCGAGGGTGAAACCATCCCCTGAGGACACCCCCGACGACGGCTTTGCCTCGGTTTTTGTAGAACTATTGGGTTCGTCTTCATCATCATCAGAAACAATTTTTTTTCTTAAGCGACGTCTGCCGGGTACAGGTACATCTGTATCCGAATTTCTCATTTCGTCTTCACCTTCATGATTTGTAACATCACTGACACTCATGTAAACATCCCCTTGTCCCTGAACAGGCTGATCAACATCCATCAGAGGTTTGACAATCTTCGAATCCCATAAATTGTCGTGGTTGCATGCATAAGTTTCTTTGATGATTTTGTTATTGTTTGAAGGAGCTTTCTTCCTTGGGTCAATTCTCTTCCATCCAGTTGTGTCGCGTTGTTGTTTTGGAATCCACATATCTCGTATTTTTTTGGATCTGGGAGGACGAGCGTGTTCATGTGCGTTATCATGCGAGGTTGTGCGTATCCATACATCGGAAACAACAAATTCACCGTCATCATTTGTATCAATTTTTTCGTCAAAACGAGTCTGTAGACACTCGATTGTTTTTTTATACAAGCAGCCAATCGTTCTTTGCTGCAAATTTAATTTTCTCGTTGTGTTATGGAGAGTTTCTTCTTTCGCACCACGACTACCATAATACTCCCAGTCATATACCCCTTTCTTTGTCATGGTGGGTTTACCCTCCAGGGCAACATAATAAAAAGATGATTCCGTTTTTCCCGGTAACGGTTCCGTTTTTTGAAATAGACTTGGAGCATTGGAACCTTCTCTTTTATTCCGTTCGTTTTGTGAAGGTGCTTTGATATTCAGTTGTATGTCAAACAGGTATTTGAATTTGCATTTGGCTTCCAACGCTACATTATTTCGTACAGTTTTGTTGGAGGTACAGACAATCAAGCCCTCGGCATTCTTATCAAACGCCACGCGGGCGAGTTGCAGAAACTGTTCATATGTTGTTATTTTGACAGGAAGTACAGGCACTACATTCACAATTGGAAGTTGATACCATGCACACTGCAATCCATTTGACATAGATTCCACGATCATATTATTCAGATCCGTAATGCATTTATCCACGATCCGCATACGGTCAATAAAGGGTAGTGCAAATTTATCCCAATTTGGGAAAGTAGGTAGCATGTCAAAGATTTTATAAACAATCATATAGTCGTCAATATCATTAGAGGACTTCATTTGCTTGGGTATGACAGCTTTGGGCTTCAAGTCATATGTTGTAAATGGATTTGGTTCTTTGGGTTTTTTGGCATTCCCAAAACCAATCGAGTTGGCATGAAAGAAACGATTTTTTGGTACAAATTCGCTACATTTGTTACCGACTGCTCGAAAATTTTGGTATCGTTCTTCTCCGTCACATTTTTTTATACACCGAGCCCAATATCGAAGTTGGTGATCAGGGTCTTCTTCTTTGAATTCTTGATCCAATTGCGCGATAGTGTAGTGAGAATGTGTATCTCGCCTACAATGACACATTTCACATTGTAAAGAAACGAAATAATCTTGTGCATGTTTTAATCGAATATCCCCGCGATACTTTTCATATTCATGATTTTCCCAGTATTTATACACTTGTATATTCTTTAAATTACACACTTGATGTTTTATACCATTCTTATGAGCCATTTTATTCCGATCGATTTCTTTCAAAGATTCTAAAACTTTTTTTAGATCTTGTCGATCATTCATTTCTAAATGTGTACATCCGGAAATTTTTTGTTCGTCAATTTCCTTCCATGTTGGGAAAGTTGAACTATTTGGGGATTTACATTCTTCACATATCTTTGTTTTCAACTGATTGATATATTCACATTCCACCAGACTAGACAATCGTTTCAAATACCCCGTCACTGTTTTGTAATATTCCCGGTTTACATTTTCAACATTGTAACTGACACTGAATTCATTACTCCCTTGTGCAAACAAACTTTTCTTCTCTTCGTCAGATACATTCCGTTTAAGAAGTGCGATCTCAGCATCTGCCTTTCTACGCACAAAAAAGCTTGGTCTTACACCGCTTTTATTGATAATTTGATTGTTACCATCAAAGAATTTGAAATGGCCGTCTTCTTTCACTGTAACATAGATATCACATCTAGGCTCGTGCTGATTTATCCAAATTTTCATGTCGTCGAGTATGCACGGTGTACCCTCGGCCTTTCGATATTTCAACTGTGTGTCTTTAACCAACACCCTCACCAGTTCCCGATCAAGTTCCTGGCCCTGTTTGAATGGTCCTGGTTTATGTACTTTTTCTGAAACGTCTGGATGGTCTTCAATGTGCCCCCCGACGTGTATATTTTCAAATTCTTCACAACATCTTACGAATTCATCTTCTTCATCCGATATTGATGACATATATTCTACAGTGATATGCTTATATACATGACTATATCACACCATTCTTGCCGCATCCAACACCAGCAAGTCGTCCCGTTCCGTTTCCCCGCCGCCCGCGCTGGTCTCGTGTGCGTCGCCGCTGCCGGCGGGCGCCGGCGGCAGCGCGTCGGACTCGCTCCGGTGCACTGGCGGCACGCCGAGCCCAAACAAGTTGAGCCCGAACAGCTCCGTCATGGGCGGGGGTTCTGTGTTCGGAGCGCCCGCTGCGCCGTGGCAGTTTGTATCTCCTCTTTGTGCATTTCCGCCACCTGCATCGCCGCCCCGCTGTCCAGGCGCCGCCGACACGCCCGCCTCGGTATCAGCTGCCGCGTACGTGCGCACCGCGTGGAACGCCGACGGCTCGAGCTGGAGCTCGTGGTACTCGCAGTGTGTCTTGCTGCAGTACTGTGCGCCGACCATCAGGTTCGTCAGCATCTCTCCCGCGACCACGCGCGCTTTTATAGCTCCTTCTGATAGTGCGGTAAATAATAGCGTGGTAAATAAGAGCTACTGCGTGTGTGAAATGCCCGACCGCGTCATGCGCGTGCCCGAGTGCGTACCCGTGCTCTTCGTCGAGCAGCTCATTTTCTACCTCGCGGGCGGCGGACTGCTGCTGATGGTCGGCGGGTCGAACTGGACGCTGCCGCCGATGCCGGCGGGGGCACTGCTCGCCGGCGTCCTCGCGTTCGTCGTCTCGCTCGCGATGATCGGGGTGCGCGCAGCGTGGACAGGGCCGTCCGACCCACAGGCGGGCGCCGTGCAGCAGGTAGCGATGGCGTGGCTCTTTGCGTACACCCTGCACTACACCGTGTTTTCGCTGCTTCTGCGCCTGCACGTGCCAGACGACGGGGCGTCCCTCACCGACGACCCCTTCATCGTCATGTACAACGCGGAGCGCGTGCAGCCGTTCGGGCTCGGCCTCACCACGATGCACATGGTCGTGAGCCTCGTGCTGTGCGCTCTGCTGCTCGCGCTGTTCACGGCAACGCACTACTTTGTGCGCGGCGCTGGCAAGAGCAGGGTCGAGTGGCCGCTGCTGACCGTGCTCTTCCTCGCTGAGTCGCAGTTCCTGCTGTTCCACGCGGAGGACCAGACGGCCGCCGCGCGGGCCAACGAGCGCTGCACGCGCGTCGTGTGCGACGTGCTACACACTGTGCTCGCCGTCGCTGGCGTCGCGGCCCTGATGACCGAACACTTCGTCATGGAGGCGCTCTGGACGCGCTTCCGGCGACTGCGCAGACCGCCGGAGGCCGTCGTGTACCTCTGCGTGCACGTGCTCGGCGTCCCGGCCGGCGGCTTCGTCGCGGTGCACCTCGTGTCGTGGCTGCACCTGCCCGGGCTCTACACCGCCAACCTGGCGTCCCTCGCGCTCCTGGCGTGCACGCGCCTGTGGTTCACATGGCGGGAGTGGCAACAGATTAAACAGCAAGAGCATGCAGAGACGGTGGGTCTCAATACGTTCCAAGACAAGCTCACGGCTCCGGTGCAGCAAACCTTCGTCTCGGGCACGCAACAGCCGCGTTACTTTTTCAAGCGCACGGGCGAAAGGGCGGGAAAACGGAACAAGCACGAATAGCCTTCAAAACCTTCAGTAGTACATGCCTATACCAACGGGGTCGAAAAAGGAGCTGAGGTTTTGAAAGTGCATATGCAGTCGGAGGTCAACTCTCAACAGTAAATGCTTATACCAAGGAGGTCTAAAACTCTAAACACACCTCTCTATAATTTCCATACTATTTTTTAGCCTACTAATTTGATTTTTTTTGGGACCACCGTCGGTGACCCGATATAAGACCATGGTAAGGACCATACATGCTCGCTCGCGCGCACGCACACGAACCCACCCCGGTCGCGGCGGCACACCACATACACACGGAACACGCGCGCACGGCCATCGTGCTGCGCGTGGCTGTTGGTTCTTTCTCTGCCCGCCCGCGCGGCGAACTCGCGGGGTGGAAGAAGCGCTGGCAACTGCACATGCGCATCGTGCGCGCCAGCGCGGCAGACGTCATGCGCCTGCAGACGGTCGACACCGAACCTGACCAGACCGACTGCCACTTCTGTATCAAAGCCCACAGGGACGCCCTCGCACACCTGCTTCATGCCAACGCATCCCGTCCAGTGGCGTGCCTCGCCTGAAAAAGGCGCGCTCGCCGTGCACAGGGCGCGCTTTTCCAATGCACTGGGAGGATCCACTGCGGGAGGCCGCCGGCACCCCAATGGACCAAGGCGTGCCGTCGCCCCGCGCCGCACCATCCCCGCAACAATTGCAACGCTCGCAACGATCGCCGTGCTCGACCCCAGCCATATCGCACCGGCGCTGACCCGCTTCGCGACCCACGCCAGCATGTGCCTCTGGTGGGACAACGTCATTCAGGAGCTCATCGACACGGGCGTCCTGCACGCGCTCGTCATCTACACCGTCGTCACGGTCGCGCTCTGGGTGCGCACGGACGAGGACGACGGTCCGTGACCACCCAGAACATCAAGACAAGAACCAAATCCACTCAAATATACTCAAATACAATCACAATTTATTCAAAACAACCAATAAACTCACAAACTCTGCGTCATCAGCATGATATCCACCATCTCGTGCTTGCGCGCACCCGTGATGCACTTGGCAAAGATGCGGATCTTGTCGCCGTAGTGGTCGGTGCCGTCCTCCCGCAGCATGTACGGCTTTGGGAATGCCATGTTGCTTTTGCAACTAGATTTGCCGCGCGGGTATCCGTCAGTGGCACCCTTGAGACCGCGATCATGAAATCGTTTGCGCGATTCCTCTGTTTTTGACTTCTGACGGCGTTCGTGCAATTTGAGCAGGTTCAATGTTCTATTCAATTCTGTTGGAGTGTCACCGTTTTCAATGATTGCGTGCCAAGTATTTTCCGGTATGATGTCCTTTCTGGTACCGGCCATGATACCTGTTTGATTCGACGAATAAAACATGTCTTCTTCAAACTCAAAGTACCACTGCAGCATCTGGCCTGCACGACAATCAAACGCGCCATTCATAACCGTGCACATCCCCCCGATCAAGACGGAGCCCACCGTATCCCCTGAGAGCGCGCTTGCATAAGCCACACCGAGGGCGTATCCCTGCGCCATGAAAAATGGCAAATTTTTGATTTGCTGTTGTTCGGTAGAATTATTTAGTTTGTTAGTCAGATCCTCAACCCCCTCGGTTTTCATATACAGAAAAGTGCTTCCAGTCTCAGCATTATGATACAAAATCGTAATAACGTTTTTGCATACATCCGAACAGTCCCCGAGCGTCGTCACCACTGAAGGATACGCGGCCCCCCTTCTCATCATGGACGAATTTTCGTTGAGCGCCATATTGGTGTTCAACACCAGTTCGTCGCGCGTCATGCAGTACTTGTGCTTGTGAATGTGCATGTGATTGGAGGCGTTCTGAAGGTCACTACACCATCCGGCGAGCATGTTGCTGTCGACCTTGCATGCCATAATGTGCTTGGCAGCCGAATCGACGCGCGTGCCAGTCGAGCCCGCGAGGCCCGGCAGACCGGGAGGATTGTAAGACGACGCCATGAATATCTGGCATGTGCATGGCTTATATAGTCGTGTTTCGACGTTCATGCGGTTTCACCTGCATTTCTACCACGCCAACTATGTCCTGGTCTGTCCAGGCGCAATTGTCCGTGCACTGCATATCTTCCAGTCGCGCCCATGGCTTCGCCGCGGCGCGCGCCCCCACTTTTGATTCACCGGGCGCCACGTGCTGCACGGCCAGAAACGTGTCGGCGTTGAGCACGCGGTAGAGGTGCATCTGGCGGATGGTCTTGTTGACGCTGAACATGATCAGTGCGTTGTGGTACCACAGCGAGTCCTGCGCGAGGTTGCGCACGACGTGCTGCAACCCGTGGCTGCGCATGGAGTTGTAATACGCCCCCGGCATGCACACGTGGGCGTGTAGTTGGTACACGCTCGGCATGTAGTGGAAGTAGATTTCATACTTCGGAACCTGCACCACAGACACGGTTTTGTTTAGCCACTCGCGCACCTTGCGATCGACATCTCTCAACAAGGGGATGTGCTCGGCGCGCAAATCGCGCAGCGTCCGCAGCGACCGGTCGCGGAAGAGAATGAGCATCCGGAAGTCCGTGCCCTGGTGGATGTCCTTGCACAAGAGCCACTCGTCCTCCTCCAGGTACACGATCTCATTGTCGTTGCACGGCTCACTGCGGTCAATCATGTTATAGATCCACTGCTTGTCCTCGTCTTTGCACCTGCGACGGATAAACTCCTGCATCGCCTTGTCGTAGTAGATATGAGGAGAGCAGATGGAAAGGTCCCGCATTTTACAACATGGCAGGGAACTTATATCAATCCGCGCTCGCTAAAAATCTTTTCAAATTGTATGTATTCATTTCTAATTGCACACACTCAAAACGACGCAATCTACACACAAGCTATTTGACAACACACACGGACACACAATGCGTCGCTTCACCGCCTTTCTCACGCGACTCGTCGTCTTCGGGTGTCTGGCGTGGGTGCAGCGCGCCATCGTGCTCAGCAACCCCGTGCTACACGACCTCGACACGCGCATCCTCATATCGTCGCTCCAGGTCTTTCTGGTTGGCTGTATCCTGTGGCTCTACTTCACGTGCAAGTGGATGTTTGAAATCATGCACATCGCCGGGCCCTACAGCAATGTGTATCTTTCCACCGACGACACGCAAAGCATGCACGGAGAGGCCGCAAGTCAGGTGAGCCAGGGCCTCGTCGCACAGCAGGTGGTTATTTTCGCAGACCGGGGCGCGCTCTCCCACCACGTGATGCGCGTGTACGTTGTCGGCTTCATGCTCTACGTCACGGTCTTCTGTTTCAACTACACCGCGACCGCCATCTTCTTCCACACGAGCACCGGTGTCGTGCTGGGTTTCCTGATCCGCAGCCTGCACTTTACGCGGCTCACGACCCTCGTCGTCCTCTTCGCCTGCATGTTTGTATGCGTACTCGTGCTCACGTACATCGACCTGGCCGCCAGAGGATGGGTGCTCCACGAGTTTCAGGACGTGCTCACGGGCGTCGTCGTGCCAATCGTCGTGGGCTGCGCATGGGTCAGTGGACTTTGCTTCGGGGAAAACAACCGCCACTGCGTTGAAATGGCTACGGAAGCGTTTCCTGTGTGTTGTATGTGCGTCGTACCCGTCATGTGGGCCACGCCGTTTGAGCGATGGGACCACACATTTGGCCAGTTTGACACGAGATCGTTCGTCCTGGTCCTGCTCGTCGAACCCATTCTCAAATTCATGAGCATCTACGTCCTGATGATCTCCCTGCAGACGCAAAACGTGCTCGATATCGTGCTTGTCATATGCTCGACGGCGCAGGGCGAGTTGCTGCTCGACGAACTCTCCCCGTACGAGGTCAGCTGGCTCGCCACGACGCGCCTCATTATCGTTGCAATATTTCTCGCCATGCGCACACTACAGTACTGTTACATCGATGCCATCAATCTATGCAACTCAGCGCACGGACTCAACTCGCCGTCAAATTCATGCGCTGACGAGTATGTGTCTCCGCATGCCCCGGACATTTACCCGCACCAGGACCCGGATCTGTCTGAGCAGCAGGCGTCCGTGTAGTCGGATCTGAGGCCCCATGCGAGTAGCTCGCGTCCCACGCGTCCGCGAGCGGTTTCAACGGCGCAACCGAGACCCCAAACGCGTCCACGCTGGCGTGCGCTGTTGCGAGGGGCCGGGGGTCACTCGCATACAGCGGCTCCTTGGCAATAAACTTGAGGTCCATCATTGCGTTGTTGCGCGGGTTTAGCAGATAGCGTTTGCGGTACAGGTTATTGAGAATGGCTACATCGGCAGTGCAGTACTCAAGTAGACAGTCCCAATTGTGCTCTCGCGCCCACTGGATTGCCTGGAGTCCACTCGATATCTTTACAGGCACGTTGTTTTTTTCGCACAGCAGGTTGAGCGAAAACGTGTGCATGTATGCATTTTTGCAATGCACAAAGATATCCGAAAGCTTGCGCTTCCACTCAGCCACCACAGCGTTGTCCACAGAAAAGAATTTATGGATGAAATTAATGTCAAACGCGAGTCCGTTGAAGGCACAGAGAGTGGTTGCCGCGGTCAGTTCCTGCAGCATCTCCTGTTTCGCTTTTTCATAGCCGTCCACGTCCCCTGCGGCCTTCAAACGGCCAAACTCGTACGCCGTCCTCTTTCCTGTAACAAAATCTTCAGTGCACACGATCGTAATCTCGTGTCGGTCTGGTTTGAGGCCCGTGGTCTCGATGTCAAATGCGAGCATTGCACCATACCATAACTACCGTGTCGTATCACCTCGTCTATATTTTTTTGGTAACGTCGGCGGACGCAGTGGTCGCGCAAGTAATGTTAATGAGTGTCGGAGGCCAACGGGGTTCAGTCAGGCCGAATGTCACTACCACAACCAACAGTGAGCACGTACAACCACAAAGCGCAGTATTCGACGATATCACGCAAGACGCACATACCACAGAACCACACGCACCCGACCCTCGCGACCAGCACGCCATACGCAACGATGCACTGCTGTGGCACGCCCTCCGCAGCCCGTTTGCACTCACCCCAAACATGCGCACGCTCCACAAATGCCAGTGGGAGAAGATCGACATGGGCATTCTCGGGTGCACATTGTGCGGCGCCATCCACATCTGCTCCATCAAGCACTGTCCTACCATACAGAGCAACGACGCCACCGTGTGTCTCTACAGCGGTCTCTGTCTCACAAACAGCAACATAAAACAGGAGGATTACTCCGACCGCGTCGCGCCCTACATCTTCTGCTCGTCCAACCGCCCGGCCCGGCGGTCCATTACCCCCGAGCAAATCGAGGACATCGTCACTCAGATTCTCCTCTCGAAGCAGGCGCGGTCCGCATTCGACATTGAACTACGTCGCCGCGCGCACCGCATATCACATGGCATCACGGTCACACTC
>Ga0208543_1000269_pt1 | contig 18037 bp, 14 predicted proteins | sample DEB08_DNA_14_FD_185497 | JGI IMG/M metagenome (GOLD analysis project Ga0208543, IMG submission 185497) | Aqueous microbial communities from the Delaware River and Bay under freshwater to marine salinity gradient to study organic matter... | ecosystem: Environmental > Aquatic > Marine > Coastal ...
TTCATTTGGAACAAATGCAAATTCGTCTAAGAAAAGAATGTTATACGAACCACCCCGAATTGCACTTGAAGATGTGGCAGCTGCCAAAACCTTTGCTCCATTTTCTAATTCAATAGAGCCCTTGTTCCAAACCATCACTCCCTGTTGCAACCAATGAGGTAAATTTTCATATGCTCTTTGCAGTCTACTCAACAATTCCCTTGCAGTAGCCAATTTGTTTGCAAGCAATGCAACCGACACATCTTTATTAAAAAGAATATAGTGTAAGAAAAATGCAATACATGTAATTGATTTTCCAGACTGTCTACCAATCTTACAGATAGTAAAACGGTTTTCATTAAAAGAACGTATCATTTTTTCTTGGAATGGATATAACTCAAAATTTACAAGTCCTTTATCAACATTCACAATTTTCATATATGTTTTTACAAAATGCACAGGATCTTCCATACATTTTACATATTCTGCTGCCTGTTCTTCACTCCAATCTATTTCTACTCCAACAGCCTTTAAATTTGGATTGTTTAAATAAATGTCACTACTCATCAGATTTTTCTTCTCTATTTTTTCCTCTTAGAGTCTCTAACAAGTCGTTTGTGTTTCCAACAAAAATAGCATTGTTTGTGACTTTGGCAGGTTTCCCGCCATCTTTTGTGTTTTCAATTTTATTCATAGTGAGTTGTAATTCGATCAAGTCTTTTGTTAACTCGCCAGTTGTTTTCATCAGTTGTCCCGCAACCTCATATGCTCTTGGATGTTCGCTCTCTTTTGCTAATTGAATCAAACTGGCTAAACTCTCCTGTCCCATAGAAACCAAGTCTTTCAATGTATCTCTATGATCGTTATAATCATCAAACAAATCCTGACTTCTTTGATCTCTTGTAGAATATTGTTCAATATTATTTTTTTGTTTTTCGATTATTTCTTTAGATTGTTCTTCAATTTTATTTTCTATTTCTAAATAATCACTCAATTTATCATTCAATGTCTTTTTCATTATTCATCCCCAAAGTAATCATCATAAGTTTCTATGAAAGTATAATTGTCTGTACTCCGCGCATCAATTGGGTCTGTAGTAATTGTACTTTTAGAAAACTGTGTAGTCTGATCTGGTAATCCTTTTACATTTGTAGTTGCAGTTCTAATAATTTTTTGTTCTCTTGGTAATCCATATAGATAACCAGACATATTAAATCCTAATGTCCAAATGAGAGCTCTTCTAGATATATAGTCGCCTTCATAATCATCAGAATAATCTACAGACTCTAATGTAAGAGCTGTATCTCTTACGATACCTAGTTCATTTGCTTCTTTAATTGGAATAATAAATGATGGAGTAAAATATGGAAGAATTTGTTCCACAATTTGCATTGCGTCATCCGCATTTTTTGTCATAATAGAAAGTGTAAATCCAATATCATATGGAACTGGTTGATACACAAGATTCTTCTTATCTGCATCAGAGGAATTTTGTTTTGATAATTTTTTAGTTTTTGGTAATTTTCTATCCGCTGCATAATTAAAACCAGAAATTTCAAAACTCATTCTTGGTAGAACAATTGCTGCATCTCCAGTTGCAGTTACTTTATTAATTCTTGAAAGATATTTTTCTGTCGGCCCATATGAGATAGGAACTCTAATAACTTGTAAAACATTTCCATTCGCGTCAGTTTTTTCTATATCTATATCGTTGAATATAGAACCAAATGCAATCACATAATTTCTAATTGTGCTTCTATAAAAATGTGCATTACCTAACATTAGTAATCCTCACTAAATGGATTTGTTTTCGTAAAGTCAATGACACCATCGACTGTTTGTGGAGACAATGGAATAAGTTGCGTGTCTGGATCTGGTGAATTATCTACTGTACTATCAACCGCAGCTGCCGGTTGTACGGGCGCAATAAAGTTATTATCAATTTCGTTTATTCCAGTATTGATTGTTTCTCTTGCCCATGAGAATAATTCACATGTTAATTGATATACATGCATTTTTCCAAGTTGAAAAAATGGAACCTCATCTTCGACAAACTTAATTTCAAAAACTTTATCTGTTATGGGAAAATATAATAAATCTCCAACTTTTGGTCTTTCAGTTGATGTGACTTCAGTAAATCTACTTATTGAAACAGTTGTAATTAGCTGATCTCTAACTTCCAATCCAAATTTAGATAACATATCACCCTCACCTTCAAACCCATCAACACTCTCTATATGCATTTCTATAGTATGTGTTTCAGTGAACGAACTCAATGTATCTTCATTAAATATTGTATCTTCATTTACAATCTGTCTTGGAACATATATAAAATCTTGTCCATGCATTTGAATCGATTCTATTACTAGATTTCCAATCAAATCCTGTTCAGCCGTAAAGTTGATAGTGTTTATATAAGGATTAGTTGTCATCTTATCCTACCATGATATCTACTGGAAGCTCGTAACTTAAAGACATTTCCTGTTCCAACTTTTCAATTTCTTGATTTGCTTCATCTAAAATTCTACTACCATTGAAAGTAATTCCGCCAGGCAATTGAACACCTTCGTATTTTGTTAAATTTTCTCCCCACTGTTTTTTAATAAGAGCAGTTGCATACCTTTTAAGCCATCTATCATTCCATACATCAGTATATGTATCTGGATCTATAACTCTTGTTGCTTCTATGATAATATTTTCTCCTACACTAACAGCAGCAGTCCAATCAATATCAAGATATAATTTATTCACATGTCTATTATAACGAATTGGAACTCTTCCAGTAATGATTTCATTTACCATTTGAAGATGATCTTGTGTTAGTTGATAAGTCAACATTTCTGCACTTTGTAAATCATAAACATCATTCAAGAAAAGTTGATATCTAATATCAAACATATTTGTTGAACTATTTTCCGATTGAAATAAAGGAATTACTTGTTTGATACCAATAATATTATTATTGATAGGAATGTATTTATTATCCATATCTGTCTGAGTAATTTGATGTGCAAGATATGTATCTTCAACTGCATCATAGTGATAATCTTGATAATACTCCAATGCATCATCAATTCTATCTTCTACCTGTTCATCTGCTACATTTATTTGAATTACGGGAGAACCCAATTTTCTTAGACAATAAGATTTGAATTCTGTTCTGGATGTAACTACGGCCATGTCATACCTCTCTTTGATATGACTATTTATATGTTTTTGAGTTTATCCTTTTAGTGGTATTGTTGGTGGTGTAAAGTTTCCAGTGTATCTTGCTAAACCTTTAGTGATTCTTAGGTCTTGGATGTAGCCAGGAAAATATGAATTTGCATCCGCATTATTTCCAATACCAATTCTCACTTCATCACCTTGTGAAGAAGATGCCCAAGATATTCCGCCGAATGTTCCTTGTCCATCTAAATTACCATTTACATACAATTTTAGATTATTTGAACCTGTATTGGCATCTAAAACTAATGCTATATGAGACCATGCATTTAAAGTTATTGGATTGCTTGCGGAAAACGAATTTGCAGCTCCTGTCCACCAATAGAAGAATGGTGTAAGATTATTTAATCCTAGATGAAAATATGTACTTCCGATATTTAATATACATGGTGATTGATATATATTTGATCCTGCTCGACTTAAAGTTGGATACACCCACCCCTCTACAGTCATAATTTCGTTATTGTTAATAAAACCATCTAAGGTATCTTTATTATTCCCGATTCGAATATAATCTCCTGTTCCATCAAAATACATTGACTTAGTGTCTGCAAACTTAATCTGGGTTGTTGAACCAGTAGTGTTTCCAAAAAGTTTTAGATTACTACTTTGGGACTTATCAATAATAGAAGCATCTGTTCCTTTAACATGTAATACAGAATTTGTAGTGCTCTGTGGTGCTGTAGGTACAGTAATAGTAGAAGCTGTAGCATCAAACTGACTCGTGCCGACTTCATACTTAAAATCTGCAATAGTTCCCATTGCTGTATTCATTGCACTTCCTGACGCTTCTCCAGCATACCCCACATAAAAATTAGCTAAACCAGATGCAGATATACTAATATTAGATGTAAAAGTGTTACATCTTTTGCCATTTAAAAATAAAGATAAATTTCCACCACTTCTACAGAATACGATATGATTCCAAGCATTTATTATAGGAATATTATTTGTTATTCCAGATCCAGTATCAGCATAATTTGGATATCCCCATCTTGCATTAATAGCGCCACTTGTTTGATATAATATATCCCAGCCAGGGCAATTTGATGGATACGAAACAACTTGAAAGTCACCAACAAGTTGTCTATCAGTGCCTGGAGATGTGGTTGGATAATACCAAAATGAAACACAGAATGGATCTGTGCCTGATGGTTTTAGTGTGCTGGAATGAGGAACATATAGATACTCATTGTCATTTGGCATTGAGACAGACCCGCCGTTATCACTTGCTGAGTATACATTGTAATAATCGTAAGGGCCGAATGGTTTTGTTGAGGTGTTACCGTATACTGTGATTGCATGAGCGTTGGAAGAACCATCTTTAAAGTATGGAAGGTGGCAGGTAAGCAGAGAAGTATTTGTTATGGCAGTCAGTGGTTCAGTTGGTGGAGTAAAGGTAGAAGTATATACCGCTGTACCTATTACAACTCTGAAATCTCTTAGATAGCCATTTAACAAATAACCACTAAAAGTACTGCTACCGCCTATTTCAACAGCAGCGCCAATACTTAAATTGGCGGATGTAGTAAATGTTGTGGCATTCGCCGTCCCGTTCAAGAAAAGTGTAACCGTTCCACTACTATTAACGAGTGCTAAATGATACCATTTACCCGACTCAAGTGTTTCATCCAACTCGATAGTCCGAATACCATTCATTCGAATTCTGACATCACCTGAAGTTGTGATCACTATGAAATGATCGGTGCCCGTGGAGGCCACTCTAGCATCATAAATAGTATATTGAGTGTTATCAGAAACCGCACCAGTAGTAATAGAGTTAAAATAAACCCAAGTCTCAATAGTAAAGTCGCCAGTTGAAAGTGCAAATGCCCCAGCAGGGACTTGTATATAATCTGAAGATCCATCAAAGTAAGTCGAATACCCACCGTGACGATACGGACTAAAAGTACCAGCATGAGCATCGCCGGTTACAGTGATTGTGTGATTGTTAGAGGAGCTATCGGTAATATTGTTGTTGTCTGATGTATCAACCGCCGTTGCTAACAAGGTTGTATAATTACTGTTTGCAATAATAAATTCCAGAGTTATAGATGTGTTTGCACTAACCGCACCATTAACACCATCAGTTGCATTAATTGTGAGTGTAAAAGTTCCAATATTGGCATCATTAGTACTAGGTGTAATGGTAAATACATTGTCTGCCTGTGATACTGTAGCAATACTTCCAAGTCCACTTGTAGAATAACTCCACGTAAGAGGGAATCCTTCTGGGTCTGAAGAAACCGCTGTGATTACAGTAGGAGTTCCATCGATTGCTAGTGAATAAGATCCATCTACTCCAGAAATCGCACTAGGTGAATCGTTTTGTACTGTAGCAATCTTATACCAACCAGTACCAGAATAGATATAAAGATTATTGTTTCCTGTTACAAATGCCTGATCCCCATTAGACATTCCTGTTTTTGCAATCAGTGCAGTCATATCTGCAAGAACATCTATGGATGCACCAGAAGAAACTTCAGAACTTTCCCAATATCCTTTTGTGGCATTGTAAACATATGTTACATTACCTTCAGTTATTTCCTGTGCATTTGTCGGATTACTTGGAAAATTGATTGCCATTTTTTATTCCTCTAATATCCATGAAAGAGTTTCTTCGTTCCATATATATTGTTTTCCGTCCGTAGGATATTCTGCTGGCGCTTCCCATATACACAAATCTTCATTTAGTGTCCAACTATCAAAGGGTTGTGGTGGAATGAAAGCATCTCTGTCAGAATCGTATACAAATCCTTCGCCTGCATAATTTTTTCTAAAATTTCCATTATATGATGTTTGAAGCCAAGTGCCACCTAACAAATTATTACAAAAATTAATTCCTAAACTTTCTTGCTCAATTCCGTTTTCATCTAAGAGTTCATTGTTATGAACAACGATAACTCTTAGTACTACATTATTAAGACCTATTTCAGCAAAATGTGCCATTAGAATGTTATACTCCCAGAACCAGTATAAGTGTATACATAATATGCACCATCAGTTGTCATAGAGGGCGAACCTGTTGTTGATATAGGTGATGAATTTGTTCTAATAATACAAATACCAGATCCCCCATTTTTACCAGCACCACCTCCAGAACCTCCACCCCCAGATCCTGTATTTTGTGTGCCTGCTGTGCCAGAACCCGCTCCACCACCGTCCGTATTAGACCCCCCATTTCCACCAATACCACTTCCGCCTATACCTCCTGCGGCAAAGGACGTTCCACCTCCACCACCACCAGCATAAAAAGTTGCAGTTCCAGTTATGGAGTTTTCTAATCCAAGACCTCCATCTGGCTGTGCGCCTGTTGAACCAGCACCACCACCGCCCCCAGCGGGCCTATTTCCACCACCAGTACCAGCGGAACCATTATTTCCCTGTCCGGCGATTCCAGTGCCACCTCCGCCGTTGGCGAAACTGTGTCCACCGCCACCAGATCCGCCAGGATTTCCGGCGCCGTTATTTCTTACTCCGCCTCCACCCCCGCCGGTAACGGATATGCCATAGAAAGAGCTAGTTCCGCCTGTCGGCCCTTTCACGCTATCACTAGAAACTCCAGTTGCTCCCCCACCAATAACAATATTGTATGTGGTTCCTGCCGTTAAGGGTTGACTAACTAAATAATTTAGGCCTCCAGCTCCGCCACCGCCGCCACCGTTTCCATTAGGACCACCGCCACCAGCACCACCACCAGCAACTAAAAGAAAGTCCATAAGAGTAACAACTGACGGCCAATTTCCAGACTGTTTTTCCAAATGTTGTTGGGAAAGAGATACCATTCCAGAAAATCCGTCATTTTCTGCACTTATCTTTTTTCCTGAGACTCCGAAATTACCACGAGGCATTAACTTATTTCCTCATAACTACAAACTGCTTCAAGATCATTTACAACATTTGCAGTAAGTCTCAATGAATCTCCCTCTTCTAAGTATATTGATTTTGCAATTACATCTAAAGTTGCATCAGCAGGAACAACTACAGTTTTTGCAATATGATATGCGACACTAGAACGATAAATATCTACACTTATTTCTGCATTGTCTATTCCATCTACATTACTTACGTAAAGTGCATTTACTTTATATACTTTATTAGAACCAGCTGGATTTTCAACAATAGTGGTTGCGGTTGTTCCTACTAATTGAACAGCAGTTTTTCCTGTAATTGTTGTTACATTAACAATGTTTGGTGCTGCCATTTTATGTTCCTCCAAAAATTATTGACATGGCTATTGATTTACCTGTTCCGGCGTCTTGTCCATCTGCTCCAGCTGGTCCTGACTGAGTATTTGGACTCATTTGAACCCATTGTGTAGATGTTCCATCATCATACCAGATAAATGTTTTTCCTACAGAACTATCAAACCACATGTCTCCATTATTTGGATTTGTTGGCGCAGTATCTGAGGTTGTTACAGTTGCTGGAGTAAGAGTTGGGCCTACGGCGCTGTTGGAATTCCACACTCCAACTGTTGCATCATATGTATAGACGATTGTTCCGATTTGAACTGTCTGTCCATTAGTAGGATTATCTGGTAATGAAATAGGCATTTATCAAGAACTCCATGTTTGAATTGGGCCCGAAGTTGTTGTTTCTCCCCCACCACTTTCTCCGCCAGTGCTAGTAACACCACCGACAAGTCTTGGATCGTTATTTTTATTTATATCAGAAAACTTAGCAATACCATCAACCTCAAAATATCCAAGCGGAACTCCATTTTTAATATAAAAATCAAATTGAAGTGCGTTACAGAAAGATGGTGACTTTACTGAAATGTCGTCAGATGTTTGTATGCTAATTTTATTTAATACTGTGTCTTTTGGTGTGTCTGCATCCAATTTTATTAAAATTTGAGATTCGTCTACAGAAAAACTTGAATTACTAAATGTATCAAAATCTTTTGATGTGATTATATGAGCTGGTTTATAGTTTTTATCTTCAATTGTAGTGTCTACCCCAGAAGTTTCAATTGAAACCTCTGTATTATAAAATGATAAATTACTGAATGTATTGAAGTCTTTCGAAGTTTTTATTTCATTTCTTCCAAAATTATCTTCAATAATTGTTATATTTCCAGTAGAATTATATGTTATACTACTACTTTGTAAAGAAGATGTGATTTTAAATTCTGGAATATTTCCAAAATTGCCGGTAAATGGCCAAGAAGTCGCAACAGTTCCGTTAAGAGGGAGCGAATACTTCATTGAAAGATACTGTTCAACTTGTTCATATTCAGTCTGTGTTAGTGTTCTATTAAATACTATAACTTCAGCACACTGCCAAGCAGAAGGCTCACTGGCATAATAATATCCATAATTAAGTCCTAATTGTTTACTGGAACTTCCACCGCTTGCTCCTCTTTGAACACCATTAGATCTGTAGAGACTATTTTGGTCTGTAGAAATAACCCAATCAAATCCGTGATAATCTGTCGTCGGGGTTATCCAACCATTATGATATGCGACTCCCGCTTTATTACCATGAAAACCAGATAACCAGTTTGATGTTACGCCATCAAAAATTCTTCCTCTAGTACCATTATTGTATCTTGTAACATGAAAAAGTGTATAGGTGCTGGGAAGAACTCCAGAGGGGAACTGTAATCCATCTGAAGTAGTTCCCTCTAAAATATTATAACCATTCAATTGAGTTGAAGATATAGAAGGAGTGCCTCTATAGGCATTGGTATTGTAAGTACCTACATTATCGGTCCATGTTGTTCCAGAAAAAGTATTTCCTTCATACGCAGCAATTAATCCAGATATATTAGGTGCTAAAACATTTGAAGCTGTAGCGGGTGTTACGGAATTCCCAGTGGACAGTCCAGTAAAACCACCATAATCTAAACTCCAAGTAACACTATCTCCATTGCCTTCAAAGAAATTTAAAGGAGCACTATCAGTTGCTCCCATTGTTGTATTTGATAATGTTTTTTCTATTACCGTATCTGAAGAATTTTTAATATTAATATTTTTAGATGTAGATAAGTTTCTATATAAATCGTTCCAATCACCGTCTTTTATTTTTATAAAATTGTTTGATAATGTTTTTTCTATTACCGTATCTGAAGAATTTTTAATATTAATATTTTTGGATGTAGATAAGTTTCTATATAAATCATTCCAATCGCCGTCTTTAACAGCGAAGTTCGCTTTTTTAAGAATGACATCTAATTTATTGTTGAGTCTACTTGCGGCATCCTTAATAGTTATACTAATAGGATCCGATGCCTGGACATCAGTGGGAAGTGTTGATGGGCCCTTTTCTGCGTTTACAGTATTAATACCTGTTTCTACAGAAACAACAAGGGCCCCAATAGTCATTTTATACTCCTAATTAGATTTCAATACTTGCTGCAATGTTAGTAAATCCAGCGCCAGTAATAATAGTATCTACTTGAAGTTCTCCTGTCGTTAGTGTAGTTACTGTTTTCTGAGTTGTACTATCAGAAAATGTCATCGAAGAACCTTCAATAACAAGTTTAACACTTGTTGCAATTCTAGCGCCAGAGGCGTTCACCGCACTGACATTAACATATGTATTGATATTACTACCAGAATATGTATAATCTGAATTCTCTGGTGATACAGTAATAGATACAGGAAGTGTTGGAGTTAATAGGTGAAGTTCTGGATATCCACCACCATATACACTACTTGGTTTTGTATACCAAATTCTGTCTAAACTATCTCTTCCACATTCGTGAATGTATCCACTTACAGTACTAGTTTGTGTCCATCCCGTGCTATCATTCCAAGAAAATACGATAAATTGATTTGTGAACCAAACTCCCATTAACGTATGAGAATCATTTAGCCATATCCACTGATGTGGAGTTGTAGGCATAGTGACTTTGCTATGATATGTAAGAACTTTTGGGTTCGCAGCATCAACAGAATATGTAACCCATGTTCTAAATGCTTCGTTTGTATCCCATACTGTCCATCTACCGTCAACTCTGAACTCAGAAACGTATCTTGTGCCGCCACTTGTCCATGTTACAGCACTCCATTGCCAAGTAAGGTTGTTCCCAGTATTTGACGAAACTGTACTCAGATCTGCGTGAATAGAACTATTTACGTCCGTGGTAATATCAGTTTCGACCGCAAACGTATCAGTAGATTTGTCCCATGTTACAACTAAAGGATGCCAGTTATAATAACTATCATAATAACTTCTATACCAACATTTATTTGTCCCAGCAGTTCCTCTTGGGTCATCAAAAACTTCGCTCATGTTGTATGCTCTATGAAAGTTATTACTGTTATTTCCGCCTTGATGAGAACCGGCAGCAGCAGGGGCAGTATTATAACTTAGCAAAGATGTTTGAGTCGGATCATGAGAAGTTGTCCAGACATTTTTTGTTACTTGTATTGAATTGACTTCATCACATGATGCAAGTAACAAATTTCCGTCATTCGACTCTCCTAAAAAATGGAGTGTATGACCATCGCCCATATTTAAAACCGCATCTACATGTTGACTTGCCCAGTTGTTTGGCCAGTGATTTCCGTGATAACCTACGATCAATCTCATACTAGGATAGTTGTAAAACCCTGAAGTGGCATCGCCTCTACGAAGCCCGGGCTGATATGTTGTTGATGAACCATATCCCTTGCCCCAATATTGGACTTTGTGTCCATAGTTTTGAGAAAAATTGCCGCGAGCTGATGGATTTGTCTGATCTAAATCTTGAGTATTTTCCATCTGAGGCCATGCTGATTGTTGGTCTTGTGATGCACTATCCCAAGTATGAACAACTGCCTCGATGCTGCCGTCATTACTTTTTAATGACGCCATGGCTCCACCTTTCCGTCCACCCTCTCCATTAGACATATCAACCCAAGGAGCGATATCTACCCAATTAGTATTATCCTGAGCATCATCGTGTGGAGTATTGCATCCAGTCTGTAGTTTTGATAACGCCAATGACATACCATTTCTATTGCTGGTGCCAATTTCATTATTATGTCTTGAATACCACGACGAAGCTGTATCATAACGATAATTTAATTTTCTATTAAATTGTGGAGTTAGACTTGTTTTATCGTGTTTGAATCCGTCTATGTAAAACCCATCATTTCCCGCTCTTGGATCTTCTACAATAACTGGATATGTGTTAGTACCTTGATAGTCCCATACCTTTGCCATTTTATTCTCCTATGTGTCCTAATGCTTCTTTTAACCAAGCAATTCCCTCGTCTAAATCTGTCCATTCTTTTTTAGTTCCATCGGGATTAAATGTGAATGGTTGTTCTACTTTAATAACTCCAGTTTCAGTATTTGTAGCAGAAAGTATTCCACTATCCAACGCAACAGTAAATTCTGTAGATACTTGAGAAGTTACTTCATCTCCATTTTCATCCACAGAAGTTACTTCTCTTACTATATTAATATTCATTTTACAATGTCTCCTGATTTGTTTTCTACTATTTATAAATTATTATGCTTGCCTATATTTAAATTGAACTACTAAATCTTCACCTTTATTTGTATTTCCAACTGTGGTTAAATCTAATGTGAGATAGTCTCCATCGACCATAGAAAATCCTGTTGTGGTTATAGTAGAGGTGAATTGTCCGGCGATAATGGAACCCGAATGTATTAAAGAACCATTTTTCTTAATTTCTAAAGATACATCCGCGTCGGCTGAAGAGGCAATTCTCGCAACGATTGATGTGACTTCTAAATCAAATGGAGCATACCATCTTGCAGTGCCTGTAATTAGTTGCAATTCGCCTTGTTGATTTAGATTGGTTACAAAAGTTGTTTGTTCTTTTACTTTTGTAAGATTTGTTATTGTATCATCGGCGACCTTTTGCTCAATTTTAATATCAGATAAATCGTTTACTTTTTCTTGGAACTGTGGAGTAGTTTCTAAATATGTTCCCATATCTTGAGGTTCAAATTTTTGAGTAGTTGCATTGTAAACTAAACAAACTTGGTCTACAATTGTAGGTACAGGTTTCATTTCGGCCGAAGTTACATGGCCTTGCTGATCGTGTTGGAAATATAATACATAATTTCCTGCTTCATTTGTTTCTACTTCTAAATTTTTGATATTTATTGCACCTTTCATTGCAGAGTGAACACCGCATTGATAATAAAGTGTATCTGGTGCATCGGCTGGAACAGTAAACACAAGAGTACCACTTTCATTTCTTGAGCCTGTAACACCATCTGTATATTCGCCAAAATACGCATTTGCAGTATAGTTTGTTCCGTCATCTGTAGTAAGATAGAATGGATGACCAGAAAGACTTGCATCCAAATTAAATGTATATGTTCCACCACGGTAAAGGGGATTTAATGTTGGATTATTGCCGTATGCAGACCCGCCAAATGTGTATGCTCCAGAATTTGCAAACGATACATCATATGAAACATTTGGATTTGTTAATATTGGAAGTGTTATATTTTCTGGAACATTAATAATCAGTCTTTGAACTTCGGTTGCCGCCCCGCCTCTTACACCATCGAATGTGATATTTTGGACATTCAAAGTAGAAGTTGCCCAAGAAACTAAATTATCTATTCCAGGCCCGTCTACCCACTTGAGATATATTTTGTGTGTTTGTGTAAGATCTCCTGTTAGTTCATGCGCAGCAAAGTTAAATAATGTATAAGTGCCTTTATTATAAAGAGGTACATCTGCCTGAGTTTGGTTGGAAATAGTTGTCCTTGTGTATGCGAGAGGGCCCGATTTCCAACTCCACTTCCAATTCATATTGGCGTGACCGCCAGCCTCATCCGTATCAACTGCCATAGACAAAACTTCTGGCGGAACATCCAAAGTAATGTTTGTAAGTTGTTCGATTGTAGTCGGTACTGGGTCGCTTCCAACAGAAGCTCCATCTGGAAGTCTAAGATTGCCGTCACTATCGGTATCTATTTGTTTTGAACCAATTTTGATAGAATTTACAACAATTCCATCTGAATCCGCTGAAATAGTAGAAGTTCCAACTTTCAATGCATTTACGACAACTCCATTCGTATCTGCCTGAATTGCCTGCTCTCCAATATATAATGTTCCTGTAGAAAGATATAAATCTCTAAATTTCTTTTCTGCCGACCCCAAGTCATATGTAACATTTGTGTCTGGAATTATATGCCCATCTATTTCCCCAAGGGTCGCGGGAATAGCAGATATAGATGCAATCCAAGCACCCTTGGTTGCGTTGTAAGTCCAAACCTTTGAACCAACTGTATGTGTATCTCCATCTGCCGGACTATCTGGAAAATTGATTGCCATTTTCTATTATCCTTTTAGTGGTTCTGTGGGTGGTGTAAAGTTTGCGGTATATCTTGCGAGTCCTTTAGTGATGCGGAAGTCTTGGATGTAGCCAGGAAAATACCCTGTGTCGTTTGCGCTTGATCCCCATCTACCTATAGACATACCATTTGATGCTCCCCCCGATAAGTCTGCTGTATATGGGGTAGATGCGATTGATGTGCCATCCAAATACATTGTAATAGTATTGCCAGACCTCACTGTTGCAATATGATACCACTGACCAGTTGAAACCGTGGTATTTTGTTGTATTAGATAACTATTGTTATACAATCCAGGCTTCTCACCCTGCACGAACAATCCTAGTCCATTAGAGGACAGTCCGTTTATACCCCACAGATAATCATATTCGCTTCCAGTTGGAACGGCAGAAGAGTATCTGAACCATAATTCAATAGTAAAATCTTCTGTGCTAAAATCCAATAAAGGGCTCGCAGGGATCACAATTTCATCACCAACCCCATCAAAATATATTGACTGTGAACCAGCAAACTTAACCTGAGTTGTAGAGCCAGTAGTGTTTCCAACAAGTTTTAGATTACTCACTTGTGACTTATCTATGATAGAAGCGTCTGTGCCTGAGAGAAGTAGTGAAGTGTTTGTGATCGCTGTAAGGGGAGCAGTTGGTGGAGTGAAGTCTGACGTATATAAACCCGTACCTTTAATTACTCTAAAATTAGAAATGTAACCATCCAAATACCCGCCTAGGTCAGAATTATATCCAATGTACCAATCACTAGCGCCAACAGTAGAAGAATCAGTTACGCTAAGATTTCCACCTAACGTAACTGCTGTACCATCGACATAGACTTTGTTTACATTAGAAATTCTAACTAATGCAAAATGCATCCACTGACCAATATAAGAAGTGCGTTGGACATTTGCTCTGTAAACACTCGTACCTGTAGGGCCTAATAATAAAAGATCATAACTAAATCCACTATTACCCCATGTTAATCCGAACCTATCAGCTGTAGATGAGCTTCGAGCAGCAAAAAATGGAATATATCCACTCCCTGCTGAAGGAGATATATATACCCAACCTTCGATAGTAAAATCACCATTAAGCTCTAAAGAAGTATCTTGAGATACTGTCAGATAATCCCCAGTTCCATCAAAGTACACCGACCCGCCGTGATCTGCTGCTTCGTATTCCAAGTTGTCGTAAGGTGTGAATGATTTTGTTGAGGTGTTGCCGTTTACTGTGATTGAGTGACCGTTAGAAGAACCATCTGCTATGTATGGAAGGTGACAGGTTAACAGACTGGTATTCGTGATTACTGTGAGGCGTTCAGTTGGTGGAGTGAAGTTGGATGTGTAAACAGCAGTTCCTTTAACTATCCGGCAATCAGATATATAACCGCCAAAGTAATTTGATCCAGTACTTACCTGCGCACCAACCGCTAAAGATAACGTGCTATCAAAATTTGTTGTGCATGAAGCAGATGCTACTTGAGAACCATCGACATATAATTTTAAAGTACCACTCTCTCTAGTAGCAACTATATGGTGCCAAAAGCCTACTTTAATAGTAGAAGAACTTGGATCTTGAGCAATAACACCGCCGGCCACAGTCCAGAAAGCTATAGATTTGCCAATATCTCTATAGTACAATTGGAAGCTTCCATTATTTCCAGAAGTATATCTTTCAAAAATTATTCTATTACCTGATGTACTATCCATACGAACCCAAGCTTCTAAAGTAAAGTCGCCTGTACCTAAATCTAGCGAAGCATCGTCAGGAACACTTAAATAATCCCCAGACCCATCAAAGTAAGTGCTATATCCACCATGCCGATACGGACTAAATGTACCAGCATGAGTATCACCATTAACCGTGATCGCATGATTGTTAGATGAGCTATCGGTAATATCGTTGTTATCACCAGTGCCAGTAGCAGTTGCTAATAAAGTTGTATATCGGCTATTTGTTACAATAACAATGAATTCAAGAGTTAAATTGGTAGTCGCACTAACCGCACCATTGACACCATCAGTTGCGTTTATGGTTAATGAAAATGTTCCAGCGTTCGCTTCTGTAGTGCTTGGTGTAATCGTGAATACATTATCTGTTTGCGATACTGTAGCAATACTACCAAGTCCAGAAGTGGAATAAGTCCATGTAAGAGGAAATCCATCTGGGTCTGTAGAAACTGCTGTAATAACTGTTGGGGTTCCATCAGTTTCCAGAGAATAAGATCCAGAAACGCCAGTGATTGCTGTTGGAGAATCGTTTTGAACAGTTGCCACTTTATACCAACCAGTACCAGAATAGATATAAAGATTATTGTTTGCTGTTACAAATGCCTGATCCCCATTAGACATTCCAGTGGCTGCTATTAGTGCTGCCATATCTGCATAGACAGTAGCACCACCAGTACCACCAGAAGATTGTGCTGCAGCTTCAGTAGAATAATGTTTCCAAATTCCCTTTGTAGAATTGAAAATAAGTTTTCCGTTGCCGACTATGAGTTCTTGACCATCTGTAGGATTTGCTGGAAAATTAATTGGCATTCTCTTATCCTTTTAGCGGTTCTGTTGGCGGTGTAAAGTTTGTGGTGTATCTTGCGAGGCCTTTAGTGACTCTGAAATCTTGAATGTATCCATTAATTGGATGCCAATGGCCTGAATACCCTGAGCCTATAGTGTTTATATAAATCCATGTTCCAAGGGATGTAGCGACTCTTTGTGTTCCATTTATAAAAAGTTTAAAATTATTGCCTCCAGCAGGTTGATCAAAACTATAGGCAACATGCATCCAGTTTGATGCTTCTGCTGCTGAATAACAGGCAACCGTTTGATGTATGTATCCGTCCATATATAACATTATATTTCCGGTGACTCCACCTTCATTCCATTGTGTCTGTCTATTACTATTTGTATGTCCATATGGTGATGCAGTTTGTGTAGTACTACTTAATTTCATCCAAAACTCATAAGTAAAACTTTCAGTATTAGTAAGAACCACTTCATCAATTGTTATACAATTTGCAGTAGATGCACTACCGGCTACGTAGCCCGCTGAAGGTACAAATATTGATTTAGTGTCTGCAAACTTAACCTGAGTTGTAGAGCCAGTAGTGTTTCCGACAACCTGTAGGTTACTGGTTTGTGATTTATCTATGATAGAGGCGTCTGTTCCTGAGACGAGAAGGGAAGTATTTGTAACTGCCGTAAGGGGGGCAGTTGGTGGAGTAAAGTCAGAAGTGTAAACGGCGGTGCCGTTTACTACTCTTACATCAGTAATATAACCTGTAAAATAATTTGAAGCTACATCACCCAAGCGACCAATTTCAGTATTTCCGCTATACACACTTGCGGTTCCAGTGGCGGTCCCAATTAAACTTCCATTAACATAAAAAGATCTGGTTCCACTAGAATTAACTACTGCTAGATGATACCAGCTATTAGCTGATATAGCAGAGGATTTTGTTTCCGCTGGGGATAGCCCGTTTTGAAAAAAAGAAATAGTAGCATCACTATTAATATTTATGGCCATTCTGCCACTGGCATTTGACGCATATTGATTAAATATATCTTCCCTCGAACCTGTAGTGGTTGGGTATATCCACATTTCAATAGTGTAATCAGTGTCATATGCCGTAGGAACTATAGCAGAACCTACATCAATATAATCCCCAGATCCATCAAAATACACAGACCCACCGTTAGTGCTTGCTGAGTATTCGCCGTAATCATGTGGACCAAATGGTTTTGTTGAGGTGTTATCGTTTACTGTAACTGAATGACCGTTAGAAGAACCATCAGCCCAGTATGGAAGGTTGCAAGTAAGCAATGAAGTATTTGCTATAGCGGTAAGGCGCTCAGTTGGTACTGTTAAAGTAGTAGATGACGGCGAATAAACCGCAGTTCCTTTAACGAGCCGGACGTCTACAATGTAACCAGTAAGTTCCCATCCTGCCACGCGGGGCAACAGCGAACCAATTGTTAGAGCAGATGCGGTATCTGTATAATCTGAAGTAGAAGTTGCGGTTTCTACTCTGTTGCCTCCAACAAATAATGCAAAATCATTACCACTTCTGACAACAGCAATGTGGGTCCACGATTTTAAATTTACCGTTCCACCAGAAATAAAAGGAACTGCTCCACTATACGGTTTAAACCAAAATTGTACATCACCTGTAGTTCCTATGGATAATATAAATTCTTCATCCGAGTTTGATTGCCATCGGGAAACAACGTGAGATTGATTTGTTGAATTATACGCGGTCAAATAAACAAACGCTTCGATTGTATGATCACCAGTTAAAGTGAGTGTACTATCATCTGGAACGATTAAATAATCACCGGCCCCATCAAAGTAAGTGCTATACCCACCATGTCGATACGGACTAAAAGTTCCAGCATGAGCATCGCCGTTTACTGTAATAGTGTGATTACTGGATGATGTATCGGTAATATCGTTGTTATCACCAGTGCCAGTAGCAGTTGCTAGCAAGGTTGTATATCGGCTATTTGTTACAATAACAATGAATTCAAGAGTTAAATTGGTAGTCGCACTAACCGCACCATTGA
>Ga0208543_1000272_pt1 | contig 17795 bp, 27 predicted proteins | sample DEB08_DNA_14_FD_185497 | JGI IMG/M metagenome (GOLD analysis project Ga0208543, IMG submission 185497) | Aqueous microbial communities from the Delaware River and Bay under freshwater to marine salinity gradient to study organic matter... | ecosystem: Environmental > Aquatic > Marine > Coastal ...
TTCTCTGGGCTGTCGCCCGATGGCAGCGTGAAAAGATACTTGAGACCTGGCCGGCGATCGACGGTGCCCCGAGGGTTCACAATGACGTTGCGAGCTCGCTCGAGGGCAGATTCATATTGCTGCAGATCAATCCGGCCACGCAGCTCGGGGTTGATCTCGCCAACTGTGAAATTTGTTTGTAGCTTGATGACCCGCGACATTTACCGGCTCCATGTATCAGAGAGGGTCAGCCTGGTGTCAATCAGCGGATAATCCGCGATAAACGATGTCGGGGTGCCCATGCCGTCTGTCGCTGCTGCCTGGCGGAACAGACCCCCTCGGCCACCCTCTGCCGGGTTGCCGAACGCGATGCGCTCCCAATGCGCTGCCTTAGTGATCTGATCTGTCATCGGCTCGGCGAAATACATCGCACATGCCGTCTTCAGAAGATTGACAAAATAGGTGGGCATTTGGGCCTCGAGAGGCGTGAACTGATAGTCGATGACGACAATGTTGTTGTTCGTCAGGAGGTCGCTGCCCAACATTTCCCAGCCGGCATTGATCGGCGACACGCCCGAGGATGTCGAGTTATAGACCGCGATCGGAACGCCGGTCAGGCTGTCGCTCGGCATAGGATAGGCATAGTCCCACTCGTTGACCGGAGCGGTTGCCCCCTGTTGCAGCTGAACCTTCTTAACTGAAAAGCTCCACCGATACATCGATAGGAGCTGATCACGAACATACGGATAAAGATTTTCGGCGATCCCGCCACGGGTTGTCCCATCATCGAACGATGAGATCTCTTTGACGCCGAGCATGACCATCGCATCTGAGCAGATCTTTACGTCACTGTCACCCGCCGCCATTAGCGTACTCCTAAAGAAAAACTGGGGGAGGCCCTGGGAGGAAAACCTCCCCCAGCTAGGGATCCCAACTAGAGTTAGTCGGTGTCCGTTTCAGCGATTGCCGTGCCATCAGATACGTCAACAACGCCGCTTGCGTTCGAGAGAACGCTGACGATGTTTAACGTAGGCGTGGCACTATCAACGACAAAGATAATATCCCGAACCTTCAAGATATCGGAGGCATCGTTGAAATAGCCGCTGGTGTTTACCGTGGCGATCGCATCCGCCGAGGTGTACGTCCAAATAGACGGCGCGTTGCCGGCCTTGGACTGACCACCGATCGGATTTAGACCATCTGCGCTATAAGCCATAATCAGTCTCCTTACGCTTCGCGGGTGGTGATCTTCACGATGCCTTCATCGTCGATCGCAACAGCGCCGGCGGAAAGCATGGAAGTCACAAGCCACGAGGTTTTCTCAGGGACGTAGTTGATCTCCGTCTTCTGAGACATGGACTCAGCATAGCCAAGCGCGTCCTTGTGCCAGGCAAACGAACTCCGATCGCTGGAGCCATCGATCGCCAGGCCACCTTCGTCCATGTCGCCGAACGTGATGAAAGTGAACCCGAGGTAGGTGTTCACTTCACCTTGAACCAGCGCGCGGACCGCATTGTAGTCCGTCGAACCGATTTCGGTTTCGCCGAGCAAGGATGCCAGACCGTCAGCATGCATGGTGAAATAACGGCCCTCTTTCGGGACGTTGTTGCCATCCAGCAGACGTTTGGCTTCGCGGATTTTGGCCACGTTAAGGTTGGTGTCAGTACCACCGATGTCGTTCGACACAGTCAACGAGGTCGAGCTTGCCGTCAAGGCATCGAGCTTGATCTGGTCAGCGCGGCGACCGATGGCCTTCGCGACGACTTGCACCAGCTCTTGGCGCTCTTCGTAGTTGACATGGGATTGGTCGAAAATGTCGGTGTATTCGGGAGCCACATAGTCCGACATCGTGGCGGTCACGTTGGTGTGTGCCACGTTCAGCGGAACGACATCTGTCTGAGGGATGCGGGCTTGAGCGATACCTTTGCCGATTTTCGGAAACTGTACCGTCGAGCCAACAACGCCCATGCGGGAACGACACGTTCCCATGAGCTTTTGCTCAGACTGATAAGCCTGTTTCACTTCTGCGTCGAATAGTGTGACAAAGTTGGTTGAAAGGCTTACGGCCATTTCTGTCACTCCTGTGCAGGGTTAAACAAAAACGCTGCAGTTGTCAGACAGATGCCTGGCTGCGGCTCGGGGTGCGCCCGTATCGCTGCGAGTTTTCCTCGCCACCAGGCTGGCCCTTGCGGGTTGTCAGCCGATTCGTTTATAAGCACAAAATAAGGCGGGTGTCAATTCCACCCGCCCTATATCTTGTCAATTCCGGTTGATTTAGAGGATCGTTTGTTCGTTTGCTCCGGTGCCAAACACTCGAGCAAAGATCTTCTCGACCTTTTGCCGGTAGCTGGGGTCCGACTGATAACGCGGATCCTTGACCATCTGATAGCATTCCTCTTCCGAGGGCAGCGCATCTTCTGCTGGGTTGACGTTGACCGGGATCTTGTTGGTGTCGCCCATGAACTGACGGAGCTTTTGGATCGCCCGGATCCCGTTCGCGGTGCCCCCCCAGACCTTGAACTCTTCAAAATCATCAGCTCCCCAGGTGCCGGTTTTTACGAGCTTGCGAGCCCAATCGACCTGGTCATCGATGATCGCCTGGGCATTCGGCCCAAGGCTTTCTATCTCTGCCTTGGCATCGAACTCTGACTGCGCTTCTTGAGCGCCGGCGTTTTTGAGAACCGTCGAGGCGAGCTGGTTGAAATACTCTTGCGAGATCCCCGCCTCTTTTGCCCAGCCGGCGTATGCCTTCAAAACCTCGTCGTCTTCCGGGACGCCGGCAGCTGTGGCAACCGAAAGGTCATAGCCCTCCTCGGGCACCTTGTGGAGGTTCGATCGGAACTTGCCCTCAAGCTCTTTATAGCTCTTCGCTAGGCTGACAATATCAACGACATTGTCTTTGACGAACTTGGCCGGCACCTCTTCCGGGATCGGCGAAGTGTCTTCCGATCGGTGGTTGATGATCGTGTCTTCCGGCGAAGGCTCCGGTTCTGGCCCTTCCATTGACACGGCATCGAGGAGCCCTTTGCTCTCATCGAGCTGCCCCTGCGTCATGTCCTCTTGTTCAATCGTTTGCTCGAGTGACGGTGCCGGCGCTTGTTGCGGCGGCGCGACTGCTAAACCTTCTGACATATCAAACCTCCCGTTGCAGTATCTTCAATGCGGCCTGGACGCCCATAGATTTCATGGGGATCGCCATCAGGATGTTGTACGCTTGCACAACAGGATAGACATCGATCGACTCATTGACCGCCGTCTTAGGGTCATCGGCCTTGAACGTGCCATCCTCGTTGTGAGCGCGTTTCGGTGGACGCCCGCGCTTTTTCGCCGGCGCTTTTTTCGCTGCTGCTTTTGCCATTACCTCTCCTTCGCTCGCTCCATGCGAGCCATCAGCTCCCGGATTAAAGTGTTCTGGCCTTCGCGGAAGAAGCCGAAATCCGTCGAATAGCCAGGTGCCCATGCCGGCTGATGGAGATATGCCTCCTGTAGCCAGGCGAGAACCTCTTGCCCTTGTTGCGAATCGAACATAACGGCGATGGCCTTGTCGATCTGAGCCTGGTCTGTTGCCGAATACTGGGGGGTCTCCGCATGTGATTGTGCGTTTACACCCTCCCAGCCGGCACTCGATATATCATGTATCTCTGCCATAAATTACCACTCCTCTTGTACGCGGAAGTTCGCTGTCACTGTGCCTGTACCAGAAAGCGTCCGAACACAAAGCGTAACAGGCTGTTGCTGTGGTAGATCAATATCCAACGCTTCTCCGGCGAGAATGTTGTTTTCGTTCTTTTTTCCCGCCTCAAATATCTCCGACCAGACGACGATGCCGTTGGTCAACGCCGTGGCGCTGATGTCGCTCTCGACGGCAGTCTCGGCGGCGGTGTGATTGGTAGGCGTCTGCCATGCGGCACCCGTCAATGTGCAGTTGATCCGCAGTTCGACAACGACATCTTCAGTGACGGGGATAATTTCCATGCCAGCAACGCGAACACTGCGGTCGAGGAACGCAGTCTTGTTGCGGAATGACACAACCGGGATGATTGAGGTGCTTGTCGCCAGCCCTGTGCGAATTTCAGACGTGTAGCGGAACTTGGGGCGATACTGGCCAACGATGCTGTACTGCCGGCCGCCGACGTACATATCCAAGTTAGCCGCATCCCCGCCGTTGTCTGCCTCCGCAAAGACATAAAGGTTGGGGCTTTCGATAGATGATGAACCTGTGGGAACAATCTGGTGGCAAGGAACAAACTGTTGCTGGTTGTTGATGGTTGAAATCTTACCAAAGACGATCTGCCCGTAGCCGTACCAAGTAAAGACGATGCGGAAAATCGAACCATTGGCGAGGTCCAGTGTCACGCCGGAGGGACCGTTGCCATCTAGCGTGTCGATGTTCCAGTTTGATTGGTAGGTCTTGCTGACGGTGCCCCCATCCTCAATCGCAACGTAGACGCCCGTCGCATCAACGCCAAAGTAATAACCATTGTTCTCGGTAACATCGTGACCGCCCCATTGGGCATATTGGTTGCCGGTCGGAAGCGTTGGGATACGGACTCCGACCCCCATCTCAGCGCCATAGCCGGGAATGTATCGGCCACCCTCCGCACTATCCAAATGCGCCTTGCTGCTCGCTGTCGTGCCCGTAGACAGTTTCAATTCGCCATTCAGAGAGGTGACGCTGGCCGAGCCAGTAAGCTCCTCGACATCACGCAATAAGGACGTGCCGTAGGAACTGTTCAGTTTAATGATTGGAGTGCGCTCAGTAGTGACGATCTCGCCAAACTGCGACATCGATCCTGAAATCGACACTGGGAACGGATCATTGGCCTTAACATCATAAATAAGGCCGTCTGATTTCTCGAAGACGAGGGCATGCCGGGCGGCATACCAGGACGAGTGCCTCTCAGGTCTTGTCGGGGTGGGCATTAGACGGGAGCTCCCGGCGGGGGCCCTCCAGGATCAACAGGCATCTGCTGCTGCTGTACCTGGTTCTGCATGTATTGCGCGGCCATCTCTTGTGCCGCCTGTCGCTCGTCTTGCGTTGTGCGGAGGTCGATCGGAACGCCCAGCTGGTTGGCCACCCAATCAGAGATGGCCTCCATGTCGGCAGTCTGCATGCCCATCGGGCCGAGCTGCGTGGCGATGCCGAGCCATTGCAAGACGTTCTGCACCTCGTCGAGGTTCTGCGCTTGCGCCAGCGGCGAGACCGGCACGATCTGCACCTCGAGGCCATCGACCTTCAGCGGCAGATCAATCAGGCCTTCATCGGACATGATGTCGAGAACCAGGCGCACGAGGGGCACCATTGTCTCGGTGATCAGACGACCAAAGGCGGAGCCCAGGTTTGTTGCAAGCTCACGCATCCGTTCGACGATCTCTGTCGCCGATCGAGCTGACATATTGTCGGGCGGCAGACTGTCATCGAGCATGATCTTTTTGATGTTCATGCGAAGGTCTTGGATGACGACCTGGCTTAGTTGAAGATCCCCGGAGCGGATGAGGGGTTGCAGGGAGGGGCCCTGCGGCCCGCCGTTGCGGCTGACCGGGATGATTGCCCCAGGGACAATGCGGATCGTCTGCGGGTTCAAGACGCCATCATCAATCGCGGTGTAAACGCCGGCGATATTGATGGATGCGTTTTTGAGTAGCAGCTCGAGCGTCTTGTTCAATGTCTTGATGTCAGGCAGTGCTGAGATGACGGGGCCTCGGCCCATGACCTCGCCGGCGATTTTCATAAAGCGGCTGACAATCCAGGGGCTGCGCTTGAGCTTTCGCTCGACAATGATGTCGGCTTCGTCGTTCGCGGCCTTGTGCCAAACGTAATATCGCCACTGCTGATCGACAATATCGTACACCGTGCCCTCTTGCAAATTGATTGGCTCTGTCGGCTTGTCCTCGAGGAGCTTCTCGAGAGCTTCGTTTAGCTGGGCATCAGGCCAGGTGCGCTTGATGTTTTCCGGCGGCGTCTTGATCTTACGATAGACGTTCTGCACCTCGCCATCCGGCCCTTCTTCCAAAGCCAAGAGGAACGAAGGGATCGGCGTAAAGCGGATCTTGTTCTGGCTATCGCCCGGCTGCACCATCATCGCAGCGGTGCCGACACAGAGATCCATAAGGAACTCGCCCATCGCCAGGTCGAAATTTGTCTGGCGCAGCAGCGCAAAGAAACGCTTGTTGTAAACCTGGAGGGCTTGGCGCACCTCGTCCATTCGATCGTCTGGGATGTCGGTGCCCGGCTGCAGATCCATCCACTTCTTGTCGGGAGGGAATAGGCCAGACTGCATGCGGTTGGCGAACCGCTGCGTGGCGTGGACGGCTGTCGAATCGAAGACGTTGTTGCCCTTCGATTTGCCTCGAGTGCCGCTGTCCCAGCTGCCATCGTACAGGTTGCGCTGCGGCAGGGCGTACTCATACGCGGTCTCGTAGAGAACGCGCCATTCTTCCTTGCGGTTCCAGGCTGCGCTTGCCCGCTTGTGGAGCTGCGTGGGTGTCAGTGCCGCCATTACTTTTTCCCGCCTTGGGGTTTCGGTTTCGGCTTATCCTTGCGTTGCTTGGGGTGCCGCTTGAATTCTTCGCTCATTGTTGACGGCCTGGTCCCAATGTAGTCTGCAACGCAGCCTGGCCGGTATTTTGCGCCACGCCAAGAGGCGAGCCGCTCAACAGTGGCCGGCCACGCCGGCGAGCTTGAGCTGACGCTGCCGCTTGCTGCTGCGAACGACTTACTCGTTCTGGAGCTGCCGGCTCTGGAGCCGGGGGCGGCGGAGGTGGGGGCGGAGGTGAGGGTCTCGAAATAATGCCACCCATGTCAGGCCTCCCTTCGTTGGTTCGGGGTTCTAACGGTTGGGCTTGTGCCCAGGGTTGTGTTTTGCGGAACGCCGAGCTGCGGATCGAGGCGGGCTTGAAAGATCAGCTGCCGGTTGCCGGCGCTGGTGCGAGATCTGCGCCGTGCGGCAATCTCTTGTTGTTTCTGGCGCTCTTGGCGCTCGAGGCGGGCCTCTTGCTCTTGCTGCTTTTTAACAAGCTCTGGGTCAGGGCCCGGAGGGGGAGGTGGTGATTTCGGTGTGCTAAAAATTCCGGCCATTGAACAACCTTGCATACATTGAATAATCGGCACCCTCGGGCCCAAAGGCCTTGAGAACACCCTCTTTCTGAAAGTACAGAGATCGGATCCATTTGTCAGCGCGATCGTTGCCCGTGTGGACAGTGGCCTGGAGGCGAACAAGTTGGAGCTCTGCCACCATTATGTTAATCCAGCGGAAAGTTGCCCTGTGAAATGTGTAGCGATGATGTCCCAGGGACATATCCGGCACCATCCACATCTCTGCCACGCCCGGCCACATCGAGATTATCCCGAACGAGCAGACAGGTTTCCCGTTCGCAACGCCGGTATATGTGTGTCCGATCTGCGCGTAGCCATCGAGAACGGCCTGATAGTTGGGGATATGCTGGAGGTAGCCCCGCTCCCATCGATCCAGGCGCATCATCGACACATGAATGCCTGAGAACGGCACGAGGTGCCGATCGCCCGTCAGCCCGAGCCGCTGGTTCAGCGCCGGCACATCGCTCAAGTCCATAGGTCGAAGTCCATCTTGGCTACTGCCGGGGCTCCATTTCCAGCCGATTTTCGCCGCGTCATATGCCGGTGCTCCCCACCGCCCAGGACAAGATAGCCGTAGGCGTCACCAACGTGTGAATGCTCGTTCTTGTTCGGCACATCGCGGAACCTTTCCTGGCCAGCCCCCATCGCCACCCGGCTGAAATGATAGCCGCCGGCGAGAGCTTTGCGAATTCTGGTGCAACGCTTGTCCACGAGAAGGCCCGGCAGCTTATCGATGAACCGGATCATCGGTGCGGCCATCGCTTCGCGGCGCGTCTTCCAATCGTTTGTGTGTGTCGGCCTGGCCATTAGGCCCATTGTCTTGAGATGGTCGAAGGCCGTGACCTCATAGATCTGATCGCGCTGCTGACCAGCTGGATCTCCCCAGATCATCGGAGCCGCTTTCGGAAACAGCGTTTCAACCTCGGCCTTCAGCTGATTGCCAAACCTCTCGAGGCCCATATCAAACGTCACGAGCTCGTGAATAATCCGCCACTGCCCAGATCCCGATCGCTGACCGAACACCGCCGCCGGCGTCAAACCAAAGTCCAACCCGATCTGCAGGGGCAGGGCCGGGTCATACTCGAGACCATCGATCGACATAAGATCGTCGTCATATTCCGGCGTGATCGGCTTGCCTTCTTGGACATATGTGTATTCGCCTTTCGCGTAGCAGCGGATCCAATCCAGGCTTTTGCCGCCCACGAGCTGGTCGTAATAACCGCCAGGCAAATTGTTGAGGTTCTCGGCGTTTGGGTTCGTCATCCACCATCTGCCGGCGCTCTGAATAAACCCGTTAAACTCAGGATCCGCCGGCAGCTCCGAGCTCTCGACCTCAAGGACGCCGCTGGGCTGTCTGAAAAATTTCCATGAGAATTCGCCGCCGGGGCTCTCCCCGCCTTCCGCCAGACGCCACCACCAATGATCGTCGTCCATCGGGTTCGTATCCATCCAGATCCCGCGCCAGGTCGGCCCGCCATCAGACTGCACAGGATATCGCCCAACTCGGTGCGTCAGGCCGTCAACGATCGCCTTGGGAAGCTCTCGAGCCTCGTTGATCCAAGCCCCCGTCAGCTCCAACGACAAGAGCTTCCGAACATCCTTGGGCTGATCAAGGGCCAGAAATATGACCTCGCAGTCCACCCCAGCTGCCCCGTCCCTGGTCGGCAACTTAATATGATGCGTGATTGGCGGCGACCAATGCATCCGCCCCCAAACATTCTCCGGGAACAGCTCCGCCCAGGTCTTGAGCGTTGTCGTCCTCAACATCGGGTAACTGTTCCGAACCACCGCAAACCGGCTGTAGCGGATCCCGTCCCTCGGGCTCGGACTTTGCTTCACCGCCCGCAGCATGATCTCCGCCGCGCAAGCGTAGCTCTTCCCCGAACCAACAGGCCCCATAAGGCCCCTGACAAAATTATCCGCCGCTAAAAAATTCCAAACCGTGCGAGCTTTGGAAAAATCCAGATCAAGGCTCGCCATCTCCTTCCCGTTCGATGTCGGCTGTTTCGCCATCCTTCGTCACCTCCTCATACTGCGCGTCAATAACGTCCGGGCCGACCATCTTAATCCCCACAACAGAAGGCGCGTTTGGTTGCTTATCCGCTTCATCCAACAAACCAGACGCCTTCGCCAGTACCTGTAAGACACGGACCTTGTCATGCAACTCAATTTCCGTTGTAACAGACCGGGCCCCGTCCTTGTCGGTCCTGACCGTGCTCTTAACCTTCTTAATCGCTCGTAAGGCCGCATCATCAATCTCCTCCGATGGCAAAATCTGAAGATTGCCCTCCGCGTCCCAGCGAACAACATCCGTCAAATTAGCGAAGCCGATGCTCATCAGCTCCGCCGCCACTGCTTCCTTGTTTTGCTGGAGAACCTGAGACCGGCCTTTCAGCCGGTTCTCAAGCTGGCGGATCCCGCCAAACCTCTTGATCGGGTTGTACGCCCGAGCCTCCTCAGACTTTTCCGCCATCGGCCATCCTTTTTTCTGCATGGTGTCGATGATGACACTTAGCACAAAGCCAGCGCACATCTAACGGCTTGCTGTAGTCATCATGGTGAGCGTGAACATTCTCCGCCGTCCCGCACCCCTCACAGCAACCCCTCACAAGCCGACCGTCCCGTATCGCGTTGCTGACGAGATAATGCGCCTTGTATCTCTCAGGATGCCGCTTTTTCCACTTGGCAGAATTTTCGCCAGAGATCTGGCGACGGCGCAAGTCTTCGCGATATCTGCGCCTATCATACTCTCGAACACTATCGTTTTCCCTCCTATGAAGGCGAACATCCCTCTTCACACAATCCTTGCACTTGTTGAGATGCCCGTCCTTCATTGCCTTGTGACGGTAAAAATCCGATAATGGTTTTTCATCGCCACACTTAAAACAAACCTTCATCGCCTTAACTCCAGATTTCAGATGAAATCCATTCTATAGGGGCTAAGGCCTATTTAAAAGGGATTTCGTCATTAAGATTCTGCTGCGGCTGATACCCGTCAGCCTTCGCCCGATTATGCGGCGATTGGCTCTGATCCGCAGCCCTCTGCCTCTGAGACCCGCCGACATCATCACGCGGCTTCGCAGGGAATGCCTTGGCCCGGACTTGCAACCCATACTGATCCGAATACTCAGGGACCGGCAGCGAATCAAACGTTAGGTCGAAACCACCCTTATCATTCGAGAACGCACTGCCAATCTTGTGCCAGTAAACCTTCCCATCCTTACGAGGCCGCGCCACGCACAAATCAAACCTATCAGACATCAATTTTTCCTCTCAGTTATTAATTCCACCGCAAGAGCAACATACCCCGCAGCATCCACATAATGATCCGCATGACGCCGATCACCATCCACAATGCGCCCAATCTTCATCTGGGCCAACATCAAACACACTTGCCAAGGCCGGATCTCCGTCTTCGCAACCATGCTCCACATATCAGCAACATTCTGAAACGATTCGTGAGGATCGCCATGCGTATCCTCTCGATCGTTACAAACCGCGCCGATCGCAGCCTCCAAACACTCAAGCCTGTTCACATTCAACCTCCAATATCGCCAAGCCAAACATCTCCAATATCTGCGGAACAACAGCATTCCCTAACGCTCGATTTCTGTCCACCCGACCGGGAACCCCATCAGCCATTCGAGCCACTCCGGGTTCAGACGCCCATCGCCACCCTCCCCCAGGCCATAAACAATCTGCGCCTCCAGCCCGTTGTACCGCGTCGAATTCCGATAACCGTTCCTCAACGCTCGGGCCCGAAACCTCTCCGGGTCTTCCGCCGGCTTGTTCGTCGAAGTCGGCGTTTGCAACAACAAAAACTCGCCGTCGCCAGTGCGGGGCATCAACGGATACAGCTCCAAGTACAACCGGCCATGCAACGTACCCCGCACTCGCCAAGTCAGCGCACACCTCCTCGAGCGCCATCTCGAGGAAGCCAAAAACATTCTCAACAACAACCCAACGCGGCCTCTCGGCAACCACGATCCGATACATCTCAGGCCAGAGCCAACGGTCATCCGCCATCCCGTCCCGGTCTCCGGCTGTGGAAAAAGGCTGGCATGGGGGCCCTCCGCAAATAACATCAACTGATCCGACCTCTCCGCCACGATAATCCCTCACATCGCCAAAAACAGGAACACCAGGAAAGTTCTTTTGCAATACCGCACGGCAAAAACTATCCACCTCAACAAACCCAGCCGGCTGAAACAACGGAGAAGCCAAGGTCAAACCGTAGCTCATCCCGCCAATGCCAGCAAATAAATCCAAAATACGCAAGGTCATCGCGAAGCTCCACGATCCGCACTAGGGGCCGGGAAAGTGGGAAATATTTTTGTGAGACCCCCCCTACGCACGAGGCCCCCACCCCCCCCCAAAGGCGCACTTTTTGCGCCCCGGCTGGCGACCGACAAGCCTCGGGCCGCGCCGGCATTTTCATCCGCGATCCGCAGCGCCAGGCCACCCCCTCCTCGTGTCAATTTTCCATACGGTCGTTTGGTCATTTGACACTGATCCCGGCATCGCCCAGGTGCTGCGGCGCTGGTGCTGCCCGTGCTCTTCGTTCAGCCAGGATCGATGCCGCTCGATCGAGGATCTGATCCGCTGACATGCCGGCCGTCAACAGGTCGAGAGCCGCGCCGATCGCTCTCGGGTTCGCCAGCCGCAGCTGCCCGTGGCTCTGCTGCGCCATTTGCGTGTACCGCATCGCGACCCTTTGCGCCTCTCTTTCCATTTCAGCTAGTTCCTTTCCCCCCTCTTGCCGATCGTGATTACTCTCGAGCATTTCGCCATCTGCCCCGATTGATTTTAAGGCCCGCTGAGCGCCCTTCTCTTCTTTTCCGGTGTCCTGGGCCCTGAAATCGACAGAAGGCCCCTCCTCGAGCTTCTGAGAGCCTTCTAGGGCGTCTTCATGGTTCATATCGGCGATCAATCTGTCAGTCTCGAGCGATTCGTCAAACATGACGCGATAGACGTTGCCCATCACATGCCGCCATTTCGGATGGCTGCGATGCCGGCTGACGATTTGGATATGCCCTCGGGCCTTGAGCTTTCGCATTGCCTTCTGGAACGTGTGATCGCTGAGACCTGACCTTTCGAAGATCGTCTTGCGGTTTGGCCAGGCGAACCCTTGGTTGTTGGCATAGCAGCAGATGACCGCCAGCACTCTGAGCTGACCTGGCGTGATCTTCAAATCCATAACGGCAGCTGTTGGGATCCGAGCGAACCAGCTCGGCAGCTTATCGAGCCCTCCGAAATCCGGACGTCCATCGTCAGCCTTCACGGTTTCCCTGCCTTGATCTTTTCCAGGTTGAGCTTTTCGATCTTCCGTTCGATCGCCGCTTTCATCATTGCCCGTTCGTTTCGCCATCTGATTTCCTCTTCGAGTTCTTGCCATGCCGGCCACCATTTCGAGTTAGCCGGCCACCTGTCCAGCACCTCGGCGACGATATCGCCTGGGAACTGTTCGAGCCGTTCAGCGTATGCCGAGACCATGAGCTCAAGATCGACCTGGTCTTCCGCTCGCCGTTTGGTCAGGACGAGGAGCTTTGTGATTGCCTGTGCCATCTCGCTGCGATCCATCGGGATTGATGCCTTTGCGATGATGTCCCGAGCTGTCACGAGATCTTCCATCGACTGTTCGCCGGGCAAGATGAACCTGACGACATCGAAATCAGCATTTGTCACCTCGTCGATCGAAGACGCGATTGACTGCGGCAGCGACTGACGCACGATCTGATCGACCTGGTGCCGCGTTGCCTTGTCCGGGATTGCGAGCTGTTTGGTTTCGGTCATACGAGCCCTCCATGAGCTTTGTGAATGATCTCTCCTGGAGCATGAAGTCCAGGTCGGCTCTCCAGCCGTTGTCGTTATCGCCGTGCATCCAGGTTGCCGCTTCGAGCTTTGCAAGGGCTGCATGCCATCCATCGATGCCGCCGGCGTCTTTCAGCCGGGCCTTGATTTTCGATCGGCGTGTCGAGGTGATCTTTTGCGCTTTCGGGAGACCGACACGAGCTGCAATTTCGTTGTATGCCGAAACAGCCATCCGGGTCTCATCGGAGATTGTCGGAATCGCAGATTCTGACAATGGAGATATTACGTCAGTAATATCTACATAACTACTATATGGGTATGGGTATGGGGGTTGACGTTCCGTTGCCCCTCCCGTTGCCTCGGTCGTTGGTACGGTCGTTGATGTTGTTTTCTTTCTTTTCAATGCACTAGCCTTTCCGGCTTGCGATTGCTGGTTTCGTTTTTCCTCGACCCAAAAGCGTTCCTTCAGGAGCCGTTTTTGTGTGAGTTGCCCGTTTTTTTCGTCGAAGAATTCCAAGATCGATGTCTTTAGCTTTGCCCATTTCTTGGGTCCAACGCCGACCATCTGAGCAAGCTTTTTATCGTCTGCCGGCAAGTTGCAATCCTTCGATCGCCAGGCGCACATGAGCAATATCAGATATGCCCCGTGCTCCTCTAATGACAGGTGCCTGGTGTCGCCGAGATAGGCGTCAGTCCACAGCGGCATGTTCGGGAATTGTGCCATCGCTCAGATCTCCCAGATCATACTTGATGAGGAGCTGATGGCAGTGGCCATGATGCACCCAGTGACCAGAAGCCAATGGGACGACATCAGGCCCGACCAGGCCGACCTCATCACAAATGAAACATCTCTCTCGAGCATCGACCGCTTCAATCCTGGCCTGTCTTTTCGAGCGCCGCATTCAGCTGCCCCCACCTGTCGTTCAGCTCCCGGATCTCAGAGAAGTACGAGCCACCCCAAGTATGCCCAACGGTGTCATCATTGTGCAGTATGGTCAGCCGGTTCGAGATCCTCTCCATCTCTGTGTGGATCTCCTCGAGCGTCATTTCTTCAATTGGTTTCGTCATATCATGTCCTCCCATTGAATTCTATCTCAGCCCGCCGGGCGCAATCCGGGCAAGCATCCTCACCGCCGATCTTCTCACGCTGTCCTACAGCCTCGAAAATCAATTCGCTGTCCAAGTACCGGCCCCGTTCGAAAATGATGTCCTTATATACAACCGGCCTCTTAATCATGCCTGTCCCGCCGCACCTCTCACAGACCACGCCGCCGGCCCCAGTGCGCCAGAAGAGCTGCCTCGGCCCGATGGTTGTCCTTCTTTCGCTGCCACTGGTGAGCTGCGTCAGGGAACAGCTCCGTTGCCACCTGGATGGATTGCTCTTTCCGTAACCGCGTAGCCTTGGCCTTCGTCAGGCCTTTCTCTGCGGAGCTTCGCGGTGGCTGCAGCCCGACCTCTCGCTTCCACTGCGCTGGCCTTACCCTCGAGATTGGAATGCCTCGAGCCTGGACAGCTCCGATGATCGTGCCAAACGCTTGGCCATACCGAAAGGTCGTCGCTACGCCTTGGCCAGGGAACGCCTGGCTCTCTTCTAAGACGACAGCCGCGACAGCCCATTGCGTCATCAGATCCGCAACCTCGAGCCCGTCGATCTCATTGTCGATCGTAGGCAAATCGATAGCCAGGAGCCCAGCCTCAGTAAAGGCCGCGAGCCCCCCTGTGATGCCAGGATCGATGCCGGCGATGACCCTCATTGATGACCGGCCGCTTCAACAAGCCGGGCGATCCGAGCGTCTTGCATCGGCTTGCCCCCCTTGTCCTCGAGCCAGGCCCAAACGGCCTCCTCGACCATCGAGGTTATTGTCCTGCCGGCGATCGCGCCGTGCAGCTTTAGAGCCTTCTCGAGCTCTGGGGAGAAATACATGGTGGTCCGTTTCTTCGACATAGTGCGTCAGCTCCACAAAGGGTTCCAGGTGCAAGTGTTGACATATTGACATATTGGCGTTATGTCTCAACCGATACAGCGACTGAACGACAACAGAACAGCAACAGGACAGTCGAAACGGCCTAATGAAATGACCGAAAAACAGGAGACCAAAATGGAAACCATGACCACTACCCACAAGATCAACGTCAACCGTGGCAAGCGCCGCATTTGCCTCGACAACAAACGCTTGTCCGACTACGGGTTTGCCGGGGGCACCATCTATCGCCTGACGAAACACGCCAACCGCCTGGAGCTCGACGCTCGCACGATCGCAGCTGTCGATGACGAGCCGCAAGAGCTCCGTATGGTCAGCGCCCGCCCAAACGGCCAGGCCAACATTTATTTCACCGGCGCGATCGTCAACGAGGTGTTCCCGAACGCCACGCATGTCGAAGTGACCTGGTCGAAGCAGCGCCTGACGATCCGCTCAATAGTTGACGCCAGCTGATCATAGAGTGTACAAAAGATGCCCCGGCGATGACCGCCGGGAATTGGGAGAAAGATAATGCAAAAGTTTATAGCCTACCGCCGCGTTTCCACCCGAGAGCAAGGGGCTTCTGGCCTCGGGCTCGAAGGGCAGAGTGAGGCGATCGACCGCGCCGTTTCTTTTGAGGGTGGCGAGATCCTCGAGACCTTCACCGACATTGAAAGCGGCAAGAACAACGACCGGCCCGAGCTCGGCGCTGCCATCATTGCAGCCCGCGCCGCCGGCGCAACGCTCGTGGTCGCCAAGCTCGACCGCCTCTCTCGCGATGCTGCCTATCTCCTGGCGCTGCAGTCCACTGGGCTGGAGCTCCTGGTCGCCGACAGCCCGCAGATGGGCCCTCTCGAGTATGGCATCAAAGCCGTGTTCGCCGAGCAAGAACGCCGGCAGATCTCTGAGCGCACCAGAGCTGCCCTACAGGCCGCAAAGGCCCGTGGGGTGACCTTGGGTAGCCCAGACATCAAGAAGGCCTCTCAGGCCGGCTTAAAAGCCCGTCAGGAGCAAGCCAAAGCACATGCCCAGGCCATCATCCCGGTGATCGAACAGATCCAGGCCCTCGGCATCACCTCTCTTCGCGGCATCGCCCGCGAATTGAATCAGCGGAAAAACGCTGAGACCTCACGCGGCGGCAGCTGGTCGGCGCAACAGGTCAAGAACGTGATGGCGCTCGCAGCATGAGCGACCATCGCACCGACAGGATAGTGCGCGAGCTCCACCGGCTCGCCACTACCACCAACCCAAACGTGCGGAACGTCAATAAACGGATCAGGCAGCTGATCCGCGATCTGCATACACACCGCGAGCTGTCACAGGAGGTCGAATGCAAATCGCAAAGCTCATTCTCGGATCAGTTCTTGTTGCCGTTGCTATATACGGTTCCATCCTCTTAACGCTAATCATGGGAGAAATTTTTAATGGCTAAATTTTCCAAGACCGGCTTCGAGTCCGGTGCCTCAGACCTGGGGGCGATCGTGCCCGTGGGCGGGCAATACCTTCGTCCGTTCGGGAACACGCCGAACGACATCCTTAAACGTCACCGCGCAGCCCTTGAAGGCGTGGATCTCTTCCCGACCTCCCGCATCATGGACGCCGGCAATCGGTTCGAGGATGCCATCCGCCAATGGTTTGAGGATGAGTTTAGCTGTGTCGTCGATATCCCGACCAAAGGCTACCGAGCTGACAGCTGCAATCTCGTGGCGTCCCTCGATGGCGTCATCCCTCACGAGGTCACCGTCACCGATTGGCGCGGGAAGACCTGGGAGCTCGAGGGGCCGGGCGTGATCGACTTCAAGTCGCCGACCTATGCCCCGGAGGATCCTGACGCGAAGCACTACATGCTGCAGATGCAGGGCCAGATGCTTTGCACTGGCTATCCCTGGGCGATCCTGGCCCAGCTCGATCGGGCGTCATGCAACTGGACGATCTCAGTGTTTGAGGCGCACGAGGGTGTGCAGTATGCCATCAAGAAAGCCGTCGATGAATTTTGGGAGCACATGGCGAACGAATCGGACTACCCGCCAATCGACGCCAGCGAAGCCAGCGCAATAGTGCCAGGCAATCGACGCGCCGAGGCCCATGACCTGACCGAGGGGCCTGATGACCTGTTCTCGGAGGAAGACCGGCAGAAGCTCAAGAGCCTGGCCGAGATCATCAACCAGGCGAAGACCGACCAGGCCAACGCCAAAGAGATTGAAGAGGGTGCCAAGAAAGGCATCATGGATATCATGGGCGGAGCCGAGAAGGTGAAGTTGCAGGGGTTCAACATCAACTGGACGACCACCGAGTATAAGCCGCAGCCCGAGAAGGTGACACCGGCAAAAGACGGGTACACCACCCGCCGGTTTAGCGTGAAGGAGACCAAGGCATGACGACCATTGATCTTAGGCACGAGCTCGACCAGCGCGGGCTCTCTCTTTTCCCTGCGCCGTTTATTCGCGGCGGAGGGTATGCCCTGGGCAAGCCCGAGGCGGAAGGAAAATTTCACATCATTGCGATCGAAGTAACACTTGAAGAGATCGCAGCATTTTTAAAGGAAGAATTCTATGAGGGATAACCAACTGACAAAGCTTGACGCCAAAGAGGCCGGCGCAGTCCTCGAGGCTGTCGTCATCGAAGGCGACCTGGCACACCTCTCACCGGAGGAGCGTGTCGGGTATTACAAACAGGTCTGCAATTCTGTTGGCCTCAACCCGATGACTAGGCCGTTTGATTACATCAAGCTCAATGGCAAGCTCACCCTGTACGCCAAACGAGATGCCGCTGATCAGCTGCGGCAGATCCACGGGGTCAGCGTCAAGATCATCAGCAAAGAAGAGGTCGATGGCCTCCTGATCGTGCATGTCGCAGCCGAGGACAAAAACGGACGGCGAGATGAGGATCTCGGAGCTGTGTCGATCGCTGGGTTGAAAGGCGAGGCTCGAGCCAACGCGATGGCCAAG
>Ga0208543_1000276_pt1 | contig 17483 bp, 16 predicted proteins | sample DEB08_DNA_14_FD_185497 | JGI IMG/M metagenome (GOLD analysis project Ga0208543, IMG submission 185497) | Aqueous microbial communities from the Delaware River and Bay under freshwater to marine salinity gradient to study organic matter... | ecosystem: Environmental > Aquatic > Marine > Coastal ...
AACACATGTCATCTTCCACCCTGTACAAAAGTCACTAAATAGACAAATACAGATAGATTACACAGTTAGGATACAATCTCTAACTAATTTAGTTACCATTTAAGATAAATAATATTAACGGAGTGAATTAGAAAATGGCATATACAATTGTAAAAAGTGATGGGACAGTCTTAACGACCATCGCCGACGGTACTATCAATACAACGAGTACCTCGCTAGGGCTACCCGGTAGGAACTATGCGGGATATGGCTCTGCATTAGACACTAACTTTGTACATGTGACAGAGAATTTTGCAGATACTTCTCCTCCTGCAAACCCTCTAAAAGGTCAACTTTGGTATGACACTGGCGACTCGACTGTAAAGGTATGTCCCACAGACGGTGAAACTAATGCTCAGGCTTGGTTATCTCTAACAGCAACAAGTTCAGGTGGTAATACAACTTTTGGCTCCGTAAACATTACAGGTAACGCAACATCTAATAATTTCACAGCAACTAATACTGTTTCTGCAAACGCTTTCACTGCCGGTTATCTTACAATTTCTGCTAATGCTACAATTGCTAACGCAGACATTACTACTGCAAGCATTGGCACGTTAACTACTACTTCTATTACTACAGGTTCTGCTACCACTCCTGGCACAATCGAAGGTATTTGGACAGTAACAGGTAACACTGGCACTAACTCAAGTGCATTGTTACTTGAAACAGGCGGTATCCACATTAGTAACTCAGCAGGCGCAAACTTGTATGGTATTAGAACAGACAAATACATGTATGCAAACGGAGATCCTGTCTCATTTGCAGGTACATATAGCAACTCTAATGTTGCTGGTTATTTACCAATCTATAACGGTAATGTTTTAGCATCACAACTACAAACAACAGCAATTACAACAGGTGCCAATACAACAGCGGGCACTATCACAGGTAACTTTACATTAACAACAGGCTCACGTTTAACAGCAACATACGCTGACTTAGCGGAACGTTTTGAATCAGATCAAGCATATGAACCAGGCACAGTTGTAGAGTTAGGTGGACCAGCAGAAATTACTGCGGTTAAATATGAATTAAGTGAAGACGTATTCGGCGTAGTCTCAGACAATATGGCGTTCTTAATGAACAACGGTGCAGGAAGTGATGCAACTCACCCTGCTATTGCAATGACTGGTCGTGTGCGTGTTAAAACAAAGGGGCAAGTACGCAAAGGACAACGTTTAGTATCTGCAGGTGAAGGTTACGCAAGAGCCGCATCTGAAGGTGAAGCAACTGCTTTCAACGTTATAGGCCGTGCTTTAGAAGATAAATACACTGAAGACTTTGGCGTTGTAGAAGCCATAGTAACAATTAAATAACGGGAACCTAAAAGATGAGTTACGCACAATTCGGATTAATTGAAGCATCAGACTTCAACACATTAGTTGGTGGAAATCCAACAACAGATGCCAACAAATTAAATACTGTTTGGGCAACAGGTGGAACAACTGCTGGTTACGGACAAACTGCTGTTGCACAAGTAACAGGTGGTGACACTGTAGTAGCGACAGGACAGTGGAATGCACTAGTAACCAACACATCAGCCGCCGCTTCTCATCAAGGTTCATCAATTACTTCTGTTACTGCACCAACATCAGGTGGCACTGTAACTTACTTGTCTGCAATTCCTAGTAACTTAACTACAATTTATTCTAACAGAAGAAATGCCGCATCTCAGGGTTCTACTACGGCTAACACAGCAACACGTGGTTCTACTTGGCAAAACGCATTAACTTTTACTCACACTATTACTTTTGCATCTGGCGATGCCGCACGTTACTTTTTTAACGCAGGCGGTCAGATCAAAATGACATGTTCACACCCTACTGGTTCAGGAATTAACTTGTTATGGTCTGATTTATGTTCAAACGTGGGTACAGTTGCAATGAGTTCACCCAGTTCCGGCACAGTTTCTATTGCAGGTGGCACATATTCTGGTATCACTAAAGTCGGTGGTGGCGGTAACTCACCTACTATTGATGCTAACAAGGGTTATTTTGCATTAACAACTTCAAACGCAACAGTCTTTACACAGACTGCATCTACAGGCCCAGGATCATACTTGAGTTCTTTCATTAGATTTATTGTAAAATCTAACGGTACTCAAGGATCTAACGGTGACACAGGTTCAGTAATCACTGTCTATACTATCATGGACGAGATTCCCGATAATCTAGTAGCGGCGAGTGGTACTGCGGTAACATGTACATTGGTTAAACCCGAAACTACTAACTTAAGTGCTTCATGGGGAACACCAACTGTATCAGGTTCTGTATCCGGATCATAAATTAAAATTTTTTAGTCTCTCTAAATCCTTCTAAATACTCTAGGGAGTAATAGATTAAAGAGAGACTATGGATACTGAAAAATTAATTTCTGAGAGCAAAGCAAGATTTGCACACAACTCAGCCAAAGCATACTTAAAAGAAAAGTTTCAAGCAAAACTATTGGTTGCTGAACAAGGCGGACTTTGGAAAGCCGATACAGAAACAATAGGATTTCTAAATTCTTTCACCTCAGAGAAGGTCGTACTTATCGACACGTTTGATAACCCAGTTGAAGTAAATCGTCAAGACCTTCTATCTACTCTTACTAACACATATGAAACTGTAATGTCAGAATGGTGCAAAGAATGGCAAGAACTAGAAACAAAACGCTAAATCGAGGTGTTTTAGTATTTGCATTTAACACGGATAAGTGGGATTATGTTTCCATGGCCGTGTATTGTGCAAACCGTGTACAACACTTTTTAAATTTACCTACCTCAATAATTACTGACAAGATTGATTCAAAACTAGAACAGTATTTTGATCAAGTTATTCTTGTAGAAGCAGATGATAGCAATATCAAAGACCACGAAGTTTGGAAAAATAAAGGTAGATATCAGGCATATGACTTGAGTCCTTACGATGAAACTATTCTATTAGATGTAGATTACGTAGTTAATTCTGATAAACTATTAAAAACATTTGATTTGTCTGATACGTTTTGTTGCCACAACAGAACACAATTTCTTATGAACGAAGAAGCGGGACAAGAAATGCTTAGTTCATATAGTTTTAATAGTTTGTGGGCAACAGTTGTCATGTTTAAAAAGTCTGAACGAGCAAAGCAGATATTTGACACATTGCGTATGGTGCAAGAAAATTACAAACACTATGCTAATCTACATAGTTTTGTTGCTGGCACATACAGAAACGATTATGCACTTACACTAGCAGTTAAAATAGTAAACGGACATTTAGATGATCCAACTGATTTTATACCATGGAACTTAGTACACGTTGGAAAAAATACAGGCGTACATGCTGATTTTATTGATCAGCAAATACCAGATGCTCCTCCCGGCACACTATTATATAATACTGAATTTACTGTTATCTACGATAACTGGAAGCGTGGCAAAATCAGAAAAGAATATATTAAATTAAAAGACATGGATTTTCATGTTATTAACAAAGAACATTATGTTAATATAATGGAGAACAAATGAATAAGGGATTTGTAATTATAGCACAAAACACTGACCAAGTCAACTATGTACGTATGGCAGAGTTATGTGCTGAAAGTTTAGTTCGTTGCATGCCTGATGCAAAAGTATCTTTGATCAGTAACAACGAAACAACATCTACTGTATGGGATAAAGTCATAGAACTGCCTTACGGCGACTTAAAAGGATATTTTAATGACTGGCAAGTATACGAAGCAAGCCCGTATGAATATACAATTAAATTAGAAGCAGACTTATACATACCTACATCGATAGATTACTGGTGGGATATTCTACAACATAGAGACGTTGTTGTTTCCACTACTATCAGAAATTATCATCAGGATGTTTCAACTATTAAAGCATACAGAAGTTTTGTTACAGACAACCAATTACCTGATACGTACAATGCTATTACGTATTTTAAAAAATCAAAATTAGCAGAAGAATTTTTTGCTACGGTTAGACACATCTTTGAAGATTGGGAAAACATTAAAACTAACTTTATATGTAATCCAAATGAACCTGCAACAACAGATTTTGTTTATGCGATTGCATCACACGTTATTGGAGTAGAACAAACAACACTACCGCAATTCAAAGAAATGTCTATGATACACATGAAGCAGTTTATTAATACAATGCCATCAGAGGATTGGACTTGTACTTTAGTCTATGAGATATTACCCCATACTCTTAGAGTGAATACGGTACCTCAACAGTACCCTTTCCATTATCATATCAAGTCTTTTGCTGATGATATTCAGGAGGCCTTCAATGAGCAATGAACAAGAAAATACCAGACCGACTGAGAACGAGGAGTACATTGTTTTTTGGGAAGCACCCAAGATTGAACCACCTGAATTTAGATTGTATTATAAAGAAGATGGCAGTGTAGATTTCTATACTTGTTCTAAAGAAGAACAGGGAAACTACATTGTCATCAGCCAACTTGAGTATGCTGAAGCCAGACCTGATGTAAAAGTGGTGGATGGTAAAATATCAAAAGTTAGATCGGGCACAGTATCACAGAAATACATCAAACATAATGACGGGCATCAATTGACTTGCTTTGAAGACATAAGTATAATAGCAAGTGAAAAGACAAAGGTTAAAACACAATATTGGAAGTTAGAAACATATGAGTTATGATAACATTATTGACGTAGCAGATTTAGATTGTATCTATCTTAGTTATGATGAACCACAGAAAGAAGAATTTTGGTTACAAATTAAAAACATGGTGCCTTGGGCAAAACGTGTTGACGGTGTTCTTGGTTCTGATGCGGCTCACAAAGCCGCAGGTGAGGCCAGTGAAACGGAAAGATTTATTCTTATTGATGGTGACAATATGCCTGACGAAGAATTTTTTAATATTCAGTTAGACTTTACAGATAAAGATCCTAGATATAAATTAGCACAGTTTAGATGGAAAGCAATTAACAATATTAATGGTCTACGTTATGGTAATGGTGGTATGAGTTCATGGACAAAAACATACGTAGACCAAATGACTACACATGAACACACCGATGGTAGCACACATACGCAAGTAGATTTTTGTATGGATAGTGCAGATAGTTTATACTGGGCTATGTACGATTGCTACTCAACAACATATCCCAACTACACACCCTTTCAAGCATGGCGAGCAGGATTCCGTGAGGGTGTAAAAATGGTGCTCGACAAGGGCGCTAGAGCAACCGTAGATGAATTTAAACAACGAGTTGCTACACGTAACTTAGATAACTTAACTATTTGGCAAAATGTAGGTGATGATGTTGACAATGGTATTTGGGCTATCTATGGCGCAAGACTAGGAACACACATGACTATGCTTACTGAATGGGATCACCTTAACGTTATGTGGTTTGAAAATTATCCTGCAATGTGGGAAGAACACAAAAATAAAGATCCTTATGTCGAAGCAGAGATATTAGGTGAAGCATTAAATAATAAATTAGGTCTACCTATGTGTATTCTTACACCAGAACAAAGTTCGTTCTTTAAAAGACACTATAAAGCAGACAGATATAACAAAGGACCGCTAGTAACAGAAATGGAAGTTATTAGAGAAATAGAGGGCTGGTAATGTCAGCAGAAACAGACAGAATTAAAACAATCCAAATCAGAGTAGAAAACGAATCGTCTCCTACCTTCTGTCTGGCTAAGTGGCATCACGTAACAATGTATTTGCAAACAGGTGAAACACACTCTTGTTATCACCCTAGGCCGCACAAGATTCCAATGCATGAATTAAAAGAAAACCCAAGTGCATTACACAACACTTGGGAAAAGAAAATGGAACGTAAGCAAATGCTAGAAGGCGAAAAGCCTGAAGGATGTCAATACTGCTGGAACGTAGAAGCATTAGGAAAAGATTATATTTCTGACAGACATATTAGAAACGGTTCTATTTTTACTGAAGAAAGATTTGAGCAATGTGCGAAGGGAAGTTACGAACAAAACATCAATCCAGAATATATTGAAATTAACTTTGGTAATGAATGTAATTTTAAGTGCGGTTATTGTCATCCTAAATACTCATCAAGTTACCATAGTGAAATTAAACAATTTGGCCCCGTAGAGTCAGTAAAAAATCACAGAAATGATATTGATTGGATGACACTGTTTGAACGTGAAGAAGAAAATCCATATGTCGATGCGTTCTGGGAATGGTGGCCTGAAATGCGTAAGACACTAAACATTTTACGAGTGACAGGCGGCGAACCTACAATGCACGTATCTACATGGCGCTTGTTAAAACAGATTGATGAAGATCCGATGCCTTGGTTAGAGTTAAATATCAATTCTAATTTAGGCACAAAGACTGCGTTAGTAGAACGTCTATCAGATTCAGTAAAAAGTTTGTGCGATGACAAAAAACTAGAAAGTTTTAAACTGTTTACAAGTTTAGATTGTTGGGGTGAACGTGCAGAATATATCAGAACTGGATTAGATTTAGAGTTGTGGGAAAAGAATTTTCATACGTACCTTACACGTACTGATTCTCCTATTACTTTTATGGTTACATTTAACATTTTAGCAGTAACATCATTCAAACAACTGTTAGAAAAGTTTTTGGAATGGCGTAAGCAATATGGTTGGTACGAATGGAAAACAGAAGACAAGCATAGAGTCAGGTTTGATACACCATATCTAAAAGAACCACTGCAATACGATATGAATATTTTACCTAAAGAAGAATACATGCCTTACATGCATGAGTCGTTACAGTTTATCAAAGATAATATAGATGACACTAGACCAGATGCATTTACTACGATTGAGTATGAAAAATTCAAACGTGTAGTTGACTATATGGCAGAAACACATTATACAGAAGAAAGATTAATTGAAGGTAGACGAGATTTTTATAATTGGTTTAACGAATTAGATGATCGTAGAGATACAGATTTGTTAACTGTTTATCCTGAGATGCTAGATTTTTATAGATTGTGCCAACAAGTCAATTTAACAAATCCAATGAGACAATAATGGCTACTAAAAACAAAGCAGAACAATTTTTATACAGACTTTTACTTGATGAAAGTGAAACATTTTGTATGATACCTTGGGTATCTATACACACGACTCCAACAGGTCAGGCTGCGCCATGTTGTATCGGTAAATCATGTTCTGATAATGTGGGCGTCGGTAATTCTAATAGGGATAGTTTAGCAGAAATTGTTAATTCAGACAAGATGAAACAGTTAAGATTGGATATGCTCAAAGGCACAAAAAATCCTGAGTGTGCTAACTGTCACAAACACGATGAACAAGGAGTTCCTAGTTTTAGAACTCAATCGAATAAAGTTTGGAAAAAGGATTTTGTCGATGTGTTAGATAATACTGATCTTAAAACAGGCGCTATTAAAAACTTTAAAATGAAATACTTTGATATTAGATTTTCTAATATTTGCAATTTTAAATGTAGAACATGTGGTCCTGCTTTCTCTACACTATGGGAACAAGAAGATTTAAAAAGCAAAGAACAATGTGGTTTCCCATTATATGCAGAAAAGTTACCTAAGGGTAACAGAAAAGACTTTGTAAAAGAAGTATTAGAGTGTGTACCTGACATGGAGATCGCATACTTTGCAGGTGGTGAACCATTAATTACTGATGAAATGTATCTAATGCTAGATGAAATGATTAGAGTTAAGAAAACTGATATCGAACTTAGGTACAATACTAATATTTCTAACTTGAAATATAAGAAACGTGACATATTTAAATTATGGCAACATTTTGAAAAGCCGATACAAATCTATGCATCAATAGATCATTATGGTCCAAAAGCAGAATATGTTAGACATGGAACAAAATGGAGCGAAGTTGAAGCCAACCTAAAGAAATTAATTAAAGCAAAAAACGTAGTGTTTCAAGTTAACACTGTATTGAGTGTATTTAATTCATTAACTATATCACATTTTTACAAGTACATGATTGATAATCATTATTACACTCCAAAAAGTCCTGTATGGACATTATATAATATGAGTAGTCCTGAACATGTAGCAGTACATATCTTACCAGAAGATTACAAAGCACAAGTAGTACAACAACTTGAATTGACAATCCAATACATGAAAGATTTGAAATTCAGAGAAGAACAAATACTACAAATAGAACAAGCCATTGGTTGGGTAACATCTAAAAATACTTGGGACGAACAAAAGCAATTGTTTAAAGAAGAATTGCATCGTATTGACACAATCAGAGAAGAAGACTTTACCGAAACGTTTCCTGAACTTGCAATGTTATATAAAATACCAGCATCAATGAGACCATAATGGAAAGAATACCCGCAATCGATAAAGACTTTTTATTAAACGAAAGCAAAACATTTTGTATGTTTCCTTGGCTACACTTAAACGTGACACCTAAAGGTGATATCTATCCTTGCTGTTCAAATGATTATACTACGCCGTTTGGAAACACTAAAGAAATTAGTTTAAAAGAAGCATTTAATTCTGATAAAATGAAAGAGTTACGTTTGGATATGCTTAATGAACGTAAAAACGACATTTGTAAATTTTGCTATAAACACGAAGAAGCAGGCCCGCATAGTTTTAGAAATTATTCTAAAGAACACTTTGGTAAGCACTTTGATGAATTAGTTCCTAACACTGAAGACGACGGGCACGTACATGATTTTAGGATGCATTACTTTGACATTAGATTCTCTAACATCTGCAACTTTAAATGCAGAACATGCGGTGCAGAGTTTAGTTCTCAATGGGCGCAAGAAATGCGTGAAAACTTTGATGACAAGCACCCGATTATAATTCATGCTGACGATGGTACAGGCACAGTATTAGAAGAAGTTATCGAACAGATTGACAACATAGAGTTATGTTATTTTGCTGGTGGCGAGCCACTGATCACCGAAGAACACTATGTGATGTTAGAAGAATTTATTAGACGAGGCAAAAAGCCCATTTTGCGTTACAATACTAACGCAAGTAATATAAAATATAAGAAACATGATATCTTAGAGTTGTGGAAACACTTTGATAAAATAGAACTCAGTTGTTCTATTGATCACTTTGGGGAACGTGCCGAGTGGTTACGTAAAGGAACGGATTGGGGCAAAGTAGAAAGCAACTTACTAACCTTTAGAGATTTAGATTATGTGTCATTTCAAATGAACACAGTGTTTTCTTTGTTTAACTACCCAATGATTGGTGAATTTTATCAATACTTAAAAGACAAAAACATAGTTAGAACAGAAGACTGGTATCACAGTTTGTATCTTGCGGTACATCCTGATTATTACAGTGCTAAAAGTCTACCAAAAGAATTAAAAGTAGAAGCCGCAGAAAAAGCAATGCGTTGGGCAGATTTAAATAAAGATGACAAAACATGTATACCAAGACTAGTTATTGATGCTGTAAACTTTGCGGCAGAAAGTGACACATGGAAAGATGTTAAAGACACTATGCTTATGCACACAAAATCAATAGATAGAATAAGAGACGAAGACTTTTGGAAAGTGTTTCCAGAGTTAAACAAATTAAGGGACTTAAATGAATAAGATTTTTTACATAATATTTGCATTTTTGTTTTCTATAGCGTCCATTAATGCAAATGCACAAGCAGAAGCCAAACTTGGCGGAGTATTCATAAACAGTGATGACAGAACTGTAACTGCCTCTATTGATTATAATAATGAAAGGGATCAATGGCAACGTGTGTTTGAATTAGATTATGTGAATAAAGATTCGGACGAAAAGAAACTGCAAAAATTTAACACACACACTAAAGCAAATTATACGTTTAAGTCTATGCCCAAACATTATGTGCTAGGTCAACTTGTATATGATTATGATCAAACAAGACCTGTGCAAGATAGGTATAGTATAGGTTTTGGATGGGGATATAAGTTGTTACGTACAGAAAAATTTAAAGCAAGTAATGAACTTTCGTTTGCTCGACTAGAAACTAACGAGTTTAAAGAAGTGATGCTCAGAAACAGTTTTTGGTTTTCCTATAACATTACAACAAACATAAGATTCATCAACAAGTTTTTATATGAAGAGGGTGATAAGAGTGATCAATACTATAGAAATGAAACTAGTTTTGATTATGTTATTAAAGAAAACTTTACAATTGGAATATCAAACATATACACTAAAGACCCAATTGAAAACAACGTGTTAAACATAAATTTCGGAGTAAAATTCTAATGGAAAAAATTGTAGTTAAAAATTTAGTAGAAAACGGGAAACACTTTTGTGTTTTGCCCTGGGTGCATTTTCATGCTTGGCCAGATAAACGAGTCTTGCCTTGCTGTGTAGCAGACTCGGATCTTCCAATGGGAGAAATAAGAGAAGACGAATCTATTATTCAGATGATGAACTCTGAAAAATACAATGAGTTACGCAGTGCTATGATGAAAGATGAGCCTGTAGACGCCTGTAAGCGTTGCTACGACTTAGAATTGATGGGGGAGTGGACTATGCGTCAGTCTCACAACAAACGCAGAGGCCTCGACTACGTAGACTACATCGCAAATACTACTAACGATGATGGCTCTTTAAAAGAATTTGAAATGAAGTATATGGATATTAGATTTTCTAATATGTGTAACATGAAATGTAGATCATGCGGACCCTCATGTTCTTCACTGTGGTCACAAGAGTTTATGGAGCAAAAAGGTGAAGAAGTGTTTAATGAATACTTCCCAGCAAACAACGGCAAAATTGTTATTAACAACAATGATGACCAAAGATTTTTAACTAAATTAAAACCTTACTTAAGTGATGTCACAGAAGTTTATTTTGCAGGTGGCGAAATTATTATCACACCTGAACATTATGAATGTTTAGATTACTGGGTCGATAATGGACTCACAGATCAAGTAGAATTAACCTATACTACAAACTTTTCAACATTAAGTTATAAAAAGAATGTTGACTTGATTGGGTATTGGAAAAAGTTTCCCCAACTAAAAATCTGGGCTAGTTTAGATGCACACGGAAAAGTGGCAGAATGTATCCGATCCGGAACAGATTGGGAAAAAATCGTCAGGAATATCAGAGAGGTAAAAGAGCAAGTGCCACATGCTCAGTTTCAAATTACTCCCACGATATCCATTTGGAACATCTTTGACTTTCCTGACTTCTGGGATTATATGGTTGATAACGATTTTATTGATGTAAAACACTCAGCACCTCGTTTCAACTTAGCAACAAACCCTTGGTATGCTAATGTAATGATTTTGCCGTCACACGTTAAACGTAGACTAGCAGAACTTTATCGTGTATACCAAGAACGTCACAAAGATAACGTAGATATATACAATGGCTTTAAAATGATCATCTATAACTTAACAGTTGGTGATGAAAACAAAGGTGGTATTTTAGAATTCAAAGAATTCAACGACATGTTAGACGAATTTAGAGACGAAAAATTTGAAGACTTGGTACCAGAAATTAAGGAAGTATACGAGTGGGCCGCGAGTTAAGAGAAGTATTTGCACCTGAGCCATACTTAGCAATAACATGGCAAGTAAACAATTTCTGCAACTTTAGTTGTAGTTATTGTAACCCAGGAAACTGGGCAGGTGAAAATCCTAATAATGGTAACTTAGACATTTATTTAAAAAACTTGTCTACAATAGTTAACCGTTACCAAAAAGCAGGATACAAAAACTTCAAGTTCTTTTTCTCTGGCGGAGAGCCAACAGCCTGGCGAAATTTTATTCCTATTTGCGAATACTTGTATGAAAATCTTCCACAAGCAACACTAGCAGTTAATACTAATTTAAGTAGACCGCTCGCATGGTGGAAGAAACATGCATATTTGTTTGATGATATCGTAGCAAGTTTTCACGTAGAACATGCTAATAAAGAGCGTTATGAAGAAAACTCTTTATGGTTGTGTGAAAATGTAAACTACCTAAGTACAAAAATACTATTACATGAAGAAAGATTTTGGGAGTGTGTTGAATTTGGTAATTACCTAAAATCAATTATGCCTAATTATTTTTTAGAATGGACTCCCCTTTATGACGAATTAAATCATGTTACTGGACCGTGGCAATACCAAGACTCTGAAAAAGTAAAATTTATCGAGGAACACAACATAGAATCACATCAGTCAGTACCAAAGCCAAACAAACGTACTGAAATGACAGTTTCTTATAATCGTTATGCTGACGGCACAGAACAGGTTTGTAATGCAAATGATATCATAGTAAATAGTCAAAACTTTTTTAGTGGATGGAAGTGTAACGTCGGTGATTGCATTTTTATCAATCCAGTAGGACAAATGAGTTTAGCAAGTTGTGGTGTTGGTGGAGACGTTGGCCACATACTTGAAGATATAAAGAACGTTGGACCCAAACAAGTTACGTGCTACAAAGAAATGTGCATGTGTGGCACAGATATTATTATTCCAAAATTTTGGACAGGTGAGAAAATAAAAAATGAACGAAAAATTCCGATCAGTCATATCAGATAGTTCTGATGACAAAGTAAAAGTTGTGTATTCATGGCATGGTCCTAAAGCTCCTATTTGGAATACAGAGTTACCTAATATATTAACTATGACATCTGTTGCAGAAGGTGCATGTGGACACATGGAGTCCAGAAATTTTTGGACAGATGACCTTGAAAATAAAATATTTCGCAAAGCAAAAGACAAATATGAAATTGTGCCAGCACAATATATTACGGACGATGACAAGCGGCCGTTTTTATATCCTTTTGCATTAGCATGGCGAGTACCTTTTGAATCTTACTTTATACAAAATTCAGGTATATTAGAATTTTCACATATGCCAAACTTTTTAATACACTTGACAAGAATTGGTAATGGGTATATACTATTAGATCATTCTGTTGAAGCATTTATGGCAGACTCAGAATTAGATGCAATGTATTCTTATTTTCATGGACAATACTTTTTGCCCATGTACAAAATTATTTATTTAACCGGCGCTGTAAACGCACAACAATTGTATGATCAATGGGCAGAAAAACGAAACGTACCTAAAGACAAATACCATAGAATGACAGTTATTCCCTATGCTTCTTCCAGAGAAATATTTAACTCCTATCTTCATTATGGAGACCACGATGGCAAGCCTGCTGTAGAACCTGAATATGATACAGAAACAATTCCGCCAAAACTATTTTTATCTTGGAATCGCAGATTTAGATCACATAGAATTTATCTAGGGCTATTATTGGAGCATTTAAATTTAGTAGATAGATCGTTAGTTAGTTTTAACAAAGTAGACGATGAAAGAAATACAGTAACCTTTATGAGTAAAGTAACTACCATGTTGCAGGAAAACAACGGAGAATGTATATGGCCATATGGATCACATGATCAGAACTATCAATTTACTGAAGCAACCGGCGTTAAATTTAATAGTCGTTTGCCTTTAGATATTGACGGGGAAACCGATATTAATAAAATGTGCGAAGATTTTGGTTATACTTCTGAATACTATAAACAAACACTAGTAAGTATTGTCACCGAAACTAACTTCACAGCAAACGAATGTACACTTACAGAAAAATCGTTTAAGCCTTTATTGCACAAGCACCCGTTTATTATATTTGGTGTTCCCGGCGCACTACAAGGATTGCGAGATTTAGGCTTCCAAACGTTTGGTCAATTTTGGGACGAAAGTTATGACACAACTGAAGATCCAGGACAACGTTTTATAAAAATAGCAAACATAATGAAAAAAATTGGGTCATGGAATGATCATCAGATACTTGAATTTAGACGTAAAGTAAAACCTATATTAGATCACAATTACAATTTGCTTAGAACTCCCGGAGCTAAATTAATAGCAGAAAAGATATATAATCATATAACAGAAACATTTGAAAAAGGAGAAATACATGTCACTTGCAACGAACAAGAAAACTGTTTCAGATTCCACCAATAAAACAATACTAGTATGCGGAGCCGGAGGATTTATCGGCTCACATTTGTGTGAGCATTTAAAATCTTTAGGTCATACTGTTGTTGGAGCTGATTTAAAGTATCCTTTATACAAACCTCATAGTATCGTTGACAAATTTCATCAAGTAGATTTGCGTCATTGGTCAGCAGTTAATGAAATATTTACTGAGGGATTTGACGGTAAGCCATTTGATGAAGTATATCAATTAGCCGCAGACATGGGCGGTGCCGGATATATTTTTGTGGGAGAAAATGATGCAGATATCATGCACAACTCAGCAAAAATCAACTTAAATATTTTAGAAGTAATGCACCAGCATGAAGTTAAAAAAGTTTTCTATAGTTCAAGTGCTTGCATGTACCCACAAGAAAATCAAACAGACCCAAATAATCCTGATTTAGCAGAAGCAACCGCATACCCTGCAAACCCTGATTCAGATTACGGTTGGGAAAAACTATTCTCAGAAAGATTGTATCAAGCATATTCACGTTGTCACGGGATTGATGTACGCATTGCAAGATTTCATAACATCTTTGGTCCTTGTGGTAGTTGGGATAACGGCAAAGAAAAGGCGCCGGCTGCATTATGTAGGAAAGTTGCTAAAGCACAAAAAGAAGACACAGTTGATGTATGGGGTCCAGGTAATCAAACTAGATCATTCTTGTTCATTAACGAATGTGTGGAAGGAATGTTACGTATGATGGAAAGCGACTGCCAAGAACCTCTTAATTTAGGTAGCACACGCAAAGTTACGATTAATCAGTTAGTAGAAATGATTGCTAAAATCGCTGAAAAAACAATTTACATCAATAATGTCAACGGCCCTGTTGGTGTTATGGGAAGAACAAGTGATAATAACTTAATACAAGAAAAAATTGGTTGGGCTCCTGATGAAAATTTAGAAGCCGGTCTTGAAGCAACATACAAATGGATTTGTTGGCAGATAGAGCAAAACCAAATAGATGTCTAGTAAATATTATGTACTTAGTTTCGGTGAATGGAACATGTATGAGGGTTCCGAAAGAACTTACCATTTAAATAAAATACTAAATCGAATAGAAAAAGAAATTTATGCACTAAATCCAGCTGGAATTATAATACCGATAATGACTGAAATAGCCGGAGACTGGATATGTGGCGAGGCTATTAGAAGATTATATAACTGGTGCAGGAAAAAGAACAAATATATCTACGTGCTTTCTGCGGCATACTCCCACAATTTTCCCTTGCATAATTTTAAACATGTAATTTTTAAAAAATTTGATGGATACGATATCGTTAATTTTTTTACTATAGAAAATTACTATAAAGATAAAAAGCCCGTACTATTATATCCTAACAAATTGCTTACTTGTTATAATAACAAATCAAAACGTCATAGAGATTATACAGTAGACCAACTACTTTATCATCGACTAGCAGAGTGGAAAGGCATAGTAACTTATAATTCTGAAAACCTTGACAATCTTAAACATTATATTGGAGATGAATATTTTTCTTTAAACGATGAACCTAATTTTAAATTACATGAAACACACACTCCAAACGATGTTCCGTGGCGATACTTAACCGGATTAATCGATATTGTCACAGAGTCAACGTTTGAACATAATGAATTCTTTTTAACAGAAAAAACAGCAAGACCCTTAATGACACAAAAACCTTTTTTAGTAGTAGGCCCTCAAGGATATCACAAATATTTAGAAAGTAAAGGGATAAAACTTTATGATGAGATATTTGATTACAGTTTTGATGATGAACCTGAACTAGAAAAACGCATAGACGGTCTTTTAGAAAACTTTTTACAATTACGAGAGCAATACACAACTGTTGCCGATTTTAAAGAATTGCTGTCATTGGTAAAACCTAAATTAGAATCTAATCTAAATGCGTATTTAGAACATTGTGCTAGTGGGGCTGGCTTCCATGATAATCCTTTCCCGTGGTTACTTGAAGCAGACATTAGTGATTATGTAGAATATCAAATTAAGGGCGGTGAGTTTGACATGTTACATAACTTTATGCACAACGTAGTAGCAAAATATCGTGCTGGAGACTATCAACTACCTGATGTGCATTATATTCCAGAATCATTTTATCTAGTGGATTTTCAACACGCAGACAAATTTTCAGAACTTTGGGAGAATCACCCTATACGACCCGAGATATATGACTATTCCCAAAGCCACAAATTTAACCATGAATTATGTCAAATACATCCGCACGATGAAAGAGAAGTGCGAATGATAAGTTGTATTGTAGATCACATAGAAAAAGTAAATCCGGATAAAGTTCTCATATTTTCAGGATCTGAAATGGATGTTGATTTAATTTATGGGGAATTGTGGCATATGCTTGGTAATTGGTGCAGAACACAAAATAAAAAAATACATGTTTTTGTAACTGCCGTACCATTGAATATGTATCCTCCAGAATATGTAGAACTACATAAGTTCGTTCAAACTTATGACGTTGCTAACTTAACAACAATAATAGACTTTTATGGTGGCAACTGTCAACCCCCTAAAGAACGTGTTCGTAAACCACCGAAGTTTTTTACTTGTTATAATAGCAGACTGGCTAATTACCGAACATATATTATTGATCAATTAGCAAAACATAATTTGTTAGAAAACAGTGTTACCACATACAGACTAGCCATAGATAATCCACGGTTTGATACAGATCAATGGCTATATTATGATGGAACACCTATATTAATAGATGAAGAAGACTATCCTAACTGTGATCCAAAATATCATGGCATGCCAAAAAGTTACCAAGACGGGTGTTTAGATATAGTTACTGAAACCAGAATAGATCCGTGTACGTGGTATATGTCAGAAAAAACAGGAAGAGCCGTAGCACTAATGAAACCGTTTTTGGTTCTAAGTTCACCTGGATATCATCAATGGTTAGAACATAAAGGTATTCAAAAATTTGACGAAATATTTGATTATAGTTTTGATGACAAAGAAGACTATAAAGAACGTGCCAGAGGTATTGTAAAAAATATTATAAATCTTAATAAAAAATATAAAACTCCTGAAGATTATGAAAAACTATTAGAGATGATGAAACCTAAATTAAAACAAAATCTTATTAATTATATAGAACATGTCCAAACCGGACAATCTATATTACCTCATCTTCCTGACTGGCTTGATTATACTAGACTTACCGAAATTGCCGGCGGCGATATAAGGAGGTGCGGAGACTATCCATCACATCACTATGGAACATTGGGACTAGATATTTCCGGCGAAGTAATGCCTATAATACATTTAACGGGCAGAATAGATGATTTACGTGAAGGACACAGTGGTGATTGGAAAAAAGAAATAGATCAGATGGGTTTTTCAATGTATCAGTATATTTTAAATCTATAGTTTTTAACCCCGATAAATACTTTAGAAATTCACAGGAGGAACTAAAATGAGTTTTTGGAAAAAATTAAAATCGTTCTTCTCTCTTGGACCAACACCAGTTGACGACGGCGGAGACTGGGTAGTAGTTAGAAAT
>Ga0208543_1000278_pt1 | contig 17366 bp, 19 predicted proteins | sample DEB08_DNA_14_FD_185497 | JGI IMG/M metagenome (GOLD analysis project Ga0208543, IMG submission 185497) | Aqueous microbial communities from the Delaware River and Bay under freshwater to marine salinity gradient to study organic matter... | ecosystem: Environmental > Aquatic > Marine > Coastal ...
CCGCCGTCAGCTCCGGCCACCGCTCGCCAGCGACGAGTGCGGCGCTCGCCTTGATCTGCTCGCGGCTGCCCTTGCGGTGCCCTCGGAGGAACGTGCGCTGCCAGTCCTTCGGGCTGATCTCGACCGTAGCGGCACCGATGGCTTCCGCGAAGTCAAAGCAGACCTGGAGGCTGCGCCCGAAGCTGAAGGCCGAGACCACTCCGTCGCTCGGAGCGGAGGAGACGCGCTCAATGGCGACGGTCACGGTCTCGTGCGGTGTCGCGGCGTCTCGGTATCTGATGCCCTCCTGGGTTGCCTCTAGCCAACGGAGGAGCAGGGCGAGGCTGGGTCGGGAGCGTTTCGTGCCCTTGCCCACCACTGGCATGAGGCTGTGCCCGACGAGCCGGCCACCTCTGTCGAGGATGACCAGCCCGCCGGTCTTGCCGGGGTCGATACCGATCCACAAGTCGGTCACCCGATCGGCTGGCCGGTGATGCCGTCGAACACAAGCTCTCCGCCGGGGCAGTCGATGTCGTGCTTGACGGACTGCTGCTGCCCCTGAGCGTTGGCGGCGAGCAGGATGTTCAGCCGAACGCCCTTGCTGCGGCAGTTGCGGAACACGATGCGCTTGGTCTTCGTGCCGTCCAGGTTGCCGTAGTCCTTGTCGACGCTGATGAAGGGCAAGTTGTGATCCCGAGCAATGAACGCACAGTCCTCGAAGACGACCTCGTCCACCGAGCGCAGCTCGGCTAGGGCGCGGTCGCCTGCCGTGAAGTCGAACAGGCAATTCTTCAGGAACACCTCCCGCATCATGTTCTGCCCTGCGAGCGGCTCGTTCCCCTGCGAGGGCGTGACGACGAGGCCGCCGGTGCTTCGCTTGCCTGACCGCTCTTCGTCCCACCGGCAGACGAAGCTGCTGTCCTCAATGGCAATCGAGCCGGGGAACTCTGAGGTGCCAGGGCTGAAGTACGTCAGGTTGAAGCTCGGTCGGGTGCCTCCATCGGCGCAGTCGACGAAGTGCGAGTCGAGCACAATGTGCTCTGGCTCCGCGTCGTACGGCATATTGTCGCCGTCGTACTGCTGGTAAGGCAGCGGTCGATATGCCCACTGCGCTCCCTGGCTCCCGACACGCAGGAAGGTGCAGCCATCGAGCCTTGTGTTGCCGCTGTTGGAGACGTACAGGCCGTGCTCCTGCGTGATCTCCGTGAAGTCGCAGTCGATGAACGAGCGGTCGGGAGTGTTGTACTCGCGGGTGCCCCACTTGAGCTGTCGCGCGTCTTCAGCAGCGGTCACGCCGATGTTCCGCCACTCGTAGCTGCCGCCTCGGCGCTTCAGCTCGCCTCGGTGCATATTGGAAGACCACTGGGCGTAGCCCTGCGGGACGAGCGACTCCTTGTTCTGCCACACGAGGTCTTCGCCGGTCTGCCAGTCGTTGGCGCGGATGTCCCCGAGGGTGCCGACGTCCTCACGCGCAGCGCGGCTCTCCCTGAGCGCCGGCAACCTGACCAGCTTGTTGGTCTCGACGTCGTTGTCGATGCAGTCAAGCGCCTTGAACTCTCCGGGCACCGGCTCGGGCGGGTCCGGCGGTTCGGGCGGGTCGGGCGGCTGCGGAGGGTCAGGCGGGTTGATCGCAGGGAGGATCGGTTTCGCGAGCGCGGCCTCGATGCGGGCCACCCTCCGGCTGAGGTCGTTGATGTTGCTCATGGTTTCTGGGCTACAGGGTTTCTCGGATGGCGGCGGTGCATTGCGATGCCATGAGGCAGAGCAGTGCCACGATAAGGTAGGGGATGCACCCGCTTCGGGGCTCGTCTTCGATCTTCACAGGTCTGCGTACTGCCTCTTGCGGCGGTACTTCGGGGCTGGGTCCAAGAGAAAGAGCCGCGAGCTTGCCCTTGTCGCGCCAACGTACATCAGGCGGATGATCTCGTCATGGCCGTCTGGTGACTGCGTAAACTCCTCGTGGTGTTTCTTCAGGAGGTCTGGTGCTAGGAACACGCTGCCGGCGGTGCCTCCCTTCACGCTGTGAATGGTGCCGACGATGAGCCTCGGCTCGGTCGTCAGGGCTCGAAGGTCCTTGCGGGCCACCTGGATCGGGTAGCGGAGCCGGGCGGCGTTGGCCGGCGTCATGTGCGCCACGAGCCAGTCGAGCGCCTTCTGCTCAAGGTGCGGGTCGCGGACCATCGGCAGGAGGTAGTTCGCGACGAAGCCGGGGTCCACGAAGATCCGGGCGAGGTCGGCCTTGTCGATGATGGCCCTGGGGCGCTTCTTCGCCCACTCGGGGATCAGCCGTGTCTTGGCTCCCTTCACAAACAGGTCCTTCGCGGCGCAGATGCTCGCCCAGTCGTGCAGCTCGCCCCACCTCCATATGCGAGGCTCAGAAGGATCCGGTGCGCCTTCTGAGATCGAGTCCGACATCGCGTTACTGATGGCGAAAAAGGATCCGATGTGCCTGTGGGCCGTCTTCAGCGGGTTCCAATCACCTCGGGCGAGGGCGTAGGGGTTGTAGAACCGCATCCCTCGTCGCCTCAGCTCCGCGAGCAGGCTGTTGAGCAGGAAGCCGGCGGAGGCCAGCACCATGACTCGTGCGTTGTCGCCGGTCGCGCCCTCGCGGTCGAGCCGCCTCACCTCCTCGTCGATCAGGCTGGCGAGGTCGTAGTGTCCTCGGACCTTGCCGGTGATGGAGCAGGCAGGCCGGAGCACCTCGCCAGGGTCGCCGGGCTTGGGCTGGTAGCTGACCGGAACGTGCCGGTGTGCCCGTTTCGCAAGGCTCTCCGCGAACGTCTGGATGGCCGGCGGCAGCCGGAAGGACTGGCCGAGCACCTCGGTCTGCTCCTCAGGGAACGTTGCCGGGTCGTGGAACGCGGCCCTAGCCGCTCCTCGGAACCCGTAGATGGACTGGTTCGGGTCGCCGGCGAGGGCGAGGAGGTCGATGCTCTCCGCCCACTGCCGGATCAGGGCCACCTCCAGCTCGGTGCAATCCTGAGCCTCGTCGACGATCAGGGCCTTGACTGGCGTGTCGTCGTACAGCGGCATCTCAGCGCCCTCGTCGAGGCACCGCTCGATCAGGTCGGTGAAGTCGGTCATCTGGTTCTGGAGCTTGAAGTCGCTCCAGGCGGCCCAGAACGGCTTCACATCCGCCGGCCATTGCTCCGGCGGAACGCGGCGCTGCCGGAGCACCTCGATGCGGGCCAGGGACGTGTCGCCTGTGACGGCCCCGTGCTGCCCCCTGCTGCGTCCTGGGCCATTCGTGCCCCCGTGGTCAAGCTGCTCCGCTGAAGCGGCCTCAGGGTCATCCAGAGCCCTTCCAGCGGACGAGGTCAGTCTTAGCAGAGGATCAAGGCCAGCGTGCTCGTTCCAGGCGGCGAGGCCCTCAGGCGTCTGGATGAGCACAGGTGCCCCCATGAAGTCCGCCAGAGCCCTTCGGGCGAGACTGTGCAGGGTCGCCACCCGCTCCTTCGGCAGGTGGACGCCAGGGCGGGATGCAATCTCCTTGGCGGCGGCTCGGGTGAGCGAGACCACAGCCACAGCGTGCGGCCCGTACTTCTCGATGGCCCTTGGAATCCAGCGTGCGGCGAGACGGGTCGTCTTGCCGGTGCCCGGCGGCCCGATCAGGTGATATTCAGTCGCGGTCATGATAAAGCCTCCCCCGAGGCTCGGTTTTTCGCTGCTTCAGGTGGTCAAATCGCTGCTTCAGATTGCGCCCGATGGGCCTTCTTGGGGTCACGAAGGCCGATTCGCTGAAAACGCTGAGTGCATTGGCCCCCCCCCCATTCTCGTGTGCGTTTTCGAATCGTCCCCTCATTTCCCCCCCTATAAAGGCTGCGGTCACGCTGCCTCGTCCGTCAGGCCGTCCTCGAAGGCGGTGTCGAGCCACTGCCCGATCTCCGGCGGCCCATGCTCTTGGAGCACAGCTCGCGGCACCCGGAGGTAGCCGGAGCGGCTCGTGCGCTTGCCTGAGCCGTCCACGCACTGCACGGCGATGAACTTGCAGCCAGCGTTGGCGCTCTCGATCAGCAGCCTCAGCGTCCGCCGGGCCATCGCGGGGCACTGCGGATCCTCGTCGATCCAGTTCGTGAGGGCTTGCCCGTCGATGACGACGCTGCGCCCCTCCTTCCCCTTACCGTTCTCGTACAGCAGGCAGGGCTGACGGAGCGCCACCTGATGGCCCCAGCTCTTGGTCTTGGGCAGCCACGCCGGCTGCCCCACCCCGAGGAGGCGGTCGACGGCGAAGCGCACCACGCTCCTGAGGATCTGGCTCGCCTCGTCGCCTGAGTCGAACTCCACCGAGGCCAGCCGGATCGCCGTGAGCACCGGTGCCCACTGGCGCTTCTTCCCTGGCTTCGTCGTGAACGGCTCCACGATGGCCCCCGTGGCGCTCCACAGGTTCGACAGGAAGTCGTGACTCGATGCGAACAGGCTCTGGCTTGTGCACTCAAACATCGCCCCTGGGCCGGTCTGGAAGATCCAGACGCTCCTGGCCGCTGCGGTCGCGGCGCTGAACTTGACCAGTGCGATCTCCTGCTCGTCCTTCAAGCCCAGCGCGCTGTTGAGCGCCTCCAGGGCTCGCTGCCGAACCGTCGCGTCCAAGCTCTCCGTCTCCACGAGGATGACCTGCGCTCGCTCCTTAGCCGCCGGCGGTGCCGCTGGGTCTTGGGCCACCTTCTCAGCCTCCTCTCGGCGCTCGACGATCTTGGCGCACTCTTCGATGGCCTGCTTGTTCCTCTGATCCTCGTCCACGGCGCGGAGCGCCTTCTGGATCGTGCCGAGGTAGTAGTCGGCGCGGTGGACCTTCTTGCTGTCGGTCGCGTTGCCCTGCATCCGGTGGTAGCGGAGCAGGTCCACAATCTCCTGCACGGGCATATCCGTCGCCGCGAGCCTCGTGGCGAGGCTCAGGTCCATCTCGCTCTGCGAGGGTAGGCTGCGGCGCTTGCGGTCCCAGACGATCCTCAGGTCGTCGTCGATCTCGCACAGGTCATAGATCCGCTCCTTCAGCTCCTGCGAGATCGCGCTTGGGTCCTTGTCGAGCGTGAACTGGATGCGGTCGTCGAACTGGGCAGCGGCCTCCTGGGCGACCGACTTAGGCGCGGCCAGCGTCAGGTCGCTCGGCACGCTCATCCACAGGGTGTCGATGCTGTAGCGCGGCCCTGTCTCCTTCCATGTCACCGGCCTCGGATCGCCGTGCGACAGGTTCTGGCCGCCAGGGATCCGCATGACTCGGGGCAACGCCCAGGTCTGGTCATCGGCCCAGCCGTTGGCGGCAAGCTCGTCGCGGACCATCGCCTGGATGCTCTGGCAGAGCCGCTCCAGCGCCTCGCGGCTGCGCTCGGTGCCCTCCTCGAACTCGACGACGCCCTCCTCAAACAGGTAGTACGCGTGGATGCCTCCGCCGGTCCACACGGTGATCGTCGGCGGCCCGATGGGCACGGCGCGGAGCAGGGCCGCGTACGCCTCTTCGGTGTCAGGGCAGAGATGCTTCTTCTTGTGCCCGTCGCTTCGGATGTCGATGTCGACCCAGACGCCGGGCATCGCGCAGAGGTCCTCCGTGGCCCCTTGGAGCTGCTCGATGTTCTTGCCCTGGTCTCGGGCCTTCTCGCGCAGGGCTCGGTCGTCGCGGGCGCAGACGCCGAAGTAGCTCACGTTCTCGAACCCTCCGGTGAACGCCTTGTCGGCGGCGTCGTCGGCGGAGTAGGAGAGCCGGGTCAGCTTGCTGGCCTTGCTCCAGACCGTGATGCAGCCCTTCGGGAGCCGCTCTCCGTCCGGCTCAAAGATCAGGGCGAGGAACTTGCGGGCGACGGCGGCGGGGCTACGATCTTCAGTGCTGGTCATGTACGGCTTCGGCTGTCTTGAACGGTGCGAATTGTGCTTCCCCCTCTGCACGGCGAGCCGCCAGGGTCCCCCCACCCTGACGGCTCGCTTCTTTGTCAGGCCCTCTGCGCGGCGTCGGCAAGGATGGCCGACAGCTCCGCGAGGCGGCCAGTCTCGTCCTCGGTGAGGTCGCGGACGAAGCTGAACTCGACGGTGTAGTAGTCCGGGGATCCGCTCTGCTTCGCGAGCGACAGCCTCGTGACGGATCGGCTGAGGCGCTTGCGTCCGTTCACCAGCTTCATCTTGTACTGCTTGAACGGCTTCAGCGTGGCCGCCGGGATCTGCAACACCATCGGCAGGAGTGCGTCTCCGTTGAAGATCACGAGCCTGACGCGCTGCTTGCACGCCTGCCCCTTCCCTCCGCCGAGGTCGCTGCCGAACTTGCTGAACGCGCAGGACGCGCAGTCCTGCTCGGTCACGGGCAGGTCGTCGTTGCTGGCGCTCGCATGGATGGCGTCGATGTCTCGACACCCGTGCCCGACGCGACCGTCAGCGCTGGAGCAGTGCGGCGGCCCTCCGTCGCCCTCGTCGATGCCGGTGGCGTAGAAGCTCCGCTCGATGGGCGACTCGTAGGCCACCACAACGTCGAGGGTCTTCTCGAACCGCTCGCCGTCGAGCGACTCGATGACGAAGGCTGCGCCTCCGGTGCCTGACGGCACGACGAGCTTCTGGAGGTCCGCCGGCGTCGGCTGCACCTCTGCGATCATCGCAGCAGCCTCCGGGTCGGCGAGGGAGAGGAACGTGTCGGCTTTCTTGGCTACTTCTTTGGTCATGGTTCTGGGTGGGTTGGGCCGCCCTGGGCGGCGGTGTGCAACCTCAGCGTTCGCTGAAGCTGTGCTAGTAGTCGCCGTAGTAGGAGTCGGGCGGCTCGGGGTTGTAGTCGTTGAACTTGCGGTCCTGATATCCACGGTCGTAGGCGGCCTTCCGGTGGCGTGCGTTGCACTCGCCCACAAACCAGAGGAGAACAAAGACGGCGATGAGGAGGCCGCAGCCTCCGTCCTTGGGTTGGTAGGTCATGGTTACTCGGGGCCTCTGTACCAGATGGGAGCGGTGACTCCTGCCAGGAGGACGAACAAGCCGAGGGCTGCGGCTGCTCCAAACGCGATCAGCTTGAGGGCGAACAACATCAGACCCTCTTGATCCCGAGGGTCAACGTCGTGTCCACCTTGAGGACCTCACCCAGCTTGCCGGGCAGGGCCTCCGCGATCACAGACGCGGTCGCGTCCCTTACGTTAGCCTCGTCGGCCATTTCGCGCACGATGGCGCTCAGGCTGTTCGTGTTGACGGACTCCTTGATGAGGTGCTCGTAGCCCTGCTCGCGGAGGGCGTCGAGGAACGCGCCCTCGTCGGCGTCCTTGTTGCGCCGGGCGAACAGCCGGTTGATCGGGTAGACGCGGGCGCGGCCTCCGTCTGGGGCGAACACCTCGACGCTGGGGGCCTCGGCGTACAGCATCTCGTCGACGAGCTGGTCCCGCATTCCGTCGCGGGTCTTCTTGGCGGCCTTGAGTTTCTCTTCGAGGACGCGGACATCCTCGTCGGCGGCAACGAAGTCGCGAGCAAGGTCTTGGACTGAATTGAGTGTCATGGGTTGGAACGGGTGCGAGGATGAGCTTTGCAGCTCAGCCTCAAGGGATGGGAGCCCTCCGGCGGCGGTGCGCCGGAGGCGTGCGGATCAGACGGCCTTCTGCTCGTCGGCCTTGCGCTCGAAGTACGTGGCCTCCATGAGCAGTTGGTGGCGTGTCAGGTTGCCGAGGCCACGCTCGCGGAACCCGAGGACGTCCTTGGAGAGGTCCGAGACGTAGGTGAGAAGCTCGGCGACGGAGAGGCTGCGGGCGAAAGTGGTGGGGCGGGTCGTGTTCGTCATGGCTGGGTGGTGGTTGCTGGCGAGGGCTGATTCCCTCGACACGCCTACTTTCGGCTCTCTGGCCTGTTTTCGCAAGGCCCTTTTCGGAAAAATAGTCAGCGGACGCCCTCCAAGACCCCTGAGACCAGTTCCTCCCTCCGGCCCAGGACGCGGTAGACGACCTCGTCGATGGTCTCCCTGGCGTGAACGTGGTAGTAGGTCACTGGCCGGCCCTGCCCTGGCCGGTGGACGCGGGCGAGGCTCTGGAGATAGAGCCCGAGGTTGAACCCAGTGCTCAGGTAGACGCAGATCCGGGCTCGGGTCAGGTCGATGCCTTCAGCGCCGCTCGCGATCTGGACGACAAGCACGCGGGCTCCGCCGTTGCGCCACAGCTCCAGGTCGTTCGCCTCGCCGGACAGCTCCGCAACACTGGTGCCGGCCAGGGCTGCCGCCTCGCGCGTCACGCGGATGTCTTGGCGGAACTGCCCGAAGACCACGACCGGCTCGTCGGTGCTTTCTAGGATGTCGATCAGCGCCTGCTTCTTCGCCGTACACACCTCGACCTCCTCTCGGTCTTCGTGGCCCAGCAGGTTCGCTACCAGCGAGGCATCGTCTGTGCCGGTGGGCTCGTTCCGCTCAACGACGGCGAGTCCGCTGCACAGTTGCTGCATCCTGAGGAGCCGCACGAGGCCGTTCTGCGCGTTGATCTCGCCCTCCGCGATGGCGGCCTGGAGGTCGTTCGCGAGGGCGTCGTATAGCCTCCTGGCCTTGCTGTCGAGGTCCACTGTGATCGTCTCGTGACGAGCCTCCGGCAGGTTGAGCTGCACAGCATCGTCAGGCGGGCTGTGCATGAGGGCCGACATCCGGTCAGTCATCTCCTCTTGGCGCTGGTAGCCGACGACCTGCTTCGCCTTGTACCCGCCCATCTGGGCGTACCGTGCGCGGAACGACACGAAGCTCCGCCCGAATACGCTGGGGTCCAGCGTGCGGAACTGGGCGAAGACGTCCATCGGGGAGTGCGGCATGGGCGTACCCGAGAGCATGACCACGCGCCCGGCGGTCTGCGTGAGCCGCGCTGCCGCCTTGCTGGTCTTGCCGTGCGGGCTCTTCAGCTTCTGGGCCTCGTCGAAGACCACGAGGTCGAAGGCGACGGTCCTGAGCCACGCGGTCGCCTCGCGGGACAGCAGCATCTGGTAGTTGATGACGGCGACGAACGGCGCTCGGTCGTACCGGGCTCGCTCGTACTGCTTCTTCATGCCGCCGACGCGGGCCTTCACGCTGCGGCCCAGCTTGGTCGCGGGTGCGACTCGCCAGGGCCGCTCGCTCCAGGTCGAGAACTGGTTCGGCCACACAGACGCGACCACGCTCTTGGGCGCGACGATCAGGACAGCCTGAGCGTGCGTTTCGTCGGCGGCGCTGACAACGCAACGGCTCTTGCCTGCGCCCATCGTCAGGTGCAGGTAGCTCGCTCGGCGCTCGCGCACCCAGTCGATGGCGGCACGCTGATGCGGCCAAGGCTCGGGGATCGGCATCAGCGAGCGAACACGACCTTCATGTCGTCGAAGTCTCGGGCGAGGTCCTTGGGCTTGATCCTCCTGCCGAGCTTCTCGGTCAGGAGCTGAGCGACGGCTGCGGCCTGATCGACGGTGGGCTTCCTCCCCACGCGGGCGGATTGCCAGCAATACACGAGGTGCGTCGAGACGCCGATCTCCTGAGCCATCTGGGCCGGACTAAAGCCAGCCATCTGAGCGAGGAACTTGTAGGTGCCAGGGCTCCACTCCGCGCGTTCGAGCCGGGGTCGCCCGACTCGTGCGGGCTTGCTGGCGGTCTTGCGGGGAGTCTTCTTGCGGGTCGTCATAGGGCTTGGCCGGCGCTGCCGGCGTCTCGGGGTGATCTGCACGGCCTCCATCATGGGGCGGTGCTGGGCGTTCAACAAGCCCCAGAGCGCCTTTTCGGAAAATACCCTTGCGAATGCCTCGCTGAGGTCCGATGGTTGTGTCAGTGCCGGTCACCGGCGCAGCAACAACAACACCGACCCTTAGCCAACGAGGTTCCACGATGACTCCCTTCACCTGCTTCTCCTCCTCCCATCAGGGCTGCGGCTCTGTCCACCGCACCCTCAAGGCCGCCCACGGATGCTGCAAGGTCGCAGAAACGCGATTCGGTGAGGTGCGCCAGCCGGTGCCCGTCGCCAGCCGTGCAGAGAAGGACGAGAAGTACCCGGCATCCGAGGCGGCTGCTGCTCGTTACGCCGAGTGGGCCGCGAAGAACGGCGTCAACACGAAGGGCAAGCCCACGGAGGCAAGCGCAGAGCCGTCAGCCGAGCCCGCTCAGGAGCCCGAGCCCGCTCAGGCGGAGGCTGGGGCGGGTGCCCTCAACGGCGCGGACATCGCCGCTGCGGCTGCGACCGACGCCCACCCGCTCGCCGGCCTTGCGGAGCAGCTCCAGCCGCTCCTGGCTCCGCCGATCATCGAGGACGTCTGCGGATCCGTTCAGACGATGCTCGACTCCGCGATCAAGCAGGTCGAGGTTGAGCCGAAGGTGATCGAGGTCGTCACGCCCGACGCTGAGCCGGTGCAGATCGAAGGCGACCAGCACGAGAACTTCGAGCTGCTGCTCAAACTCGTCGGCGCTGGCGAGAACGTGTTCATGTCAGGCCCTGCCGGCTCAGGCAAGACGACCGGCGCAAAGAACGTCGCGGAGGCGCTCGGCATGGACTTGATCGTCCAGCCGGTCGCCCTCGACAAGTTCGAGGCTACCGGCTTCATCGACGCCGGCGGCAGCTACCGCGAGTCGGCGGTGTACCGCTGGGCCACATCCGAGAAGCCGGCGCTCCTCCTGCTCGACGAGGTGGACGGCTGGATGCCTCAGGCGCTCGTCGCCCTCAACCCGATCCTCGACAACCGCCTCGGCATCTTCCCTGGCGGTCAGCAGTTCGAGATCGACCCTCGCCACAGGGTCATCGCCACGGCGAACACCTGGGGCCTCGGTGCCGACGCCGAGTACGTCGGGCGCAACCGCCTCGACGCGGCCTCGCTCGACCGGTTCGGCGCTCGCATCGGCTGGGGCTACGACGAGAAGTTCGAACGCAAGATGGTCAAGGCCAAGTTCGGCCACGAGATCGGAAAGGCCGCCGTGGACGCCTCCCTGCAGGTTCGCAAGCGCCTGAAGGACACCGGCACGAAGGTGCTCTGGGGGCCTCGCCAGACGCTCGGGCTGGCCGCCCGGCTTGCGGCCAAGTTCACCCTCGCTGAGGCGTTCGAGGTTTCCGCCCTGGCCCAGCTTGCGGACGCCAACCGCAAGCGCATCCTTGAAGGTATCGCTGGAGTGAGCTGATTCTCACTCGGTGTGTTGTTGCGGCGGCGGCGGTCCTTCGGGGTCGTCGCCGCCTTTCTTTTTCGGAAAAGGCCCTTGCGAGATCCGGCGGAGTTGCCGATGGTTAGGTCATGCAGAAGCAACAGCACACCCCTTCCACCGTCATGGTCTCCGACGAAGACGGCTCGCAGCACCGCTGCCTCAACGGAAACGTCCTCGCGGACATCTTCGCCAACTCGCCCGTCTACCGTCGCGAGACCCCTCCCGAGACCATCGCGCCTGACCTTAGCCGGATTGGCTACGAGGCCAACGGCGAGCGCATCGTGCGCGTCTTCGGGGACTACGAGTCGGCCCTGGCTCGCATGGAGGACATCTGGGGCACCCGCGACCAAGACACCCTCAAGGGCTTGCTGGCTGACCGCTACAAGCCCGTGCTCGGCGCGACGAAGGCCGCTGAGGCGCTCTTCGATCGCGTGCAGCGCGAGGTCCCCATCGAGACTCTGCGCTCGCAGATGGAGGCGTCCGTCTGCGGCGGCTCCCCCCGCATCGGCGCGTACCTCGCCAACGAGCCGCTCTCGATGAACCGCTTCGTCAGCCAGCTCAACGAGCAGGGAGCGATCCGAGTGTTCTACGACCTCTCGACCTCTTCGGGCACGGCTTCCGATACCGTGCTCGGTCGCGGCGTTGCCGCCCTGGCCTTGGTCACCTGCCTTCAGCAGGTCCGCCCGGTGGAGCTGTGGATCACGACCAGCGGCACCGCTCGGAGCGCCTCAGGCGGCCAGTGCCACACCCTCTTCGGCCTCCGCCTCAGCACAGCACCGCTCGACCTGTCGGTTGCGTCTCGCGCCCTAGCGGACTACCGGATGCGGAACTTCCTTTACCGGGGCGAGATGCGGATGATCGGCGCTGGGTTGCACGAGCCGACTGCCCTGGCCTGGTCCCCGATCCCTTACGCTGTCAAGTGTGGCGCGACCCCGAACGACATCGTGATCGGGCCGCACAAGGAGGGCGAGAAGAACAGCGTCTCCCCGACGCACTCGCCGGTGGACTGGATCAAACGGGAACTCGAACTGTGGCTGACGAACAGCGGGAACAGCGCGGCGATGGCCTCGCTCGGGTGAGCGCCGAATGGCAAGCTCAGCTCCTCCGGCACGCGCTCGAACACGCGGCGGAGGGGCTGGCTCACATCCAGGAGGCGTCTGCTGCGCTCCAGGCGGCGTTGGACGGCTCGCCGGGCTCAGCGGTCGCGGAAGCGCCCGGATCGCCTGAGGGCGAACACAGGGCGCTTCTGCGGATAGGCGACGTCGAGCTTGTCGACGGCGACGAGGGCGTGGAGCTTCGCCCTGCTACTCCGGCACGGTGACCGGGGCGCTCGGGTCGTCTGCCACGATTGCTCGGAGGAGGGCGCTCTCGCCCCTCCAGGTCTCGTACTCGACGGCGTTCATGTCGTCATGCTGAACGGCGAGATCCAGAAGCTCGTCGAACTTGCCGGTGACGGCTCCCACGCTGGGGGCGATGGCGTCTCGGCGGATCATCCCCTTCCCGCCAGGACAGGCGGTCAGAAGGAGGCACGCGGCTGCTGCGGTGAGGGCTCGTCTCATTTCTTCCTCGGGGCCTTCTTGGCCGGCTGGGGCTTCTCCTGCGTGACGGCTCGGTAGCCGAGCACGCCGACCACGGCGGCGATGATGGTGCCGCCGGCGGTCTGAGTTGTGACGTCTTCGGCCCTGCCGCCCATGACGAGGAGCACTGCTCCAGTCACGAGGGCGGCGATGGAAAGGCCGTAGCGTTGCTTCGGGCTAAGATCACTCATCGGTGTCAATCGGCACGACTGCCGTGCGTACGTCTGCGGTGGCCTGGATGGGCTGGCTGCCAGTTCTCTGGCGTGCGGCATACAACGCCTCTCCTACGCGGAGCATCGCCTCAGCGGTGTAGTGGGCGTCGTCCGTCTTCAGGGTGAAGTCGTTGCCGTCGATGACCTGCGCGGAGTTGGGCGAAATTTCAAGGAATCGGTCGTACTGGTCTCGGACGTCGCGGATGTCCTGAAGCCCAGTCGTGGCATTGACCTGCGCGTTGATGATGTATTGCACCGGCGGCTTCACGCCGACAAACGGGAGGCTGCCTCGCGGCACGGAAAGATAGAACTCCGTGGCGGCGACCATGTCCTGGAGGCCCCCAGCGACCATGAACCGAGTCTTCTGCGAGGCGAAAGCTCCTGGCACTGCAACCGTGCCAGGGTCGTAGGCGGCGGTTTCGTCCCCGAGGTAGTAGAATCCGTCGTACAGGATCCGGTCGATGCTTGTGTCGTCCTGAAGGTTCTGGATCGCCTCGGTCATGTATCCCTCCGCGAAGATTTGCCACAGCGGAGTGTCGGAGACGTTCTCGCTGCCTGGGTGGATCGCGCTGTTCGGGCTCACCTCCGTCGCGGTGTCGAGAGGGCATCGCATCGTGCTGAACGCGAACTGGATGATGTAGACGTTCTTGGGCGCGGAGACCGGCTGGCCTTTGGCTGCGGGCGAATAGAACCGCTCGTAATACTTCCTGCCGATGGCGTAAGGCGGAGCCATCCCAGTGGCCTGGAAGTTCCGCGTGCTCGTCATGTCCTCCCAGTCGTAGCTGCCGTTGAGGTTGCCCTTGTTGCCGCTGTTGTACCGCCCCCACATCTTGATGTTGGGCAAGGTCGCCGGCGTCAGCGTGTCGCTGACAACCAGATCGTTGTCGGTCTGCCACCCCGCCATGTTGGAGGAGCCGACGCACATGATGACCAGCGCGTCTCGGTCGGTGTATTGGGTCATGTCAGGGTGCGGCGATCGTTGCGCCTTTGGTCATGAGGGTCGTGATGATCCGCAGGCTGACTCCTGCGGCCTTGCTGACGACGGCGTAGAACGTGTCCCACGCGGCGTCGTTGGCGCGGATGCGTTGCAGCTCCGCGAGCAGTCGCGCCTGTCGCCCGGCGCTCGCGAGGATGTCTTCGTTGCCCGTCTGGTGAGCGTAGATCACCTGCGCGGCGAGCCTGTTCGCGAAGAGATTGAGGTCCTGCTGGCCCACCTCCAGGAACTCTCTCGCGGCCTCGCGGATGAGAGTCTCAATCTCCCCGAGGACGTCTCCGCCCTCCATGAGGTTCGCGATGTCAGAGGTGTCGGTCATTTCGTGAAGAAGGTGATGATGGCAATGACGAGGGCCGTGATCGAGCTGAGCACGGCTGGGATCATGGCTGCGCGGAAGGTCGCCGTCAGCCTTCGCCGCTCGGCGCTGGATGCTTTCTGGTCCTGCACGAAGGTCTCAATCATCATCGTGAGCTGCGGCACCGCTTGCGAGAGCGGAGGCTGCTGCCCTCGCCCGGTCAGCACGATCTCATCGAGCACCTGCACCGTGTCGGCAACGTGCTTGATCTCGACCTTGATCTCGGCCATGTCAAGCGAAACGGCCTTCAGCGTCTCACTGTCTTTGTCGAGTTGCCTGGACAGACTCTTGATGAGGGCCGCCAGCTCGTCGTGGGTCATTTCGGGCATCAGTTAGTCCTACTGCTCGCTGCGCTAGTAGCCGCAATCTTGATCTGCTGGACCAACTCACCGAACGTGTCCGGCGTTGTGTGGTTTGCAAGCGGCTGATCCCAAGGCGACTCGTCCATCCACTCAGGGCGTTCAAACGGGAAGAGCGCCCCAGACAGAATGACATCCATCCAGCACTGATTGAGTTGATAGATTTGCCCGTTCGTGGGTTGCCCGCTGTTGATGTACTTGACCTCGAACTTGAACTGCACGCTATCTGATGGATGCGGCGGCAGGCCCGTAACCAGCGCGTTGAGCGCTGACACGTTTGCCGTAGTCATGTCCTCGTAGGCCGACCATGTGTCCCCAGGACGCCGCACTGCGACACGGATGTCGAAGAATGCTGTGTTGAGGTACTGCCCAACATCAGGGCCAATGCCCACTACGTTCGGATGCACGCGGCTGGTAAACTCAACGATGTCGTCTCGGTTTTGAATCCGTACACCTGATAAGCCTTTGGACACTCTGATGGCTCCCGTCTGCGTGACAACGCTGTAATACTCTGGGTCGTCAATTAGCTCTGGAGCGCACATGTTGATGTGCACTCGGCCTTTGGTGCGGTCTGTGTCATCAAATCGGTAGACTAGATGGCTTCGCATCCCCACAGCAGAGTTCAAATTCCCAACGTAGAAATTATTTGTGTCGCCGGCAGCTACTTGATCGACGGCTGTAAACGGAGCGACAGTTAGGCCGGCGTTCGTTGTTTGATCAAACGTGCGGAGGTTGCTGAAGCGCACATCTTTGCCGTCGTTTGCGCCGTAAAATACGTTGCTAGTGAACTCTCCGTACAGCTCCCAATTGTTCAAGGCGAGCACGCCACCCATGTTCTGACAAGCACGGGATGCGCGGTCATTCCCGCTGACGCCTGAATGCAGCACAAAGTTCTCCAATAGCACTCTGTCGTTGTGGCGGTCAGTATTTACAATGGGTTGCCGAAGGTAGGCCGCTTGCGTGACGGCTGGATCAGGCACGGTGAAGTTGCGCACCTCAACCAGACGGCTCCGATTCATATAAAGTGCATTTCGGTTGTATTGCGCTCCGCTGTGCGCGGTCGTGTTGCCGCAGACAAACTCTACGCCGTCAAACAAGGTGGTTGCGCAGCCTATGCTTAGCCCTGTACCCGGATGCGCGATACTGAGGTCTCGGACTCTTGAATCGCGGAGGTAACCTGTGAATGCATTCCGGTTGCCCGGACTCGTATGTCCGTAGCTGGTGACAATACATTTCTCTAGGTCAAGGCCACCTTGAATACTGAGGTTTACGCAATCAGCGTTACCAGTGCCGTTGAACCAGACGTTGGACATTTTAGGTCCGTTAGCCTCTTCATAATCCGACCATGCTTGGCTGGCACTCGTCTGAATGATCAAAGATTGAATGTCGGCCTTGGTCGAAGAGGACTGTGAGTAGAAAGCGTTCCAGCATTTCGCCATCGCCATGTTACGGACAAACAGCGAATACGTTCCGTTTTGTTGTCCCCGAAGGCCCTGCGTGTGCAGGTTTTGCATCCGAACAATGGCTCCCGGCTTGAAGTCAAACCAAGTGTCGTTGACTCTGTTGTTGGTGGCCTCTCGGATGATGACGTTTGCCATATAGACCTTTTGGCCCACGGTAATCGCCGTCTTGAAGGTGACCGTGTTGGCGGTTGTGTCCTGCTTGAAGATGCGGTTGTACGGCGCGTTGTCGAGCGCAGTGTTGTACTCAGCATCCTCGACCTGCAAGTAGTTCGTCATCACAGGTGTGCCGTCCCGCAACGTCTCGTTGCCGTCTACCCAAAGGCCGCCCAGGTTTGGACAGTTGGTTGACGTAGCGTCTTGAGGAAGATTGAACGTCTGCCCTGCGACACCGCTGCCAGTACCAAGCTCGATCAAGCCCCCGTCTACGGTAAACGAGCAGCCGTTCTCGACGCGAATGTAACGCTGGTTGCCCGGTTGGCCCGCCAAGGGAGCACCTAGCCACACGAAGATTGGTGTGGTCGTGCTGTCGTTCTCAATCTGAATGTGTCCCGACTCAGTGTTTATGATGCGGAACAGGGCATCGACCGTTGATGTGTTGATCGTCAGGGTCGCGTTGCTCCGTAAGTTGAGTTCGTCATATGGGTTGACCGTCAACGAGGAGTAATTGGTATCCGCGGTGATGTTAATTTGCACCATGTCAGGAGTAGCTCAGCGCCCGCAGCGCAGTCAGGGTTGAAGGCTTGGTCCCGGTCTGCCCCGCAGCAGTCGAAAGGGTTTGGGTAGAGGTGGCGCGGGTGGCCTGCCAGTTACCATCCACCCCGTACACGACAAAGAGGTACGTCACTCCGTCGTAGTACGCGGCCCCCGTCTCCCAGGTTCCGCCGCCTCCACCGCCGCCCCCGGCTCGCAGCAGCGCCCGCTGCACCGCATCCCTGTTCGGGTTGCTCGGCATTAGTAGATGACCTCGCCCTTCGTACGCACGACGTACCCGGTCACCTTGATCTTGTCAGCGTCAGCTGCGGCGACATACATGGTGATCGTCGTCGTGTTTGTCCCTCTGAGCCGGAACGCATCGCCCTGCAGTACCCAAAGTGAATCCTGCTTGGGGATCGTCACTGAGATCGTCACAGCGTCAATCGCTGCGGTGCTGGTGTCGTCCGAGGGGTTGAGTACCACGCTGAGGTCTACGTTGTCCGTCGTAGCGTTGTATGCCTGCACCCAGACCGAGTCAACGTGCCCGGCAGTCACATGATGGATCGGCGTGACGTCTGCCGCGTCGGTGTAGTCGGCATCCACGCTGATCGCCCCTCCCCCGCTCGCGGCGCTCAGGTGATCTCGGCGGCTGTCTTGTTCGTTGAGCTG
>Ga0208543_1000279_pt1 | contig 17345 bp, 13 predicted proteins | sample DEB08_DNA_14_FD_185497 | JGI IMG/M metagenome (GOLD analysis project Ga0208543, IMG submission 185497) | Aqueous microbial communities from the Delaware River and Bay under freshwater to marine salinity gradient to study organic matter... | ecosystem: Environmental > Aquatic > Marine > Coastal ...
CGCTCCGACTAGTGAGTGTTCTCTGTCACGGGATCGACCCAGGTGCTCGCGACATGCAGATCCTCAAGCTGCTGCCCGGAGACCCCTGCCGGCGCTGCTGTCATGAGGCAACGGGCCTGCTGGGTTTTCGGGAACGCAATCGTGTCGCGGATGGAGTCCTCTCCGGCGAGCAACATCACCATGCGGTCCACACCAAACGCCAGTCCACCGTGGGGAGGTGCGCCCATGTCGAGGGCATCAACCAAGAATCCGAACTGCTCTTGGGCCTCCTCCGGAGCAAGCCCAATGCTGTTCAGGACTTCACGTTGCAGGGCGGAGTCGTGGATGCGCAGGGAGCCCCCTCCTAGTTCCAGGCCGTTGAGAACCAGGTCGTAGGCCTGAGCTCGTGCTGTGGGGAGATTTTTTGCCCAATCTTCAGCGTTATCGCCCAGGTCGGTGGTGTTTGGGGCGCAGAAGGGATGGTGCAGGGCTTCAAGCCGATTTTCGTCCTTGTTGAATTCGAACATCGGGAAATCGACGACCCAGAGAAAATTCCACTGATCGTTGTCCCTGTCGGGCTTCACGAGCCCCATCTCTTTGGCGAGATACTGGCGCACGCGGTCGAGAGCTTTGTTCACCGTTGCGGTGTCTCCAGCGCCAAAGAGCAGCAGGGTTCCGGGCTCAGCCCCGGTGCGCTGCAGCAGGGTTTGCTTTTGCTCGTCTGAGAGGTTGTCCTTGATGGCACCGATGGTGTCGATTTCGCCGCCCTCTCGCACCCGGATGAAGGCCAAGCCACCGGCTCCTGCCGCTTGGGCTTCGCTGAACACGTCACCACCGGGTTTGATCCGCACATTGGACACAGCGTCATTGCCTCCGGCAACCGCAATGCACTTCACGGAGCCGCCGGACTTCACGGCTCCACTGAACACCTTGAAGCCCATGTCTTTCACAATGTCGCTCACATTGGTGAGCTCCATGCCGTAACGGGTGTCGGGGCGATCCGTGCCGTAGCGCTCCATCGCCTCATGCCAGGTCAGGCGTGGAAAGGGCAGAGGTAGATCAATCCCTTTGACCGTTTTCCAGATAGCGGCAATCAGACGCTCGTTGAGCGCGAGGATCTCTTCCTGGCCCATGAAGCTCATCTCCATGTCCAGTTGCGTGAACTCAGGTTGCCGGTCCGCCCGTAGGTCCTCATCGCGGAAGCAGCGAGCCACTTGGTAGTACCGCTCAATGCCGCCCACCATCAGCAACTGCTTAAACAGCTGCGGGGACTGGGGGAGTGCGAACCATTCACCGCCGCAGACGCGACTGGGAAGGATGTAATCCCTGGCGCCCTCGGGGGTTGAGCGGGTCAGCACCGGAGTTTCCACTTCGATGAACCCTTCGTCTTCAAGGAATCGCCGTGCCGTTTGGATCGTTTGGGCACGCAAGCGCAGGTTGTCGTTCATGCGCTTGCGGCGCAGATCTAAGAAGCGGTGGCGGAGGCGCAGTTCTTCGCGCGTATTTTCCTCGTCATGCACAGACACAGGAAAGGGCAGCGTGCCCTTCACCCTGTTGAGCACATGGATGCTGCTCGCTAAAACCTCCACCGCTCCGGTGGCCAGGCGGTCATTCAGCGACTCACCAGGACGGGCCCGAACCAAGCCCTCGACTTGCAAGACGGTTTCACTGCGCAAGTGTTCGGCAACGGCAAAGGCATCAGCACCTAAGTCGGGATCCACGGTGATTTGAACCGTGCCGCTGCGGTCGCGCAGGTCGATAAAAATCACCCCGCCATGGTCGCGGCGACGATCCACCCAGCCGCAGAGCTGAACGGTTTCGTCGATGTGCGTGTCGCGCAGGTCGCCGCATCCGTTGCTGCGCATGGGAGTTTCGCTGGAGAGAGGCGAGTTTCCCACAGCCTGTGCCCACAACCTGTGCCCAGGAGCCCGTGCCTCTACTGGGAACGGCGATAGAAGGGGCGTTTCACGACAGTGGCCGGCTGCAGCTGCCCACGGATCTCCACACTCAGCTCTGTGCCGAGTTTGGCGAGGGCTGGGGGAACGGAGGCGAGAGCAATGGGCTCTTCGAGGGTGGGAGACCAGCTGCCGCTTGTCACCACGCCCACGGTCGTCCCGTTGTGGATGACGGGGTAATCGTGGCGAGCAATCGACCTCCCCTTCAGCTTCAAGCCCACCAGACGCTTGGACGGTCCCTGTTCAGCGGCTTGTTCAAGCGCGTCCCGTCCGATGAAGCTGGCTGGCATCTCCAGATGCACCAGCCACCCCAAGCCCGCCTCAAAGGGGGTGGTGCCGGCGTCCATGTCTTGGCCGTAGAGATGCATGGCGGCTTCCAGTCGCAGGGTGTCGCGAGCGCCAAGGCCGCAGGGTGTCACGCCCTCCTCAAGCAATTGCTGCCAGAGCTGCCGTCCGTCGTCTGCGTTGAGCAGCAGCTCCACGCCATCCTCTCCGGTGTAGCCCGTGCGGGCTGTGAAAACCGGAGCTTTCAGCCCGTGAATGTTGAGACTGCAGTGGCCAAAGCGCGGCAGTTCGCTGAGATCGCTGCTACTTAATCGCTCCAGGAGGCCGATTGCCTTTGGCCCTTGGAGAGCGAGCAAAACGCCGTCCTTCTTTTCGTCGAGGACCTGCAGATCAGTTCCTTCAAGATGTTGGCGAATCCAGGCGGTGTCGGTCTCTGCGCAAGCTGCATTGATCACAACCAGCAAGGTTTCGTGGCTCGCGTCCAGCAACGATGGCCCGAGGTCGTAAATGATTAAGTCATCAATGATTCCGCCTTGTTCATTCAGCAAGACCGAATAGCAGGCTTGGCCAGGACCGATTCGGTGCAGATCACTTGGAACAAGATGTTGCAAAGCATCTTTGGGATTGGCACCTTCAATGCGCAGAACTCCCATGTGGGAGATATCAAACATGCCGCTTTCGCTGCGTACGGCCTTGTGTTCAGCCATGAGCCCTGAAAACTGAACGGGCATTTCCCATCCAGCGAAAGACACCATTCGACCTCCGGCCGCGATGCAGAGGTCATGGAGCGGTGTGAAGTTCTGGTCCATGACCGAGGCGCTAGCGCTCAAATCCTATGGACCAATTTCGCATTCATAGGAATTAATCCTGGAATTGGAAGCAAAGCAGCAGATTGCGGCGGTTTTATGGTCCGCTTTGGCAAGCGTCCTTAGTCTGATCTCACGTTTAGGCAGGTGTGACGTGACTCAGTCAAGTTGCCAATCCTGCGTGCATTGCACACCCCCTGCAGCAACAGGTTCTGGGTGGTGTCGCTTACGACGACTTTCCGTTCATGCGGAGTTGGCAAACCAGGTGTTCTGTCATCACTGGACGAGTCGTCCACCATCTCTTCCTGAATTCAATCTTCAGGAGCCCTTATTGATTCCCTTGGATCGTCAATTGGATTTGTGTGATTCGATGCAAACGTCTGATCAGGATTCCGAATTAACAGTTCGGCTCTGAGGATTGAACTGGTTGGTTTGCAGCTCTTTGAAAATTTTTGAAATTTAGATTTAGGGATTAATAAATCCTGTCTTTTGGGTTCGCTCTTTTCATATTTTTTAGGCAGTTGCTGATTGCTGCACTGATTGTGAAGGCGAGGTGGATGTTCAGGTACGCCTTGATTCCTGAGCTCTTGAAACGTGACCGACTAAGCCATCAACAGCAGCAGGCTGCGGGTGACTTTGGCGGCCAAGACGCTACTGATCCCACTCGGATCGAGTTGAGGAGCGAGTTCCACCACGTCTGCGCCGATGAGGCGGTGATGGTTTAGCTCGTTGATGACGGCTGCGAAATCGTTCCACACAAATCCACCTGGTTCTGGGGTCCCTGTCCCTGGCATCACAGCCGGGTCGAACCAGTCGAGGTCCACCGTGAGGTAGATCGGCCGTCCCCTGAGCGCGTTCATTCGCTCCGGGAAGTCTTGAATGGAGATCAGGCGTCCGCTGCGACGAAGTTCTTTGAACTCATCACAGGTGCCGCTACGGATTGCAATCTGCATGAGCTGTTGGCTGGGAAGCACCTCCAAACAGCGGCGCATGGCGCAGGCATGGCTGTGACGGGCTCCAAGCCACTCATGCCGGAGGTCGGCATGGGCATCGAGTTGCACGAGCACGAGGTCGGGGTGTTGCTCCGCTACAGCAGCAACCGCACCAGAACTGATGGAATGCTCACCGCCAAGCATCAGCGGTTTCAGCCCTGTAGCTAGCACTGTGCTGGTGGCCCGGCGCACGGCATTCACAACGGGCTCCGGATCGCCATAGGGAATCTCAACAGCTCCTATGTCGGCGTAAGCGAGGTCTTCGAGGTCCCGATCCAGCTGGGGGCAGTAGGTCTCAAGACCTGTGCTCACTTCACGAATCGCGGCTGGGCCAAAGCGGGTGCCAGGGCGGAATGAGGTGGTGCCGTCGTAGGGCACGCCAAAGAGGGCCACGCGGCACCCCTCAGGATTGCGCTGCGCTCCCATGAAAATGGCACCTTCATCGTCAAACAGGCTCTGATCCATCGGTTGGGCTTTGGGATTGCTCATGGATTCAGTTCCCGTTCAATGAAGGCTGGGATGGTGTGGAAGGCTCCTTGCTGCCAGCGGGGACTCCAGATGGCACACCCTTCGGCCACGGCCGTGGCGCGTTCGTTTTGAACGGTGAGGTAACGGGGCCCATCCTTTGCGGCAAAGGTCCAGCTCCACCAGCCACTGGGATACATCGGCACCCAGCCGTAGAGAGGATCAGCGTGGCCAAACAGCTCCCGAATGAGCTTCACCATGTCGATGTGCACTTGGCGGAAGGCTTCGGGTGATTCGCTTTGAGTGGCAAAGACACCCCCCGGCTTGAGGATGCGGCAGCAGTGGCCAAAGAAGGCACGGTTGAACAGGCCTTCTGCGGGCCCCGTGGGGTCGGATCCATCCACCAGCACAACGTCGTAAGACGCGTCTTCAGCTTCAGCAGCCCAGGCGATTCCATCACCAATTCTCAGCTGGAAGCGGGGGTCGTTCCAGCACCCGCCTCCGATTGAAGGCAGGTGTTCTTGGCTGAGATCCACAACCCGGCCGTCGATCTCCACCAGGTCGAGGTGCATTACCCCTGGGTGGCGCAGGCATTCGCGGGCGGTTCCGCCATCACCGCCGCCGATCACCAGCACGCGCTCGATGGCCTCGGCCGTGCAGAGCGCAGGATGCACTAAGGATTCGTGGTAATGGCGTTCCTGGTGCTCAGCGGTCATCCAGCAGCCGTCTAGCAGGAGTCCCTTCCCGTAGCGCTGGCTATCGATCACGGTGATGCGCTGAAACGGGCTGGTTTCGTCCACCAGCACGCGGCCTTCCAGGCCATAACGCACGCCGTTGTGGTGTTCATCGATCCAGTTGCCACTGGTTTCAGGTGCAGTAGTCATGGCGGGGCGCTGGACGTTCGCTCCATCCAGCTAAAACCAGCACCGGTTGGATGGCGTGATGCCAAGGTCAGGGGTGTCAATCGCTCGTTCAGCGATGGATGCACTGAAGGAGTGCTGGATCGATGCCCCAGGATCTCACCGTGAATGCTCGCCTGGTGATCCCCTCGAGGGAGCTTCAATGGCGATTTTCCCGCGCCTCAGGTCCAGGTGGGCAGGGGGTGAACACCACGGATTCTCGGGTTGAGCTGGTGTTTGATCTGGCGAATTCGGCGGTGCTGGGCCCCTTTCGCCGACAACGGCTGATGGAGGTGCTGGCATCACGATTAGCGGATGGCTGCGTGCGTGTGGTGGCTGCAGAGGAGCGCTCTCAGTGGCAAAACCGCCAGCGAGCGATGGCTCGGCTTGCTGATCTGTTGCGTGAGGGATTGAAGCCACCGCCTCCCCAGCGCCGGGCTACGCGGCCTGGCAGAGGTGCGGTGCAGAGACGGCTTGAGGCCAAAGGGCGTCGCGGTCAGATCAAAAGAAATCGCCAACAGCGTCCGTCATTGGACGATTGATCGATGGGGCGCTTGCTCCCTGTCAGGGGTGGTTGTTGGGTGCTGTGAGCTTGGAGGCTTGTTCAGCACGGATTGCCAGCTTTGCTTGTTGCCACACCATTTCAAGCTCCTTGATGCTGCGTCCTTGGAGATCTCCTCCCAGGGCGGTTTCCACGCGAGAGAAGCGATCGAGAAAGCGCTGGTTGGTGCCGGCGAGGCCTTCTTCCGGCTGGATCTCACACCAGCGAGCCACATTCACAAGCGTGAACAACAAGTCACCAAGCTCTTCCTGAGCATGTTGTTGATCACCAGAAGACACCGCTTCCTTGAGTTCATCAAGTTCCTCATGCACTTTGTCCCAAACCCCCTTCATGTCATCCCACTCAAACCCCGCCTTGGCGGCTTTGCGCGAGATGGTCATCGCTCCAGCCAGAGCTGGTTGTCCCCGGACTTTCTTGGTGAGTTGATCGCTCAATGGGCTGGTTGATTCGGAGGAAATCTCTCCCCGTTCCGCTTGTTCTGCGGCTTTGATGCTGTCCCAATTCGCGGAGACGGTTTCGCTGTCATGGGCTTCTGCATGGCCAAAGACATGCGGATGGCGGCGAATCAACTTCTCAGTGATTCCACGTGCAATCGCGTCGAGATCGAAGCGTTGTTGTTCTTGAGCGAGTTGGGCGTGCAGCACGACTTGCAGGAGCAGATCGCCTAGCTCCTCTTTGAGGTGCCGATCATCGCCATGGCGGATCGCGTCCACGACTTCGTGGGCTTCTTCCAAGACGTAGGGCACCAAGGTTTGATGCGTTTGCTTGAGGTCCCAGGGGCAACCGTGGTTGGGGTCGCGCAATTGTGCGACCACCTCAACCAGATCGTGCATGGCGTCGCTCATGGGGGTAGGTGGAGGAGTCTTTAAGTCTCGTTGGCAGGACAGCCACCAGCCGTGCCCAACGAGGGCGTCAAGGTCTAGGTCAAGGTCAACCTCGGCGTCGGCGTCTTCGTTTGGGAGACAGCGGACGCTTGATCGGCAGTTTTGGCATGGGGTCCCCGTCTTGAATCAGATGCAGCCAAGCGCTTGCTTCAAGACCAATCAGCCCGATCAAAATGGCGTTTGATGATTCGTTCCATGCCTGTTGCAGCCAGCTTCGCCATTGTTCTGGCGTAGGCGTTCCCCAACGGCTGCCCAGCCAGCTGATCGCCGCTACGAGGAGGCTGAGATAGGCGAGCCGAATCGCCGTTCCTAGGAATGGACTGTGCGATAGCACCGAGCGGTGATGGATCAGGCGTTGGTAGGGCCACCACAGCCAGCGCAGCACCCCCCAGCGTTGATAGGGCCTGGAATTGATATCGAGATCAGGAGAAAGAAAGAGGCCGCCGAATAAAAAGGCCGCGGCACTGCCGGCGGCACCACTGATCCCTAGCCATGGCCACCAGATGGCCCCGTAGATCAGAGCGAGGACACAGGTGGCGCGATCGTGCTTCCGGCCGGAAGCCATGCTTTAGAAACAATGTTGGACGTAGCCTGCCATCTTCAGGCAGAATCCCTGTCTAAGGGCGATTAGCTCAGCGGTAGAGCGCCTGCCTTACAAGCAGGATGTCCCTGGTTCGAAACCTGGATCGCCCATTTCAGTTACATCAAGGCTTCTTGGCCATTCAAGCTTGCTCTTTTGGGCGGGTGTTTTTTTGCTCTGCGCGCTAGCTGCGCGCTAGTGGCTGGTATTCGGAGTGGGGTTAAGGCAGAAAAGCAGTGCACTTCGCGATCAAGTTCAGGTCTTATCGACTCAGGGGGGATGCTGCTTTTGATGGCCTCTAAGCGGTTAAATGCATTCTTCGAACCGGCCATCAAAGCCCCTTGAGAAGGGTTCTGAGGGCTGTCTTCCACCGTTTAGGGGTAAGTATGCGAAGAGTGTTGGCCCCCTCGCTGCGGCCTCTCTCCAGAAGGGTGATGATCAGGCAGCTCTTCAAGTAATCAGAAGCTCGCTTTCAGCCTCTATCTGCGGATTATTTAGTTCAATCATGTTCAACTGGAAGCTTGGGATAAAAACGCTCGAATGAAGTTGCTAAGTGCACGGAACTTAGAGGAAGTTCTTGGTGATGGTGGGCAGCGGTAGATTGGTTATGTCAATCGCTCTGGCACACCTAAAAAAAGCGTCATGGCTTAGAGGAGCAAGTCCCGCCACCTCTGGCTGAAAATTGCATCAGGGCTGGGTTGCAGTTCCCCTGGTGGATCTTTCGGGGAAGATCGGAGAGTCTGCAGTGTCAGGTAGCAATTGGGCGCAATTGCACTTACCGGAGAGAAGAACGCAAAAGGTGTGTTGGGCAAGACGGCGTGAGATGCCTTGGCCGTCCTTGATTGTTATTAAGTCTCATCTAAAGAATTGGACTAGTAGTTCCTTGGCTACTACTTAATACTGGCGGATGAGGCTTGCTTAAAGCCTTCATGGAGTATCAATTTCTTTGCGGCGTGGAAGACGCTGCATCTCAGCTTTGTGTGTCAGTTAGTTCGCTTAGGTCTGCCAAAACAAGTGGTGAGTTGCTGGCTGGAGATCATTGGGTCTTTTCGACAGGGAAACCGAATAGTCGAGTGCTTTGGAATGTCAAAGCTATTCGTCAATGGCAAGTAGCGCAAACAAAGCTGCATGCCGAAAAGCAGCAAAAACTTGCTTCTGAGATTGAAGTCTATGTGGAGTTCGAAAATGTTTAATTCCAGCTTTGAATTCGATGATGATGATCAGAGTTTTGCTGAATTGCTTTCAATAGCAGATCAGCTTCTTGATCTTCCTAGCTCAAGACGTTTGCCATTGCTTAGGAATCAAGCAAAGAATCTGGGTCTTTCTTTGCGGGATCGTGAGCTCGAAAACTTGCTTAAGCAGGTAAGGCGTGAAAGAGAAGGACGAGGTGCAAAGCGACGTGGTAGAAGACAGCTAAAGATCATTGATATTCCTTGGATATTGGATGGTCTCCTTATCAAAGAAGCTTTCAACCTTTTGGTTGCCATGCCTAAGGTTGGAAAGACATCATTGTTGCTGGCAATGATTGCTGCATGGTATGGCGGAGATTCAAGATTCCTTAGCAAAGATCTATTTGGTGAATGCCCTCCAGTGCTTATTGTTGGCAATGATCAACCAGAGTCTGATTGGTGCCGGATGATATCTGTAGCGGGTTTGCCACCAGATATTGGAGATCTCAATGTTTCGCCAATTGTTGAGCTTTGGGATGCTGGGAATCGTCTTCTATTGGATGAAGATGGTATCGAGGAGATACGTCAGCTTGCAGAAAATCACCATGGATTGTTGATCTTGATCGATTCAATCGCAGCAACAGTCACTGCCCTGGGGATACCGGAAGAGTCCCCTGAGATTGCGGAGCCAATCAGGGCTCTTATGGAGGCGGTTTCTCCCTATGGAGCAACTGTTGTGGCTATTCATCACTCCAGCAAGGGAAGGGCCAGTGAAGGAGCCGCTGCAGCCTCTAGAGGCTCTACAGCCTTGCCTGCACTTGCCTCTCAAATTCTCAAGCTTGGACCACTCAATAATCGACCTGAAAGCAACGATGCACGTTTGTTGTTAACGGCAGAAGGCCGAGGTGGTGCTTCGCAGCGTTTGATCTTGAGCCGAACTTCTGATGGAGGCTGGCAAGTAATGGGTGATGCAGTGGATGTTCTTCATCAGGAGTACCTCATTGAGAGGGAGCATTCGCTTACTGATAGGGATAAGGATGCCTTGGCAGTAGTTCGTGACCGAACAAATCAAGAGTTATCCACATCAACGGAAGATCTTGTCAAGTTGTTGCGCCTTGATGAGCAATCCCCAAAAGATGCATCACGGATAGCACTTCGCATGCTCAATAAATTGGTAACGGAGGGTCTTGCCGTTGATAAAAAAGTTAGTACAGGAAGAGCTAGTAGACGTGAATTCTGGGCAGTTCAACAAGATCTTCTGGGGTAATTCATTCTTTCAACCTCTTCTCTATATCTTGTCCTTACTGTCTTGAGTGTCCGAACCATTGCTATTAAAGGGTTTAGACAGTCTGGATAGTTAAGACGCTTATAGGGTAGGGGTGTCTTTCCTTCTGTTTAAGCATCCACTTGGGGTTAGTTGATGCTGATTGACGTTGATTGGAACCCTTTGGTGAATATTACTTCAACAACTTGATGTCTTTCTTACAGATTCCTGGTGAACCTTCAGAAGCTTTTGAGCAGCTTCTTCTCCATCGTGACTTTGGGCCAGGTCGTCTTTTCAGGCAAACCGCTGACGTCGTGGGTTGCTCAGAATCCACACTCCGCAGACGTGCTGAAGAGTGGAATTGGTCCGAGCGGCTAGAGGCTTATGACTCAGGAATTTTGCAGCAGGTGTCCGAAGTGCGAACCACTGAAGATCTCGCTCGCTACGCGCTGCAGCTCGAAACCTTCCGCCAGGAGCAACTAGCACGGGCACGTTCGGTTGCAGCACGAGCGGACGAGCTGCTTGCCCTCGTCGAACGCAGCTTGAGGCACCATCTCGATGCCGGCACCATCCTCCAAGGGCGAGAGCTTCCTTCAGTGATGGCCGCGGCCTGCAAGGCAGTTGAAGGTGCCATGAACATTGAGGCGACTGCTCTAGGAGTGGCGGGGCTGCTCGAGGAATTGACTGATTGATGCCGCATCTGCATAGCTCCTCAGCTTCAGAAGGGCAGATCAGATGTTTTGGTTCCTTTCTGTCATCTTTGGGTCTATCGACCACCTCGACGCGACTTGAGCGCATGAGTCCTCCATCCATCTACGAGCTCTGCAGGCCACGGGCCGACGTGCTGGAAGGGCGGATCCGAGACGAGGACTTTGCGGCAGACCTCAGCCAGGTTCTCAAAGGCACGGCGCCGGAGCTCTATAAGGATCCGGCCCTGTTCTTCGCGAACACGCATCCCACTAAGGGCCTGAGGGATCTGTTCTTGGCGGTGGTGGACAGGCTCACCAGCTCCGGCAGCCAGCTGGGCAGCATCCTGCGGCTCGACACCAGCTACGGCGGCGGTAAAACCCACGCCTTGATCGGCCTGAACCACATCCTCACGGCGGCTGATCAGATCCCGAACCTGGCGGAGTTCATTGAACCAGCCCGCCTGCCCAGCCAGAAGGTCACAGTGGCGGCCTTCGACGGGGAGAACGCCGACCCGATGAATGGCCGGCGCATGGAGGGCAACGTGCTCGCCTTCACCCCCTGGGGTGAGCTTGCTGTGCAGCTGGCAGGCCCGGCGGGCTATGAGCGCATCCGCAACAGCGACCGTCTTGGAGCGGCTCCTCCGGGCGCTGAAACCCTGCGGGAGCTGATCGGTGATCGACCCGTGCTCATCCTGATCGATGAGCTTTCGATCTATCTGCGCAAGATCAAGGGCCCTGCCGCTGGCCAGGCAGCCGAGCAGCTCACCCCCTTCCTCACCGACCTGATCAAGGCGGTGAACTCCTCCCCCCAGGCAGTGCTGGTTTTCACCCTGGCTCTTGGTAAGGGCGGCCAGGCGGTGGATGCCTATGGGGAGGAAAACCAGCGGATTGATCGGATCTTCTCTGAGCTGCAGTCAGTTACGGGCCGGCAGATCACGGCTCTCACGCCCACCAGCGAAGACGAAACGGTTCAGGTGCTGACACGCCGCCTGTTCGAGTCGATTGATCGCAGCCGGGTGGAGGAGGTGGTTCAGGCCTACCAGGACCTGTGGAGCCGCACCGCTGAGGCCTTGCCGCCGGTGGGGCAAAGCGATGATCGCGCTGCCAATTTGCGCAAGGGCTATCCGCTTCACCCGGAGCTGATCGACACCCTGATGCAGAAGACCTCCACCCTGGAGAACTTCCAGCGGGTCCGGGGCATGTTGCGGCTGCTGGCTCAAACCGTCGGTCAGCTCTGGCGCGACCAGCCACGGGGTGTCACGGCTGTCCATCTCCACCACATCGATCCAGGCAATGAGCGGATTCGACTGGAGCTCTCCACCAAGCTGGGCCTACAGGCCTTTATCCCGGCGATCCGGGCAGATGTGTCCACCACACAGGACGAGGGAGGCAATGCCCTCGCCCAGCGGCTGGACTCCCAGGAGTTCACAGGGATGGAGCCCTACGGATCAATGGCAGCGCGCACGGTGCTGTTTCACTCCCTGGCATTCAACGAACCGCTGAAGGGCCTCAGCCGCCTGGAGCTGAACTACAGCCTCTATGCCCCGGCGGTGGATCCGGCTTTTGTTGATAAGGCGGTGCGCCTCCTCCAGGAGGAGTCGGAGTATCTCGACGACAGCGGCACCAGCAAGCTGCGCTTCCTCACTGACGCCAACCTCAACCAAATGGTGAGGAAACGGGAGGGGCAGTTCGATCTGGAGAGCGTGCGGGAAGAGCTGAACCGGCGCATCGGCACAATTTTTGCCAAACAACGGCTGGAGCCAGTCCTGTTCCCGTCCAGCCCGGCTGAGATCCCTGACGACACGGATGGGCCATACCTGGCGGTGATCCACTGGGAAGGCCACACCGTGGAACAGGCGAGCATCCAGCTGCCGGAACTGGTGCAACGGCTGTTTAAGGAGAAGGGTGACAACGCCAATCTGCGCTTGAACCGCAACAACCTGGTGTTCGTCTGCGCCGATGCCCTGCAGGTGGACGACATGCTGCGCAAGGCCCGCACTTATTTGGCACTGCAGCAGATGCAGCAGGGGGATTTATTCGCGAGCCTCCAGACACACCAACAGGACCAGGTGCAAGAGCGCTACGGCCAGGCGCAGCAAGGTTTCGCCCTGGCTGTTCAGCAGTGCTACCGGCACGTGTTCTATCCCGAGCGGGGCCAGTGGCCTGAGGTGCCCCTCACACACGCTGCGATCACAGTCACCAACGCCAGCAGTGAGCCTGGTGTCGGCCAGAAGCAGGTGGAGCGGGTGCTGCGGGAAGCCCGTGAGCTTGTTTTGGCGGATGACTCGCCGCCGGCCCCGAATTACATGGCCGACAAGACACCCCTCAAGCGCATGGGGGTGATGAGCACACGGGATCTGCGCAACGAGTACTACCGCGATCCAGCGCTGCCGATCCTGCTGGGCGATGAGGTGCTCAAGAAGTGCCTGCGCATGGGCTTGGATCAGGGCCTGTTCGTTTACAAGGAAGGTGATCGCCTCGAAGGCCAGGGCCTACCACCCGGGTCCACCTCGATCAGTGAGGACGGCAAGATCTACATGATGGAGAAGGCGCTGGAGTTGAGCGTCTGGCCGCCGAAAACATCAGCTCCGGCCGGTGAGGCTGGCGTGGATCAATCAACCGTGTCTGACGGTGACGGCGGAACAACTCCGGTGACCGGAGGCGAAAAGATTGGGTCTGCTGTTCAGATGGGGCTTGGCGCCACCAGCAACGGCGGTGGCGGAGCAGGCGTTGCGCCACCCGCAGGGCCTGGGGTGATCGAGCGCACCGACAACGTGAAGACAGCCCTCACCCAGATGGCCCAGCAGGTGAGCGGCTCGGGCCAGGGGATCAAGACCCTCACCTGGCGGATGAACAGTGGCGATGGCTTCCTCCCCATGGCACTGCTTAAAGCCGAGCCTGACGCCACAGTTCGCGTCGAAATGATGGAAGGCGGCTGGAGCAGTGGTGACGGCAATGCCGAATGGAGCTTCGAGTTCAACGGCACTCCCGAGGAGGCAACCCATCTGCGGGGCTTCATCGAGGGCCAATGGCGGCGAGGCGGGGAGAGGTCACTCGACATCACCTATCAGCTCCGATACGAGCCTCCCTTGCGCTGGGATGACGGCGGCGAGGCCTGGATTACGCGCCTCACCCGAGCAGGTCTCAGCGCCCAGACTGCCACGATCCGTCTGGAGCTCACCAACCCATGAAGCAGGCGATCGCTTCTGGCCGCCCGGCCTACGAACTGCGCAGCAAGCAGCGCGGCCCCAGCGATCTGGAGCTGGAGGTGTGGCAGGTGCCCAGCACAGCTACCCCGGAGCTCAAGGAGCCCAGGCGTGTCGCCGGATTGAGTGGACACAAACTCCTCATCGTTGAGGGTTCTGTTCTTCGGAAGTTGAAAGCCGAGAAGGTGAGCCTGGCCAAGCTCAAAAAAGGTGAGAGCCGGCGGGACGCTCTCTCTGAAGATCTCGCGATGGCGATGGGTCTGCTGTTCAAGCTGTTGGCTCCCATGCGCAACGTGACATCCATGGAAAACTGCGCCCGAGGCATTGATGCCATGGCCCGTGAAGAGTCGGCCTATTGGCTGGGCATGGCAATGCACCGCAAGAACCCGCGCCGGGTGCTGGCGGCGCTGCGGCTGCTTCTGAGCGCAAGTTGACAATGGCATTGACAATTCTTAGGGGTCATGTTGACAATAAAATGTGTGCTGAGAGCGAGGCATGCCTGCAATCCGTGGGCGAGGCGAGGACATTCGGATGTTCATCGTGGCCAACGTGGCCAGGTATTCAGCCGATATCGTTCGCCGCACAGCTGAGAAATTTGGTTGCACACGTCAGGCGGTGCATCGCCATATAAAGCGCCTGGTTGAGGAGGGCGCGCTGGTGGAAGCGGGCAAAACGCGCAGTCGCACCTATGCGCTGGCACAGCTCAGCGCCTGGAATCACACCTACGACGTAGCAGCCAGTGGTGATGAAGGCGATGTGTGGCTGCTTGATGTCCGTCAGCAGCTTGAGCCTCTGGCGTCCAACGTGTTGGACATCTGGCAGTACGGATTTACCGAGATTTTCAACAACGCCTTGGACCATGCAGAAGCTCAGCGCATTTCCGTCTCTGTGACCAAGACAGCGGCCAGCTCTGTGGTTGCCATTTGCGATGACGGAGTGGGGATCTTCCGCAAGATCCAAGCGGCCCTTGGTCTTCTGGATGAGCGCCATGCCGTACTGGAGCTTGCTAAAGGTAAGTTCACCACGGATCCGCAGCGTCACTCAGGTGAGGGAATCTTCTTCAGCTCGCGGATGTTCGACCAGTTCTCAATCAATTCCGGCTCTGTCTGGTTCAGTCATCAGGCCAAGGCGCCTGAGGATTGGATTCTGGAGATTGATGAGAGCGGTGGAACCTCGGTGCGAATGGAGCTGGGCAATCACACGTCGCGCTCCATCAACAAGGTTTTCAAGCAGTTCACTACGGGGGATGACTTCGGCTTCACCAAAACGGTGGTGCCTGTTCGCTTGGCTCAGTATGGCGACGACAATCTGGTGTCCAGATCTCAGGCCAAGCGCTTGATCGTCCGTTTCGACAAGTTCCGCACCGTGGTTCTCGACTTCAAGGGTGTGGCGTTGATCGGCCAGGCCTTTGCTGATGAAGTGTTTCGAGTCTTTGCGGCGGCGCACCCTGAGGTGGAGTTGTTGCCCCTCAACGCAGGCAAAGACGTGAGCAGCATGATCGCCCACGTGCTGGAGGCCACCCCATGAACAGGTTTAACCCTTACAGAGCACGGCAGCATCCGAGCTGGTCTGATGTGCGTGAAGGCTTCCTAGCTGACTCCAACGTGCGAGCTGCCTACGAGCAGTTGGTTCAAGCCTTTGCCCTGCAGCAGCTTGAGACTGCCGCATCCAAAGCAGATCAAGAGGTTTCCCCGTGACCAAACGCCTGATCGAAGAGTGGCTGCCGATCGCTGAACTTGGCGAAGAGAGCATGCGCGAGCGACGTTCAATGACGGCACTCCCGCCGATTTACTACCTGCACGTGTGGTGGGCAAGACGACCACTAGTGGCTTCACGGGCGGCGGTGTTGGCTTCTTTGTTGCCTGCGGATGCCGATCGCAAGACCTTCATGCACATGCTCGGGATCCACGGGGATCCAGTGGCCGCGAAGAAACGGATCGCCAAGGCCAAGAAAACTGGTGAGAATCTCGGGCTGAATGTTTACGGCTATCCCCGTGCATTCCAGTACAACCCCAGTGAGAAGGAGGAGTTCTGGTTGCTGGAGGAGACTCAAAAACTCGGCATCGAACACCCCACCGTGCTTGACCCCACTGCCGGGGGTGGATCCATTCCGTTTGAGAGCCTGCGGCTTGGTTGCAAGACCCTGGCCAACGACATCAACCCCGTCGCTGTGCTCGTTCAGAAGGCCACCTACGAGTGGCCGGCTCAGCACGGTCGGGCATTGCTCGATGAGTTCAACAGGCTGACAAAGCGTTTTCTGGAACTGGCAGAGCCTCGCTTTCAGGGCGTTTACCCTCCCGAGCCTCCCGGCACACAGGTACTCGGCTACCTCTGGACCCGTACCATTCACTGCCCCTACTGCGCTGGCAAGGTGCCGCTCTCACCTAACTGGAAGCTGGCACCTGATGGCACTGGCGTAAAAGTGGTGCCGCATTTGGGCGATGGTCCAGGTGATGCCAGCCGCCACTGCAGCTTCGAGATCGTGGGCAGTGCTAGCGAGCAGAGCGCCGGCACCGTGAAGGGAGGTGCTGCCACCTGTCCTTATACCGACTGCGGCCGGGTGATCGATGGCGATCAGGTGAAGGCTCAGGCCCAGGCCGGCGGCATGGGCGAGCAGCTGTTTGCGGTTGTATTCAAAAAGCGCGTTATTACTGGATATACAAAGGCCACCAAGAAGAAGCCGTCTACTCCGAAAACTAAATGGGAGCGGGGCTATCGGGCCCCCCGACCAGAAGACGACAACGGCGCGGCAGTCGAAGCAGCACTGGCCGACAAGCTGCCTGAGTGGGAGGCGTTGGATCTGGTGCCGAATGAGAAGTTTCCCGAGATCTGTAATGACGACCGCCCCATTCAGTACGGCATGCCCTTGTGGCGCGATCTGTTCTCGCCCCGCCAGCTGCTTTGCCATGGCACCAGCGTCGAGATCTTCCGGGAACTGGTGAATGAAGAGTCGGAGAAAGTTGGTGGGCTCACAGATGCCGCTCGATCTGCTCTGACCTACATCGCGCTCGCTCTCGACAAGTTGCGCGACTACAACTCACGAATGACGCGTTGGCACAGCAACCGCGAAGTCATGGTCAACACCTTTGATCGCCATGACTTTGCCTTCAAGTGGTCCTATGCAGAAATGGCTCCATTGATCGTGGGCCTTGGCTACGACTGGGCCTTCGGGCAGGTGGCCAAGTGCATCGGCGAGCTCACTGACCTCATCGCTCCAGTCAATGAGTCGGGCTCTTATTCAGGCCCTTTGTTTTCAGCGAGTACGGCAACAGCTCAGCCCAGCTCCACCGCTCCGGTGGTGATCTCCTGCGGCTCCGGTGATTCACTCGCCCACCTCGATGCCGGCACGGTGGACGCTGTGGTGATGGATCCGCCTTATTACGACAATGTGATGTACGCGGAGCTGAGCGACTTTTTCTACGTATGGCTGAAGCGCACCGCTGGCCTGCTCTACCCCGAGCTGTTCATGGTGCCACTCACCGATAAAGACAACGAAGCCGTCGCCAACCCCGCCCTACACAAGGGCAAGAAGGGCGCGAAGGCTCTCGCTGGCCTCGACTACCAGCAGAAGATGGCCGAGATTTTCGCGGAATGTCGCCGCGTCCTTAAG
>Ga0208543_1000282_pt1 | contig 17288 bp, 21 predicted proteins | sample DEB08_DNA_14_FD_185497 | JGI IMG/M metagenome (GOLD analysis project Ga0208543, IMG submission 185497) | Aqueous microbial communities from the Delaware River and Bay under freshwater to marine salinity gradient to study organic matter... | ecosystem: Environmental > Aquatic > Marine > Coastal ...
GCGAAGATCGCCTTAACGAATTACAAACTTCCGTTCGATCCTAGCAAGTTGAAATCATTTGATAGGTTCCATAAGAAGTTTGGCAAGTACGTCATAACTGCTATGGAGTCTAAGTAATGGTTGATTACCACGATCAGAAAATAATAGACAAACTGGTTACCGCAAGGATCGCCTTACTACTGAAGCATCCGTTCTTTGGCAACCTCGCAACTAGACTTAAACTGGTGAACGCAGATGACTGGTGTCCAACTGCTGGTACAGATGGCAGACACTTCTTCTACAACACCAAGTTCATAGATTCACTCACACCCAAAGAAGCGGAGTTCCTGTTTGGACATGAAGTACTACACAATGTATTCGAACACATGCTGGTGAGGATTGGAGACAGGGATCCACAACTTTGGAACATAGCGGCTGACTATGCCGTTAACCAGATATTGAAAGACAGCAACATCGGTGAGATGCCCAAGGGCAAGAAAGGTGAGAACAAAGGCTTCCAGGATGACAAGTACAAGGACTGGGCAAGTGAAAGAATATACGACGACCTTTATAAGCAGGCCAAGAAGAACGGCAAGAAGATGTTGGAGAAACTTGGCGAGCTGATGGATGATCACCAGGAGTGGGGCAAAGGTGATGGTGCAGGCGAAGGCAAAGGCAATGACAAAAAAGGTGGCAAAAGTGGCAAGCCTGTGTACACAAAAGAAGAATTGAAGAAGATTAGAGATGAAGTGAAAGAAGCAATGGTGAGTGCCGCACAGAGCACAGGTGCAAGTAATTTGCCAGGTGCCCTACAGAGATTGGTCAAGGATCTCACAGAGCCTAAGATGGACTGGAGAGAGATACTGCAACAACAGATAATGAGCACACTGAAGTCTGACTACACTTGGATGAGACCCAGCAGAAAGTCATGGCACACATCTGCAATACTTCCAGGACAGAACAATGATGAAATGATTGATATATGTTTGGCTCTTGACGCCAGTGGTAGTATTAGCAACGAACAGTGTAAAGAGTTCCTTACAGAAGTTAAGAACATAATGGACCAATACAAAGACTTCAGAATACATTTATGGTCGTTTGATACTGCGGTGTTCAATCCAAAAGTATTCACACCTGACAATGCAGACGAACTATTAGACTATGAACTAGGGTCAGGCGGTGGTACGGAGTTTGAATGTAATTGGGACTACATGAAGGAACAGGGCATTGAGCCCAAGAAGTTTGTAATGTTCACAGATGGTTGGCCTTTCGAGACGTGGGGTGACGAACACTACTGTGACACAATATTCTTGATCAACAATCCATACGAGAGAGACATAGAGGCTCCTTTTGGACTCACGGTGCAGTACAATGATTAGGTTACTATGGGAGACTTTCAAAGACTGGTTCTTTAATGAAGTGTCCATATCCATAATGAGTTTTGGATTGCTATTGATAGCACTATGGAGTTACCTGTCATGATCAGTGCGATAGTAAAAGCGTCATTGCTTATGGCTTTAATTTTAATAATTTTAAATTGGATGTTGTAATGATGTTATTTCCAAACACGAATCCATACACAGGCAAACTTGAGAAGGTGAAGAACCTACGCAACTGGATGATAGATGCCGCAACAATTCTGTTTGACGACAGCAAGAATGATTTACGGGCATTGCCAAAGACCGTAAGACTTCAGATACTCGTGACTTTAAGTTTCCTATGGAGCACTGCATTCACGATCTATTTTTGGGGCATAAGAACCGACATATGGTTGAGTTGGTTCATAGGACACATAGCAATAATATTCGTGGCCTACTACACTTTCAAACAGTTCCATGGCAAGGCACACACAATGAAACCTTCAAAAGAGGAACCGCCAATGTACGATGATGTTTGGGGTGCCTGATGAAAGTGAATCCAAACAACTTCTTCAAAAGAGAACTTGACATATTACCGCCACATTTCGTGAACACAGTGGTGAAGGCACATGAGGCCGACATAGAAAAAATGCGTAAATGGATCTACGAGAACTGCCATGGCAGATACTCAATTACCAAAGATGTAATTTACCAAGGCGATAATTCAAGATCCATCACTGTACTTGGTTTCGAGAATCCCGGAGACCTTACCCTGTTCGCATTGAGTGGTATTGCCCAAATAAATCAAAACTAACCGTTGCACTCCATAACTAATTTTAGTATAATATACGTATATTAATACCAATTGCAATTAGGAGAAAAAATGGCAACAAAAAAGAAAAACTTAAAGAAGTCTGCCAAGACTGCTACTGCACCTAAGGAAACAGCGACGGCTCAACCTCAGGCGGCACAGGCACAGGCACAGGCACAGGCTCCACAACCGGATCCAACTGCCTTAACAATCGCAGATTTAAAGAATCTTGCTACAATACTTGATGTGGCATCCACAAGGGGTGCGTTCAAAGCCAACGAGATGGCGGGTGTAGGATTCCTATACAACAAACTACAGGCGTTCCTGACTAAGATGGCACCGGAACAGAAACCCGAAGACACAGCAGGAGCACCGGCAACAGCGCCAGCGACTGCGGAAGGAAAATAATGGCAAACTTAATGAACGTTAATGACCAAGCCATGCCAATGGGTGCAGACTCAGGAGCAGGTGAAGGTCAGACAGGTCCAAAGAGACACTTCAAACACATTGGAGAGCTCGTGGATGGTGGAGCGAAGGTTGTAATCATGTACAGAACAGTACCTGGTGAACCTGATAACTGTCTAGTGGTGGGGACCAAGTTCTTGCCTGACATGTATCACAATGCATTGATGAAGGCTGTTGAATCAGAGGGCGGACAAGACGCGGACGAGTTCGCGGACTTCGCCAGCAGACAGACTTTCCCAGATGGGACCAACATGTTGGCCATGATGCACAACGACAACTACATCAAGAAGTTCAAGACAAAAGAGATCATGGTCACTTTCGGCAACACCGCTGATGGCAGGATCTTGTTGAATAAATTGAATGAGATGATAGCCAAGGAGAAGGGAACCACTGTCAAAGACATGGCCTCCGATCCTGATGCACCAGCACCAAAAAAGAAGACTACCAAGAAAGCGGATGCCAAAACGACAACCGCCAAAGAATAAGACATGGGTACAGTTGACGCAAGATTTCGTCAAGGAATGGCCGGAGGTTCTAGAGGGACTACAATTCCAGAACATGCCGGTCAAGTACCTGCTTTATATCAATATCATACTAAAAAATAATCTCACAATACACTACGACATAGCGAAAGAGCTAAAGATCAAGAAACAAGAAACCATCGCCAGATTCTTGAGAAAAACAATCGAAGACAACTATTTGAAGATAAAGAGTGTAGACATGAAGTTTGACATACCTGCTTTGAAAAGAGATATGGAATCCAAGACTTCATTAATAATGTCAAGAACCTTCAAGAAATAGAGTTGAAACGTTTTTTCAACCATTCAAGTTCATAGGACAACTGCAATGCATGTTTGTCGCCCTTAACTTCTTTGTAGTATTCAACGGCATCAAGGGCACCTCTTTGTACCATTAAAGCATACTGGCCTTTGCCTTGTTCACACCATTTTTTTAACCTGTGCCGAGATTCTACCGTTGGTTTCATTTCGCATAATTTGAGAACTTCTCTAAATGCTACACGCCAACTTATCTCTGGTGTTTGATTGAAATGACTTGTTCCGCACAATTTTGGTACCACTGTGTGTGGTTGTGCTAGTGTGAAGTCTAGACTAGGATGTATTGTTGATAAACACAGGCGCTTGTTGTACAATATGACCGCCCTGTGTCCGTACTCCAACCCATTCACTGGATTCTTACAGTGGAATATGTAATGGCAGGCATTCTTCATCCTGTCTGGTTGGAAACTGAAATCGAAATCATCGTCTATTTCAATGGTCGGAAACACTGCAAAGAAATAATGAGTAGTGCTCATAGCGGCCGCTGTATGATATGCTAAAGTCCTGCCCTTGACCCCATGACTACGCTTCGCCCTAGGATACTTCTCTTTAAGTTTCGTCCAATTCTTTTCCGCATTGGGTTCGTCGTATGATAGGAAGATTATATCCATCGGCTTGGCATCATAATCTAGATCAAAATGCACACTCCTTTCTATGTCGTATAACTGTTTGATATTTCTTCCTCCAGGCACCAACATTACATCCTTGGTCTCTCCCCATGTGTACATTTTCTCGTCCTCCCAAAAACTGGGATAGAAGTTTGGAAGGTCGTTAGTGTGCAAATCCTTATTGATCATCCATTTGTAAAATTCGTTGTTATTACTATATGCTTGAATTGGATCTGTTAATTTGAACAATGTTTTTGAAATCGGTCTCTGGAACAGTTCTGGATGTGCATGATAATTTATATCTTTGAAATCTCTAAGGAACTTTAATTTATGCATCTGTTCTTTGAATTTTTTGGTAGGTATTAACATCACGTTACCTTCCTTGTTCAATCCTCCCATGGGGTGTGTCGTGTACCACACGTGTATTTGATCTCTTTCATGTTGTTCCGGTATGTAATCTAAATCGATGTCATCTATTTTTACGAAATTAGAGAAGAACCAGAAGTACTCTGTCTTTATATCATTGATCACGCTCTTTAATATTTCAAAGTAACTGCCAATAAAAGGCACGACTCTGGTGTCTGGAAAAGGTGAGTCTATGTGAGTTGTGTTTTTAAACCTTGCCTGAACACTATCAAACGCCATTGAACTTCCTTATCTTGTCACAGATGTAATCAATTTCTTTCATCTTTAAATGAGGGTATATGGGCAAACTCAATGATTTAGCACACATGATTTCAGCATTAGGATATTTTCCAACATTATTATTGTCTAGTGTTTTCACGTAATGAATCTTGGTTTCTATCCCGTTCTGTGCGAGATAAGTTTTCAACTCATTTCTATTGTCACACAGCATGACCAATTTGTGATGACTGGATTGTGTGTTAGATCTAGTTTCGATGAAATTCGTGTGTGATAGATTCTTTTTATACCTATCAAAGACCTTTTGCCTCATCTTCTGCAGTTTGTCAAACTTGCTCAACAGCAACAACAATTGATTTGCATGATCTTCTGATATTAAACTGTTGTATCCGTATGCTGTCTTGCCCTTTAAAGCGTGTCTACGTAAAGACATGACAATGTCATAAACATCCTTACTATCTGTAAGTACCATTCCACCTCCTCCAAAACTGGGCATGTTCTTCATGGGATCAAAACTGAACACACTTACATCTCCCAAAGCACCTGACGGAGTTCTGCCATGTACGGCTCCTTGCGATTGTGCGGCGTCCTCTATCAAAGGTATCTTGTGATCATCACAGTATTTTCGTATCCTAGTGTAGTCGGCTGGATTGCCAAACATGTTGACATAGAGAATTGCATTTGGTAGTCCCATTACACCCCAGTCACCTATATTTCCATTTTCATCTGTGTCAACAAATCGTATATCTGCACCTATACGTCTTATCGCACCTGCGGTTGCTATGTAACTGAATACAGGACACAGCACTGTGCTATTCTTAGTAATTCCGATTGCCTTCATGGCAAAGTACAAACCGTCTGTCGCACTTCCCACTCCTATTGCATATTTCCTTTTGTATTTTTTGGCTACTTTTTTTTCTAGTTGATCTAGGTATTTGCCTTGTAGAACGTTTCCGGACTCCCAGACCGATTTTGCCCTGTTTGAAAGCCGCCAACTGTAATCCTTGTACAGCCTGTCAACACCATTAAATTTGATTTTGTATCCAGTCATAGTAACTTTCAAGTCCCTGTCTTAATGAATACTGTGGTTCGTAATCAAGCAAATCCTTTGCCCTGCTTATGTCTAATGTTCCCCTCATCGGATACAGTTTGTGCATTCCGATATCTTTCACTTCCGACTTACTGCCCGTGATGTGAATTATTGTCTCTGCCAGTGTCCTCAGGCTGGTTGCGTTGCCTGCCGTGATGTTGAAACTTGTATTTGCAACTTCAGAGTTGGCCGCCTTGATTATTCCATATGCGGCATCCTGCCTGTACGTGAAGTCCACTTTGTTCTCACCGTTGTGTAGGGTGATTTGTTCATTGGCCATCGCCTTAGCAAAGAACTTGGATACCACCCTGTCTGGAAGATCACCTGGACCGTACACACCACTGGGTCGCACTATAGTATAGTTCAGTCCATCGCGTTTGGCGAACAGTTTCGTTAATCTCTCCCCCGTGAGTTTTGCCTCACCATATATGTTCTGTGGTTTGGTGTTTGATTCTTCCCTTGTCCCATCTACGAAATCTCCATATACCATGCTACTGCTGATGTAAACGAATTTCTTTGTAGAGAACTCGGTGGCATGCCATAATAGGTTGGTTGTGGTGCCAATAACTTTAGGTATTCCATTTATAGGATCCTGATCCACTATCTTGGCCCTGGGGTATGTGGCCAGATGTATAACAATTTCAGGTCGAGTAGAAAATGCTTTGAGGCAGACCATACGGTCTAGTATGTCGCCTTTGATCACATTGACGTTCTTGTGTATCCAATTACGTGTCCTCCATGCGATCAGTTTGTTCAACTCAACCTTTGTCAGTATGCCATAGGTGTCCTCGTTGTCCACACAAGTAATACTGTGTCCATCATTTGAAAGTTTCTCAATTATTTTAGATCCTATGAATCCAAGTCCTCCTGTAACCAAATATTTCATTAAAATTCCTTCTTTATTTCCAGTTGTGGATTTTCCACACAACTGTCTTTGATCTCTTTCATTGTTTCCTTGTTCAGATCTACGTCACAACTGGCACTGGGTTTGATTCCGCAACCTAACAACAACACGAACATTATTAGATATTTCATCCCAGTACTTTCACTCCGTATTTGTTGGTAAACGCTTTACCATCCGCCCTGTCGTTCACTATCGGTTGTCCTTTTATGTTTAGGCTAGTGTTCAAAAGTATAGGGCAACCCGTCTGTCGTTTCCATTCTGTTAACAACGCATGGAACCCTGGATTATCCGTCTTACGCACCGTTTGAACCCTAGAAGTGTGATCATGATGTATTATGGCAGGGAAGTCTTTACCATGCGTACACGCCGCTGTAAATTGCATATAAGGGGTGTTTTGAACTGCTTTAGGTAGCTCAAAATACTCGTTCACATCCTCCTCTAATATGGCCGGGGCAAACGGTCTAAACTTCTGTCTCTTCTTGATTGAGTTTACTAGATCCTTGATGTCCTCACCCCGCGGGTCTGCTAATAAAGATCTATTACCAAGTGCTCGTGGACCAAACTCCGCCCTACCACTTGCTACCCCTACCATCTTGTTTTCTTTCAATTCTTTGATCAGACTGTCCACCGGATACTCACCATCGATGTTGTGTCCAAGGAATGGGTGTTCCCACTTGAGGTGTCTCCTGTGGTGTGCGGCTATGCAACCCAGACTAGATCCCGCATCTCCTGGGTTTGGTATGATCCATATGTTATCAAACAATCCCATGTTTGCCAGTACTCTGTTGGCGGCACAGTTCAACGCTACTCCACCTGCGTACACGAGGTTACGTGATCCGTACTTACTTGCCCTATGCCATAACTCTGCGAGGCATTCTTCTGTGACTGCCTGTATGCTGGCGGCTATGTCCATCACATCTGCATTTGGTTCCCAATCACTCAATCCTCTGTGAAGATTTTTCTTTAGTTTGAATGGTGTCTGATATACAAAGTCGTCATAGATCTTCTGTTTGTACTTTGGTGATCCGTATGCGGCCATGCCCATCAGGATGTATTCCTCTTCTGCGGGTTTCAGTCCACAACGATGTGTGAATGCACTGTAAAGTATTCCTATGCTGTGAGGGTAGTTGAGTGTTTCTTTTCTCTCTATCCAAGTCTTGTCTGCCGTTGATATTGATACAGTCTCCCATTCACCTATTGCGTCCACTGTCAGTATCGTTGCACCTTCGTCCTTGAACGGTGACGTGAAGTATCCTGCCGCGGCGTGTGAGTCATGGTGTTTCACGTACTCGTCTATCTTGATACCAAAGTGATCCAGGTGCCATTGTGGCATCTCCGTGTAACTCATGGCCAATCCGTACTGTCCCGCATAGAACTGTCTAGTTTTTTTTAATAACGGTTTCTCATAATAAACCACCTTGTCGAAAGGACCAAACGTGTTGGCCTCGTCTACTATCTTCTGGTTTAGGTAATGATCATTCTTGACCTTACTATAACGTTCCGCGTGTGCGGCCCACAGTATCTCACCTGTGCCAGGACTGTAGTCCACCACCGCCATGGCGGCATCATGATTCATGCAGTTTATTCCCAAAATCCTCATTTCCTATCCCTTATGTCCTGCATTATGAGGAACGCCCACATGTCCGCTTCTTTGTGAGTGACTCTGAAATCATATTGCACTGGTGGTTTAAACTTGTTATTCATGTCTTCAAATCTGCCTTCTTTTATCGTGTCCATCCATACAGTGTAGTCTGCCTTGAACTGTGATCTGGTCTCCTCTGTTGGACACACAAAATCAGCCACCACGTTCCTGCCCATGTCTAGTGCTTCTTCCGCCATGGTCCACATACGTAGTGATTGTCTCATCACGCCTTCCTCTGTGAAATCCCAGTCATCGCAATTTTTCCTCACCTCGTCAGCATTCAACCAAACTGCGTTCATTCTTTGTGAGATGATCTTAGCCAACGTAGTTTTGCCCGAACCTGGTAGACCCATTACTAATATTTTCATTGGCCTATCTCCCAACCTATCACCACACCGTAATTTTCCTCAGCGTTGTGTTTTTCATATGCAGGTGCTACAAAAAGTCTTCCGGCTTTGTAACGCACCATAGGAATTATATCATTTGATTTATATCCTGTGACCAATCCTAGTTCTAAGGTCCAATATTCGTCCAACTCGAATTCTCTGCCGACATAAGCACTTACCCTGTCCTCGGAGTTGTAATACACACCTGCTATCTTGTTGTCCACCGTGCACCTTGCGTGTGGATGTATGTTGTTGTAGTCTGCTTCAAGACCAACATGCATGGACACTGCCAAAAATAATCCCAAACAGTTCATTTTACTCTAAGGAATCCTTTTGCCTTTACCAAAGCAGTCTCCCAGTCTTCTAGTGTTATGTCGTATTCGAAGTTCTGTGTTTTCTCGTTCACTTGTAATTCTTTGGCTCCGTTTTTTACATGGAAGTTCCTTGCCATGTCTGTGAGTGGCGACAAAGTTATTAGCCTGTTAAGATGGTTTGATTTCTTGACCATCTTGTACACTTCATTTACTATGGCACGTCCGCCGCCTTTCTTCTTTGCCCATACTGTGTAAGCAATAGCAATCGAACCTTGTATGCCTGCCCTGTGTACTGATTGCAGTGCGGCATCATAACTCATATGCTCCATCTCTTCTACCGTTTTTGGAACTTCGTTGGTGAAAGCAAAGCACATTATCGCGGCAATTTCTCCCACGTCATCTTTGAGTCCGTATATCTTTCTACCGTATGATTGTCTGAATTGGAGATCAAGTTCCGGACGCACAGGATCTTCTGTGACATCTATGTAAGGTAGTTCTACGAGTTCATATTTAGACTCTTTGATTTTCTGCTTTGTGTATGATTCTATGTTTTTATAATTTTTATTAGTGTAAGATTGCAACTGAGAAAATTTCTCCATAAGTCCAGTTACGGATGGATGCTCTTTCCAACGTTCCAAAACTTCTTTCAGTTTTTCTTTATTGAGTATTTCCATTTCTTACTTGTATATGAATGGATCTTTCTTCTTCAGCTCTTTCAGTCTTTTCCTGTAAGCTCTTTCCTGTTTGAACTTGTTCCAAAGATTCTTTATCCAAGTGAACATTATTTCTCTCCTATTAATTTGTTAAAAGTTGGCATCATTAATTTTACAGCATCTCTGTGTGCTTCGTCAAGTGGATGAGTGGTGCCACGTGGATATCCATTCAAAAATGCCCATTGGTTGAAGCCCATCATACGCTCTCCGAATGAGAACCACTTGGTAAAATCAATCTCACCATGCAGTGCCTTCATTAAAGGATCTTGGTCTTTATGTTGCTTTAATTCATCATAGAACAAGGTGTTGTCCGCCAGCGTGAACATGAATGGTATTTGTTTCTTCTCTAAGATGTTCTGCAACCAGATTATGCTCTTCCAACTAAGGTATGTCTCATGATATTGGTTTGCCGCGTGTTTGTATATGGCCTCTGCGAACGGTTTCACTCCTGTCTCTGCGAATGTGTCCCTCCTGGTTTTCCATTGCTCCTGCTGTGCCTCTGATCCTACTAGATTCCTGAATGCTTCCTCGTTGCCAGAGTTCGTGTCCCAGGGAGAGATAGATGCCCACCTAGTGTTCTCCAAATCCCTGTGTCTGGGCATGGCCCAGTCGTATCTGGACAGGAAACTCCACATCACGACCACACAATCAATATCTTTGTTGTTGGCCACTGCATTGAAAACCCTACGTGCTATGCCCGAATTGCCTGAACCTGGGTGTGCCGTGCATATGTATTCGTGGTCCTGTGGTTTCAATCCATAGGCCCATGATTTCCGGCTTGCTATTTTTCCTTGTTGGTCATCACTCAACTCGTGGCCAAACGTGAAACTGCAACCGCCTGCTATGTATTTCTTAGTCATATATTTTCAAAATGTTATTTAAAAGTGGAAACATGTCTCCAAAATTTTCTTTCCTGTACTTGTCCGTCTGTAATATACGTTGTTTCCTTTGTTCTCTGATCTCTGGTGTGTCTCTGTCAGCGGCATTCATGAACCTTAGGCTGGGTTGGTAGTCAGTAAGCATATGATACCTGTCGACCACTATATCCTTGACCTGCCTGGGCAATGTCTGTATATTGAAAACATCTGGATCAAAGCAGGTGTTCACGTAAAAGAACTTGGGTTGGAACTGTGCTACCCACAATGCCATCTTGGCCCAATTGAACACGTTGAAAATGGACACCGTTGAACATATCTGAAAGTCCATGTTGGGTGTCTTCATTTCCTTGAACTTTACTAGATTTTGATTTACCTCTCGCCATTTGGCAGGATGCCTCTGGTACTCGAAAGGTTCTCCAACATCATCGATGCTAAACGCTATCTCAACATGTTTGAAATAACTCCATAGGTCAAATATCGCTTGCGGTGGTAACTGGGTTCCATTGGTGTTGTAGTGTATGTCTATGTTTTTGGCATATCCTTTCTCCACACAGTGCATCAATATCTTGAAATGGTCCTTGATCATGAACGGTTCACCGCCAGTAAATTCAAAGTACTCCACGTGCTTTAGATCCTCCTTGAGGTCTTCAAAAAACTGTGGGTTACGTTTTGGCCAGCCTCCCTCCTTCAATTGTTTTCTTGCCAGTGGGTTATCTCCGCCCTTGGCTGTCTCATAATCTATCTCTTCCTGAGCCCACTTCGAGGAACTCCACGATCCGCATATTCTACATTTAAGATTACACACGTTGCCCAACTTAAAGTCAATATACTTGAGGGTTGGCTCGCTGTTAGGTGTCCACTCGGTTAGACTTTGCTTCATCTTGTATATCGAGTTCTGTCTCTTGGAAGTCTTTCCAGCGTCCTCCTCCTGCCAACAGCTCTGACAACCTGTAGGACGTTCACCTTTTTTGAACTGTGTTCTAAGATTGTCCATGTATTCTGTGTCTTGTATAGACTTTAAACTTTGTTCGTACACTTTGACACCGGGAATACTTCCCTTGTACAAACAGCAAGGTGATGCACCACCGTTTACGTCAACTTCAAGGTGTGTCCAAGGTAATGGACAAATGCTTGATTTTAAATACTTGTCCACCAGTCTAATACCCTTTCATCTCTGCTTAATATTTTTGTTATATCTTGTCTTCTGATCTTGTCGATACTTTCTTGTCTCTGTTTTCCTTTTTTAGTAGGTGTAAAAGTTTCTCTGTTTTTTAAATTCTTTATTACATCTATCAATGATCGTTGTTTTCGTGTGGCTAGAGGTTCCATGTATGCCAGTGCTTCATCAATGAGAGTGTGTAACAGTTCTTTTGGCAGTGCTAATGGACTTAAAATCTCATCATTGCTGAAGGTAAACATGACTTTCGTTAAGATCTCTGTGTCCAACTCTCTGCTCAAATCAAACATGTTTTTAAGTTCTAGTAGACCAGGCATTGTGATTGTATAATCTAATCTCATCTCCCTGGCTGTCTTTGATACTGCCATCCCTTCCTTAAAATTGCGTAACCACTGCTCATAGTTCAATCCGTCTCTGATATATTCACCAACTTCTCCTGTCCCGTCCAGTGATGAACATATTTGCCAGTCTTTGAACTGAGGTAATAAGTCAAACAATTTGGTACCTTTGAATGATGTCCTACTTAGATTCGTGTTGTATCTCACGTACACTTCTTTTGCGAATCCTAGTTCTATTATCCTTTGCATGGCTTTCCAATGCATATCCCACATCAGGGGTTCTCCACCGCACCAGTATATTTCTTTTATTCTTTTTGTTTCTACTGCTTCAACGAACTCTTGTACAACCTGTGTGTCTTGGAACTTTATTATTTGTTCTCTTAAAGGTGATGCCATCCATGGTTGTGACTCTTTGGTCCATGTTTTGTTCTTCCTAGATTCTGCTTCCCAACTACTGCTCAACATATCACCACACATTCTACATTTGAAGTTGCATAGGTTGTTAAATCTATAATCAAAACTGATGGTCTGCATTGTGGTTGCACCTGTTTCATCTGTGCTGTCGTATGCTTCATCTACCCTATCTCTAAACAACTGATTCCAATATGATCTATATACATCTGTGTTTAATAACTTGTGATCACACACTTGACATTCCGGTAATTCTTCACCTGCCATCATACGCAGTCTCACAGATCGCATGTGATCTGAATTCCAGTGTGCTTTCAGTGTTAGAGGTTTGTATTCCTTAGCGTCGTTGCCCGTGTCTATGTACTGTTTGAAACTCTGTGCAGGCTCCCTTGATGCACAACACATACGTCTCTCTGTTTGCGGAGACAGGTACGTGTGCGTCCACGGCGCCATGCAGAAGGTTTGGTTCCCCTCATTTGGTTTAACTCTTTTCATACTTGTCAAAGAGTCCTTTCCATTCCGGGAATACTTCAAGAGTGTCTTCGTTCCTGATCTTGTCATACTTCCTTGTGTTGGAGAAGAAAAGATCCAAGTGTTTTTGATTATCTTTTGCCTGCATCCACTCCACAGCAGATTCAAACCCTTTGGTTGCCCTTGTCAGTTTATCTTGCGTTTTCAACCAATCGATATGCTTTGAATAGTTCTCTTTTACTTGCTCTTTGTACTCCGGAGGCAGTATGTCCATCCTCTGCCATACAGGATGTTGTAGCAAATTAAAATTAAAATCCTGAGGTTTTATCAACCCCTGCTCTACCCAACTCCTATGGAAATCCGTAACGTGTAAACTATTAATCAATCCAACCGTTGAACTTATATAAAAATCAACCTGTGGACATACCTCTATCATACGTTTTCTATTGGCAACAGTTTCTTCCCATTTAGTTCCTTTACGCATAAGTTCTGCCCGAGGACCTTCTGCGTCTAAACTTGCGCCTACGGATACTGAATCAAATTTGTTCCATAATTCAAAAACATCAATGTCCTTAAATTTGGTTTTACTGAAATTAGTATTGTAGATCAACCTTACATGATACATCTTTCTTTTGTCTAATTCTTTTAATATTCTATAGTGCTCTTCCATTATTATAGGTTCACCTCCAGCAAAATAAAATTGTTCTGTGTGTTCAAATTGTTCAAGCATCTGTTCCCAAAGATCATTCGTGCTTCTACCAACTTTCATTATTTTTGCATGTGGTGGCGGAGATCCCGTTAATTTTTTATGATCCTCGTACCAATTAGAACTGAACCATGTTCCACAACTTCTACACGCCATATTACATAGGTTAGAAAATCTTATATCCCAATACTTCATTACAAAATCCGCCTTACCGTCAGGCAGTGTGTTGTGTACTAAAGGAATGTTGTGTCCGAAATGCTTATTGGAACTTAATCTTAAACTGAAGAATCCTGATTTCTCTTGATCGTAGCATTTCATACATTCTCTTGATTTCTTATTGTTCAACATCCTCAGACGCATATCTTTCATCTTGTCACCGTTGAATACTTCTTCCATGCTATTCTCGTTGAGGTTACCTACCGGAAATGGATCAAAAGCAAAACAGCAAGGGTACGCCCTACCGTCTGGGTATGCGTGTAGATGTATCCACGGTAAAATACAGAAAGTATCACTTTCTATCAATAACTCCTTTTCTTTAGGCGTCATGTCTTTAATCTTTAATTTTTCAGGCTCTTTCGCCCCGTACTCATATGCCACGATACCATTCTCCTATAATTGGGAAAGTCTTTTCAAAGTCTTTTCCTGTTCTTTTGTCGTACTGACTGTAAAAAGTCTTAAAGTCATTTTGTAGTTTGACCTGTTCGGCCGCACCTGCGTGTGGTGTTTTTACAACATCTAAATAATCAATTAATCTTTGTGTTTGATTTACTTCCATTTGTTCCAAGTGTTTTTCATTGGTATTTAAAAACTTTACCAAGTCCGTTTTAAATTTATTTCTCAGGTCATCCGGTAGCACTAACGGTGATTGGAAACTAGGAAACCTTAGGATGTTGAGGGTGTAATTTATTTTTGGTCCATACACCTTGCTCGCACCCTTGAACCATACCATCTTCTCTAACAGTTGTGGTAGTGACTCCAAACACAATGCGTTTATTGTACACATGTTATGGATCTCTAATGGGACTTTGTCAACCATCATATGTAAAAAGTTTGAGAACCATTCTGAATAATTCAAACCATCTCTGATGTATTCTGCTTGTTGGAATGTTGCCTCGCAACTAGTGTACAGGTGAAAGTTTTTGAAGTTTTTTAATTTACTTTTAAATCTGTCAATGATACTTTGCTTTGCACCTAGATTAGAATTGATAGCAATACGCATATGGGGATTCATCTTGTCACCCTGTGTCTCTATCCAATCTAACAATCTCCATAGATTGGGGCTCATCATTGGTTCCCCGCCTGTTATCCTTAACTCATCTAGTGTCCTGTGTAGATCCGATTCCCACCACTTGTAGAATGCTTCAACGTAAGGGTTTGCCTCATCTTTCTTGTAAGGTTCTGCTGAATCATGTGCATGAGTAAAATGATTTCTTCCATCTGACGTAAGTCCTGTGTATGGTCCTTGCCTTTTGATGTTGTTCGCCCATGTTGAACTGAATGCAGGATTGCAATATGTACAGGCGAAGTTACAGGTCCTATCAAACGCTATCTCTAGTGTCTTCAAATTCACATTGTCGTTATAATCATTTCTGTATGCATTGTCCAGGTCTTCATTTGTGAATATCTTTGATTTGTAGATCCTATCGCTGATGTTGTCTCTACCTACATCCTCTATCTTCCAACAGTACTCGCACCCTGAAGGTCTTTCCCCGCACTGCATCTGTCTTCGCTGTTCCTTCTTTTGACGTGTGTTGTGTATGGCACTGGGATTGGTTTTTATCTCTTCGAGGTCTATCTTGTGTGGTAAGGGGTGGTGGCAACTCGTAGTCATACCACTGCCCAGCCATATGGTTGCGTTGTACCACTTGGCACCACAGAAGCTCGCACTCTTTGTATCTAATATTTGTTTTTTATATTCAAGATCGTCCATCTTTTCCCTTAAAGTAATTTTTCAGTGCGTCATATTCATCCTTAGGACAGAGTACATCACTCTGGAACATGATGTCCTTGACCCAATGGTAATGTGCTATAGGTGGTGGGTGTGATTCACCTTTCAAAAAGTACTCAGCAAAATTTTCCTGAGCGTACTCCCACAGGCCTTTGGTGTCTTTGTGAAAAACAAACTTTGTCCAGTCTATGTCCTTGTGAATGGCAAATTGGTTAGATATTATATCACCTTTCCATACCATCATTGTGTATGGAACTTTCTTTTTTTCTAGGTAATTCTGTACAAGCAATATTTTTTCTAATGTATTGTACAAATTTTGTCCTTCGTTAAGAAAATGTTTGACATAATATTTGTGGTGTTCTGGATCCGGATGACCTCCTGTCTTTATCAACCCATTCCCGTACCAAACCTCATACCTGTTTGCACCGCTCCACATGATGTAGATGTGTTTTGGATTATTGTGTGCAGAGTTCAGCACTTTCCTCGCTATTGTATCATTGGCGCTTCCTAGTTCGCCTTCGTTCACTACATCGTAGGGCGTGAACCATTCCACGAACTTTGGCCAACATGGCCAAAGCCACCTAGTGAAACTACATCCATGTGCTATTGCATTCATGCGTTCTTGCACTCCTCATAAAATTCTTCCATCTCAGGGAAGGTGTTGAGAAAATTTGTTTGTCTCCTTCGATCGTGTTCGTTAAAAAATGCGTAGAAGTTTTTTTTATTTTGCGTACTTGCGTCCGAGTTTTCGCGCCAGTGTGCGAGATTCCTCTGCATCTTCTGGATCTCGAAGTCCTTGAATATGTGTAGCCCGTTCGCCTCGCCGGAATTGGCCTGCATGTACTTGATGTTCTGCTCGTGTATGGCCTGGTACGACTCAGGTAGCAGTGTGATCTGTTGCCATGCGGGTTGCCTCAGCAGTGGCACATCGAACCATACCCTCTGATATGTCTTGCTGTACTTTTTACGCAATTCCAATACCTTCTCTAAAAGTTTGTCCATACTCGTGATGCTCAGATTGTTGTATGTACATATGAACGTTATCGAGTTACGCACAGGAATGCGATACAGGAATTCTTCCACGTTGTCCATCATACGGTTGAAGTCCAGCCCGTTGCGTATGTACTCCGCCTGTTTGCCAAAGGCATCCACGCTGACGAACTGCATCAGGTGTTCGACTTTCTCTTCCATGCATATGTGCTTGGTCATGTTAAAATATTTCTCTTTCAACTTGCTGTCCGCTGGACACATGTTTGATGTCACGTTCAGGTGTAGATCCTTCTTGGGATGGTCCGTTATGTACTGCAACACCCGGTAGGTGTTTACATCCATCATGGGTTCGCCTCCCGTCATACGGAAGTGCTTGAGGTTCTTGTACAGCGTGGGCCACCATTTCCAGAAAGCGGTCACGTATGGGTTATCCTCCCTGTTGGGTATGGGCTTACGCCTTCCCTGGAAGTGCTCTGGTGCGTTGTGCGGTGGCGACGTGGGATACGCTCCATACCTGTCTACCTCCTTGCCCCACGTGGTCGAGAACTGTGGTGAACAATAACTGCACTTTAAATTACAGGCGTTGTTGAAGTTGACCTCCACGTACCTTGGGGTGTGATT
>Ga0208543_1000284_pt1 | contig 17239 bp, 17 predicted proteins | sample DEB08_DNA_14_FD_185497 | JGI IMG/M metagenome (GOLD analysis project Ga0208543, IMG submission 185497) | Aqueous microbial communities from the Delaware River and Bay under freshwater to marine salinity gradient to study organic matter... | ecosystem: Environmental > Aquatic > Marine > Coastal ...
GCATCAAACCATCTTTTTTCTCATATGGTCTTTTACGACAAAGTTGTTCTCCATCATCACTTACTAATGGATACTCATTCGTGAATGCATATACCTCAAATGGAATAGAAACTTTCTTACAGAACCAGACAAGATTGAATAACTGTTTCATAGTATCCATCATTACATGGGTCATCGAACCAGACCAATCGAGAATAAAAATCAATCCATGATCTTTACCATCGGCAAGTGTGGTTACTTTCTTAAACAAGTCTTCGTTGTATTTGTAGGTGTGGAGTTTAGAGCAGTCCAGAACTCCAGTGCGACTAGTAGTAGCACGAGCATAGCTATTAGCAGATTTTCTACATTCGAATTCTTTGACAAGATAATTTACCTCTTTCTGTGCTGATTTTTTAAATTTCAGAAACTCACCATCAACATAATCAAACAGATAAGGATCATTTGGATTGTCCCAGAGTTCATCACATCTCTCATGTATCTCTTTATTTGGAACAATAATATCATCAAGATTAACTTGAGGAAGTTCTACATAAACATTCTCAATTCCATCCATTGATGCAAGATTTTTGATTGCATCCTGCAACGAATCCATCGTATCGACTTTAGGTTCAGGATTAGTTTCTCCACCCTGACGAACATGCTCGGTGTCTTGCTCGGCAACATGCTCGGTGTCTTGCTCGGTATCAGCAGATTCTCCAGGTTGCTGTTGCTCCATAGAGTTATCAGACTGCTCTTCGGATGAACCAGAACTTTGCGATTCTAATGAATCCATATCAGTCTTGGTTTCTGTATTCATCTGATCCTGACAATACTTATAGAGTGCCTGTGCCGCAATCAGAACATCATCAAAATCTTCACAACCTTCGATCATGCGAACGATAGGCATCTCTACATATTCACCAAAAGGAATATCAACAAAGTTTCCAATCTTAAAGTGAAGATTTACACGGTCGGCAAGATTCATCTTACTTACATCTTCACACTCAACACCAAAGAAGTCCTCATCGGCAAGAACATTATATCCTTTATAGAAGGTCTTAGAGATGCCAGCATAACGACGCTTCATCAGTTTTTCAATGCGAGCATCCTCCACCACATTCACAAACTGTGGAGGAATCTTATATTCTTTTATCCAATCACGATCTGGTGTATAAAGTGCATGTCCCACTTCATGTGCCACCAACATATCATATATCTCATTACCTGCCTTATCCCAATTCGGCAGTGTCAGCACACGAGTATGAACATTGAAACATGCAGTCTCAACATTTTTGTTCTCTACCACAAGGTCTTCGGTGGCAAGAAGTTTGGCAAGTTGAGATTTGATTTCGTGCCTGACGGTCATTGGTTTGATGCGTATGAATGTAGTATACAATAAAAAACCACCCCTGTGAGGAGGTGGTGGTCAGTTTGGGAAGTGGTTATCGTATCAAGTAAAGATACGATCAGTGATATCGGGGTTCCCTGTGGCAGAATATGCGTGATGAACCTCATTGGGTTTATACACATTAGCACGATGACCATATGTTTCTGCCAGAAGATGTGCCATAGCAACCGCTTCTATCCAAAGTTCAGTTTGACAAGTATAAAAAACTTGAGATGGACTGAAGCATTTGACTGAAAAAAGAGAAGTCATCAGTTCGTTTCGTATGAACGTATTATACAAAAGAACCCTGCTTTTTGGGCAGGGTCATGTGACAGTTTTTGAAGTGTCTCAGTGCCTCCTTTCGAGAACGCATTGCCTGAGGTTTCAGTTTTCGTTTCTGCTCCTTCTTGGAGTGATGGTATCTATTTGGGACTTGCATTGTTCTTTAATGTATCAGGACATCATACGTGAAAAACCTTTGACTTTCTCGAAACGGATGACACTTTGGAATTTGTCATGTAAGTCTGACTTATGAGAGATGACGAATATATTAGCATCCTTTATCACATAACGAATAATTTTTAGGAACTCTTCGGTTCCAAATCCATCAAGTGAAGAGTCAAATACTTCGTCCATAATCAACAGGTTAGTGTTTACGGAATTTTTGAGTCTCGCAACTTCTCTCCAAGTGAAGAGTAGAGCCAAATCTACACGCATTTTTTCACCTTCACTAAAAGAACTATAAGAAAAGTTTTCGTGAATAGGTGACTCAATGGTTTCACCGAACTCCTCATCAAGTTTAAAGTTGATGTAGAAGTCCATCATTTGAAGATAACGATTAACCTGCTGATTGATGAATGGAAGATACTTCTTGATGATTTTTGTTTTTACGCCATCGTCCCGAAGAAGGGAATAGGCAAAATCGTAATGAACGATTTCTTGTTTTTTGTCTGAAAGATATTCAATTGTCTTTTGGAGATTGTCTTTAAACTGCTCTAATTTCTCATTCTCAGTATTTCTGTTTTGTAAGTTATTGGTAATAGTTTGAATTTCATGTTCAAGATCTCTGATTTGTCTCTGGTTGAGGGAAATCCTAGTATTGTTTTGAGAAATGCCATGCGTTAGTTTTGTAATCTCCTTAGATAAGGTATTGAATTGACGCTCTCGTTCCTGTTCGAACTTAATTGTTTCTTCAAGATCTTCATAACCTTTCTTGAGTTCCTTTGCTTTATTTTGAGCGTCACTAATTCTATTTACACGAAACTCTTCTTTGATGTCTTGTGTACAGGTAGGGCAGACCGTATTTTCTGTAAAGAACTTATGCTCTTTGGTAATGGTCGCAACCTTTTGTGAGATTTTGCCTTTAAGATTGTTTAGTTTTGATAACTTCCCACGAGCACCAATAACTTCTTCCTGTTCTTTTGTAAATTTATGAATATCTTCTTCTATGACAGCATTATCTCTCATATAAACTTCGACTTCACTATCTAACTTAGTGATTTTATCACTGTTGGATTTTATATTTGCATTACCACGACTTTCGAGTTCTTCAATAAACTCTTCCTGCATCTTCATCTTATCTTTAAGATTATCTTTCTTAATATCTAAAGATTTAATTTGCTCTTTCTTTGTGCGAATATTATCTTTAATTAGACTATTCATAGCAGAGAAGATACGAATATCTAACAAGTCTTCAATCACCTCACGACGATTGGCAGTCGTTAATTGCATGAAAGGCACAAAGGTGCTACTACCAAGTATAACAATTTGTGTAAATGACTTATAATTTACCTTAAGAATACTCTCCTCAAGAATGCGTTGATTAGCACGATCATCTGCTTCCTTATGAAGTGGATTACCATTCACCTCAATATCAAAGATATTTGGTTTAATTCCACGACGAACCAAATAATCACGACTATTCACAGAGAACTCAATCTCCACTAAACAATCCTTCTCATTTGTAGCATTCGCAAGTTGTGGTTTATTAATCTTACGAAATGGTTTATTGAATAATACAAATGTAAGTGCATCTAACATCGTAGATTTACCTGCACCATTTGTTCCAATAATCAAATTAGTATGATGTTGTTGGAAGTCAATCTCTGTAAATTGATTGCCGGAACTTAAAAAGTTCTTATATCTAATCTTTTGAAATGTTATCATTCTTAGGAGGGATCACAATGTCATTAGGTGTAATAATCGTATACTTGTATGAATAATGTTTACAAGTTTTTATAGCAAGGTCATCATCAACTTCTACAATATCCATATCAGCATCTTCTTCGTCATATAGCATCATAGCATATCTTTCGGCATCATCTTCTTCCTCAAACAAAAATAACACTTTATGTCCATACTTATCCTGGACAGCATAAGCACCGTCATCTTTACCATCTTTGAGAGTTAGAAGATACATTTACTCCACTTCGCAAGCCTGACTATACAAATCTTGGAAGATACCTTTGATAATATTTTTATCAAGATCAAATTCAGACTCTTCAATATATCGATTTAGAATTGAAAGTGTATTCTCTTCTTCGTCAATATCAAATTCTTCAGACTCTTGAATTTCAAAGTTCTCAATTATTTTTAAATCATGAACTCCAACAGTATAAAGTTTATCAATAAACTTTTCAAAATCTTTGGGTTTTGTTTTTTTGCGGACAATAACCTTTACAATTTTGTTTTCATATTCAGTTGCATTGAAGAGTTTGTGATTGGTGTCTTCGTAATAGATGTTATAAAATAATTTATAAGGATTATTAACTGGAGTATGAGTGAGGGTTTCCGTATCAAAGATATGAAATCCTCTCGTATCATTTACATCATTCCAATACATCTCATAAGGATTTCCTAAGTAGAAGATTTTTCCGTTGTCGGATCGAGTGTGATAGTGTCCCGAGAATACCTTTTCGAACTTCTCAAATAATTTGCAGTCCATACCGTCTTCCATGACGTGGCCACGATGAGCTCTGAATCCGTTGAGCTCAAGGTGCCCCATCGCACATATGCTAGATGTATTTTTAATAGATTTGACAGTATTCTCAAAGTTTTCTGCATTGATCCAAGGTATAAACAGTATTTTTAATTTATCTAATGCAATCTCTGATACTTCACTATATGTCTTTATATTATTATAAGTCTGTAGAAGAAGTTCTGGAGAGTTTACATTATTAGTATTCTTATAGTAACAATCATGATTACCAATAATCATATGAACATTACAATTTTTGAGTCTGTCAAATACAACTCTCTTTGACCACTCAAGACTTTGATAATCAATTGACTTACGACTATCAAAGGCATCACCCATATGAATAACAGTATCAATTCCTTCTGCTTCTAAAGTAGGAAAGAATACATCATCATAGAACTTCTCAAAATGATCATGCAGGTGCTTAGATCCTTTGCGGGCACCGAAATGACTGTCCGTTATAATGGCGACCTTCATAGCAATTTGTTACTCTTACGAATATTTTCAGTAGCAGTCAAAATCTGCAGATTATCGGGGTGGTGTTTACCTCCCTTGGATATCGGGTGTATATGATCAACGTGGTGTTGAACACCTGTTTCCTCCGTAAGTTTAGCACACTCTTTGTAGATGGTCAATATCCTTTCATGCTCTTCCTGAGTTAATACAGCAGCATCACCAAACTTTTTTGCCCTATATCTGTAAGTTTTATTATTTACCTTCTCCTTTGTTCTGTAAGGAGCCATCAACTCTTTATTATTGAGTTTCTTAATACCCTCTTCTTTTACACACTTAACACACCCATAAGTAGAAACATATTTTTCATATGTGCCGCATTTTTTGCAAGGGGTTCCTGAGGTATATGTTTTATCCCCGTTTGCCTTTGCCTTATTTCTATTCTGTTGGGAGATTGCGGGATGTTGATTCGCCATAGAGCACCATAGTATTATAGTTATTTATACACTATGGAGCACTTCATCGGTTTTTATATTGAATTGCATCTTTAATTGAATTATACTCTGAACTATGCCCAGAAAGCAAGCTATCGTCAATAACCATTACTTCATCAAATCCAGTCTTCTCAATAATCTTAGTCTTAATTTCCAATTGCTTCTTCTCCTTCTGAATACGTCTCAGGAAGGCATAATGAATAATCTGAGTAAAGTATGCAAAAGGGTTCTTAGACCTTTCTGGGTCGAAATTATGAATGTACTGGACGCAATTTTCTATCCCATCAGAAATCATATCTTCACGGAACATGTAGTTCACAAAGTTGGGTTTATATGAGAGGTGTGTCGCAATCTTAAGAAAACACTCACCAAGATAATCTGGAATACGTGGTTTACCTTCCCATTTTTTTCCTCTTTCCTGTTTCGGAAACTCAGTGAGGTCTTTATTGAAAGTCTTCATGTATGATTTTTCTACCTTAGTTCGATAGACAATCATTGCCTCCAATAACTCTTTATTGTTTACATAATGTTCTGATTTCTTCTTGGGCATAATTCATTACTCTTTAAAGTATAAGTTGTTCTAATTATACCACACTTCACAAGGGCTTGACAAGATGTTGAATTGTATGTAGACTACCTTTGTTAGGGTTGAAGAGGAGGACTTAGCTTTCTTTAGTATCTTCAAGTTTAAAAATATTCTCTAGAGTTTTTCTTGCTTCTTCTACCGTTGATAAGTATCCCATCTTTCTAGACGGAATAATTTTACCTGAAGGTTTTTCATTAGAGGACGATTGAGGTTTATAAACGTCTATATCATCTTCATCTTCAAGATAGTTAGTATATATCTCAATCATTCTTTCATCATGAGTTTCTGTCATAGTAAGAATTTTATCAGGTCTTACAATAAAGAAATCATCAGATGCTAATTCCATCCATGATTTAACTTTAACATGCATTCCATTTTGAGAGTGTAGAAGTTTCATTGTGATTGGATTCTGCATCACAATCAAAGGATCACCATCATTCTCATCAATAGAAATAAGTGATAATACTTCTTCACCAGATACTAGCTTTATGATTGCGTAAAATTCATCTCCCATATTAATTCTTTAGTGGTATGTTTACAATATCGTAATTAAAATTTTCTTCGTTATAAACTTTAATTCTTTCGATTAGATGATTAAGGGTATAGTTCCTCCTGGATTTGTAGGATATGTCGTCAGCAATGTCATAGAGAGTTGCCTTGGTCTTGTTATTACCTTTCCTAAGCACCCTTCCAATAGATTGGAGATTCCGAATTCTAGATTTGGATGGAGAAGCAAAAATGACATTGTGGAGATTTTTGATATTAATTCCTGTACTGAATGTTCCGTATGATGCAACAATAATCGCATTATTTTCTTTTTCAGTAATCTCCCTTACTTGTTCTCGATCCTTTGTATCTACTCCACCATGGACAAAAAATACTTGTCTTTCATCAACCGTATTATTATTTATCATGTGATATAGTGGTTCACCATGACCTTCAACTCTTGCAAAAAGAACTAGAGTATTTCCTTTAAGATCTAGTGCAAGATTTCTTATGAACTTATTTCTACGTTCATGATTGATAATATACTGAACTTCTTCTTCAAAGTTTTCAAACTTATGTGCTGGGTGCTTCAGTAGAAGTACATTGATATCCAGTTTAGCAACATGACCCTTCGCCATTAACTCTTCGGTACGAATGATTTTGTACGAAGCACCAAACAATCCCTCAAGAACCCATTTATGAGTTTGTGTTCCATCAAGTGTTCCGGTAAAACCAAAACGATATTTTGCATCAGCAAGTTTAGACATTATAGATATTAATGACTTTGATTTAAACTGGTGTGCTTCGTCTCCGATAACTACATTAAATCTTTCAAAATATTTTCGGGGGAGTTTGTAAATAGACTGCCAAGTAGTAATAATAACTTGAGAATCCGTTTCTCTTTCCTTCCCCGCATAGATTTTGTGACAATATGAACCTACATCCCAACCATAGTCTGCAAAGTCTTTATACATCTGCTCTACTAGCGAAGTCGTCGGAACGACTATCAGAATATTTTGTTTCTTCTCAACGTAATATCTCACAAGAGAATATATCATCAGAGACTTTCCAGAAGCAGTTGGGGATATCAACAACTTTCTATTATGTTTTAAAGCGTCGTATACTCCCTCAACTTGGTAATCTCTCGGAGAATACTTGCAAATAGCATTCATATAATCTTTTACACCTTCCTTTGAAATAAAATTATTCGTCTCAAAAGGAAGACCATAATACTTATTATCTACAAACTCATAAGTGTATTTGTGATCATCACAAAACTTTGTAACCTTATCTAATAACCCAACATATATCTCTCCGGTTTGGGTATTAAATAATCTTATCTTTCCATCCCAGTATTTACTACGATACGAGGACATAAACTTTGCACCAGGAACCTCAAAGGTAAACTGGTCTGATAATTCGTAGTATACATGAGGTTCTGCCTTAACCTGTAAATATACTTCATTCTTTTTTGATATAATCAAATGAGACATAACTCATAGGTTCACCTATAAGTATTTAGTTCATGTTGTCAAACTGATGTTCTAAAATAAGTCGATAGAAATTATCTCTCATCGCAATTAAGTTCTCTTGTTCTTCAGGATCTCCACCAGACCATTTTTGAACTGCCTGTCGAAGACCTTCATGAATAAGTCTAATTCCTCTGATATTTAATTCGATAGAGTAATATTCATCGTCCATTAGTTAAAACCTGCTTGGAATTTGTGCCAATCGATTGAGTTCTTAATTTGAAAAGTTCTATTCGAAACTGTCTTAATAATTTCTTCTAAGAACTTGAGCATTACATCATAATAACGAACTTTGAGGTCAATAGTATTTAACTTCTCATCGGCATCCATATACCTCTGTAGTGCTTCTTTATCTCTAACCTTATAGGGAAATGGTTCTTCGGCATAAACCTCTGCTGTTGCCTTTCCTGTGTAATAGTTGTATCTTTCCAATCTTACTCGATTATAAGTTCCTCTTGCTTTCTCTCTCAAAAGAGTGATGGTATTATATAAAGTATAATATTTCGAATGAAGTTGTGGAATTTTCAAACTTTCGTCGTGGAGGTTGTCGGGGTCAATCTGGGAATCTTTTTCCCACATCTCCTGAATTTGGTCAAGATTCATATGTATCTGCCGAGTGTATCTCTTTCTCGTTTATCTTTTTTATGTGCTTTACTTAAGGCATCTCTATGCTCTTTCGTAAATTTTTTACCCTTTTTAGCATCGCTAATTTTTCTGCCGATTGCTTCTAAATCCTTTCTATTCTTAGCATAGGTATTTCCTTTCATTCTTTCCGAAATACCTTTTCTATTCTCTTCTGAGTTTACCCGCCCAGTTGCCCCTTCACCACCATCAGTCATATTTCTCAATATACCGGTGCCTAAATCTTTTCTACCATATTCAGCAATTAAACGCATTTCTTCTGCGAATGCCTCTGATTCTGATAGATTCTCTTTTAAGATTTTAATCCTATCGTTTTCTGGAGGGGAGAATCTGTGGTTGTAGTGTTTATATGCTCTATTACCTTTCCCCTTGCCGATATAATAAGGAGTTCCATCTTCTCTTAAGTAAGCGTAAGTGTAATATGTATTCATAGTTGTATTATATCATTAAACTATCTGAAAGGCAACTACTATAAGGGTGTTCTGTTATCAGCAGCTAAGACATTGTAGATAGTATACTTGAAAGTGACCTCTGCTGTAAAGTAGCTGATGTCAGTATCACTTGCCTCAAAATCTAAGGAGGTCAAATATGTTGGAAATAAATCTCTAAACTTTACAATAGCAACATCTCTGAAATTGCTATTTAAAATATGAAGACTTCCATCACTGAACTGTTCTTTTAAATCTCTAACCCCATCATCATTTGTAATTAAATCTTTAAATTGTTGAGTTGTTTCTGGAAATCCTAATCCAGTCAACCAATTATGAACTGCCATATAATTTTCCATATTCTCATCAACTAAAAATCTTAAGGAGAAATCTCCGTAAGATAATCTATCACCAGGAACATCTAAATCCTTAAGATACGTTGGTTGAATTGCAGAACCTAAACTAATTTCTGGTATTCTTGCTGAATTGCAGAAAAAAGGAATTTTGGGATTTTTTGATAGTGTAAACTTAAAACCAACCGGAGATAGAAAGTTTCTATTGTTTATTTGGTTGGGAAAATTGCAGGACATTTTTATTTTTTAATTATTTAGATAAGTGAACTGGAAAAATCTGTAGTACCTCTTTCTTCCCTATAATGTCTAATTCTATGACAATTACTACAAAGCATTGCACATTTTTCAACTTCTTCTAAAATAGTGTCCCAGTTGCGGTCTAATGCTGGTGCGATCTCAAATTTTTTTTCTAATGGATTAATGTGATGAAAATCATAAGCGCATTTGTGAAATGATTTTTTACAATCAAAACATTTATCTCCAAATTTTTGAATCAAAAGATCTTTTCTTTTGTCTCTGCGGCGCCTTTGATATTCATTACGTTCTTCTTTGTTTAATCTGGGCATAAGTATACAACACATTGTATACTCTATTTATATAAAAAAAAGGGTCCGAAGACCCTTCAGTGTGGAATTGTATCCAATTATTACATAAGGTTTTGAACTTTGACTCTTCTGTAGTAACGGTTTGCGTTAGTCTGCAGTCTACCAGGATTGTTAACAGGAGCAGCACCTTCTGCGAAGGGGTTGGCAACAATACCGTAACGAGTCTTGAATCCGATCTTAGGCTGGAAGGTGTTCTCTCCAACTGCACGAACCATCTGAAGAGGAACGTAAGGGCAATAGAACAGACCTGCGTCATAAGGTGAAGAACCTTTATAACCAGCAACGTAGTACTGACTACCGGTTGCGTTAGGAAGGTTTGCAGAATAAGGGTCGATATAGACCTTATACTTACCAGCAAGAACACCTGCGAAGGTGTTACCGGTGTCATCAACATTCAAGTTTGCATTGAGTGCAGGGGTGTAATCAAGTACACCAGCCATGGTCAGTGCGGAAGCAACGTCTGCGGAACACAGAATCATGTTGCCTTTCCCTCTACGAGTTCTTTGTGCGATTGCGTTCGCATCTCTCTCGATTTGGAAAATAAGACCTTTGAACTTCTCAACAGACCAACGACCGTTGGAGTCAACGTCAAGGTCGAAAGTACCAGGGGTGGCAACATTCTGTTGAGCACCGGGTTCAGCAACCTTATAGATGGTTCTGATGACTTCTCTATTGATTTCCGCAAGGATTTCAGTAGAGAGGATGTTGGCAAGTTCTGCCTCGGCATTCAAACCGTGGATTGCCTTGAGGTCTTGTGCCAGTTCCAGAGAATACTCTGCTTTCAAAGCACGAGACTTAGCAGTAACGGTGACTTTCTCAATCGAGAATGCCATCTCGTTGAATGACTGACCAGCACCGAGGTCTTCAGACTGTGCGGTGTCCATACCCTGACCGACAGTGTATCCACTTTCGGTTTGGGTAGTAGGATTAAGTAGTCCAGGATTAGAACCATTCTGAGATCCGGTAGTACCGAAACCAACAGCATTTCCTTCTGAACCTGCGACATAAGGATTAGCAGTTCCGATTCCACTATTAGAGAATCCGGTATCTGCTTCGTCGAAGAGTGCTTCTGCACCACTTTGATTCGTGAAGCGTGAACGCATTGCGAAGATCAGTCCAGTAGGACCGTTCATCGGTTGAACACCTGCGAGGTCATATGCGACCAGGTTAGGCATTGCGCGTCTGATCAGTGAGATCAGAACGGGATCGAAGTTATCGATACCAGCTCCGGTGGAGTTGGTAGGTGCTTCAGAAAGGAATTCTCTTTCCTCTCTGATCATTTTTTCTTGGTTCTCCAGAAGAACTGCGGTAACCATTCTCTTATGAGCATCATTGATGCCTCCGAGACCCTCATGGTTGAGGATAGGTGCCCACTTCTCCTGAAGGTGTTCAGCATTGAAACCTTGCATTTGAATTTACCTTGTTAAAAATTTTAGTTTGATTTATAATTAAAAAATCACTTTTTAGAAACTCTGGTCAGAGTATCGAGATATGATTCCATTAAACCAGTAACTGGTTGTGCAATGGATTCTGAACTCTCGGAAATATTCTCTGAGTTGTCTCTTTGAGCACCAGCATTTTCTGGGAAATATGAATTTCTCAGGGTTGCCAGTTTCTCACGATAGTTGTCTTCACTATCAAACTCAACATTTTCTGCAAGAGAAGCGAGTTTGTCCTTCTGAGAAAGTGCTAGACCTTCGCAGACCTCGGAGAAGATTACATCAGCAACCGACTCAGCTAATCTTTGATTAAGAGCAATATTAGACTTAATTTGCTCGTTGAGTTTATATTCCATTTCATCTAATTTCTCTACCATTGCGGTAGTTACATCATATTTCTCTTCAGGGATGTTTACATAATGATCTTCAAAAAGACTTCTCATTCCAGTCAAGAATGATTCGGTCATTTCTGCCTTGAGACCTTGCTCGACTGCGAGTTGATTTTCGGAAATCCACTCTGAGGCAACATACTCAAGGTATGCATCAACTCTATCAGTCAGTTCTTCTTTAATAAGAGTAACTTCTTCTTCGAGAGTTGTTTCATATTGTGCTTTCAGTTCTTCTTGAACTTCGGCAACTTTTGTCTTGATAGCAGCTTCAAAAATAGTACGTGCTTTCTCTTGGAAGTCTTCGGAAAGTTCTTCACCGGCAAGCAATGCTTCAACATCTTCTTCGATGTTATATTCTGCTTCGATGACTTCTTCTTCAGATACAACTTCTTCATCAGAAGTTTCTTCCTCAGAAACTACATCTTCGGCAGATGCAGTGGTCTCTTCCTCTTCGACGACTTCTCCTTCAACTTCTTCCTCTTCCTTCATACCCTTAGGCATGGGTTCAGCAGGTTTAGCACCTCTATTCACAATGTCTTTGACAGTTGCGATTTTAGGTTCTGCGATTTTAGCAGAGTTGTCGTCTACTTTATAGTTTTCTGGAGTAGGACCACCAAGATCTTCCCAATTGCCAGTTTGGCCTGGTGTAGAAACACCGGAAGCATTGCTTCCTGCCTTTGACATTGGTTCAGATGCAGCAGCTCCTTTAGTTACTACGTTTTCCATTTCTTGTAAATTGCTACCAACGGACATTTGATTTTATTAGATTTTTTATACTAATATATTTATTTATAATTTAAAGATTTGATAAGAATTCATTGAACAAGTTTAACTTATGTTCATCGAGAGTTCTTTGATCAACAAGAGTGTTAATTCTCTTCTGAGTTTTTTCTGCAAGTTGCTCACGAAGAATTCCTCCTTCCCAAATCCACGATTTTCCTTCCATAATTCCTGATACAAATGCATCAGGTGCAGAAGGGTCGGCAACGATATCAGCAGCAGTTGCTAACATGAAATCTTCACCAACAACTTTTATACCACCACGGTCTTCTTTCAAAGAACCAACACCACGAGAAGAAACTCCAAGCATCACACCTTCATCTAAAAGTGAAGATGCAATTTTACCCATAGGAGTATTGAGGATTTGTGCCTTACCTCTAAAATTACTACCCTCTTGAGTGAGTGAAGTAATCTTATGAGAAACACGGTCAAGATTTACGGTAGGTCCATCAGGATGACCAAGTTCTCCAAGAGCACGACCTTTATTAAGAAAAGTTTCACAATAACGTTTTACTTCTCTTGAAAGAGTATCCATAGGATACATTCTTCCATTACGATTTTTAAGGTCTGCTTGAAGGAAAACACCTTCAATATAAAGTTTCTTATTGGAACCTTTACCTTCGGTAATAATCTTTACGTTTGAAATTTCTTCTGTGATGAGTTTCATTTTATCTATACTTTTTAATAAATATTTAGTTATGCAAACACTCTATGTGGACTTGATGGTTTAACCTCATAAGATTCCCATCCCTCTGGAAGGTCTCCTTGATAATTAACGTGCCATCCAGTAAGAACAGTTGGTGCTACAAGTTCATTACCTTCATCATCCCACTCACCACCAACGGTAATGATGCCAACGACATCAATGGAGTGGGCGTGGGTATACGCCTGTAGATGCTCTGTTTCATTACCTTCTTCATCAGTAACAGTGATCATAAATCCTGCAGCATGAGCAGCAGTTAACCACTCTGCTTCATTATCAAACCGAAAGAATGGCCCTGGTGCTGGTAAAAATTCTAGTTCTTCGTTTTCCATGTTTACTTTGTTAGGTCGATTAATTCTTCATCAATGGCTCTATCATGCTTGTAAGGGATAACAACAGCATCAGGGGATTCCTCAGAGGGATCAGAGAGACATCCAAGGGTTCCATAGGCTGCTACAAAGGTATCCCTATCTGGGAATCGGAGCAATACATAGTTATTGTTTAATTGTAAGTAAAGGATCTTCTTCAACAGGAGGATCGTAACCCAGCTCTACAGCACGGGCCAAACCTTCCTCCTCAGTATCAAAGTGTTCACAGTTAGGCTGTCCAGTCATCATAGAGCTGCCAATAGGTAGCTCCGAGAAGTGGACAACATCAGGACCGTGGCAAACGATCCATTTTGTTTCGGTAAATGGTCCCATAGTGTTTAAGCGTAAGATTTGTAAGAAATTGTCCAGCCCTTGGTCTCCAGGTTATTGAAAGCTTGCTCGGCAGCGGCTGACCAGTTTAGAGTTGTACCTGAGGTGCCTTGATACCTGGGGGCGTTAGTGCCACCGTCAATGCTAAGAGTGATGTTAGAAGCACCGCTTGTGTCTAGTGAGACAAGGATGTTCTCAATTGATTGTGCAGTGAGGGCACAGTTGGACCAAGCACCACTAAAGGCAATAGGTGCGACAGAAGAGCAGTTGTCAAAAAGATTTGCAGGAACATTCGCAAGACTTGTGCAGTTCGCAAATCCTGTGTCGAGTCTAATCAAAGAACTAGAGAATGTAAAATTAGGGACGGATGTTAAGGCACTACAATTTAACATTAAACCTTGACCATTCGCCAGCGAAGTAAAATCTAAATTTGGCATGGACGTTATGCCTGAGCAACCAGAAAAAGGGTACCTGGCTTCTGTAACATCGGAAAAGTCCAGTAACGGGAATGCGACTAGTCCTGAACAATTAAGCCAAGCGACGCCCAATTTATTAACCCCACTAAATACATCAAACGGACAAACAAATGAAGTCATGTTAGATGCACGATTCCAAGCGCTTGTTAGGTCTGTCCCTAAGTTAGCCCCTGAACGAATATTAACAGAAGTGATCTGACTTGCATCAGCAGTTACGTTATCAAAGTATGGCCTATAAACATCATTGCTATAAACCACTAAGTCATAGTCGCCAGCAGTATAAGTATGAGCTAACGTGTTAGACGTGCTTGACTCATAACCACCTGTTGAATCCCAGTCAACTGCATAATCAACAGTACCGGTAGACCTAAGGTTGAACACTCCACCAGTACTTGTTATGCCATAGGTAATGATCGGAAGGTCAAGAGTACCGCCAGTGATCTTGATTAATTCTTGATCAGTCTTACGAGTCGGGAAGTATGCAAGGCGGGCGATGTGGCCGTTTAATTGTCCGCTGTAGTTATACCAGTTCCCGATACTCATTTGATTAACTGTGGGCGGCGTAGCCGACGTATCATTCACAACGGAACCACCACCTGACGTTAATGAGTAATCATTTGCTTTATATGCAAAGACGCTTTTGTCTTCTTTTATTTTGAAAATGCTTACTTCATTAACATTGGCGTTTTTCTGGAAGCAAAAAACATTGCTGCCAGACTGGAAAAGTTCTTGCCTGTTGGAATCTGTTGCGTCATTTAAGCCGACTATTCGTGCTCCTTCACCATTAGCATCAGCAAACACCGTCCCTTCACTTTGGTTATACCAACTATCAACACCTAAGGCACTGGTTGATACGTCCGCTGCACGGGTGACGGTTGAACCTGAGGTTGGGATGTAGGAGGTTGGGAAGGGTCCGGCTTCGATTTGAGCGCCCCAAATCATCCAAGTTCCTCCTTCATCCTCGTTTCCAGTTCCTACATCACTAACGTTATTGCTTATGATAATTCTAGCGGAACCAGCACTGTCTGCTTTAACAACCGCGCCAAATCTTTGCCAGTCTGTTGTTAAAGCAACTACAGACCCACCTGAAGCACCAGTTCCATTTAAGTTGCCACACCAAAAAGCGACCTTAGTGGCAGCAAACCAAGCGGAATTGATTGCCCCACCATCAGTTCCAGTCGTTGTTCCTATTAAGTTATTATTAGTAAAATATGTTAGTTCACCTGTTGTTAATCCTTTTACATAGTAACTAATATAATAAGTCCCGCCAGCCGTTAATCCAGTTAAATCTTTTCTTAGTCCTCCACCATTCGTGTTAATTGCTCCATGAAATAATCCAAAACTAACTCCATCGGGAGATAATGTTTGAGAAGTTAAGAATGTCGCTGGATTCCACCCACTCCAACCTGTGGGAATTGCTGTTGAGGTACTTTGTGCAAAATTACTATATGTAAACGAGTTAGTCCTCGCCGGTTCAAGCAGCAGATCTCCGTTTTCATATCGTGCAGCGCCACTAATGGTGGAACCTGTTTTGATGTATGGGGTTGCTGTGGTGCCTTCTTCTAGTTGTGCACCCCATACATAAAATACACCACCAGCCCAGACTTGAGGCGATATATTATGTTGATCTCTAGCATTACCTAAATGTATGTTTTGACTGATTGGAGTTACGACTGCTTCAAAACGCTGCCATTCACCTGTTGCTGTAAATGTACGAATTCTTGATGGGTCTGGAGATCCCCAGCTAAGATATATATCTTTTGTGGAATTATCAGATGTTTTAATCCAACCTGACCATGTATAGGTTCCACTAAAGTTACCTTGATAAACGATAGACCAATTATTAGTAATATTAGAAAAAGTTACTTTATCAGCGGTTTGTGTACCATCAGGCGCTAAAGCAACATTAGCATTAACAGTAGCCTGTGCCGCAGTCCAGTTATCTACATTTTCACTATATAGCCACTGATTAACCGGACTGGTCTTAATCAACCCCGTCGTATCATCAACATAAGTAGCACTACTTGCACGACTGACGAATGATTCAACACTGGGGGTGTATTCGGTTAGTTCAGAGCCTTCTTCGAGTTGTGCTCCCCAGACGAGGAAAGAACCAGAAGGATTTGCGCTTGTTTCTCTAATGTGAAATTCAACGTTCTGAGTTCCATTATGAGTAGTGGTAAGTTCATACCTAACCCACTCGCTAGTAAGTGATAGGTTTAAATTATAACTAGTACCACCCGTAAGGCCAGTTCTAAGAGTTAATTGACCTACGTGATCGATATTCTTTAAGTAAACGCTTGCAGTACCAGTCTGGCCTGGAGTAGTGATTGAATTGAATTTACCAATTCTTGCGCCTGTTGTTCCCAAAGTGATTTGGTCAGCAGTCATCATCCCATTAGGCCCTAAGGCTGAGTTGGGAACGACAGAAACAGTACCCCCTACTGACCAACCACTCTGATCAAACCTTTCGCTATAACTAAGCAGGTTCGTCTTCGCAAACTTATTACCTTCAATACTCGCAACATCAGCGGCACGGGTTACGGTGCTGGAGGTCGTGGGGATGTAGCTGGTGGGGAAGGATGCGTTTTGTTCTAATTGGGCGCCCCAAGCAAGGACATCAAGAGTTTCTGCGTCGTATTTTGTGATCATCACGTTACCGCCCCCCGCCAGATTCGTTCTTGTGAATGAAAAACGTTGCCATCCAGAAGTAACCGTTAAATCAGGAGAAAAGTTAGAACCAGTACCGTCAAAAATTCTTAACCTTGCGGTCTGGTCAGATCCGGTGTTGCTCTTTAGGTAAACACTAAAGGTCGCATCTCCACTGGAAAAGGA
>Ga0208543_1000293_pt1 | contig 16830 bp, 37 predicted proteins | sample DEB08_DNA_14_FD_185497 | JGI IMG/M metagenome (GOLD analysis project Ga0208543, IMG submission 185497) | Aqueous microbial communities from the Delaware River and Bay under freshwater to marine salinity gradient to study organic matter... | ecosystem: Environmental > Aquatic > Marine > Coastal ...
GCTGGCGGACCCGGCTCCGGTAAATCGTTTATCGTCGGCCAGACTGCGCTCACGGCATTGGGTATGCGTGTAGTTAACTCCGACGATGCGTTTGAAGCATCTATGAAGAAAGTTGGAATGGAAATGAATCCTGAAAACATCTTCTCGCCAAAGGGGCAAGAGATGCGGGGTCAAGCAAAAGTGCTCACAGGCAAAAAACAAGAGTTGTATCTTAAAGGTCGTTTGGGTATCGTCGTTGATGGTACGGGTAGAGAATATGATAAAATCAAGAAACAGTCTATCGAATTACGGCGCCTTGGTTACGACACAGCAATGATTTTTGTCAACACCGACAAAGAGACTGCATTAGATCGCAATAGACAAAGAGCCCGATCTTTACCTGATGCTGAAGTAGAAAAAATGTGGGGTGCTGTACAAAATAATATAGGCAAGTTCCAAGGGCATTTTGGTAAAAATTTCATCGTGGTAGACAACAGTGACGGAGCAAACTGGAAATCCGGAACAATGCAGGGATACAAGTGGGCTAAAAAATTCGTAGAACAACCACCAACGAAACCTGTAGCTAAAAAGTGGATTGAAAGACAAAAAACTTCTTGACATTATTATAATTATATGATACTATCTGTGTATCAAATGAAAAATTGTGAGTTGGATTATGATCTTTGGGAACATGAAGTACGACTTTAATGGTCGCAAACGCAAACCTCGTAAGCCAAAAGGAGAAGTCTGTGTCAAATATGTCCCGCCTAAGTTTCAGGAATATAAACCAAAGAGTTCGTATGCAAGCGAACGTGCGGCAGAGATTAAACGCTACCAATCGGTGTCTCTTACTCCAGCAAAAGCAGGAGGAGATCGAAGAGAGTCCCCAAGATACACCGGAGACTACGTTATCGGAATCGCCACTCTCCACAAATCCAACGCAGTTCCAGTAACTAACAAAAAATATGCGGCAGAAATTTCGGATATGATATCATGAGAAACGAAACTAAACAAATCATAACATTAGGGAAACATAATCATGGGAACCGTAGTTAATTTAGCTGAGTATCGTAAGAGACGGGAAGAGGCTAATGAAATGGCAAAAGATCTCGATGAACTTCGTAAAATGTATAAAATGTCTCGTGAAGAGATTGGTCTTCTTTTACACCACATGTTCAACGACGAGATGGACTTCAATGTAAGCGAACAAAACTATGACTTGGATAGTTTTAGTTTTACTATGACATTTCTAGATGAAGAAATTTCCACAGAAAATGAGGAAATTGATTGAAAATGTGGAATATAACGTATTCCAAAATTTCATGAAAAAATGCTGGATTTCTTGGTGAAATTCATGTAATATATTCGTGTAATTAATGAGGATTTGTTATGAATATTCGTCAAGAAACAACCGTCTGGAAAGACGCTCCAGGCACCCCAAATCACATATATCTGACAGAAGGTAATACTTTGTTAGGATATATTCCAGTTGGTAGTAAAAAAGCCTTTTATTTCAAATATCCTAAGAAGCAGTGGTCGCCCACTCGTCGCAAGTTTCGGGCTCTATTAAAGCGTGAAATTTCGGAATTGGAACTATGAAAATGTGGAATATAACGTATTCCAAAATTTCATCAAAAAACGCTTGAAATTTGACCCAAAATCTGCGATAATATGTTTTTAATGAATGAGGAGTGACACGCACATGTTCGTATCAAAGAGTTTGCCACCATCATCTGCTTTTGAGACCTATGCTGAGTACGTAGCGGCATATAGAGCAATTGGTCAGAAGCAGTTTGTCCCCGAAGAGTTGTATAACAAGTTGCGTAAATCACCTATCTGTGTGGTACACAGTGTAGGGTATGAAGAGTTTGAAAATGCATGGAGGAATTGAGATGGTAGATTTGATTGGTCGTTCAGTTGAGATAAACTACGGTGCGATGTATGCTCCGGTATTGGGTGTCGTAGAGAAAGACCTTCCTGAAAGTGTTTGGATTCGAACCGATGATGGTGATAGCAAACATGTTGCAAAATGGCGACTTCTGACCAACGAATACCCATTCAGTGATATCCCAACAGCTGTTGGTGTTTATTTGATTGCAAAACCCAATTCACAATCCGAGTTATTTTAACGATGACTATCCGTTTAAAACAAGAAATCACAGTTTGGGATAAAGCTCCCGAAACCCCTAATCACATTTACATCACTGATGGTGGTAAACTTGTTGGTTACATAAAAGATGGTACTACCGATGCGGTGTACTTCAATGCACCTTCGAAACAATGGTCTCCTTCTCGTCGTAAGTTTCGCGAGATTACCGGAAAAAAAGAACTTGCAAAATACAACTTCTAAAATACACAATGAGAGTTGTATAGACACTCTCTCCAAGATGGATGATGACTCAGTTGATCTGGTTATCACTTCACCGCCGTATAATCTACGTAGACGAGTGTCCAATGGTAAACTCGTCTCACGTGGGAACAACATGTCTGAGAACTCAGCAAAGTACACTGAGTTTACCGATGACTTGACCACAGAGGATTACCTAGAGTTTCACTCAAAAGTTCTCTCCGAGTGCCTACGGGTCTCTCAGAGGGTGTTTTATAATATTGCTGTAGTTGCAGGTAGTAAACAAGCACTCTTTCAGATGATTGGTGATTATGCTGAGCACCTAAAAGATGTGATTATCTGGGACAAGGGCCATGGTGAACCCGCAATACAGGAAGGTGTACTCAATCGTCAGTTTGAGTTTATTCTTGTTTTCGAAAAGGATTATCCTATCTCTCGTAGGTTCCGAAAGAGTGTTTATTTTAAACGTGGTACTCTCTCAGACGTGTGGAAGATTCCTCGTGAAAAACACGTGAAGTCTCATGGTGCGGTGATGCCCACCAGATTGGTACGTACTATTCTGGATAACTTTAGTGCCGAAGGTGACGTTGTATATGACCCTTTCATGGGGTCTGGAACCACAGCTGTAGTATGTAAACAGATGAATCGTAACTGGATTGGGTCTGAGATAAGTCCAGATTATGTTAAAATTGCACTCGAACGTGTTGAAAATGTTGCAACTTTACATAACTTTTTTGCATAAGCATATAACAAATCGGTATAAAAAAAGTTACTTTTTTGCCCTCGTAAGTTATTGATTTATCGAGGGTTTTTTTCTCTTTTAAAATCAATAACTTACGACTTGACCTACTACGGGTTATACTGTATAATTACTCTGTAATTTGATGATAAGGAATGGTTATGAGAGAGATGTTGATTGAAGGTTTCGCAGAACGTGGTTTGCAGTTGACTATCGACGCAGAGCGTCCTGTCGCTAAGTGTGTTCGTTTCACCAAACGTGCTCGTCTTGGTTACAAAATCGAGTTCAACTATCGTTTCGGTACCGTAGAACGTATGTTCGAGTACTGTGCAGACTATCTCAAACGTCTTGCTGAGACTGAGGCATACAAAGCAGAACGCAAAGCAAAACGTGTCGTTGAACGTAAAGAAGCACAGGAGAACGTCAAAGAGGGTGACATCTTCGTTGCCAGTTGGGGTTGGGAACAGACCAACGTCGATGCCTATCAGGTTGTTGCCAAGAAAGGTGCGACTGTGACTCTTCGTGAGATTGGTCTTAAGAGTATCGAAGGTAGTGAAGGTTTCATGAGTGACCTTGTTGTTCCTGTCAAAGATGCCTTCATTGGAGAAGAGTTCAAGAAGCGAATTACTGGTCGCGGTATCAGGATTAGTGACAGTCAGTTTGCAAGTCCTGCCGAAGAAGGCAAATCTTTCTACCGAAGCTGGTATGCATGAAAAAACGGAATATAATGTATTCCATCTTTTCCCTTGTTTTTATCCAAAAAGTGTGACATAATAAGTTTTTAAAGAGTGAGAGATTGATATGGGAATTTTAGTTGACATGACCACTGGTGAGTTTGTTGATACTGGTGATATTGGTAACCTTTGTGAGTATGTAAATGCTCTTAATGAGATGGAGGTTGAACACAACCTTCGTGTTTTCCTTGAAGATGATGCTTTTGCGGAGGTTGCGTAATGAAAACATATTCTAGAAATGAAGTAGGTGGTGTATATAAGGCACCTGTTTATGACCACAGTGAATACGATACAGAATTCATGGCGAATCTGTGTGGTGGTGTGCTCAGTATGCTGGGGTTGTTTGGACTCATGTTTGCACTAGTGCTTTTTGTTTAAGGGGAGAGAATGTGACTGAATATGAAATCAAAATAAAAAAGGTTATGGGCGTTACCGAATCGGTTGTCGATGCTTTTAGAAAAGGTCTTCTAAGTCCGACTGTGCTTGGTGATATTACCGATATTTTGGATGAGTATACAGATTTAATTGAGGAGACTGTGTAATGAATAGATTAGATTTGAGCGGTAAGGATGCAACAGAAATCTGCGAAATCCTTCACGAAAAATGTAAGCACCACGACTGGTTCTTCACGATGTCTGATGACACCAACGCATATTACAAAGGTCTTGCGAAATCAGATGAGATCGATTACATTCACAATGTTCTTGATGCCATGGGCTTCGGTATGACTGCCAAAACAATCATTGAAGGGTGGAAACCCAAAACTAAAATAGGACATTAATATGACTGAATTAAGCAATAATCCAAAAGCGTGGTTGAATGGTATGTTCGTAAATTTCCCTGTGCCTGCGTTTGGCAAAGGTGGTGTTCGGGAAAACAAACGTGCTAATGGTTATGTCTCAGAAGTTTTTGACGATGGTTTTGCTGTTGATGTGTTCAACAAAACTCAAAACACTGAGTACACTATTTTTGTCAAGACGGAGGATGTGTCTGCATGAGTAAGATAGACGAAGCAGTGTCAGGTATTGAAAGATCTTTTGATGGACAAGAAAAGAGATTCGATCGACTCGAACGTATAGTGTTTGGATTGTATGTTCTAATGGTTGTCTCTTTTGTTACGATAGGAATTGTGAATGTCATTTAGTAAAATGCAAGAGGCACTTCGTGCCGAAGGTTGGTTCGTTGAGTGGAACATGCCTTGTTGTCAGTCGTGTGCGTGGGCAGAAGTCGAGCATGATGACCTGAGCAAAGTGCTGTTCAATCACTCGCAGGACTGTGAGATTGATAGCGATGGTGAGGATTGTTCATCATGTGATGGTGATGGACAAGTTCTCGAAGGTGAGTTTGGCGACGAAAATCAGGAATACGTCGAGTGTGACTACTGCGGTGGTGAGGGTATTCTCTACGGTTCGTTTGACACGAATGAGTTAGGGTTTGAACCTGATACCAGTGTTGATGGTTTTTCTTGTATGCCTCCCGAAGTTGCTGGCGGTTCTACGTTCTGTTTTGATGGCAGTGCCGAAGGTGTTGCTAACTTCAAGGCAGTCATCCCGCTCATTGAATCGAGTGGTTGCAAAGTAAACTGGAATGGTAGTGGAGACACTCGTCCTTATATTAGTTGGGGGGTGTCGTGATAACATATGTTCTTTTGTTTATGATTGGTGTAGTAATTGCGTGTCATATTTCTATAAGCAGAGACAAAAAAAATACAAAAGTTTTTGAAGTGAAAGTTGAGGAAGATCCAGATACCGATGACATTACCAACTGAAAGAACAAATGCAGTATTGCGAACTGAACGGTTTCTAATTAATCTATTAGATCCCAAAAAGACACCTAGAGTTCCACGAGCAATAAGACAAGAAGCAGGCAGACTACTAAAGCACTATCCTTCAAAATATGATATGGAATATATGGAAGAGAGATTTAGTTATGAAAGCAGAACTTGAAATTGATTTGTATGCTGATGTAGAGCCTGACGGCATTATACGAGCATTGTATTTAGGTGAAGCATGTGAACCTAACTTTGAAGGTGTGGAAAGTTGGGAAGAAATTGTTGAACGCAACATTGGATACCACCTTGTTCCAGGTAATAACACCATTAGGCCAGCAGATGTTGAACGGTTAGAAAAAACCATTGCTGGTTTGGAACATGCTATTGCTCTGTTCAAGGAGAAAATAGCACAACACAAAGAGTAAAGGAGAATATGAGAGTTTTCGGATCTTATAAGTATGACTTTAATGGTCGCAAACGTAAACCCCGTAAACCAAAAGGAGAAGTCTGTGCCAAATATACGCCCCCTAAGTTTCAGGAATACAAACCAAAGAGTACGTATGCAACAGAACGTGCGGCAGAGATTAAACGCTACAAGTCGGTCCCTCTTACTCCATCAAAAGCAGGAGGAGACAAACGAGAGTCTCAGAAGTACACAGGAGACTTCGTTATCGGCATCGCCACCCTACACAAATCCAACGCAGTACCAGTAACAAACCCCAAATATGCTCGTGAAATTTCGGAGATGATATCGTGAGAATTGAATTTGATAAAGAAAACACTTGGAAAGAGTATAAAGAAGTTGCTCTTCTCCCTACCTTCATTTTATATGCAGAAAATGACCCTGGATATCGATACCATGGGTTGATTTTCCATTTTTTGGTCTGGAAAGTTGCTTTTACATTGAGGACCCCATAAGATGGGTGGAAAAAGGCGTCCAAAAAAGGACATTATGGACCGTGAATGGTCTAGTTTGGGTCAATTGGCGACTTATTTCAACAATTCTGGTGAAGAAAAGGTGAAAGATTACGATGGATTGTCGGTTACTACCACAAAACACGTCTATACCTTGTCGGCCGGACAACTTTTTCGTCAAAATAAGAGAAAAAACAACTCATGAAAATCGGGAATATAATATATTCCATCTTTTCCTCAAAAAAAGCTTGCATTCTGCTCTGGAATTTGAGATCATTATCTTGTTGATGGGGGGTAGGTACGAAAATTGCTCCGAACTGCTATGGACCACCCCCTCAACCCAACGTTTAATGAGAGATGTCAATGATTGAGTTAGTTTTTACAGGTAGAATCAAAAATCGTAAAATTTATGAGGAATTTGCTCATAATATCATCGACGAATTGTTTCCCCGTGAGTTTAAACGAGACATTATTGTCGGTATTGCGTTCAGAACCCTTGTTGGTGATGGGGTTTATGGACAAGCAACATGTCACAATAAGGAAGATGAGTCTGATGTTGAGTATCACTTGGTTGAGGTGGCCAAGGTAGTTGTTCAAGACGGTCAGATAGTACCCTGTACTGCAAAGGAAATTGCGAGTACACTTGTGCATGAATTGGTCCACATACGTCAGTACATTCGACGTGAGTTGAATTCAGGGATGACCCGATGGATGGGTCAGGTGATTCCCTACGGTCCTCGTGGGGGTCTTAAAATCCCTTACAAGAGACAACCGTGGGAGATTGAGGCATTCTCTATGGAAAGAGAGATAATGGAGTATTTGTGGGTACATTAATTGAACATGCTCGACTTTGGGGTGGTATGAAGCACAAAGGTCAAGTAAGAAAATATACTGGTGAACCTTACTTCACTCACTGTGAGGCGGTTGCAGAAAGAGTTGCAGAGTTTATAGACGAGTACCCAGAATATTTTGTGAATAAGGATGAAGTGGTCGCTGCAGCATTACTACATGATGTAGTTGAAGACACTGACGCGACTTTTGAGATGGTTCAAGACATATGTGGCGAGAATGTTGTAAAGTATGTTTACTATCTCACCAAACCACCAGAATTTGCTGGTAATAGAGCACAACGAAAATTGTTGTTCAACAGCAAACTTGCTCTTGCACCATTCGAGGTTAAAGTAATTAAGTTTTTTGATGTGATGCATAATGCACCTTCTATCGAAGAACACGATAAAGAATTTTTCAAAACTTGGTCTGAGGAAGCCAAACGATTTTTAATTGCGATTGACGCACACACTGTTGAAGATTTATTTAAATACACTTATAAGGGTTTACTATGAAAGGTTATTATGAAATGTCTGATGTTGAAAAGCAGATTGTTGAACTTGCACGTTCTATGATGTATGAAGTTGAAGAACGAAACATGTTCTGTGATAACGATGAACTGTGGAATGCAGCTATGTCTGCTGGAAACAAGATGGTTACCATTGGTTTACCTTGGAGCCGATTCAAGGGTGTTGGTGATTTGAACACGAAAGAACAACGTGCTGTCAAAATGTTTCTCGATACGAGGAAATAAATAAGAATATGGCTAGACGTTCTAAAAAGTCTGTTTTTAATCAGATTTCAGATAATCATTTAAAGTTAAAATCTGTAGGACCAATTACAGATAATCAGACGAAGGTTTTTCAATCTGACAAACATATGGTCCTGCATGGTTTAGCTGGTACAGGTAAAACTTATATCTCTTGTTATCTTGCTTACGAATCGATGTTTGCGGGTGATTCTGAACGTCTGGTGATAATCAGAAGTGCAGTACCAACTAGAGATATGGGTTTCTTGCCTGGGACGGATAAAGAGAAGTCTGCGGTATATGAAGAACCATATAAAGATATTGCAGTCGAATTGTTTGGACGTGGTGATGCATATGAAATTCTCAAATCAAAGAGACTTGTGCATTTCATGACCACTTCTTTTATTCGTGGTGTCACTCTAAAAGATGCTTATATCATTGTTGATGAATGTCAGAACATGTCATTCCATGAGTTGGATTCTATCATTACACGTGTTGGTGAAAATTGCCGACTTGTTTTTTGTGGTGACTTTCGACAAAGTGATTTGACTAAACAATCCGAAAAGGATGGTATGCGAAAGTTTTTAGACATTCTATCTCAAATGGATTATTTTGATTTTGTCGATTTTGGTGTTGATGATATCGTTAGGAGTGATTTTGTTAAAAACTATATTGTCACAAAGAACAAAATTGGGGTATACTAAATGCCAACATACACGTATCGTAACACCGAAACAGGTGAGACGTTTGAACGATTTTTGAAATTATCCGAACATGAACAATTTAAAACAGACAATCCTCAGCTGGAGACGGTATTGCATCCTTATAATATTGTTAGTGGGGTATCTGTTCGTAACAAAGAGTCTGATGGTTTTAAAGAAGTCATGTCAAAGGTTGCGGAAAATCATCCGGGTTCAGAAGTTGCAAAACGATACGGAAGAAAAGATGCAAAAACAGTAAAGACAGAAGCTGTATTAAAAAAACATGGTGTAATATGACCTATAAACTAAGTGAACTTGAGAGCATTAAACTTCAAACCGTCGAAGAAGATGGGAAGAGGTTTTACCTGAGTCCTGATGGTAAGATAAAATACCCAAGTGTCACAACTGTGACAGGTCTACTGAGTCACGAACAAATTAAACTTTGGCGTCAACGAGTTGGTGAAGAAAAGGCAAACAAAATTTCATCTGGTGCTGCAAGACGTGGCACATCGTTTCATTATGTTTGTGAGGATTTCTTAAGAAACAAAGATACTTACATTGAAACAGAAACACTACCTGAGTTTAAAAATATTTTTGAAGAACAGATGTTCAAATCTCTCTTTGCATTCTTGACGGGTATTGAGCCCGTAGCACTTGAGGCACCAATGTATTCAGAACTACTTGAGATGGCTGGTCGGGTTGATTGTATTGGTAGAGTTGAAAACAAGTTGTGTGTGATAGATTTTAAAACATCTTCTAAACCAAAGAAACCCGAACACGTTGAAAATTGGATGATACAAACTACTGCGTACTCTACAATGGTTGAAGAGTTGACTGATGAAACTGTAGAATATATTGTTGCAGCTGTGGCAGTTGAAGATGCACCATCACAAATTTTTATCGACCGGCCAGAAAACTATATTGACGATTTGTTTTCTTTAAGACAACGTTACAAAAATTTATATGGTGTTTGATATGATTACTAAAAAAGATTTTACTGAACAAGTAGAGACACTACTACTCAAATCAAAAGGTACCGATATTCTAGGTACTATACTCAAAGTTTGCGAATTGAATAACATTGAACCCGAGTCTGTAAAGAGACTTATTTCAGACCCTCTCAAAGAAAAGTTGACGGCTGAAGTAGAGAAACTTAAGTTGGTTAGACGTGGCCAAGTTGGTACTGGTTCAATTGATAAATTTATGGTATAGGTGATGAATGACCTCAAGAGAGGCTTATGATGCTTATACCCTCTATTTAGGCATCAAGTTACATTTTTACTCAAAAGGGTATGATTTTATAAAGTATAACGGCAAAGTTAAATCCGATATCAATTCTTTTTTAAAACGAAAAGACAGATACTTTTTCGGTAAACTTTTCAAGATGTACTCACAAGACCTGCAAGATTTTTACATTGCAAACTTAGTTACCAAAGACACCTGGGTTGGTGATTTAGTTAACGAAGAATGTGAACGTGTTTATGTTGATTGGAAAAAGAGAAACCAAAAACTATCTTATCTGTTTCAACAAGAAGTTAATGACTTGTTGCAATCAACAGATATCAATTCTTTACTAAAAGTTTCGAATGGTCAGCATCCCATTCTTCTCAAATCTTATCTCAGTAAAAAAATAAGTTTGGAAACACTTTGTATAATTGATGATATTATTGGTTTCAGTGAAGATTGGAAAAAAAATATTGAAGAACCTATTGTATATCCACCAATCCATGTTAAAATGAACAAATACAAATCGTTCTTGACTTACGATAAAAAACAATACAGAAAAAAGTTAATTGAATTATGCTCCACATAGTAGGTAACGGTCCGTCTCGTCTAAAACACGATATTGATAATCTTGGTGAGTGGTGGGGTTGCAATGCAATCCAATACGACTATAGCCCCGATATTCTATTTTCGGTAGATGTAAATTGGCATGAGGAGGTGATATCTAGTGGATTCTACAAAGAGAATAAAGTGGCTGTGGCTAGTTGGGACCCAATCGATATCTCTATGTGGGGCATGATAGTTGATACTTTTAAAATGGAGGGCCAACGTATCAATGAAATTAGAACTGATGAAGATACACATTTTATTGTTCAAGGTAATGGGTATTATACTTCGGTTTTAGGATATAATGCGAAATACGATTCCAATTTAATTAGGTACAACTACCCAGAACTGAAAAATCTTTTCAGTGGGATGTCTGCTTTAGGTTACGCCTGCATCAATGGATACAAAGATATCACTTTGTTAGGTTTTGACTCATTGCAATACGACAATCCAAGTAATGTATATGAGGGGAAGCTTTCTAAGTATTTGCCTAAATATACTAAGGAGGACCGTGTTAATACAGCACAGAAATCCCAGTTCATTGCTTTACTTGAAAGATTCGATGATGTCAATTTTTATTTTAAAAATGAGGTTGGCGATTTGCAGTCTATCAAGTATGATGAACTATCATACTATAAAAATAGAGAAAAATGGTATCTAGGCGAAGGCTTAGAATCTGATACGTTGCGATACAATGCTAATACAATTAATTAATACAAGGAGATAATATGTCTGCATCTTTAGACAAACTTAGAAAAGCTATGGAATCTGCTTCACCTACTCAAGGTGGTCAACAAAAATCATACGGTGATGACCGTTTCTGGAAACCAGAGATGGATAAGTCTGGTAACGGATATGCCGTGATTCGTTTTTTGCCCACTCCTGTGAATGAGGAGATGCCTTGGATTTCATATTGGGACCATGGTTTCCAAGGTCCAGGTGGTTGGTACATTGAGAAATCATTGACCACTCTTAATCAACAAGACCCAGTTTCAGAATTCAATACACAATTATGGAACACTGGGGTTGAAGCAAATCGTGAACAAGCACGTAAGCAAAAGCGTCGTTTACATTATGTTTCTAATATCTTAGTTGTTTCAGACCCAAAACACCCAGAAAACGAGGGAAAAGTCTTCCTGTATCGTTATGGCAAGAAAATCTTTGAAATGCTTAAGGAGGCAATCTCACCTGCATTTGAGGACGAGGCTGCAATCAATCCTTTTGATTTGAGAGGTGAGGGTGCCAATTTTAAGATTAAGATTCGTAAAGTAGATGGTTATTGGAACTATGATAAATCAGAGTTTGATTCACCATCACCATTCTCTCCCAATGAGGATGAACTTGAAAGTATTGCTAACAAAGCATACTCTTTGACTGAACTAATCTCACCTGATGAGTTTAAGTCTTACGATGAACTCAAGGAAAAACTTGATAGAGTCTTGGGGTTGACAGGTGGTGTTAGTCATTCAACGGTTGAATCCGTTGCAGAAGATGAGGAAGAAGTTCCTTGGTCTAACGTTAACACCGAATCATCTACTGATGAACCCGTTGCCAAAACGGTATCGGCAATGGATGAAGATGATGCAATGGACTATTTTAGGAAGTTAGCATCTGAGTAATCCAATTCGGGATAGATACTATTTGATTGTTTATATTATGGATGTATCTATTGGCTAGGACGATGGGCAGGGGTAACTAGCTTTGGGTAAAGTAGATTGTCACTACGATGCGGAATCTACTGGTGAAGAGCGGGATGCATTAAAAGTGGGGCGACTTCACAACTTTTAATTTATTAACAGGTGAAATATGAGTCAAAAAGACAACGAAAAAAACGAACGAGAATTTGAAAAATTGTTCAGACGTTGGAAGCGTTCAGTCGAACGTTCTGGTGTCTTACAAGAATTGAAGAATCGTGAATTTTTTGAAAAACCTTCTGTGAAACGGCATCGTATTAATCAATCACATGCTCGTCGTAGGAGAATTGAAAGTGAAATGGTAGTTCCAAGAAGGAGACGTAGATATGGCGGGGAAGGGCTCTAAACCTAGACCTTTAAGTGTATCACAATCCGAATTTGATAAACAATGGGACCTTATCTTTGGAGGCAAAAATATGAAGCATGAACATAAACGTGATGTCACTATCACAGAAGAAGTTTCAAGACACCTTTCGGCTGATGGTAGAAGAGAATCAATAGTTGTTGCTACTGAAAAAGGATATATGGTTGAACTTTATGAAAAGAAAAAGTATATCAAAACTGTTGATGTATCAGACCATAGTTTGTCATATGCTGAAGATACTGCTGAAAATTGGGCGTTGAACGTGTATTGATTACCAATCAGATTGGTTTAATCTAGAAACTGTTCTATCATCATCAAAAACGTTTGGTCTACCCATAATCTTGGTGGTATTCATATTATTAACTGTGGTGCCACCAACTACGTTTTGAATTGCCATTTCGGATTTTCGGCCCGATTCTTTTGCTTGTTCCATTTCAATGTTCGATTGCTTTAATTTGTTTCCAGAAAGAGCATTTTCCTGAGCCTTTTTTAACCGATACTCTGTCTTATCGGCCGCGCTCATGTTCTTCCACATCTCACGGGTCATTGGTTCTTCTGAGGATGCATCAAGTCTAGGTCCAGCTTCAACTTGAACAGGTTGCAATCCTTTTTGAAGGGGGCTGTCTAATCTATCACTTGCATCTGTTCGTTTTTCTTCATTTTCCTGAATCTTTTTTAACCGATACTCTGTCTTATCGGCCGCGCTCATGTTCTTCCACATCTCACGGGTCATTGGTTCTTCTTTTAAACCATCCGTAATCTCAGGTTCTTCTCTTCCTACCTCAGCAAGTTGTTGTTGTCTGAAGATAAGACGTTCTCTCGCTGCTGCAATTTGTTCTTCTGTTCCACCTTCATTTTCTAATCGAGTTAGTGTTGATTGTGACTCATCAGCCCGTTTTTGTAAACGTGATTTTCTCTCTTCATTCCTTTTTTCTTCTCGGGACATTTCAGGTTCTTCAGGTGTGTCTGGTTGGGACATTTCAGGTTCTTCAGGTGTGTCTGGTGTCCCGCCTAACCACGATGGTAATAGTCCTCGGACGTAATTAATCGCACCTGTGATACCATCCATTAAAGAACTGATTGCGTCTTGTATGGTCCCTAATAAACTCGTCTCATCACTTTCAAACCATGCAACAATATCATTAAACGTTTCGGTTGCAAAATCTTTCACCTTATTCCAGATATCTTTGATGGATTGCAACAGGTCGAATTCGGACCACCATTCTTCTATATCATTTATCAATTCCATGACATCATTATATAAATCAGTGAAGAATGTTTTAATCTTCAAACCGAACTCTTGTATCTTTATCCAAGTTTCATCAATCCATTCCCTAAACCCTTCGGATTCATTATACAGATACTCACCCGCTTTATAGATACCAAATGCAGCTAATCCAATTAGTGTTGCAATTGCCAAGATTGGAATTGCACCCACTATCATTGCTGTTGCGCCTGCTAATAGACTTGCAGTGAATCCAGCAATTGCCGGAACAATTCTAGTCATTATTACGGCTTTCAATGCAACACCAGCTGATAATAGTCCTTTTCCTAGAGTTTTGGCAACCCCAACAAATGCCAAAACTTTTGAGGTCATACTATCCAACCCACCAACAAGGTCTAATCCAGTTAGTTCTTTTAGTTGACCACTAAATTGCTCAAGACCTTCAAAGTTTACAGATTCAGACAACACTTCGGTTAGTTTGTCATTGAACCTATCACGTTCTTGTTGTTCTTCTGCTAAAGTTGCTTGTGCTGTTTCACGTGCTTCTTTTGCTTGTTCGAGCTTCTTGTCCTCAACTACAAGTAGTTCTCTTTGAACTTCGTCTCTCTTTTGTACTTCTTTCTCTAACGCTTTACTTACCGCAGTAAGTGCTGCACCTTTCACTCTCAGTTGTTTTTCTTCTAAATCTTGTATTCTTGCATTTGATTGGCTGAGTCTGTTTTCACCCGACTCTAGTTCTGCAAGCCGTTGTGCCTTAGCATCTATTGCAGCCTGTTCTGCTGAGAGTGCATCATTTAATGCAGCTTCTGAGTTTTGAACTTGAGTTTGAAGTTTTTTTAGGTCGGTAATATTGAATGCACCATCAGCTGCATCCATGAAATTTTTTCTTAGAATTTCTAACTCATTTGAATCCATTGCCTCTCTACCTTCAGTCAGGTACTTGTCTACAACAGATGTTAACGATGCGAGTTTCTGTGCTTGCAATGCCCCAGCAAACGTATCTTTAGATGTTTTTCTTAATTCCGCAACAGACTTTGCCAGAGGACCATTTACCTCAGCAATATTTTTAATCATATTTTGAAATTTAGGTTTTAATCCTTTCGAAGCACCATTGATTTCATCCGATAATGTTTCGGTCGAATTTCTAATTTCTTTGCGGATTTTTTCGGGGGTATCATCAGCCATGACACTATTTAGGTAGATTTGCGTTTATAATCTTCGATTGCTGCTTTGATTGCATCCTCTGCAAGGACACTACAATGAATTTTAACTGGAGGAAGTGCTAATTCTTCTGCGATGTCGGTGTTCTTGATATGCTCTGCTTCATCAAGACTACGACCTTTGACCCATTCAGTTAATAGAGATGAGGATGCGATTGCACTACCACACCCATAGGTTTTAAATTTGGCATCTTCGATAATACCATTTTCGTTTACTTTTATTTGTAAACGCATCACATCGCCACAGGCAGGTGCTCCCACCATACCTGTGCCGACATCATCATCTTCTTCATTAAACTTACCCACATTGCGGGGGTTGTTGTAATGGTCCATGACTTGTTCAGAATATGCCATAACTTACCAGTGATGCACTACGCCAGACATTATGAAAAAGCACGTAACAAAATTAACGCCCACAATAATAGTGCGTAACAATGCAACGTAATTGTCATAAGGTTCCGTCTTATCATCAGAGAATCCACCAAGTGCATATTTCCAAATAGTCCAAAACTTCATATCTTAGATTTCTTTCTTCTCACACTTTGCGTTGAAGAAGTTTAATGCACATGCATCAATCACAGGTTGCACATAATTCTGCATGAAGTTGTCATCTGCCTTGGTAGGCGTTGCTGCACTTACTGCTGATGCTACCGTAACGATGGTAGTAATCGTACCCCAGATTTCCATTAAATCCATGCCGTCCTCCTTTGGTTGTTGGCATGGATATTTATATCTACCAGACTGAAGTGATCGCCATTTGATTGACTAAACAAGACTGTTCTTTACCATCTTGTTTGACTTTAATTGTCTTTCCTACCTGTACACGTTTCTTGCTAACAGTGATATCAGTAGGTTTTTCAGCGTCAAGCAGTTGATTACACTCAACATCAATCATCCATTGATATTCACTTTCAACTACTTTAATAATTTGATGATCTTCTTTTAGTTTGAGTTCTAGTTTTACGTCTCCCATTGCGGGGACTGCGAGTAACGTCATTGCGACGAGTAAAAGTTTGTTCATATTTTTTCCTCCTAGAAATATTTATACAAATTTTAATCATATCTTTACTTTATCTTAACAAAAGTAACGTATAATTAAAAATCATTTTTATAAGTATTTCTGTTTGGAGTTCTCATGGGCGCAGTCCTAGTATTTTTAATTTTAATTCCCGGCGGGATACTCTACTCTGAACACATAGAGCGGAAGGTTGATGCCTGTCTTGAACGCCAAGAACATTTCTGCGACTATCGTATGAGACCTCTGAACTCCCCAAAAAAGAAACGATATCTCGAAAGTCTAAACGGTCAAATAGATCTGCGTTTGCAGTGTGAAGTATTCATGAAAGTGGACGAAGAACAGGGCTTGACATACGCAAAAGATGTGTTAAAGTGCGATGAAGTTCTTGCCGAACCCCTTACGATTTACGAGACACCCTGTCCCTTTGATATACCCTCTATGCGTGGCACACAAGGTTGCCGTCCAAGATACGTATAAAAAAAGGGGGACCAAAGTCCCCCTCCCGCTGAGTCAGATTATTACAAAACCAAGTAATAGTCCTATGTTTAGTCCAATGCTACACATAAGCATGAACTGGGTCTTATATAAAATTTCGCGGGAAATGAATTCCCGTTCCATTTAATCCTCCTCATCTAACACGATTAAAGCGATATTTGATTTGTTCAAATGAACCTCAATACCACTCGGTTGGGTAAAAGGAATGAACTTTCTATCGTC
>Ga0208543_1000294_pt1 | contig 16801 bp, 21 predicted proteins | sample DEB08_DNA_14_FD_185497 | JGI IMG/M metagenome (GOLD analysis project Ga0208543, IMG submission 185497) | Aqueous microbial communities from the Delaware River and Bay under freshwater to marine salinity gradient to study organic matter... | ecosystem: Environmental > Aquatic > Marine > Coastal ...
GTTCGCAATCGTGGCGCAGCGTGCAAGCTCGCCGTTAATTTTTTTTGTTGAGCGGGTGCAAAAATCTCCGTTTTTTAACTATAGTTGTACTAGAGAAAAACTGCCGTTTTTCGATATTTTTGCATATTTTTGATCTTTTTTACAATATAGCACATATTTTTACTTTAAAGCCTGCGTGCGCACGAAGTGCGCCCACAATGCACTTGCATGTAGGTTTTTTATATGCTATGATAAAAGGGTGAGGTGGGAGGGATAGACTATGACTGCTATGGGGAATATATGACTTGCTAAAATAAGACTTCGTCTTTTTTAGAGCGCACGTAGTGCGCGAGCGGTTAAAAAAAAGAGGAGAGACAAAGTCTCCCCTCAGTTCCCCCTTATTGGGCTACTACGCCCATCAGACGCACAAGTGCATCTTTAGTAGCACCTTCAAAACCTACTACATCGAAGCCAGTAGCTTCGAGATCGCGCAAGATTTCCTTCTTCGTAGGACCATCTTGCTTACGCGCAGCAGCTTTAGGTTGCGCTACATACACGCCCTCACGGACGAGTTTCGAACGTACAGAACGCACGCTCTTTTCAATAGACGCAGCGATCTCATCAATCTCTACGCCGTTCTGGTACTGCTCAACAATCGCAGCAGTCATTTCTGCAGTATAGTTTACTGCCTTTTGTGTATCAGCCATATTACATCTCCTTACAGCTATCTCTTCGGTGGGAACAGTTGTGAGGCGTTCCCTTCCCTCATTCTCTATATATAATATATCAAAACTTTTAGCAAAGAGCAAGAGAAAAATTACATTGATCTGTGTGTGCTTTTTTCTAGAATATCTCGCTTCTTTCTTCATTTGTTATATAGAGAGTAACATATTGGAGACGAGATTGCAAGAACTAAATGACCGCACTGCCGTGCGACACTAGATCAAATAATTTTATAGGGACTACACATTTAGTTGCGCTGTCGTTCATTTTTTACTTGACAACGAGGGGGGACTTGTGGTAAGATGGCGGCGCGTTAGGAACCATTCGAGAAAATACTTCGAAGATTTACTACTTAGGGCGGTGCATATAGGACTTCACTTTATTTGGACACGTACTGGCATTTGCGTTGACTTTTTACTTGACAATCGTCGAACTACTACTGGCGCAGGTAGGAACTGCTTTTAAGATGTTGGATGAAGAATGGACGCTAAGTAAAAATCAAGGATTAACATTGGTGGGGAAGTAGTTGAATTCATTTCATTTTGTTGGTTTAACAACACCATCTGAAGCATTGTTTTCCTTGACTATTTGGGCCCCGGGCCCTTGCTAACCCATTGATTAGCTTTGATAAATCGTAAGTTGTAGCGAGTTGCCTATATCTGAGCGCGAATAGTTTAAGCCAATCTGCGATTGTTGTTCAGCAGTTTCATAAGGACAAGACTTAACCCCACAAGGCCAAATTATAGGTTGACCGTTGTTAGTATCCCAGCAATTGATGCCGCATATCGTGCAGATTCCAGTTTTATTTCCAAAAATTTGTTTAGCCATTAGCGAACGCAACCTCCATGTGATTGTTAGATTTGACAGCATCGCGAGCTATGATGCCAATTTTAGCAACCTCTCGCAACACCTCTTGATTATCGTCAAACATAATCTTTTTATGATTTTGCCAACGAGTTGAGAAAAATTCCTCAAGCATTTCTCTTTTAAGTTGACCGTCTGGACGAGTATCGCCTTTAGGTCTAGAGAGTGTGAATTTACAGCCTATTGCATGTTTAGCAAAAAACCGTCTATCTGCATCTGTTAGAGTTCTAGCAGTGCAAACCAGCATTGGAGCATGTCTACGTTTTAGAAATCTAAACAGACGAGCAAGTGGAAGCAGTGTATCTTTTTCGATATTATCCCATGTTGCAAGGCGAAACCACTCATTTAAGATTAGCTTTCCTTGCTTATCGCGAGGGGTGCGATGTTCAGAGTTGATAATTGTTCCATCTAAATCGAATATAAAAACTGTGTTCAAGATTTTCTCCTTATTTGTTATTCTTATGTATAGTTATACAGGAAAAATCACCAGATTGCAAGCACAAAATGACCTTTGAACGCATTTTATGTAGTTGGTGTGGCAAAAATGTCACAGCTGTTCTGCTATCTGTTTGAAATCATTAGGAAAATCCAGCACCCCGGCCGGCCGTAAGTCATTGTAATCGTTGACCTATTCGGTCTTCGTCTCGCCAAATGGCTTCGTCCCATTCGTCATAATGGTCTTGATCTGGATATTCATCTTCCTCAGAGAAATGCTCTTCCCATTCCTCTGGCGTAATGCCAGACATGAGAAACTCTCTGTCGTCATCAGACAGATGAGGAAAAACGCTCTGTATCAGAACGCCTCCAGCTTCCCAACGCTTGAGATCTTCTGGCAAGATGTCGATCTCGCGAGAAGTAGTTACACCAGAAATAATTGACTTTTTAGTAATAAGCATAGAGCATCCTCCAAGAAAAATAAAAAAGAGTGAGAGAGGCTTTCGCCTCCCTCGAAAGCATTATTGTTTGATGACACCCATCAAAGCAACAATTGCTTCCTTAGTTGCACCCATCATGCCAGTGATAGGAAAGTCGTTAGGCAGAGCATCTTCTAAATCGCGAAGCATCTCTTTTTTAGTTGGCTCGTCAGATTTACGAGCAGTCGCTTTTGGTTGGGCGACATATACACCCTCGCGAACGAGTTTTGAACGAACAGAGCGAACAGTCTTATTGATCGCATCTGCGATTTCGTCAATTGAAACACCCTCTTGGTAGAGGTCGATTGCTTTAGCAGTCATTTCAGGTGTGTAGTTTACATTTTTTTCAGACATATTATCATCCTTTGTCTAAGAGTTGAACATCATTTTATAAATAGAATATAGCATAAAAATAAACAAAAGTCAAGTCTTTAATTTGACATATCACAGTTTTTCGCGTCAATCTTTTGACGCTTACGATCATAACACTTTTTAGATGCAATAATCTTTGGGCGCAGAGTTTTGACCTCACGAGCAACAGGATTTCTTTTGTTTATCTTTTTCTTCATCATGATATTAATATAGCAGGTTTTTCAGTTTCTGCTTTCCTCTATGCGACTATTAGTGTTCAGTATGCGACAAAATACAATTAAAATATCCAATTAAATCAATGACTTAGCGGGCGCCCCCGGCCGCCTCGCAACCCCCTGATTTTATTTAAAAATCAGCCAGTATAAAGCGCCACCCCAAATTATTGTATCTGTTGCAACAGAATAAGCAAGATAGGTTCCAATTAACATTTTTTTCATCATAGCGACATGCCTTTCAGAATAAAGATTTGTAAAACAAGAATTGCGATTGGTACGCACGTTCTAACGATTTCTAGAAATAAGCGAAATTTTTGCATCCTATCACCTCTTAAATGTATTCTGGGCAGTCGTCATAGACTTCCCCAAAATCTTCCCATTCTTGCGCCCAATCTGGTTGGCCGTCATTTTCCCATTGCTCACGCTCATCAGCTACATCAAGCGCACGATTTAGAAGCTGCGCCTGACGCTCTGAGGGTTGAGCATTTTCCAAAACCAAAATTGCTTCATGCAATTCGTCTGAAGTGAAATTTTCGATCTCGTCAAAACGGATATTTTCAATTTTCATCATTTTCTATTTTCCTTTTTTCAAATTAGGTTTAGTTTTTCGTAATGCTCTCAATGCTTGTCTGTTTCTGAGAACGTGTATCCCAACGCGGCTTTTTACGATTAAATGGGGTTGTGCGATAAACTTTTTCTCCGTATTTATATTCTGCATAATTATCAGCCTCGAAATGTTTGCGACAAAAGTCGCGTATGTATTTTTGAATTTTGCGAAAGTTCCAATTCAGCTTTTTGCAAATTTGAACAGCCTTGCCTTGATATCCTCTGATCTGGTTAAGTGATACAGCAAAAATTTCAGTCCATCCAGATTTAACGCCAACAGCAATCGCATCAGCTTGAGCTTTGAAAAAATCAAGACCTTTTTTAGCCATCATAATTTGCGACAGTTGTTCGATCAAATAAGTTTTGCGATCATCATCCAAAACCAAGCAGTTGTGAAAATTAACAGTCCAGCCGTTGCGACCATATGAGCGCAAAAATTCTTTGAAGCGACCCTCTGGAAATCCGTCATCATCCAAGCGATGATTACCAGTCCAGCCAGATTTGAAAAGAGTGGTATCGTTGGCAGTGATTGAGATAATATAGTTAGCCATTTGGTAAAGTTCCTTTTTCTGTTTACCTATTATATATAGGTATTTATAGCACCATTTTCAAGGTATTGCAAGAAAAAAATACGTCTTTTGTGCGTTTTTTTCTTATTTCTTCCAAAGTGTGACATATATGCAACACATTTTCCCAATTAAATCAATGACTTACGCCGCCGCCGGGGTGGTGCATAAGTAGTTGAAATCATTGAATAATTTCGACACCCCGGCCGCCTGTAAGTCCTTGATTTTTCTAAACGATTTGGCTAGTTTCTTGTTCGATTTTTTCAACAACAGTTTTTAATGCTTGATTACGACCAGCAAAACGGTTTTCCATGTCGATAATATTCCAGCCACCAAGTTCAAACATCTTTTCTTTTTTGACAGTAAGTTTATCAAATGCTGACACAGCTTTTTCATCATTAGGACTGTATTTCCAATAACGTAAAGGGTCATTAGCTCTACGCTTTAATAAATTGCGTTGTTTATTTTCGTCAACAGAAAGCCATAGTTTTACAAATAGAATGGGCTGCTCTTGTTCCCACTCTATAACTTTTTTCATAAAATTATCATATTGGTTTTCAGAACACCAACCCATAACAGGTTGTAGTAAAGCACGCGAATAATAAGAGCGATCATAGAAAACAATCTCGCCTTGCTTTGGCATTAGTTTAGACCAGCCAGCAAGCCATGCTTTCATCATGCGTTTTGTTGGCATAAATGATGGCATAACGCGATGCGTGTATGGTGGCAGATATCTGGTTAGTTCTCGAATAGTTCCAGACTTTCCAGCACCGTCACGACCTTCTAATAATACAGCAATACGAAATTTATTTGCATAAACTGTTTCAGCTAATTGGTTCAAGCGAATAAGATATTCTAAATTTTTTTCCATAATCATCATCCTAACAAGAAGTAGAGAGGACAAGCCGTTAGGCTTGCCCATTTTATTTTATTGCTCGTAATGAGACAAGATAGCCATCAGACAGGCTTTAGTCGCACCCATCAGACCATCAGTAGGAAATGGAACCACTTCCTCAAGCTGAATCATCAGCTCTTTTTTCGTAGGCTCATCAGCTTTCTTTGCTGAAGCTGGTTTTGGTTGCGCTACATACACACCTTCACGAACCAGCTTTGAGCGAACCGAACGAACAGATTTACCGATAGCATCAGCAATCTGGTCAACAGTCGCACCCTCTTGATAAAGGTCAACCGCTTTAGCAGTCATCTCAACAGTATAATTTACATTTTTCTTTTCCATATTTAACATCCTTATATGGTTGGTAGAAATGAGGTTTCCATTTTCAGGACTAGCCACATGGCCTTTCTTAACGCTCTTTCTCATTTGATATATATAGTTATACAATATTTTTTCAGTAAAGTAAAGCAAAAAATGCGTTGTGAATGTCTTTTTTTCGTAAAAAGCAGAAAGTGTTGTATTTATGCAACACATTTAGTCAACGAATTCAAGCACTTAGCCGGCCTCCGGGGGCCCCCGTAACCCTTTGATTTATATGACTTTATGAGTCAAATCTTACCTCTATCATAAAGTCCATGTCATCCATGTCTAAATCTTCAGGCGTGAAGATTATTACATTTTCAACATCTGCGCGAGTTGTCAACACTCTTTCGACTACGCGGCAGGATTCAAATAGTTTAGAATCCCAATGTTTTTTGACTGCGTACGCTGTCAATTCATCAGCACACATATCTAACTGCTCACCATGTGGGTCAAGCACAATCCAAATTGAATTTTTCATTCTTCATTTTCCTCATCTCTTAATTCAAGCAAAGCATCTTCCGCCCATGATAACAAGGCAGGTGCATAGATTGGGATTCTGCTATTGTGCAAAACCTCAATCATATCTTCCATCTGATCAGCAGATAGTGAACATAGTTCAGCAAAAATAGTATCTTTATGCAAGGTCATTTTAGTATTCCTCTCCAGTATCTCCAGAATTGCAATAATAGACTTTGCCATTTTTTTCCATGACATCATCTTCGTATGGTTCAGCTATAAGGCGATAGAGTTCCATTTTGCAACAATCTAGCGCACCAATCATCTCATTGATATGAGCATAGCGTAGACCTTTTTCGACTAGAAAATTGTCAATGAATTGTGAAACCAAATAATTTAGATCACCAGCATTTTGCGGTAGAAATTGATCTCCTACAATAGTCAATTCATTGTTAATTTCGGAACGGCGTTTTTGTGGGATATAAGGCATTATGCGACCTCCAAGTTAAGTTCTTTTATCATTTGCGCTTTTTTGCGCTCTATTTCCATTGCCATCATAGCACCTTTTGTAAGGTCATTAGTTGGCAACCAATGGAATTTTTCAAAGTGAGTAAATGCAACATCTGAAATTTCGTTCGGTTTTATAGTTTTGCAAGCACCAACCGCATAGACTGGTTTACCAAAACCGAAAGCCATTCCAATTTCGACCAACGCGCCGCGTTGTTCTTCGCTCTCATCTTCGCAATAAAGCAAAACGAAATCTGAATCACGCACATCCTCAAAACATAAATTCCAAAGCTGATCTTTTTTGTTCAAGACAAAATCGCTATCATTATCCAAATCAATCCAACGAGCGAGAACAGGAAAGCCTTTTGCTCTCAAATCTTGAAATTTAGAGTTGTGCCAGACTTTTCCAGCTGTGTAAAATGTAGTCATAATTTAGATTCCTTCTAATTGTTTATATATCTAATATAGTAGCTTTTGACCTAAAAGTCAAGTAAAAAGTGCAAAATAGTTTTGTTTGTTTTCAATAGGTTGTCATTTTTATTTATCAATGAAATCAGTGGTTTATGCTAGTTCATCTAGCACATCAGAAATAAAATCTGGATCATTCATAATAAATGATCTTTGAGTTTTAGTTTTAAAATCTTCACAAACAATCTTGAAAATTTCAGAGATTAAGAAGTTTTCAGAACAATCAAGAGTAAAACCTTTATTGAGAAGAGTAGTAGCAATTTTTGTATTGTATTTCATTTTTTATTCTTTCTGTTAATGTTTCTTTCTATAGTATATATATAAGCATTCTCACCCCATTTTTCAAGGGGTAAAGTGAAAATAGTTTCCAATAAAAACAAGGACTTGTCATTTTTATTTGTTAACAATAACAATGGCTTAGCGCTTTGGTTTGTTCACGTTTTGTTCCAGGCGGCGCTAATAGGGGTAATTATCCAATAAAAACAATGGGTTACGCCACCCCCCGGCCGCCCGTAAGCCATTGAATTAAAAGAACAATCCATACGTGGCAACACCGAAAATGAAAGTGTTGGTGTATAAAATCCATTGATCGCGTTGCTGGATTGCGTAAAGCATCCAGCAAACAGCGGCGAACAACCCAAACGTCAAAGCTATCTCGGCAGGTTGACCAATAGCCAGCATGATCATTTGAGCGACAACGAGAACAGTCCCAAGAAATCCAAACATTATTTTAACCCCAAAAAGTAAAGAACAAACAGCAACAGGTCAAACCCTAACAGGTGACGCGATAGGATGTTGACAGCGATAGAACCAAAGCCAACAATCATTGAGGTCATAAAAGTTGCCCCAACAGGATAATCAATAAACAATCTAATCATTATGCAACCCTTTCTGAAATCTTAGCAGGATCAATAACAGCGATCCCAATTTTGCGAAGTGATGAACGAACCGAAGCGGCATCGTCAAACATAACCTTTGAAGCTTTTTTGAATTGCTTCAAGTTGAAAAGAGAACGAAGCTGTTTAGCTTTCAGGATGCCATCGGCTTCCATGTTACCTTTTGGGCGACTGATAATCTTATCAGGACAGATGCCCTCATTCTGTAAAAATTCAAAATCTGCGAACGTCATATTCCTAGCAGTACAGACAAGAACATAATCGCCAGCCTTTTGACGCTTGCGAACTTGTTGAGCCAGTGGCAAAACTTTGTCTGCAAAAATCTTTTCAGCAGTAGCATTTTCAAACCATTTAGCAAGATCAAGCGTGCCATCTGATTTGACCATCTGGCGATGGCTGGAATCAATGATGGTTCCGTCAAGATCGAATATTGAAATATTTTTAATCATTTTATTTTCTTTCTGTTAATGTTTCTTTCTATATATTATATATAAGCATTGTGGAGGTAAAAATCAAGGGGTAAGAGTAAAAAAAATGCATTTTCTTTCTCAATGTTTTCAATGACTTATCATTTTTATTTTCCTTATAAATCAATAGGTTAGCCAGCCCCCGAGGGCAAGGGCTTACGCCCTCGCCTTGCGATTTTCTTTCATCCGCTTGCGCTTCAATGCAATGCGGAAAACGTCGCGGTTTTCGTTAATCATTTGCTTGTATTGACCGAGCGTCATAGTCATATCTGGTGCTTGACGAATTGGCAGCTTAACTAAAACAGCTTGCTTGGCATTGTTGCAAACGCCGCACAGTGTCTGCAAATTGGCCAGCTCATTTTTGCCGCCATGAGTTACAGGCACGATATGGTCGCCTTGCAATTCTGCGCCAGTTTCGTCGTGGCAACCACAAGCGCGGCAAGTCCAGTTATCGCGGGTGAAGCAAGCTTCGCGAAGTGTCCAAGTAAGTTTGATCCGTTTAGCCATGATATCCTCCGTTGCTGTTAATTATTTATCGCACGCCAGCCCCAATAAGTAAACCCCTAAACTTAAAAAAAATGCAATTAAATGCAATTAAATGTGTCAAACGTTTGACACCCCTAGGGGGCGGTTATGAGGACTTGTCAATCTTTTGACGCGCTGCGCCCTTCTCCAGAGCCTTTCACAGGGTAAATTTCAGAAAAACCAGGCAGATCCGGTCGTGTCATTGACACCATTCAATGGTTTTATAGGAAATTTTTACTATATATATTATAAAGTATGCAAAAAAATTTATAGCAGAGTCAGGATACTTTATATTTTTTATAGACTTACTTTTAGATTCGCTACCATCTAAAACCTGCATTTTATTTTGATGTGAAATTTTTGCTTGACTAGGGTGCAGAATTACTTTATGATAAAGTATAGTATAAACAGGAATAAGGACATATTATGAATATGAAATTTGGAATCGGTGTTGTTGTCGCTATTGTTATGCAAGTATCAGCCTTTGTATGGTGGACAGCTCAACAAGCTCAAACAATAGATACACTTAAGGGTCAAGTGAGTGAGCTTACTAGTAAGATGGCTTTAGAAGACGAAATTAATATGGCTCGTGATATTGCTGACATGAAAAAGGTATTATCAGATCATGATAAGTGGATTGGTGAAAACTATTCTGATATTGAAGATCTAAGCGACTTTGCAACATTCACTGAAAACAGATGGGCAGATGCGTATGCAAACGACCCATCATACGAAAGAAAGTTCGGAACTAAAGCACCACAAAAATAGCATTTATATAGGGGAAAATAATGCGAATAGGTATAACTGCATCAACTTTTGATTTGCTACATGCAGGTCATATTGAAATGCTACGTGACGCGAAGTCACAATGTGACCATCTAATTTGTGCACTTCAAATTGATCCAAGTGTAGATCGTCCATCAAAAAATAGTCCTGTACAAACAATTGTAGAAAGGCACACACAACTCTCAGCTGTATCATTTGTAGATGAAATCATTCCATATCTGCATGAAAGAGATTTAGAAGATATTCTTCAGATGAGAAAAATCAATGTAAGAATTTTAGGAGAAGAATATCGCAACCGCGACTATACTGGCCGTCAGATATGTCTAGATCGGGGTATTGAAATATATTTCAATCAGCGGGATCATAGATTTTCCTCCACGGCCCTTCGTATCTCTGTTACTGATGCAGAGATACGCAAACATCAAGCTGCTCAGCAAGAAAGTCACTTATGATTTATATCTTTGATGTAGATGGAACACTTACACCCTCTCGTGAACGTATTGATGCACGCTTCGAGCTATGGCTCACGCGTTTCTGTCGTACACACACAGTGTGTTTAGCCACAGGCTCAGATATTGAAAAGACGCGTGAACAACTAGGTGATGCATTAGTTAATCTATGCACATATTCTTTTAACTGTAATGGAGCAGATGTTTACTATAAAGGAGGTTCATACTTTTCTTCATCTTGGAAAGCGCCTGATGATCTCTACACACATTTGGAACACGCACTGTATTCGAGTGATTACATTCATCACTACGGTCGTCACATAGAAGAACGCCCTGGAATGTTAAATTTTTCTATCGTCGGGCGTGATGCGCGGGGCCAAGAGCGAACTCATTATTATGAGTGGGACAAAATTTCGCGCGAGCGCGAAGCGCTCTGTAAAACTATTAATTCTCGTTGGCCAAGCATTGAAGCGCGTGTTGGAGGAGAAACCTCAATCGATATCTCTGCACGCGGATCAGATAAGTCACAAATTCTTGACTATCTTCGTGGAGAATCAATTACGTTCTTCGGCGATCGTTGTACACCACCTGGTAATGACGCTCCCCTGGCCGAAGCTCTGTCGAATCGCTCCGACTGTGTAGTCCATCCTGTGGATGGATGGCGTACCACGTGGGACATCCTAAAAGGAATGGATGAGATAAAATATGAATACGAGAAAAAATTCGCGTCACGCGTTTAAAGGATAGTACATGCCGTCACTTGCTGCAAAAACTAAAATCTTAAATGCTCTAAAAACACAACTTCGAATAATCCAGGGGTCGTCATCTGGTGTTCGCGCTACAGCCCGTGCCTATGTGTTAGATGGTGTGATAACAGAAATCACAATAACTAGAGGTGGATCAAACTATGCGTCAAATCCTCGTGTGCTAATTTCGGGTGGTGGAGGTACAGGCGCTGATTTACGAGCAAAGGTGTTATCAGGCGAAGACTCTGTATCCTCAATTGAGATTATATCTGGCGGTTCAGGATACGTCTCCGCTCCAATTATTACAATTCTTCCTCCTACAGATGCTTATAATTCTTTAGTCTATGGAAATGTTTTTCGTGACTTTAAGTTTTTACAAGAGATTAATGATTTTCCAACCATCTGCTTCTCCACTGGTCGTCTTCAGCGAGAGCACTATGGGGGAGGAGTAGTCTACGAACGTTTTCGCGTCAACATACGCGGATATGTCATGGAAGATAATTGCATTGAGGCTTGTGAAGATTTAGCTGAAGATGTAGAACGCGTAGTCAATCGTCTACGCGATGTTAAAACAAATACAAACGCGCAACCAATCGTAGAATCACGTGTCTTATCAGTCTCCACAGATGAGGGATTGTTTGAACCATATGGTATTGTAAACGTGGTGGCTGAAATCACCTATGACTTTGAGGCATTTGGTCCAACAGGAGATGGTAACTTTATTTTATTAGAAGCCGGCGACGGTTTCTTATTAACAGAAAGTGGCAACTTCTTGATCATAGAAGATGGCGCTGGTCAAAGTTTCTTGCTTCTTGAGGACGGAGTAGGTCAGTTACTCTCAGAAGACGGTGCAGCCCTATTACAAGAAAACTAAAAAATTATAGTTTGCGTATAACCAAATTTTAGAGTAGAATCAAAGGTAGAAAAAATGAAAAAAGCAGAAGTTGAAATCATTTCACCTACAACAACAGTAGAAGCAATTGAAAAAGCTCTCGATACTCCCGCTATCGATCCTGTAGTTCTTTCTGTTGCAAATGATTATTTAAGTGGCAAGAGCATTTCTGATATAGCAGATAGTTACGCTTTAAGCGAAGATCGCGTAGCTGCTATCATAGAGAAAAAAGAAGTTAAGTCTTATATTGATAACGTATTTGTCACCCAGGGATATCTCAACCGAGTAAAGCGCTTGCAGCTTATAAATTCTGTGATCGATCAAAAGATGCAAGATGCCTTAGAGACTGGAGTCTTTTCTAAGAAAGATTTGTTAGACTGGTTAAAACACCTTCACGATGTTGAATCAGCAGTTCATAAAAAAGAGAAACCAACAGTCGCTGTTCAAGTTAATAATAATTATGAATCTTTAATGAAAGGTTTAGTAGATTAGGAAGGGTAAAGGATGGCTAATAAAAAAATATCTGAACTCACTCAGATAGGAGTTGCCAATCTCACGGATACCGATCAGCTAGTAGTTGTAGATGTTGAATCGTCTGCAACTCGTCGTATGTCAGTCTCAAATTTAAAGGCACACATCACTGGCGGTTCTGAAATTAATGGAATTCAGTCTAATTTAGATACATTTGCTACTTATGCTAACGCTACTTTTTCTTCAGGCTCTGGCAGTGCTGGTACTGTGCAAAGCAATCTTCATGCCTTTGCGTCTTATGCTAACGCAACTTTTGGTAGCGGTGCTGGAGATGCTGACACAGTTCAAAACAACCTTCATGCCTTTGCTGCAACAGCTAATACTAATATAGATATCGTACAAGATAATGTCGCTACTAACGCTACCACTATTACTGTTAATAAAACTATAACAGATCATTTTGGTACGTATGCTAATACTACTTTTGGTAGTGGTGCAGACCCTGTACAATCTAATCTTCACACCTTTGCTACAACAGCTAATACTAATATAAACACAGTTCAAGATAATGTCGCTACCAACGCTGCCACTATTACTGTTAATAAAACTATAACAGATCAGTTTGGTACGTATGCTAATACTACTTTTGCTTTAGATAGTAGTGTTGATACAGTACAATCTAATGTAGATTCTATTGTTACTACAGATGGTATAGATAATCTTACTCTTCATGGTAATCTTATTCCTGCAACAGGTTCTGCTTATTCACTTGGTTCTGCTTCAGCACGTTGGAAAACTGCCTTTGTTGATGCTGCAACAGTTGATCTTGACGGACTACTTTTATCTAATGATGGTGGTACTTTTATAATAGATGATGGGGCTGGTAACACAACGCAACTAGCTGCTGACACGGGTAATCTTACTTTAAGATTTAATAACGTAGAAACTAATATTAATACAGTACAAAGTAATGTAACTAGCTTGAGTGATGAACTAGATGCATTTGCTTCTTATGCTAACACTACTTTTGAAACAAACCCTGATTCAGTTCAATCTAATCTACACTCTTTAGGAGCTAGTGCTAATGCTAGTATAAATCTAGTACAGTCTAATGTACACTCTTTAGGAGCTAGTGCTAATGCTAGTATAAATCTAGTACAGTCTAATTTACATTCATTTGCTGCAACTAATAATACTGCACATACTACTCTACAAACTAATATTGATACAGTACAGTCTAATGTCGATGCGATGATTCAAACAAGCAACGGCAACGTAATTCTACAATCTGGATCAAGCTTTTTACCAGAGGTAAGCGGTACTCAAGATTTAGGCGGTCCTTATAATGGCTGGAGAGATTTATGGTTAGGGGGCAACACTATTCGTCTTGGAGGAGTTACTCGTATCTCTGCTTCTTCTACAGGTGCAGGTATTCAAATCGCTGGAGACGGTGGAGCAACCGCAGAACTTACAGCAGCAGCAGGTAATGTTGCACAACGTTTTAATAATGTTATTCACGGTCTTGATTCTGCTAATACTAATATAGACTTAGTGCAAGCTAATGCGGCTTACTATGCTTCTGTAGCTAACACTAATATAAACTTAGTACAGGCTAATGCTGCTTATTATGCTTCTACTACTAATACTACTATTACAACTAATAAAGCTATAGCAGATCAGTTTGGAACATATGCTAATGCAACATTTGCTACAACAAGCTATGTAGATTCAGAAATAGCAGGTTTAGTAGATAGCGCTCCAGCTACCCTTGATACTCTTAATGAGTTAGCAGCAGCTTTAGGTAATGACGCTAATCTATCTGTAACTCTTACAAACGCAATTGGTACAGTCTCTGCTAATGCAGCGACTAACTCTACTAATCTAGATACTCTAGGTACTTACGCTAATACAACGTTTGCTACTAATACTAAGATTAACACAGTACAAGATAATGTAGCAACTAACGCTTCATCTATCTCTACTCTAGAAACTAATATTAATACAGTACAAGATAATGTAGCGACTAACGCTACTACTATTACTACTAATAAAACTATCTCAGATAATTTCGGTACTTACGCTAATTCAACATTTGCTACTCTTGGAGGCGATCCTCGTGTAGAAAGTGTATTAGGCAATTTAAACACATATGCTTCTTACGCTAATAGCACTTTTGCCACTGATACTAATCTCAATACAGTACAAGACAATGTAGCAACTAACGCTTCATCTATCTCTACTCTAGAAACTAATATTAATACAGTACAAGATAATGTAGCGACTAACGCTACTTCTATTACTGCTTTAGATACAGAAGTAACTACTTTTGCTACTTATGCTAATTCTACTTTTGGTAGCGGTAGTGGGGATGCTAACCTTGTTGAGGCTAATTTAGATTCTTACGCATCATATGCTAATTCAACTTTCTTAACAGGTACAGCTGCTAATACTTCTTTCTCAGGAAATGTAGCTGTAGCAGAAAAACTAGTTGTAACTGATAGAGTTAGTGTACATACTTATACTGTAACAAACTCTGGTTTCAGTGCTTATGTTATAGATGGATCGAATAACGCAGATTTACATCTTATTAGAGGACTAACCTATAGATTTGATTTAAACGTTTCTGGACATCCTTTTGAAATTAGGGTTTCAGACGGTGGTTCAGCTTATAATACAGGTGTTGTAGGTAATCAAAAAGAATCAGGTATATTAGAGTTTACCGTGCCAGACGAGGCGCCAGAAACTTTAGTATATCAGTGTATTTATCATTCTGGAATGGTTGGTAATATTTATATTGTTGATGCTAAAGAAATTGCTACCACTATTACTACTAATAAAACTATTTCAGATACTCTAGGTACTTACGCTAATACAACGTTTGCTACAGATACTAATCTTAACGTAGTACAAGATAATGTCGCTACTAACGCTTCATCTATCTCTACTATAAACACTAACATTAATACTGTACAAGATAATGTAGCTACTAACGCTACCACTATTACTACTAATAAGAGCGTATTAGATACTCTAGGTACATATGCTAATGCAACGTTTGCTACTTCAAGCTATGTAGATACAGAAGTAGCTGGTATAGTAAATAGCGCTCCAGCTACTCTTGATACTCTTAACGAGTTAGCTGCTGCTTTAGGTAATGATGCTAATCTATCTGTAACTCTTACAAACGCAATTGGAACAGTCTCTGCTAATGCAGCGACTAATTCTACTAATCTAGATACTCTAGGTACTTACGCTAATACAACGTTTGCTACAGATACTAATCTCAACGTAGTACAAGATAATGTAGCGACTAACGCTTCATCTATCTCTACTCTAGAAACTAATCTTAATACAGTACAAGATAATGTAGCGACTAACGCTACTACTATTACTACTAATAAGAGCGTATTAGATACTTTAGGTACATATGCTAATACAACGTTTGCTACAGATACTAATCTTAACGTAGTACAAGATAATGTAGCAACTAACGCCTCATCTATCTCTACTCTAGAAACTAATCTTAATACAGTACAAGATAATGTAGCGACTAACGCTACAACTATTACTACTAATAAAACTATATCTGATACTTTAGGTACATATGCTAATACAACGTTTGCTACAGATACTAATCTTGATGTAGTTCAGTCTAATTTAACAGTTGGATTAGGAAATCTTAAGTATTTTAGATTTGTAGATGTAGACGGAGAAGGTCAAGCAATAGCTTCTGCAAATGCTGACACTCTTAACTTTGTTAGTGGTTCTTCAATGAATGTTCAGGTATCTGGAAGCACTATTACCTTTAATGCAGAAAATGTTGCAGCAGGGGGCGGGGTAGTTACGCAAGCATTTAAAACTTTCAGTGTAGCCGGAGAAAGTTCTATTGTAGCAGATGGACCTGCAGATACATTTACATTTGAAGCAGGCGCAGGCATAAATCTTACAACAGACAGTGCTAATGATAAAATAATTGTCACTTCTATTAATACTTCTGAGTTAGATACTTTTGGCACGTATGCTAATGCAACGTTTGCTACTGATACTAATCTCAACGTAGTACAAGATAATGTTGCTACTAACGCTACCACTATTACTACTAATAAGAGCGTATTAGATACTCTAGGTACTTATGCTAATACAACGTTTGCTACTGATACTAATCTCAACGTAGTACAAGATAATGTAGCTACTAATGCCTCATCTATCTCTACTCTAGAAACTAATCTTAATACAGTACAAGATAATGTAGCCACTAACGTTACCACTATCACTACTAATAAAAGTATATCTGATGCTTTCGGTACTTACGCTAATTCAACATTTGCTACTGTTGGAGGAGATCCTCGTGTACAAAGTGTATTAGGCAATTTAAATGCGTATGCTTCTTATGCTAATAGCACTTTCGCAACTGATACAAATTTAAATACAGTACAAGACAATGTGGCTACTAATACTAGCTCTATTACTGATCTAACTGCTGTTGTAAATCAAGCTGGTACATACGCAAATACCACTTTTGCTACTACTTCTAGTGTTACTACTAATTATCTAAATAAAACTACTGGTACAGCTCAGTCTGTAGTTGCTGATATTACTTTCCAAAATGATGTAACTATAGATGGTGATTTAACTGTTACT
>Ga0208543_1000295_pt1 | contig 16719 bp, 27 predicted proteins | sample DEB08_DNA_14_FD_185497 | JGI IMG/M metagenome (GOLD analysis project Ga0208543, IMG submission 185497) | Aqueous microbial communities from the Delaware River and Bay under freshwater to marine salinity gradient to study organic matter... | ecosystem: Environmental > Aquatic > Marine > Coastal ...
GCAGTAGCATACTAAATAGATATTATAATATACTAGAGTATCTATTATCTATATTCATATTATGTTATTAATATATAAGTATAATAACTTAACAAACTACCGATAAAAAAGTTAAGAAACGTACGTAAAAAGCCGTTATAGTAACTCTTAGTATAATTTTGTTAAAGTTTTTACGCTTTTTTGAACATTTACTATAACTATTTTACTACAACAACGTCATTCTTCAATTAGAAATCTACTTTTTTAGTTGACTAAAACACAAATCACATGGTATTTTTAGAGTATTCAAACCACTTAACTATAAAAATCGGAGAAAAAATTATGCATATTCATGCACAACAATACCTTTCACTTAGAAAAAATCTCACTCCTTTGAAGGGTAAAGTGCCAATTAAAAGCAATTGGACATCACTTTGTCTTAATTTAGATGTATTAAATAGACACGATGGTAACTTTGGATGGGTATTAGGGGTTGACGATCTGGTGATTGACGTTGACCCACGCAATGGAGGCGCTAAGTCATATTTCCAATTACTTGAGCATCTGCAGCAATATAACCCATCGCTTGAACTTAACCCCACCGTACATACCCCATCTGGAGGTTTCCACGTCTATTTAAGTATACCCTCGCGCCATCTAGGGAGAGGATGGAATAAAACAATCAAGGAATATCCGGGTATTGATTTTCTGACAAAGGGGTCACAATGTGTTATTGCAGGTTCAACCACTCCTGAAGGTAAGTATACGATAGATGACGATCTATCAGGGCAGTTACGTATAGATACGGCCCCCACCGCACTCCTGGAGTTAATAGCTAAGGATACGTTGCGCCCAAATACCAGAAATGCCTCTTACGGGGACTTCACTGGTTTAATATCAGGCAGCGGGTCCAACGTTAATATTAAAGATATACATCTAATGCTTGAAGCTATTGACCCATCAATAGGATATGAGGACTGGGTTAAGGTGGGTATGGCCCTACATGACTGGTCACCTCAAGAGGGTTTAGCCTTGTGGGATTCATGGTCTAAGGGATCTTCTAATTATAGAGAAGGGGAGTGTAAATCTAAGTGGAAGAGCTTTCATGCAGATAGTGGCGTCACCATTGGGACGTTGAAGTATTTATCAGATCAGGCGAAGAAGGATATTGTAAGGAGTAAGATTGATCGATTTAAGAAGGAGATAGACGACGCAACGATTGACCAGTTGAATGAAGAGATTATACCTGCTATAGGGTGCGTCAAACTGGAGGACATGGACTTAGATATCTTAAGTTCATATATACATAAGAGATTCTTAAAACTTGGGGTTACAATACGCCTTGGAGTAATAAGGAAAAGTATTCTTGAGAGTGAGGCCCCTGTAGGTAAGAGTATTCCAGAAGAGGCTCCTGAATGGATTAAAGAATGGGTGTATATTGTAGATCAAGACCGTTTTGCGGATATAAAGAATAAGACGTTATATAAGAAGGATGGGTTTAACCTCACAGTAGGTAAGCATATACCTGCATCTAAGAGCGGCTCTAAACCATCAGCACATAAGTACGTGTGTGATACTGGGTACTTAAGGCAAGTAGATTCCACGTCCTACTTACCCTTCTATGATGAGGCTATATGTCACATAGCAGGTAAGTCTTATTATAATACGTTTGACTCTAGCACAGTTCCAGAAGCTAGTCCTATTGTCTCTGCTGAGGCTCGTGTGGCTATTGAGGCGATAAAGTTACACATCCAACTAATTATTGGAGATGAGGTAGCAGCAGAGATATTTACCCAGTGGTTAGCACATCAAGTGCAATATCCGGGTAAACTAGTATTATGGGCCCCATTGATACAATCAGCTCAAGGTTTGGGTAAGTCATTCTTCTCATCTCTCCTATGTTCGGTGTTAGGTAATTCTAATGTTGGTGTTGTTGGTTCCAAGGAGATCAATAGCGGTTATACGGGATGGGCTACAGATCGTATGGTGAATGTGATTGAAGAGATGAAGATCACAGGTAAGAATCGTTACGAAGCAGCAAACGCAATCAAGCCTTTTATCACTAATGAATGGATTACGGTACACCCTAAGCATGTGAATATGTATAACGCATATAATACGACTAACTACATCTGTCTTACTAACTATAAGGACGCTATCCCACTGGAAAGAGGTGATCGTAGATGGTTTGTGATCTTTAGCCCTATAGATAGCATAGAAGAGTTAGAGCAGTTATCAGGAATACCAAGAGCTAAGTATTTCCAAGAATTATTTGATTCTCTTGATCTGTTCGGCCCTGAGATAAGACAATGGTTACTGGACTATCCTATTTCTGATGACTTTAAGGATATAAAGCAAGCTCCTGTTACGGAATCTAAGGAAGCAATGATCTGCACAGAAGAGGCGAATATAGAAGGATTATCGGAACTAAGAACGTTAATTGAACAAGGAGGACCAACATGGAATGAGAACGTTGTATGCTCATCTGATCTATTTAATCAATTTATGTTCGACTACCCCGAGGTGGTTGTATCTAATCAATCTAAAGGTGTATTACTTAAGCGGTTAGGGTTCACTAAATTTAAATACCCGATAAAGTTTGAAGGTAGAAGTATTATAGCTTGGACTAAGAAAGTTATGTCAAGTAGGGCTATAGTTAGGTCGTTTAAGGTTGTGGATGACGACTTAGATAATCTATAGGAACTAAAAAATAAGGCCCTTATCACTAAGGGCCTTATTTCATTCAACCACACTATACGGAGTGTTAAGATAATTATATTAAAGTGTATATAATTGGTCAAGTTCTTGTTTTATCTTAAATATATAATCTGATGCAGCCATTAAAGTAGACATAGTGTAATTGCCTTCTTTCCCTGATTTTAGCTTTAACACAGTTGCATAGCTTAAATGTGTCTCTTTCATAACAGCAGAAGGGCTATGGTTTCTAATGCCCTTAGAAATCTCTTCTACCGTCAACAATCTTCCGGTGTTCATTGTCTTATAATCTCCTAATTAAGTTACGTTTACAACTAGTATAACATAACTATAAGAATATACAAAATAGAAAATAAAATATAAGAAAAGTACTTTACAGGTATGATTATTTACGATAAGATAAGGATGTGCACTAGAGTTGCACATGAAGACCTCAGGGAGAGTTAGAATTGCCCCAAACATTTTAACTCTCTCACTAAAATATAAGAAGGAGTAATAAGAAATGTCATTAGAAAATAAAATCACAGACTTAACACAAGCTATCCATACGTTGACTATCACGCTTGAGAATCATATGGCGGCAATGTCAGATATTCCAGTGGCGGTAAGTGAACCTGAGTTTGTCAAAGAGACTATAGAAATTGAGCCAGGAAATACTGTCATTGATGTTGTGCATAGTGTTCCTGATGTATCGTTAGAAGGTTCATTTATTGTTGAGCCAGAAGAAGCACCTGTTAGAACTGCTGATGAAGTACGGGAACTGGCCAAGACGATAATCAAAGGTGGTTTGCTAACTCGTAGTGAGGTTAAAGCTATGATTTCAGAGCTTGGTGCTAGTGAGATTAACAAACTATCAGAAGAAGGTTTAAGTTCTCTATATGCACAGTTAGAAGGTCACAAGGAGTAAGAACGATGCAACATGATGTATTTGTAAGAATTAAACGCTTATATGATGATGTTATTTTACCAGAATATAAGACAGATGATGCAGCTTGTGCCGATATATACGCTTATCTTAAACAAGATCTAATTATTAACCCTATGTCACGGGTATTAGTGCCTACAGGCTTCTCTATTGCTTTAAATCAAGGGTGGGAAGCACAGATACGGTCAAGATCAGGTATGACATTAAACTACGGCCTAGTAGCAGCTAATGCGCCAGGGACTATTGATAGTGATTACCGCGGTGAGGTGAAAGTGATTTTACAGAATTTAAGTGATATAGAACAGACAGTAAAACATGGAGATCGTATCGCGCAAATGTCTGTAAAGCCTGTCTATAGAATTCGTTGGTTGTCAGATGATATAGCCGATATTACGGGTAGAGGTCCTAACGGTTTTGGCTCAACAGGAGTGTGACAATGAAAGTAACGTTTCATAACTATTATCATAATCCAAAAACTGGAATGATTGAGGGTACAGAGCATTCACATGAATCGCTTTATGATGCAGATGAAGAGAGATTAGCTAATTATGATCTTGATTACTGCTTCACTAATGAGATCCATTTTAATACATCATCAAAAGAAGTAATAAAAGCAGAGATATTTTATCTAAACGACAAGTAAGGAGGAAGGACAATGCACCAGAGGAAAATTAAGGCAATTATTGAACAACATCAAAAGTGGTTAGAAACTAAAGGTAAGTTTGGTACAAGAGCTGATTTTTACCATGCTGATCTAACTGAATATGACTTTTCATTCTTAGATTTATCAGGAGCTAACTTTGAAAAGGCCGATCTTAAATGGTCATCTTTTAAAGGTGCTACGCTTAAAGGGTGTAATTTTAAATCAGCCAATATGGAAGGTGTGAACCTCATAGAGGCAAACATGGAAGAAGCTGATTTAAGGTTTACTGATTTAGATGGTGTTAATTTAGCATGGTCACATATAAAAAATGCTATTTTCTAACACTATCTATTTGACAATATCTATATCAGAATATACAATATAGATATGTAGTCATTTTAGAAGGAGTAAGAAAAATGTCACAAGAAATAAAAATAGAACGCCTATTTAGACTATTCAGATATATGAAGGGGTGTCATGAAAACTACCAGTCATATATTGATCTAGTATTCGATGAATGTTCAGAAACTATGCATTATTTTGATGAGCAGCCAAGGAAAGACCCTGATAGCGTTGGTATGTATCAGAAATATGAGCTTATGGAGGTGAAGTTGCAGGAGATTAAGCAGCTCATTGAAGGTATAGAGGAGGATATACTTCATAGCGTGGAATATCAGAATCAACCGTCATTATGTCAATTATTAGCAGGAGTGTAGAAATGAATATCCAAACAGCAGCCTTTAAGTTAGGTAAAAAGAGCAATAAAAAAGATGCTCAATCAATGATTGAAACTATGTACCATGAGTCTGAGTGCGAAAGAGATAGGCACTACCTAGCTAACTTATATAAACATTTTCAGCCATCAGAACCTAAAAAATGTAAGACGATTTATGAATGGGTGGATAAAGTTAAGGCGAAAGATAGTCATAGGCTACACATTAGCTTAATGTATTATGACGGACAGAATATTGTAGCAACAGACGGTGAAAGAATGCATGTCGCTCATGTCTCGTTAGATAGTTCCCTAAACAACCAGTTTATAGATGTAGAGGGGAACATTATTGAATCAAAATATACTTTTCCTAACTACAAAAGGGTTATGCCGGAGCATAAATTTAAGGATGAGTTATTACGCGAAAACTTTACGTACAACGATAGGGGTGATGTTGTAACTAACCTGTTTGGACTAGAATATACGTTTAACAAGAAATATTTAGATGATGCTCTAAACGGTAATAACCAAGCAGATATAGCTTGCGAAAAAGCAGACGGTAAATCTCAAGTATGTATAACAACACACGTAGGCGGGCATCCAGTTAATGCCATTTTGATGCCTAAAAAGAATTAGTTTAAGGGGCGGTGGCTGAGTGGTTTAAGGCGTAGTCTGTTCTATATCGTTGTACCTAGGCAATGCAACGGTCCAGGGTTCGAATCCCTGCCGCCCGCCAACAAAAGGAGTGTAGAAGTATGTGGAAACTATGGGCAGTAGAACAACCTAAGCAAGGCGTACGTTTTGTAGGTATATTTAATGATGGTTCAGGGGGTAATTTATATAGAGTGGTTAATTATTCCAAGGGTATTATTTACGATGAATCAGCAGAGTGGATAGACACAGAATACTTTGAGGAAACTATACTTTATTGGGCTGAATTGCCGGAAGGTTATAAACTTTGGAAGGAGTAAGAAAAATGGCAGATCAAAAAGCATCAATGTGCGTGAAAGTAGATTATGACGAAACTAGTTTTATCTTTGAGCGTCAATCACACTTTGCAGCAAAGGAAGAAGTAGGTAGGGGGTCAATAACTCATGAAGGTCAAGCGTTATACGACAATATAGAGATAACGGTATTAGATCATACAACAGATGCTCATATGTATGTGGGTAGTATTGAGACTAAAGAATTTATACGTGTATTTGAGTTGTTGAGGTTAAACAAATGAAAGTAGAAAAATACACCACTGGAAACTTAACACCTTATAGTAAATTACTAGGTAAGTTATATCAGATTGATAATACAACACAGGTAAGTATTCGCTTATTAAAAATGCTCAATTTTCACAGGTACGATATGATATATGTACATGAGGAAACGTTAAAGGGTGTATGCGTCTACAGGTCAGATATGAGAATGCATTGCGGGGCTTGCCTATTCATAGATTCGCTTATCGTTGAGGAAAGAGGGAAAGGTTACGGCAAAGCGCTACTTAGTTATCTGCAGGATAACTACGGTGTGATAGGAGATAATCTTCTGCTTGATTGTCCACTGGAGAACCATAACGCACAAGGTTTTTATAAGTCTAACGGGTTTGTTCCAAGGGCTTATAGTTATTTCAAAACGAAGGAGGTATTTGAAAATGAAGAGGTTTATAAACACGCCGTTGAAGACGGCACTAAAACAAGTTGATGATCTATATACCTTTCTGGGTACGGCTCTTGATAATGTAGATCATGTCGAGAATGCACCAGAATGTGTGAATAGAGATGTCATCTGTACATGTGAAGATATACTCATGGATTTAAATGATGTGTATTTCAATTTGAAAAGGGTCATAGATTACGTAGATCAATACGCAGAAAAGGAGGTAGTGTAATGGAGCTATATAATGAAGATGATATACCGAATCTAGTTGTTAAGAAAAACCATGATTCTGATGATTTATCAGTGGTAAATGCAGCAAGAGTTAGTTTTGCTAAAGAGCATACAGAGTTATTATTTACCGAAGAGATAGACGACTCTAAGCTTATAAATTACCTAGCAAGACATAGACATTTTACACCTTTTACGCACCAACATTTTAGATTCAAGGGTATTGATTTATCTATGGATGACTTAAGGTTCATCATTGATAATAAAATCCCCGTCAAACTTAATAACAATAACTTCACAGACTGGTCTATCTCATTATTTGGCCTTGTAGATTTATTTGTCACCCACTGGGGTTATTCTCCTCCCTTAGCCTTAAAGGAAGGTTTAGGCATCTCTATTGATGCCTTAATTAGAGCTAAAGGTGTAAACCCTATTAATCTCAAATGTTATGACTGTTACCATAGGGGCTTCGGTGTTGAAGTAGATACTAACTTCAAAACTTTATATTATAAAATGCCTATTTTTGTAGCTCGCCAATGGTTTAAGCATAATAGAGATTTTCAACGTAACGAAGAATCACGGAGATATATCAGCGATATACCTGAGTTTTTATGCCCTACTGAGTTTAGGCAGCGTCCTAAAGGTTCTATTAAACAAGGTAGCTCTAAAGAGATCGTAGAGAATAATCAAGAGCTAAGGCATAACACTAAGAACGTTATTCATTCAACGTGTATGTCTTATCTTAATAAAATTGATAGCGGTTGTGCACCGGAACAAGCAAGAGGTGATCTACCTCAATGGATGATGACGTCTTTCTGGGAAACAGCGCATATTGATGATTATCGTCGTTTGTTCGGATTGCGTATAAGTGGTGACGCACAGGAAGAGACTAGAATGTATGCTATGGCAGCAAGAACTTTAATTGAGGAGTAAAAGCTATGGATATTAATATGTCAGAAAAAATGAGTGGAGAAACAACAATGACAGAATTAGAAATTGATGTTAGAGGTTTATATGAGGTGTTGAAGGTATATAGACATAGTTTTGTAGTACCGGAAGATGATGAATATATTGTTGAGGCTGTATCTCATGCTAGAGGGTTTGACGACGGTATCACCTTTGTTAGGGAGAAGTTAGGAGAGATATTAGGAGAACAATCAGAAGGAGGTGACCATGCTTAAATTCCTATGGTCACTAGTGGAATTTAATAACAAATATTTCCCATGGGTATTCACAGCCGTTATAGCGTTTATATTAGTAGGTGTTGTATTCTTCACCACGATAGCAAACGCTAAACGCCTCTTTCATGAGAAACATTATCAAGAGTTTGTATGTGAGGCGTTGGACGGCATAGAAGAGCACCGCCTAAAAGATCGTACAAGAGTTGATTGTGTGACGACAATAAACGCTATTGAGTTCGACTTTTCTAATAAGTGGGCTGAGGCTATAGGACAATCTCTTTATTATGCTATGCGTACAGGGCTTAAACCAATGATTTATATTATTGATGAGCAAGGTACGTGTAAGAATTATAAGAAGATAAAAGATACAATTACCCACTGGAATCTACCTATTGAGGTGGAGTATATATCTCACATAGGAGGAAGTAGAAGTATTATAAAAACACTAGATTGTTATCGTTAATTTTGGTAACATATAACTATAAGCGTATTAAATCATTATTTACACCCTCCTTCTTAAATGATGATTGTCTAAAGGCCTAGTTTTCCACCTCCGGACTAGGCCTTTTATTTTATCCTATAAATATAGAAAAAGTACTTTACAATATAGATTTTCTATCATATACTCAATTTATAACTAATGTTCATAGAAGGAGTAAGAATGATGAACTATGTTTTTAAAAGTCCTTATATAGATGTGAGCGTTGATACTTTTAAAACTATGCTGTCTTCTCATGATTTATATACAAGGTCAAAAGGAAAGTTAGGTAAGAAATTTAATTTTTCAGGGTTGAAATTAGAGTATAACCCATCGAGAGGTGAAAACCTTGTAGCTGTTCGGGGAGTAACGTTTCAAGATGTGACATTTGAAGCAAGTATATTAGCTGCTGCTTTTATAGATTGTGAGTTTATAAACTGTAATTTTAGGTACTCCACTTTGATTTCAGATGTATCTCTATCTGAGGTTTATAAATTTACAGATGGTTGCTTTAGTAAGTGTAAATTTCATTATTGCGATATGCGAGATACCCTCTTAGAGGGGGCTGTTTTCAGTGAATGTACATTCACCGGAACGGATTTAAGATGTTCTGATTTATCGCGTGCGTACTTTATCAATGAGTATGTTAACCCTGATTTAGAACACACTCGTTTAAAAGGGGCTATTTCAAGGACGAAATATTCCAGTCTAGCTGTCAAGACCTTTCGCATTATAGAAGTATTGGCAGGAGAGTATAAACAAGAAACTGGAATAGAAACATTAGATTATGATTATAAAGAAGGTGAGGAGTAAAAACGATGGAAGGACATTACACAACAGTAAGACAGATTTATAACGAGTATGTAACCATTAAAGATGATGGTATTAGCGACCCTGCTACATTTGAGTTTAACAAACGAGGATTAGCGTTATTCGGCCTACTCGATCTATATGCTAAGGGTAAGATTACAAAGCGTAACTTCATACGTTATAGAAAGTTATTTGACGCTATGTTTGGTGATACTTTCCCTCTGTTATTACATTTCGTTAGAGAAGTACAAAACTTAAATGATCTAGCTAACTATGCATCTTGTGAGCATAGCGATGACAATATAGAGCGAGATATTGTCAAGACTACAATTAGAAACATCGCTTATATTTCTAGAGAAGAGTGCTTATAATGACTAAGAAACATGCAAGATTAAGCGCTTCTTCCTCAGCTAGGTGGTTAAACTGCCCAGGGTCAATAGAAGCAGCAGAAAGATACGAACAGACTAGTTCAGTCTTTGCTGATGAAGGAACACTGGCGCATGAACTTGCTGATAGATGTTTATCTAAAGATAAGGATGCAGATTCCCACATTGGTAATGACATACACCATTATGTTGATGATGCGCTTTGTTCTTCTTTATATGCCCATGGGATAACTAAGATAGAAAAAGATATGGCTGACTATGTTCAGTCGTATCTTGACTATGTACGGTCATTTGAGACACAAGAAACAATACTTTACACTGAGCGTACAGTTGATTTTTCTCATGTAGTGCCTGAGGGGTTCGGGACAACAGATGCAGCCGTATTGAACTCGGATACCAGAGAGCTGCACATATTCGATCTAAAGTACGGTAAAGGTGTTGTTGTCGATGCGTATAAGAACACACAGGCGCAACTTTATGCTTTAGGGTTCCATAACGAGCTAGGCTTCTTGTCTGATTTCGATACGATAACTGTGCATATTGTCCAACCTAGGGTAGGTAATTTTTCTGAGTGGACGATCACACTGGAAGAATTAGAAGAGTTTGGGCGGTGGGTATCTGAAAGGGCACAACTTGCTTTATCTCCTAATGCTCCAAGGGTTCCTGGCGATAAGCAATGTCAATGGTGTCCTGCTAAGGCTGACTGTAAAGCTCTTGCAGACTTCACGCATAAAGTTATTGCTATGGACTTCGACGACTTAACAGAGTGTGACACACAGACGTTAAGCGATGACCACAAGCGAACCATCTTGGAAAATACGGGCATTATTAAATCGTTCTTAGATGCTGTACATGACAGCGTTTATAAGAAACTTTTAGATGGCGATACATTCCAAGGGTACAAGTTAGTGGAGGGGCGTTCAGTGTCTAAATGGTCAGATGAAGCAGAAGAGCAACTAGAAGAATTACTTGGTAGTGATGCTTACAATAAGAAGCTAATAGGTGTTACAGAAGCTAAGAAGAGATTAGGTAAGGATGTCGTAGAAGGATTGACATTCAAACCTAAAGGTAAACTTACGTTAGTTCCTAATTCAGATAAACGTAAGTCAGTAGGGGGTGATGATATCATCAACGAGTTTGACATAGTTTAATCATTATAAGGAGGTTTAGAAATGATAGATGATAGCGTGTTTTGTCCGTATTGCTTGAGCGAACAATCGGACTACCACAACGGTGGGGAATCGGGCAGATGGAGAAGTAAAAGGTATTTCCCAGAGGGGGCACTAGAACACAAGTGCGAATGTTGCGGAGAGAGATTTAAGATCACCGTGGATTGGATACCTTCATTTGATACTCAGATTAAGGAAGATACAAGATGCTAGCTATGAAAAATCAAGATGTGCAATACCACTATTACATGGTGGATTCTAAGGAAGGTAAAGACTGGATTAGGTTTGTATTTAAGGTTGAAGTAGTAAGCGATGGCGATTTTAGCTTGTCATCAGAAGGTAAAGCTAAACATATTGCAAAGGCTAAATCTTTGAATAACAACTTTAAATTAACACGTCTTTATTGTCACAACGGGAGTCTATTGATGAGAGATAAGCGCACTAGAACAGCTAAATTTATAGCTAAAGAAAAAGATGTATATTTAGCAGAAAGACCTTTACTTGTAACATAATAGATATTATAATAAGGATATATACGAATTTTATCTAGTTTATAGGTAATACGAAATACGACAAAGGTTTACTTGATACCTACTGCTTCTTACTCCTCGCCTTTGTCGTATCTTGCTAATGTGGCGGTTAGCAACTGATGAGTTAGCCAATATAAACTAAAATTAAAAGGTATAAAATGTCTAAAATCCATTTAAAGAATGTCCGTTTATCTTTCCCTTCTCTATTTAGAAAAGCTACTTTCCAAGGGAATGAAACAAAGTTTGAAGCTACGTTTCTCATACCTAAAGAGGATACGCTTACTAAACAGCTTCTTGATTCTGCTATAGCTGCTGCGGTAGCGGATGCTAAAATCAAGATGCCTAAAGAAGATAAACTATGCCTAAAAGATGGTGATGCTTGCGAATACGATGGTTATGCTGACCACTGGTCACTCAAAGCATCATCTAATAAGCGTCCTACTGTTATTGATAGAGATAGAACTCCATTGGTAGAGGAAGACGGAAAGCCCTATGCTGGTTGTTACGTCAACGCTATTGTTGATATATGGGTTATGAATAACCAGTACGGTAAACGTGTAGGTGCTAACCTCTATGGTGTACAGTTCCTAAAAGACGGTGAACCGTTCGGAGCAGGTGACGTAGATGTCACTGAAGAGTTTGACGATCTAGACGACATCTAAGTTATCTGATTAAGGTCACATTTCCCTTAGAGATGTGACCTTAATTGTGCGAGGAGATTATGGATAATTTAGTTGTACTAGACTGTGAAGTCTACCCAAATTACTTTCTTATAGCATTCAAGAATCTGGACAATGAGAAGGTCCTCAAGTTTGAGATTAGAGGGTTAACGCAATCATTTACAGATGAGCAGATAGCCAAGATGCGCAAGGTCATGTCTCGACGTAAGACATTCGGCTTCAACAGTAATAACTATGATATGCCAATTATAATGTATGCACTCAATGGTGCTACAGCTAGCCAGTTATTCGGTATGTCAGAGGATATAATTTCTAACAACTTGAAAGGCTGGCAGACCATAAAGAAATACAACTTGGTTATCCCAGAACAATTTTTCCATTTTGATATACAAGAGCCTGCGCCAGGTGTTGCAATTAGTCTTAAACTCTATGGCGCTAGGATACACTCTCAAAACCTGCAGGATTTACCTATTGAAGTGGGTACACATTTATCAGAAGAACAAATGGAACAAATCGCCGACTATTGTATCAATGATTTAAATACAACGATAGATTTATATAACGCTATTGAGAAGAGAATGCAGTTGCGGGTTGATATGTCAGAGACGTACGGAAGACAAGTACTGTCTAAGTCTGATGCTCAAATAGCAGAAGTAGTTATTAAGTCCGAATTGAGTAGGACAACAAACGCAAGGTTGAAGGCTCCTACGCTTCCTGATGATACTACTTTTAAATATGAAGTGCCTAAATTCATCACATTTAAGACACAACAACTACAAGACACCTTGGAACTTATACGCAATCATGACTTTGAACTTGATAAGAAAGGTTCCATAAAGCTCCCTAGAGAACTTTCTAATAGGAAGATAGTTATAGGTACAACAAACTATAAGATGGGTATAGGAGGTCTTCATAGCCAAGAGAGCGCACAAACAGTTACACCTAATACTGATGAGTATTTGATTGATAAAGATGTAGCATCTTATTACCCTGCAATCATCTTAAACCTTGGTCTATATCCTCGGCATTTAGGGTCAAGATTCCTAGATGTGTACCGTAAGATTGTGGATGATAGGTTAAAAGCGAAACGTGAAGGTAATAAGGTTATAAATGAATCTCTAAAGATCGTTATTAATGGCTCATTCGGTAAGTTGGGCAATAAATATAGTGCGCTATATTCACCAGATTTATTACTCACTGTCACACTAACAGGCCAACTATCCTTGTTAATGTTGATTGAGGAGTTAGATTTACAAGGTATCAATGTAGTATCTGCTAATACTGATGGGTTCGTATCAATCGTACCTAAACACAAGGAAGACATATACGAGAAGTTATGCTCCAACTGGCAACAAAAGACAGGTTTTGTCTTAGAAGATACGAGTTACCAAGGTTTATACTCTAGGGATGTAAACAATTACTTAGCCATAACCGATAGCTATTCTAAAGGTAAGGGTATCTTCACCATTGATGATATAATGAAGAATCCTCACGCTAATATCTGCATAGACGCAATTAAAGCTTTTATCACAGAAGGCATTAAAATAGAGAGTACAATACATTCTTGTGAGGATGTGACTAGGTTCCTTATTGTAAGATCCGTAACAGGGGGCGCCACTTGGAGAGATATGTATTTAGGTCGTGTTGTTAGATGGATATGGGCAAAGGACGGTACACCTATCTACTATAAAAAGGCAAGTAAACACGGCACTCACAACAAGGTAGCAAAGTCCGATGGCGCTATGCCGATTATGGCATTATCAACTGTGCCAGAGAATATTGATTACAATAGATATATCCAAGAATGTTATACTATTCTTGATGATATTGGTTACACAGATCTATGAGGTATATATGGATGATAACGAGATAACACCAGTGCAACTTAGCTTTGATTTTATGGAGGATGAAGAAAATGAACGTAAAACAGACACTAAACAACAGGGCCAGCAGCTACGGGTCATTCGAGGACAACGCGAAGATAACCCAAGGGTTGATTGAGATATTACAATCTGCACCTAACTATTACCGTTTAGGGCAGATTCATAAAGAATCTGTGCACATGATCTGTCATAAACTAGCACGTATGGTCTGCGGAGATGTGAACTACTCAGATAACCCAAGGGATATAGCAGGGTACGCAACGCTATTGATGGAATACCTAGAAAAGAAGGAGAAGGAAAGTGAGGACCAAAAGAAGAATCAATAAGGATAAATATTTCTTAGAGATGGCTAGGCATGTATCCACACGGGCTACATGTCCTAGGCGTTCGGTTGGATGCGTTCTTGTTGATAAACATGGTCATGTGTTAGCCACTGGTTACAATGGCGTTCCTCGTGCTTATACACATTGTATTGACCATCCTTGCCCGGGGGCAGACCTCCCTAAGGGGTTAGGGTTAAATAAATGTATGGCAACCCATGCAGAACAAAACGCACTCTTACAGTGTAGCGATGTTATGCGTATTGATACTGTTTATTGTACAACGTCTCCATGTGTTACGTGCGCCAAGTTGATAGGGAACACCTCAGCACATAGATTCGTCTATATAGAGGACTTTACACATACAGAAGGGTTAGAGTTGTTGACGAAGCTAGCAATTACAATAGAGAAGGTGGAGCTATGACAAGAGAGTCGGAGGTGGAAAAGAAAGTATGCGCTTATGCTAAAGATAAAGGTTGGTTAGCGTGGAAGTTTGTTTGTGTTTCTATGGCAGGTGTACCAGATAGGATATTTATGCAGGGTGGGCATGTGTTCTTTATCGAGTTTAAACGGCCCAGAAAAAGGGGCGATAGCGGTGGGAAGGTAAGCCGTTTACAAGAATACCTCATAGACAAGATAGAGTCACAAGGAGGTATCCCAGTATACAGAGGTGTAGATGATATTAAATGGGGTAAAGAGATTATTTACCAGCATACATTACAATTGAAACGATGATGTTAAGAAGAGAACAGTTACATAGCTATCAGAATACAGCGTTAGAGTTCATAAAGAGCAATAAGCGTTGTATGCTCATACTTGAAATGGGATTAGGCAAAACAACTACATCCCTAACAGCCGTTTCTGATTTACTGGACGACTTTGCAATTAACAATGTACTTGTTATTGCACCTTTGCGCGTAGCAAATACAGTATGGAAACAAGAAGCAGAAAAATGGGAACATCTGAAAGACATATCCTTTCAGATAGCTACGGGCGATGCTCCATCGAGACGTAAAGCATTACAATCTGAATCAGATATACATGTTATAAATGTAGATAATATCCCGTGGTTAGTTGACAACTACCAAGATACATGGAAATGGGATTGTATCATCATTGATGAGTCGACGAAGTTTAAAAACTACTCTTCCAAGAGATTCAAGGCTCTAAAGAAGATACTTAAACATACATCACACATTATTGAATTAACCGGAACACCATCACCTAAGAGTTATGAAGACTTGTGGAGTCAAGTGTACATACTAGATCAAGGGGAGCGATTAGGACGCAATATAACACAGTTTAGATTAAAGTTTTGTCAGAGTGGTCAAGGTTTCAAGGGTTATGGCTATGAAGTTCGTAGCGATTGTAAACCTATCATAAGGGATAAGATATCCGATCTTGCTATTACCATGAAGGCAGAGGATTATCTAGAGCTACCTGATAGGATAGATATACGCAGGAGAGTAGAGTTACCGCAGCAGATTAAAAAGCAATACAAAGAGCTAGAGAAAGAGATGATTCTTACTCTTGAAGAAGATATCAATATTGTTGCCCCTAGTGCCAGTGCTATCACTAACAAGCTGACACAGCTGTGCAATGGTGCTATCTACGATGAGAACGGCAACTATCATGTGATTCATGATGAGAAGATAAACGCCATTAAAGAGATCAGGGAAGAGTACCCAGAGGAAAATCTACTTGTTGCGTATTCTTTCCTGTCAGATAAGGAAAGGCTCTTAAAAGCGTTCCCTGAGGCAGTAGAGTTAGATAAGAAAGGTGAACAACTGGAGAGATGGAACAATGGAGAGATACCTATCTTATTAGCTCATCCTGCAAGTGCTGGCCACGGGCTTAACGCACAAAAAGGAGGTTCAGTTGTTGTATGGTTCGGATTACCATGGAGCCTAGAGTTGTATCAACAGTTTAATGCCCGTCTACATAGACAAGGACAAACAAAATGCGTGAGAGTTGTACATATAACCGCTAAAGGTACAATAGATGATAAGATTAGCTCGGCCCTATGTGGCAAAGCTGCAACACAGAACGAGCTAATGAATCATTTCAGGGAATTGCTATTGTAAATAGATATTAGATAGTATAATATAGTTTTTATATATCATTATACAACGGAGGGTATAAAAATGAATATTCTAGCAAGTATCATCTTAGGTTTAAGTTTAGTTTTCCTTATGTATTCATGTGGTAGTACGCTTATGATTCCAGTGGTACAGTATTCTTTTACTACTGACCAATGTGTATCTGTTATCAATTCTAACATGAATGATACGTACGATTGCACTAACTTACCTGTAAGACACTACGCTTCATGGGTTAGATAATTCCAGTTTATCTAATATCGACCGCTCTAAGTGGTATTTCTTTTGTAGACGATCAAAATCTAGAATTGCGGTTAAAGGCGGTGGGGTTGAT
>Ga0208543_1000300_pt1:0-12500 | contig 16348 bp, 17 predicted proteins | sample DEB08_DNA_14_FD_185497 | JGI IMG/M metagenome (GOLD analysis project Ga0208543, IMG submission 185497) | Aqueous microbial communities from the Delaware River and Bay under freshwater to marine salinity gradient to study organic matter... | ecosystem: Environmental > Aquatic > Marine >...
TGTTTGTCCTCCAAAACATTTAACCCCTAATCGTTTTGCATTAGAGTCACGTCCATTTTTTGTACTTCCAGCACCTTTTTTATGAGCCATTTTTTAGTCCTTGATTAATTTTATTTTATATCGATTGCAGTTATTAAAACTCGAGTTAATTGTTGACGATGTCCCTGTTTTTTTCTTGTTTTCTTTTTTGGTCTCATTTTATAAACAATTTTTTTCCGATCACGTAAATGTTCTAAAATTTTACCTTCAACAACTACATTTTCTAAATAAGGTTTACCAATTAAAACTTCACTTTCATTATTAACTAGAAGAACACGGTTTAAACTGATTTGATTACCTGGTTCTGTTGGAATCCGATTTAAATCATAATATTTTCCCGTTTCAACCCAAAACTGTCTACCACTTATTTCGACAATTGCATATTTCATAAAATGTTTAAAATTTTTATTTATCTATATCTTAATTTAATCAAGAAATTATGTCAAAATTTCTAGTACTACATAATAAACCTATTTTATACTACCTTTCAAAGAATGAAGTTGATTATAGAAAAATTCAAATGCTTTCGAACGATAACATTCTGGATTCATAATAATTGATAAAGTTCGAGTGATCTTCAGATTTTCGATTGTTATAATTTCTAACGTTTGTAATTCAATTTCTTTTTCTATAGCAGAAGCTGAAACAAAAGCAACTCCAAGACCTAAGCTTACTGCAGTTTTAATTGCTTCAATTGAATTTAACTGCATAATAATATTAAATTGATTTATTTCAATTTGATTTTGAATCAAAATTGTATCAATAAATTTTCTGATCGTTGAATTATCATTCAAAGTAATAAAATTCAAATGATATAAATCTTCTTTTGTTATTACTTTTAATTTATTTGTAACAAAAGGGTGAGATTTTGGAACAATTAAGGTTAGTTCATCTTCTGCAAATGTTTCAATTTCTAGTTTTTTGTTTAATTCCTGTGGAATTTGTCCTCCAACTAATGCTATATCAATTTCTTTATCAATAACTTGTTTAGTTATAATACGAGTGGAATCTACTTGAATATTTAATTTAATTTGAGGGTAATTTTTAGCAAATAATGCAATAATTTGAGGAACAAGATAAGTTCCAATTGTTTGACTTGCCCCTACAGTTAACCGACCTCGATCTCCATTTTTAAAATCATTTAGAGCACGACATGTTTCTTCACATAATGAAAGTGTTCTATCTGCATATTGAAGAAAAAGTTGACCACCTTGTGTTAGTGTAACTTTTCGATTTGATCGGTCAAATAATAAAATCCCTAACCGATTTTCAAGTAATTTTACCTGTTTACTTAAAGAAGGTTGGGACATAAATAATACGTCAGCGGCAGTTTTAAAACTATTTTCAATCGCGATTGTTTTTACAATCCTTAATTGTTGTAATGTAAAAGGAAGTGACATAATACAATATTGAACAATTAATTGTTTTTTTAATGATTCTATCGATTTAAATTATAACATAATACGGATGGAGAGACTCGAACTCTCACAACAAAAGTTACTAGAACCTAAATCTAGCGCGTCTACCAATTTCGCCACATCCGCTTATTCCATCTAGGTTTTAAACAAGAAGAAAAAATTATTCTTCCTCATTTACAGCATAAATAAAACTAGTTTTTTGACCTTTTAAGACTGATTTTGCTAATGATAAAGCTTTTTGAGCTTGTTTATTTGCTTTATTTTTCCAAGTAGCTTTCCGTGAGTTTTTCTTTGATTTTGACTTACGTGTTTTAGGAACTGCCATTTTATACCATTAAATAAAATTATTATACAGTAATTATATATTTATAATTAATAAAAAGCAATAGTCTTCATCGAAACAAATAAAAATATAGAACTAATTGTACATTTAATAAAAATTTATAAATAACTATGATTTAATTAATTTTTATCAAATTTTTTAAAATTATAACAGTTTCAAGTTTTATTCTTTTTCTCGTTTTTTATTTAAAGTTAAAACTCTTAAAACATCTGAATCGAATTTTAATGTTTTTAAAAACATATCAATACTTTTTGGCATACATGTAAAGTTAATTTCAATAAAATTTGCTTTTGTATGATCAGAAATTAAATATGCTAAATTTCTTTGACCTCTTGAAATTACAGATATTTCTGAAGCACCTAAATTTTGTAATTCTTTGGCATACTTAAATGCCCAAATTTTTAACTCACTCTCGTTAAAATCATCTATAAGTAGAGCCATCATTTGATATGGAATTTTACCTGACATCGGAAAATATAAATTAAATTTTAAAGTAGTATAATAATATCGGATTACTAATAAACACAGTCTAATAAATAAGTTTGTAATAGTCAATCAAATTTCTTGATAATAAAATTCTGTAATAATATTAAAATCAGCGAATAAAGTGTTAGTTTATAAATTTTTTAGAAAAAAATCATTTTTATAAATATATCTTGACGATAGTTAGATCAATTGTTATAATAGGTTTCGTATATTATTAGGCCAATAATACAAAACTATTATCCTCAGTAGCTCAGTGGTAGAGCAATCGGCTGTTAACCGATTGGCCGTAGGTTCAAATCCTACCTGGGGAGTAAATATTAAAAATGATACAAAAATGAATAATAATTCTGATCGTCTAAAAATCGGAAATCAATATTTTCAGTCTCGATTAATGTTAGGAACAGGAAAATATAAAAAGAATAGCGATGCAGTAGATAGTATAAAAAATAGTGAATGCGAGATTGTAACAGTGGCAATTCGGCGTTTATCACCCTATTTAAACAATGATAACATAAGTTTTTTAGAAAATTTAGATTGGACAAAAAATTGGTTATTACCTAATACAGCAGGTTCCCAAACTGCAGAAGAAGCTATTCGTATGGCTTTCTTAGGACATGAACTTGCTAAACGAATGGGTCAACCGGAAAACTTTTTTGTAAAGCTAGAAGTTATATCGGATCCCAAATATCTATTACCAGACCCAATTGGTACATTAAAAGCAGCTGAATTCTTAATTAAAAAAGGTTTTACCGTACTTCCATACATAAACGCAGATCCAATGTTAGCATTACATCTTCAAGATTTGGGTTGTGCAACAATAATGCCTTTAGGTTCTCCCATTGGTTCTGGTCAAGGACTTAGTAATTTAGAAAATATCAAAATTATTATAGAAAATGCTACTGTACCTATTATTGTAGACGCCGGAATTGGTAAACCAAGCCAAGCAACTTGTGCTATGGAACTAGGAGCAGATGGTATACTACTAAATACCGCGGTCGCACAAGCAAAAAATCCTGGAAAAATGGCACATGCCATGAATTTAGCCGTAAAGGCTGGTAGATTAGCATATCTTGCAGGCTTAATGGAGAAAAAAGACTATGCGAGTCCATCCTCTCCATTAATTGAAATTAGTAATAAAAAATCTTAATCCCCTTCACCTGGACGTCTTGTACCAATATGTATAAGTGCACTGTCAGTTAAATATTTAACATAAAAATATTGTTCAAATTGACTACTAATAAATAGAAGAATTGGTAAAGCTAAAATTGACCATCCCAGAGCATCTGCGGTAAAACTAAATTCATCACGATGTGTATCTTTATAATAATATAAGAACTTCGTAAAATTATTAGCTTGATCAGATAATAATATAAAGCTAGATTCTTCAACCCATTTATAGTAAGAGTAATATAGAGGTACAACAAATCTACTTAACATTTCAAGGATAATCGTATGACCAAGATAATATCTAAATAGTCGACCTAAATAATAACGCCCACGGCGTAAAACATAAGAAAAAGTTACAATTGTAAAAACTGTTAACAAGTTTGATTTTATGAAATTTGGAGCATTAAGAATTACTATATCTAATTGATTATTTATAATCCATAGATATGGTAAAACTATATCGAAAATTTTGTGTAAAATCGTTAGTAAAGGGTCAACAATAAGATGATAAATTTTATATAGTGAAAAACCACTTGGGCTATTACTTTCCACTACATTTTTTAAATAAATTTGATAGTCTTGTTCAATAATTTTTAATCGATTTAATTCAAAGTTAGCTTCGTTTTGGAAAACTTGATTAACTTGATCTTGGATCGATTTAATATCCTTTAAATAATTTTGATTTCCTTGTAAAGGAATTGAAAATTGTCCGTCATCTACTGTTGTTAAATTTAATCCTTTAAAGAAGGGAGTTAGAAATTTTATAAATTCATCATTTTCATTAATTGATTTCCATTTTGCTAAATCTAAATCTAATATTCGAGATTGAAAATCGCTAGAAAAATTAAAACGATTAATAGATTCAGGTAAATCATTATAGTTAAAATGAGTTTTATTAAATAAATTTTTAATTTTTTCAGTAAACAAATAAAATTGTTGTGAAGTTACAGAATAAAAATTTGTATCTTTCGTGAACCAATCGATAAAATTATCATTTTTTTCAACATTCGCTTGTTGTACAACTTTAGAAACACTTGGTTCTGACACAACAAAAAGCCAAATATATAGATTTTTAAAAAACTTCCAAATTTGTCCAAGGGTACTATGATCTTGTAGGATTTCAGTACCACTCCATCGTTCTAAAAGCATTTTTGGAGTTTTAAAAACAACTTTTACAATATGTGGTTTAGGATCAGGAAAATATAAATAAGAAGTTGTTGGAACAAGACCTAAGTATTTATCTTTATCAAAATATTCTAATGGTGTATTTCCTGGAAAATGACGAAATAAAACATATTGACCAACATATAAATTTGGAAATGCATGGTATATCGTTTTGTAGAATCGATTCAATGTATCAGGATAAACAACTGGATACCATAAACTTCCAACAGCAATTCCCCTTAACCCCCGTTCTAATGCGCCCCCAAAACCACCTCTATATTCTTTTTCACGATTTTGTTTGTCAAATAAAAGAATAAAAATAATACGTAAACAATTAAAAAATACTAATGCACCTAAAAAATACCAAAGTAAAAAACTTTGATTAACATAATTACTAATTAAATCTTGTTGATCAGCATATTTACCAAAAAATTCATAGGTATGTGAACCAATATAGTTATAACCTTTTTCTATATTTTTAAATTGTTCCTCGGAAAAATTATTAGCATCAAAAGGATATAATTCTAATACTTTACTAAATTTTGGATGTTTCAAATCATTTAAATATTTTAGTCCAATTTCAATCTTTCTTTGAATTTCAGGATCAATATTTGCTACATATTCTAATTGTTCTTGTTGTGAAATATTCTTAATTACCGGGTTTATAAATTCAATAAGAGGTTCCATTTTAGTTTTCTCAGTGTTAAACATAAATTATGTTTAGATTTACTTTTATGTTTATATTAAAGTATACTATAGTGTATAAGTTTTATAATTATGCATTATTCCTATACATTCATTGATTTTAATTATAGTTTATCATTTTAATTTATAATGTCTATAGTTTATTAATAAAAGATTAATATTATTAATTTTAAAGTAACTTTTTAAAATCAATTAAACTGATGATATCATTATAAAAAAAGAGCCTCTTCATTATGAACTTTTATACAAAAAATTTTAAAAATTATAAAAAAATTATTTATCAAATCAACGCATTTGAAGATAAAATAAAAGAGAAATCAGATTCTGATTTACAACAAATCACTAATAAATTAAAGCAGCAAATAAAACAAAATGATTCAGATATTAATATTTTAGCTGAAGCTTTTTCAGTAGCTCGAGAGGCTAGTTTTCGAAGCCTTGGATTACGACATTATGATGTTCAACTAGTTGCCGGGTTAACATTAAATAACGGTAAAATTGCTGAAATGCGGACAGGTGAAGGTAAAACTTTAGCAGCAACTTTACCTGCTTATTATAATGCTCTATCAGAAAAGGGTGTTCATGTTGTTACTGTAAATGACTACTTAGCTCGACGTGATCAAGCATGGATGGGAAATATTTACCGTTTTCTAAATCTGAGTGTTGGTTTAATCCAAGAAAATATGAATACTCAGGATCGTCAAAAAAACTACGGTTGTGATATCACGTATGTTACAAATAGTGAAATTGGATTTGATTATTTACGTGATAATATGGCTTATAACGTAAATGATATTGTTTTACGACCATTGAATTACTGTATTCTAGATGAAATTGATTCAATTTTAATTGATGAAGCACGGACTCCCCTAATTCTTTCAAATTCTGTTCAAACATCACCAGATAAATATATTGTTGCGTTTGAAATAACAAAATATCTGGAAATTAATCGGCATTTTGAAGTAGATGAAAAAAACAAAAATATTGTATTAACAGAACAAGGTATTTTACAGGTTCAAACTGTTCTGGGAATTACAGATTTGTTTAATCCTGTTGATCCATGGGCATCTTATGTAATAAACGCCCTTAAAGCAAATTTATTATTTATAACTAACGTTGATTATATAATTCAGAATGAAGAAATTATTATTGTCGATGAATTTACTGGTCGAAGAATGCCAGGTCGACGTTGGAACGATAAATTACATCAAGCGGTTGAGGCAAAAGAAGGTGTTCCAATTCGAGACGATGGGGAAACTATTGCATCAATAACCTATCAAAGTTTCTTTGCTTTATATCCAAAATTATCTGGAATGACAGGAACAGCAAAAACCGCCGAAGCAGAATTTGAAAAAATTTATAATTTAAAAGTAGACGAGATTCCTACTGCAAGAAAAAGTTTACGTACAGATTTAACAGATTTAATCTATAAGGATGAGCTATCAAAATGGAAGGCTGTTGCAAAAAAATGTAAAGAAATTTTTTTAACAGGACAACCTATTCTTGTCGGGACAACTAGTATTGAAAAATCTGAAATATTATCCCAATTACTTGAAGATTATGAATTACCCTATCAAATTTTAAATGCGAGACCTGAAAATGTACGTAAAGAAGCTGCAATTATAGCCCGTGCAGGAAAATTTAAAAGCATTACAATTGCAACAAATATGGCTGGAAGAGGAACAGACATTGTTCTTGGAGGATGTTTAGATTTTGAAATTCAGAAACAGTTTTATGATCTAGTAATATTTTTTAAAACAATTCCTTCAATATCTTTGAATATGAATTGGATTACAAAGAATATTCGTTGGATGAATATTTTAGGAATAGAAAATTTCTTACAAAATTTTAGTCATATTTCAAATGAAATTACATGTTTGCAAAAACAAAAAGCTTTCGCTAATCTAACCGATATCGAATTTTTAAAAATAATCAATAATATAGAAAATAATAATATTTTAAATGAAGATTATTTACGTTTAATTGTTCGAACTTTTAATATGATTGGAAGTAGTGTAAAACTACAACAAGAAAAAGAAAATCTTTTAGTAAAAGAACTGGGTGGATTATATGTAATTGGTACTGAAAGAAACGATTCACGACGAATTGATAATCAACTACGAGGCCGATGTGGTAGACAAGGTGATCCAGGAATTTCACGTTTTTTCCTAAGTTTAGATGATTATTTATTACGATTATTTGGTGGTAATTTACAGAAATTTATGGATACCCAATTACCCGATAATACGCCTTTAGAATCTGGTTTAATTAATAAAACATTAAATTCTGCACAACAAAAACTTGAAGAATATCATTATGATATTCGGAAAAATCTATTTGAATATGATGAAGTTTTAAGTAAACAACGAAAAATAATATTTCGTGAGAGAAGTGAAATATTAAAAAGTATTTCCTTAAAAAATACTTTAATTCGATTTGCAGATAGATTAATTCAAGAATTTATCGACGAAATTGATGTTTTAGAAATAAATACGTTATCTATTTGGATTGATAATAGTTTTGGTTTTAGAAATTCATATGATTTAAAACCATTTAGAGCATTACAATCGAATGAATTAAAAATTGAATTAGAAAAGTATCTCTTTACAAAATTTTGGCTATATTATGATTTAAAGCAAGCGGAAATTGAAACGGCTGAACCCGGTATTGTACGAGATATTGAACGAAATATTATATTACGATATATTGATTCGGTTTGGAAAGAACATTTACAAAAAATGTCATTACTTCGCGATGATGTTAATTGGCGTAGTTATGGTCAACGAAACCCATTATTTGAATATAAAGATGATGCTTATATTTTATTTTTAGATTTAATTAAAACAATTCGACAATTAGTTATTTTTGATTTATTAACGATGAAATTAATTTAAGTTTCTTATTTTAAAACAATTTGTTATTATTTCTAAGACTAGTTATTTTTTATTATACAAATATATGACAAAACGTACATTATCAAATAAAACACGTGTCTCTGTATTAAAAGTTTCAGGCTTTCGTGCACGAATGAGTACTCCGCAGGGTCGTAAAACATTAAGAAATCGTAGAAAAAAAGGTAGAAAGAACTTAGCTTTAAAAGGATAAATAAACAAATATTCACTTGTTCATTAATCTTCAAGTGAATATTTGATATTTTTTTATTTAATACTTATATTATGTAAATAGATTAACAATTTTAATATTATCAATCATAAAATAAATAATTTATGAATTTTACTGACGAATTTACACTTTTATTAAAAGCTCGTTATCCTATAATTTATATAAACACATTTGAAGAAGACCGACTTGAATACATTATTAGAAAAACTATAAAGACAAAATTAAAACGTAGTATTTATAGTTGGGATTTTATTGATGGTTATACAAATAATCCTAATAATGATGGGTTTGCAAAACGTAATCCTTTACAAGCTTTAGAATTAGTCGAGAAATTAACATTTGAAACCCCAGCTATTTTTTTATTAAAGGATTTTAATCGTTTTTTGACTGATGTCTCAATTTGTAGGAAATTAAAAAACCTTAACCGTACTTTAAAATTACAACCTAAAACGTTAATTATTATTTCTTCTGAAATACAAATTCCAACTGAATTAAATGATTTTATAACAATTATTCAATTTGATTTACCTAATGAAATTGAAATTGAAAAAGAATTAATTAGATTAGTTGATTCATTAAATTTACAAATAGAAAAACCTTTAATTGAAAAATTAACTCGTGCATGTCAAGGATTATCGTTGGAACGTATTCGACGTGTATTAGCAAAAAATATTGCAACGTATAAAACAATAAATAATAATAGTATTAAAATTATTTTAAACGAGAAAAAACAAATTATTAGTCAGAGTGAAATTCTTGAATATTATCCAACTATTGAAAAAATACAGAATATTGGTGGGGTTGATTCTTTAAAACTTTGGTTGCAAAAACGAACAACCGCTTTTAATATAAAAGCTACCAGCTATGGTTTACCAAAACCCCGAGGACTTTTGTTAGTTGGCCTTCAAGGAACTGGAAAATCATTAACTGCAAAAGCTATCGCTAATGAATGGAATTTACCATTATTAAAATTAGATGTTGGTAAACTTTTCGGTGGCATTGTAGGAGAATCAGAATCTCGACTTAGACAAATGATTCAATTAGCAGAAACCTTATCACCCTGTATACTTTGGATTGATGAAATTGATAAAGCCTTTAGTGTTAATGATAATAAAGGCGATAGTGGGACAAGTAATCGAGTTTTAGGAACTTTTATAACGTGGTTATCTGAAAAAACAAAACCAGTTTTCGTAGTTGGAACTGCAAACAATATATCATCCTTACCATTAGAAGTAATCCGAAAAGGACGTTTTGATGAGATTTTCTTCTTAGATTTACCTTTACGAAACGAACGCGAAGAAATTTTCAAAATTCATCTTCAAGAATTTCGATCACAAAGTTGGCAGACTTTTGATTATAAAAAATTTGCCGAACTTTCTGAATCATTTTCTGGAGCTGAGATTCGACAAAGTATAATTGAAGCTATGTATTTTGCTTTTCATGAAGAACGAGAATTTACAACACAAGATATTTGTCAAGCTATTAAGAAAATAGTTCCGCTTTCTGAATTAGATACGAAACAAATGCAAATATTACAAAGTTGGGCTTTATCAGGACGAATTCGACCAGCTTCTTCTAAAAATCTTTAAATATAATATTATATATTTTTATGAAACAGATTCTTTTTCGATTTTTAGCAGATTTACGATTTGCTATTTTTATTTTATTACTTATAGCATTATTTAGTATTATTGGTACGGTTATTGAACAAGATCAAGCTATCGAAGTTTACAAACAAAATTATCCATTAATAAATCCTATTTTTGGTTTTTTATCATGGGATATTATCTTAAAATTTGGTTTAGATCATGTTTATAAAACGTGGTGGTTCATTTCTTTTATTATTATTTTTGGAATGAGTTTAATAACTTGTACAATCCTACAACAATTACCCTCACTTAAAATTGCTCGACGTTGCCAATTTTTCCGAGCTAAAAAACAATTTCAAAGATTAAGAACTTACTCAGAGTTAAAGAATACAAATATAAACCAATTAATATTTAAAATACAAAATAAACAATATTCGGTATTTCAACAAAAAAATGTGATTTATTGCTATAAAGGCTTAATTGGTCGAATAACACCAATTATTGTGCACTTTAGTATGGTTATTATTTTAATTGGATCAATTTATGGATCGTTAACTGGGTTTAATGCCCAAGAAATTGTTCCTAAAACGGAAATTTTTCATATTCAAAATGTGTTAAGTAGGGGACAATTAACAAAAATTCCGAATATCTCAACCCGAATAAACGATTTTTGGATAACATATACGAATAAAACTACCGTCAATCAATTTTATTCTGATATTTCTATATTAAATAATGCTGGTTGTGAAATTGATAGACAAACAATATTAGTAAACTCACCGGAAACCTATAAAAGTATTTATTATTATCAAACTGATTGGAATTTAGTTGGTTTACGTTTAAAAAGTGAACAGTCAAATTCAATTATTCAATATCCCTTAATTTCACCTTTTAAGACTAATGAAAAAGTTTGGATCTCATGGATTCCAGTCAATGATACGTTAGATAATGGAATAACCATTTTATTCAAAAATTTACAAGGTTTTGGATCTTTCTATGATAAATTTGGTACTTTTCTAGGAAATTGGGAATTGAATGATAATTTGAAGACTCAATCTTTAACTCAATTCATTGACATTATTACATCAACTGGATTACAAATTAAAACGGATCCAGGAATAAAATTGGTCTATACAGGATTTGGGCTTTTAATGATTAGTACTATTGTAAGTTATATTACCTATTCTCAAATTTGGATTGTTAAAAAAAATGATTCTTGTTATATTGGAGGAAATACAAGTCGTGCTAAATTCAGTTTTGAATTAGAATTTTTTGATTTTGTCCAACAATAAAATACGAACAAATTTTTAGTAAATATTGAACTTTTGAATAAGTATCGACTTTAATTTTAATAATTGGAAAAAATTGGTTTAATCAATTAATTATTAATAAAATAATATAATAGTAAGTAAGTATTATAAAAGTATTAATTGGAGAAATAGAATGGAATGGGATAGCATTCAAAACTTTTTATCAAATATCGTTTTTGCAATTTTATTAATAACCACTATTATCTATTGGTTTAGTTTGATTGTTATTAAAAATCCTTTAATTTATAATATTGGAAAAATTGGATCAATTATTGCAAATGTTTTATTATTTTTTATCTTAGGCTCAAGATGGATTAGTGCAGGTTATTTTCCATTAAGTAACTTGTATGAGTCATTACTGTTTCTAACATGGACCTTACTTGCTGTATATCTTTTTGTGGAATTAAAAACAAAAAGTAGTTTGATTGGGGCAACTTTAATTCCTGTAGCTTTATTAATTAATGGTTTTGCCAATCTGACATTACCAATTGAAATGCAAAAAGCAAGTCCTCTTGTTCCTGCATTACAGTCAAATTGGTTAATGATGCATGTAAGTATGATGATGTTAAGCTATGGTACATTAATTATGGGTTCCTTATTATCCATCTTGTATTTAGTTATTTCTAAAGGTCAAGATTTAGAACTTGGAGAAACGAATTCAGGTAATCAAAATGTTGATAACTCTAATATTATTATTAATAACCAAGCATTAGCTTATCAATCAAAAGCTGTCGACTTTATAAATTTTAATACGATCTCACGTAGTAAACTTACATTATTACAAAGTCTAGATAATTGGAGTTATCGTATTATTGGATTAGGTTTTCCTTTTTTAACAATTGGTATTATTGCTGGTGGTGTTTGGGCGAATGAAGCTTGGGGATCTTATTGGAGTTGGGATCCAAAAGAAACTTGGGCATTAATTACTTGGTTAGTTTTTGCAGCGTACTTACATTCTCGTATTACAAAAGGATGGCAAGGTAAAAAAACAGCTATTTTAGCATCATTGGGCTTCTTTGTTATTTGGGTTTGTTATCTAGGAGTTAATTTCTTAGGTAAAGGTTTACATAGTTACGGATGGTTATCATAATTATTAAATATATTAAATTAATATTTTGTTAATTTAATATATTTTTAACTTTACTTATTTATTAAA
>Ga0208543_1000301_pt1 | contig 16298 bp, 13 predicted proteins | sample DEB08_DNA_14_FD_185497 | JGI IMG/M metagenome (GOLD analysis project Ga0208543, IMG submission 185497) | Aqueous microbial communities from the Delaware River and Bay under freshwater to marine salinity gradient to study organic matter... | ecosystem: Environmental > Aquatic > Marine > Coastal ...
TGCTCCCTGTGGGGATCGAGCGAGGGCACGCCAGATTGGTGCTGTTTTCGCACTACCACCCGAAGGGTTGGCTGCAAGCGTGCATCCGGCGTGAACTAGCTGATCTCAGGGATCGGGGATGGCATGTGTTGCTGCTGACTGATGCCCTGGATCGCGCTGGGCGGGAGTGGTGTCAGAGCCATGGTCTTGGCTTGCTGCGTCGTCGCAATGAAGGACGAGATTTTGGTGCCTTTCAAGATGCCTGGTTAACGCTGCAGCAGCGAGGGCTTGGGCCGAGTATTGATCGCTTGATTCTGCTCAATGACAGTGTTTATCCCATTACAGATCTGAGTGGAAGCAGCTGGCCTCGCTTTTTGGAAGGGGGCGGCGATTTGGTGTTGGGGTTCAGTGACTCATTTCAAAATGGCTATCATCTGCAGAGCTATGGATTACACCTTCCAGGAACCGTGCTTCAGCAGCCCTGGTGGACGTCTTACTGGAGTTGCTATCGCGGTTGGGGGGGGATGAGTGTGGCAATCCGTGATGGTGAAATTGGCTTGTCTCAGTTGTTGCTCAATCAGGGAATTGGTTTAAGGGCGCTGCACCCTGTGAGTCGGTTGCGGGCACAATTAGCCAGTGCCGAGCTGTTGGAGAAGCTCCAGGAGCATTGTTCTAAGGAAGCCGCTGTCTGGATTCAAATGCAGTTGTTGGAGACAGGAATGAGCTCCGTTAACTATTACTCTCCTTGCCATTATTGGGCGATTCCTCTGCTTCTGGATGGCTGCCCCTTTTTGAAACGTTGGTTGCTGGAAAGTAATCAACAGCAGATGCTCGATCCATTGCTCGTTGCCGGTGGTCAGGCAGTGTTTGTGAATCCAGATGAATTGCCTGATTATTTACGTCCGCCGGTGATTGGCTTCGCTGGCTAAAGCCAGCGAATGATTCTCATCCGTTTGCTTTCGAGCTGAGAAAGTAACCCAAGCACGAGTAGAAGTTGTCCGATTAAAACCAATCCTTGAAGTCCCCAGTGGGGATGTCCCAAGAAGGGATCTCGGGCGAGCCGAACCCAGGCATACAAAGGATTGATATCACTCACCCAGGCCAAGCCGCCGAGACTTTGGCGGTAGAACAAAATCGGTGACGCTAAAAATCCAATTTGGAGCAGAACGGGCACCAACTGGTTGAGATCAGCAAGGCCCACGGCGATCGGAGCAATCAGCAGGCTGAGCCAGAGGCAGCCGAGCAAAAGATTGATCAGTCCCAACCAGCCCCCCTGAAGGAAATGGCCCCAGAGAGTGGGCTCCAGCAGGCCCATCACCACCAGAACGGCCGTTAGAGCAATGAGGAGAGAAAAGCTGGAGGTGAGCCACTCTTCGATTACCACAACTCCAAGTGGTAAAGGTTGGTTGAGCAGTCGCTCACGGGAGCGTTCCAGCAAGGTGCAACTGGCGCTGATCGCTGTAGCCAGGGTGTTCCAGCTCACCAGGCCCAGGGCCACGTACACCCAGTAGGCGCTCCAGTCGGCCACGTTGGTAAGGGTGCCGTAAATCGTGCCGAGAACGGCCATGGTGAGCAGGGTGGAAATCCCAATCCAGCTGCTTCCAAGCAGGGTTCGGGCAAATTGGGCGCGGATTCGTAGCCAGGCGCCGTAGGCAAGGGCGGGTAAAAGTGGGCGGTACGTGGAAAACAGTGACATCAATTCAGCTGTCCGCGGTAGAGCTGCAGGGCGCGATACAGGCTTCCGTCGTAGCGAAGACGGCCTCGTTCCAGAATCACACCACGGGTGCAGTAGCGACGCAATAAGTCTTCTGAGTGGGAGGCAAGCACCAGGGTTCCTGCAGCATCAATGAATTGATCCAGATGTTTACGTGCCTTGTTTTGAAACCATTGGTCGCCGGCGGCTAGCCCTTCATCGAGGGCCAGTCCTTGCACCTTTCGGAAGGTGATCAAAGCGAAGGAGAGACGGGTCCGCATGCCCAGAGACCAGGTTTTGATCGGTGTGCTCAGGGCTTCTCCAAGTTCGGTGAAGGTCTCAAGCTGTTCGAGATAGGAAGGCCAGCTTTGGAGGTTGGCTGCGTGGAGGCGATGGGTGTATCGGGCCAGTTGCAATCCCGTGAGTTCCTGGGAGAAGCCGAGTGATTGATCGATGACCGGGGCCATCGCTGGACCATCCCGTTGGATTTGACCGCTCGATGGCCGATAGATGTCTCCAAGCAGGCGGAGCAGTGTGGTTTTGCCACTGCCGTTGTGGCCGAGTAGACCGATGCGTTCGCCATGGCCGATGCTGAGATCAAGGTGGTCAAGTGCTAAGGGGCGTAGTCCACTCCGCCCTTGTTGGGTCAACAACCGTTTGAGCGAGCGGCGTTGCTCTCGTCCCCGCAGATCGATGCAAACTTGTTTGAGGCGTACGTAAGCAGGTTCGTCATCGTTTTGTTTGTTCTCGAGGGCCTTGAGATCCTCTTCTCCGAGCAGTTGAGGTTTCTCTGTGTTTCTGCGTTCTTGAGCGAGCAGCTGACCTAACTGGTCTCTACGGTTGGCCTCTAAGGCAAGTAAACGTTGGCTGAGCTGGGGTGAACCATCCAATAGCTCACGCACAGGCTCTAATGCTGTTTCTGAAACGGATCCAATCTCATCCGCCTGATGCATAGCTTGGTAGAACGCTTGAGCGAGATCCAACCATTGCTGAGGGACATCCGTGAGTGTTTTAGGTGGTTTGGGAGATTCACGTTGTTGAAGAATCTCTTTTGGCGTCAGGCTGAGCTCTAGCCCTGCTTCGCGCCAGAGATTGAGGGCCGGTTGAAGGGTGCGCTCTGGCTGTTCGAGCAGCTGTTCAAATCGAATCAAAGGCCACGCGCTGACCATGGGCAGCCGTTGCCTTAACTCAATGATGTCTAAGTTGTGCCGCAACCAAAGCGCGAGTGCTTTGAGGGGGGGCATGTCATCGCGATAGCCAATCGAACCCACAACAGCCGCAGGGTTCCTCACGATGGCAATCCCACATCGGAACCATGCCGGGGTCAATGCGGCTGAGATCTGTGGCATGGTTCGACACAGCCTGGGATCCTTCAGAGCGATGAGCTGATGCGCGGCAGGGGAACACCAGCTTTGAAGGAGGCGCTTGGTTTCTCGCTGCAGACCTTGCGGCTGTTGATGGGATCTGGACTCGGTCAGGGCATTATTTTGTAGGGGCCAAGAGCCATCCCACAGGGAACCTTGAGCCGCAAGGATGGCGTCATTGAGAGCAATCAGGTCCGCAGACTCCTGAAATCCTTCTGGATTATCTGCAGCTGGTGGCAGAAGGTTTGGAGGGAGCTGGATTCCGTGTTGATGGAGAGCACGAACGCAGAATGATGTGCCACTTCTATGCATGCCTAGCACCCACAAAGGGGCATGTTTTGAGGGTGAGGCAGGTGTCAACCGTGCTGAAAGAAGTGGATTGGAAGTTTTAGTTTCTCTTATAGCTGATCCCCTTTGGCTCAAAACTTGTTAATTGCATAAAAAAGCCGACTCAACAAGATGAGCCGGCTCAGTCATAAAAGAACTATCTAACTAGGACAAGATCAAACGAACTCGATGTCGTCTCCATCGATGGACTCGCCTTCGGAAATGACTGCGGTTGTGCCTGTTTGAGCACCGGATAAGGTGATTATAATGGCATTGGTGCCAATACCTTCGATGTCAACAAGATCTTCGAGATCAGCATCAATCTGAATCTTGTCGTCGCCATTGACGTCGAAGTCAGTAATGGTATTGACATTGTCGCCTTGAAGTTGGTCGACAGTCAAATAAAGAATGTCGTTGCCAGCACCCAGCGTTCCAGAATCATTGCCGATGCCTACGCGAACGATGTCGTCACCAGCTCCAGCGTTGAACTGGTCATTTCCAGCTCCCAAGCGGATGAAGTCGTTGCCCTGACTACCCTGGACTTGATCGTTGGCTGCACCTGTATTGACGTAAAAATCAAGGTTGGCCGCTGTTGCGAAGGCGTTGCTATCGACGCCAGGAAGGTTGGAAGCAATCGTGCCGCCTCCAACAGTTGCTGTGGAGGGGTCAACTTTGGCACCATCTGTGATGGCACCGCCCAAGTTGGCGACAGAAGGTCCTTGATAATCATCAGCAACCTGGTACGACGTACCTGAACCAGAAAGAGGGTTTCCTTCAGCATCAACAGCAGTGCCAATTTCTACCGCTGCTGTACCTGGGCCGTCGATAATGACATTAGCACCTTCAACAGCTGAAGCAACTTCAAATGCACCAGTCGCAGGAGCTTCGATGAAAACGGGAGCTGAAGAATCAGTTACTGCAACGGTCTCGCCGGATGAGACTGAGGTGGTAGTACCAGCTGGTGCTTCGGTGGCAGTTTCCGTAGAAACAGGAGTCACCGGTGGAATAATGGTTGACACTGTTAGGAAAGACTCATTATTTGCTAATGGTAACAGGGAACCATAGGTATCGGTGCTTAGTAGGAGCTAGTTCTAAAATTAGATCGTCAATGGCTGAAAGTATTTAGTGGTGGACAGGGTTCTGTGGATAACGCATTGTCATGGCTTTCTGACATCGGGCGTAGAGGAATTCCTCAAGTCGCTTTGAGAGCCCCGGAGATACTTGTTCTGGGACGCCAGGATTCACATTCACGGCTCGCCACTCGTTCATCCAGGGCGACGGGTCGTCGGGTTGATCTAAGAAAGAAAGAACCTGTTGCAGCTGCGACGCTGGCGTTTCAAACAGTGATTCGCTCGAAAGCACGAGCATTTGCTTGCTCACATCGATGTGCTTCTGCCAGTTGCGCAGATGAACGTCGTAACAGCTGTCTTGCAAGGCCCCGGTGCCAATGCGGGGATGGTGAAGAAGCTCTTCGCTGCTTAAGGCTTCGAGTTGGTCCAATTCAAGCGTGAGCCAGTGATCAAGGCTGCCTTCTAATCCTTCCAGGCGTTGGAGATGGCGGACCCAGCTCAAGGCCCTTTGGACTGGATCACGCAGAAGAAGGATGGCCCGGCCGTGAGGCATCAATGTCGCAAACCGCTCTGGGGTTTGCAGATGGCTGAAGTAGTTCGGAGTGGCTTCCCCTCTCAGCACCTTGGCATCGTCTGTAAACCGGGGGAATTGAGCGCAGTACCACTCCTGGCCAAGGTTGAAGTTCCCATCAAAAAAGTGCAGTTCCTTGCGAGGGTGACACCAAAGATTGGGGCAATGGTTCAGCCAGCGGATCAGGGAGGTTGTGCCGCCCTTTGGAACACCAATGATCACGAAGTCAGGGGGAGTGGGCGCTGCTTTTTCGTTGTGTAGTTGTTCGCTGAGTGGACCCAATTCAAGGCGAGCGGCCCGGCGCGACTCACGGATGGCCTCTTTCGTGCGGCCTTGCCTCAAGAGGTAGTGGGCTAAAAGTTGCCTTGGGAGTGCTCGCTGGGGTTGTTGTTGGTCGCAAAGTTGCGTGTAGAAATCAACGAGTTCTGGTAAGAAGCTCTCGCTGCAGCGCGTGAATTGCAGTTCGTTGTGGATATCAAAGAGCTCAGGGTTGCAACGTAAGGACGCCAAAAACCAGGCGGCAGCTTGATCAAAATCGCCGCGAGCTCGATGGAGCTGACCTAAGCGGTACGTTGCAATCGGCAAGCCGCCTGGGAGCACCAAGGTCCGAATCAGATGCTGCTGCTCTTCTGTTGCTAAGCCCAAGCTTTTGGCAACGCAGCTCCGTAAGTGCCACGTTTGTGCATCTGCGCTTTGCCAATTCACCAGTTCCAGGCAATCTCTAGCCAATTCGGGATGGCGTTGCTGCAGTAGCCAAGCCGCACAGGCGACTGCACTGCCTTCTCTCTCACCCTCTGAGATTGCAAACTTCAGCAGTGGCAGAGTCCAGTGCCGAATCCGATCCCAACGCTTTGCGGCAGAGGCTGCCTCCAACAGCTGTTGGAGTTGCTTGTGTTGCAATTTCCCCTGGCGGGCTGCTGCGCGGCATTCACGCCAATGCTTATTCAGCATGGTTGCGATGGATGTTGGCGCCAGCCTGGAGATTCAGCTGCAAACTCCACAATCAGCTGAGCCGATCCATGGCGCTGGAGGTCCCAAGCGGGCCACTGTTCAATCTCGATCGTTTGATTGAGCGTGGACCGGAGCGCTTCAACTTGGTGTCGTAGCCATAGAGGGTCAGGACTCGCAATCAACCAAAGTTTGAGCGGGAGCTGGGGAGCGGATGGGTTGGTTGCTGATGTCTCCTCGGCTAATGCTTGAAACCAGTGTTCAACAAGGTTGGCTTCAGAAAAACCCACGAGGGCAAGCTGCCTGCACTGATGCCAAAGCTCTGGCTCAGGGCAGTGAAAGTGTGGATCAGGATTGGGCTGGGGAGGAGTTTCGCCTCGCATCAGTGCTAGCGACTTTGAGGCTCCCATTCCGATCAATCCTTTGCTCTGCAAATCTGGGGCAAAAGAATGATCGGGCTCGCGATTGAGCACTTCCGTGGAGTAATGAACAACAACGGGGAATTGCTGTTTGCGCAGGGCATGGCGGGCGAGTCGCATCAGCGGCCAAGTTTGTTGTGGTTGCGAGCGATGGCTGCGCAGCCACCATTGCTCCCCTTCATCGAAACGTTTTAAGTCGTCAAGTAGTTTGGCAACGGTGTTGCAAACAGGGGCCGTTGGGATTTCATTGCATTGGTGTATCCGCAGCAGCATCGGTTGCAGAAGGTCGAGTGCCTGTTGGGGTTGCTCCGCTTGTTCCCAAGCCACCACCAAGGCCAGCAGCGTTTGGATGCTGAGTTCAGGAGGATTGCTGAGGAGTTTTTTTTGCAGAGCGGTGGCTTCCAAAAGCTTGGCTTGCTTGAGGAGGAGGGTCAGTTGTTCCCAACTGTCGTCCTGCCGTCCTGATTTATTACCAAGAATCTGTGCCGCGAGTGCTGGTTCATCGAGATTGAGCCAAAGCTGAGACAGGTTGCGTTTGAGTTCCTCTCGCTCAGGAGGCATCAGGCTCCAGGTTTGCCAAGTGGCAGCACCTTCCGCGTCTCCACAGGCCCTGCGCCAACGTGCGACCCGCTCAAACAGTTCTGGATCCACTTGCTCCAACTGGTCAGCGTTGCTGCCGAGGTCCTTGAGAGCGTTTTGAAGGTCGGAGGGGACGGATCCGTTACTCATTTTTAAATGTTGCCAGGAACTCAGCTGCCTCGCTGCAGCCTGGCCTCAAATCGATGGGATAAGAAAGGGGCCCTTCGTACAACCATTCTTGAAGAGGTAATGGGGTTGCTTTGGCAGCCAAACGTTTGTGCCGCAATTGTCGGCGTTGGATCAGGCCGTCGAAATAGCTTGGTTGATAGGCAGGATTCACGAGCTCAATCACCGTGCCACCGGGAGCCGCACTGATCAGGTTGGCCATCGCTGCTCCATGCGGGGCAATCAGAGTGGATGCGCGAGCCACCTGGGACAGTTGTTCTTCAATCGAGCTCTGCTGAATCGCGTGGATGCGCAGCTGCTGGGACCAGTTGGTTTCTCCGAGCACGGCGCGGCGCACGGCTCCAGGGCGGGCGAACCATCTCCTTGCTGAGCGTTCTGTTGATGGGCTGATGCGCGTTTGTGCGCTCCAAAACTCGTCAAGCCACTGGAGGTTGTCGCGGCTGGGGTGCCCAAACGGAGCCGCAAAGTTGGGAACGATGAGTGTTTCAGCCTGAATGTGGTTGGAGGGAGCGACCAAGCGCTCGGGTCCGATCCCAAGCCGCTTCAGGCCCTCTTGCACGTAGGCCGTGTTGCCGCCGTTGTGCCAGAGGCGCAGGTTTGGCCATTGCGCTAGGGCCGTGGTCCAGCATCGACCGAGTCTTGGAAGCAACTCCATCTGCCAGTGGAAAAACATTTCCCCGGAAAGCTCCGCGATGGCTAAGACCGGGCCCTCCAGTTGTTTAGGGAGCGCCAGCTCGGATTCAGCGGCTTTGAGTTGCAGCTCAGCCACCTGCTCAAACACGGAGAGGTGAGGACAGCTTGGCCAGGGCCAGGGATAGTGGCGGCACAAGTCGGATTGGTAGGCACCATGGTGGTCCACAACAGCGACGCCATGGCTTTGATGCCAGGGATTGCGCTGGCGTTGCACCCACAGCCTCCCCTGGGAAAACACCCGCAGCTGTAGGGGCTTGGCGTTGGCCGAGCTTTGCTGTTGGCAGGGTTGGCAGTGCTGGGTGGCGCATGGGGTGAGCGGCCAGGGCTCCAGTTCGGCTGGGGGCTCTGCTAGCCAATGGGCGCCGCTGCCGTAGCCAATCCGGGCATGCAGGGTGGCCAGTTGTTGGTCCAGGGCAGGATCACGACCACAGCTCCAGGCCCGCTCCAAGAGCTGTAGGGCCCGGCTTGGCACCTCCGGCAAAGCCAGTGTTCCCCAACCACGCAGCAGCCGACCCAGTTGGTTGATTTCCGTTTCGCCTGGCTCGTGATGCAGGAGATGGGTGGTGAGGGCAATCGCCTGTCGTCTTAGGGGCGCGATCACATCCGCGTTCAAGGTTGCAGACGCTGCATGGAGATGGGCTCCCACGGAGATGGCATCACTGAGCAGTAAATGGCGCCAGGCCTTCAGTGCTGCCAGAGGCTTTCCGGCTTCTAAATCGCTCAGCGCCTGGGCATGCACAGCCTCTGCTTCGGGAACGCCACCTTTCATCGCGCTAACAGCAGCGTTTCGGCCTGTTGCCAAAAGGCACTTGCCAATAATTTGTTGCGATCGAAGCGTTCGCCGATGCGGTCATTGCTGCGTTGAAACACTTCAATTAGGTGCACGGGCCTTCTGGCCAGGGGATAGGGGCAATCATTCAGGGCCTGACGAAGCAACTCGAGGGCGAAGCGATCCTGATTGCCTTGCCAGGCTTGCCATACGGCCCAGGTGGTGGTGCCATAACGCAGTTCGCTAGCCCAAGCCTGAGCGCTCTCCGGAACCTGATTGAGGTGGCGATTCATCACCGCTAACAGGCCCAACACTTGTGGTTGCAGTTTGGCGCTGGCACTCCCTGAATGAATTCGATAACGCACGAGTTCTTGTTTGATCCAGCGTCCTTGATGGCCAGCGGCAGCCAGTCGCACCAGCAGATCCACATCTTCTGAATGGCGTAACTCCGCATCAAAGCCACCCACTGATAAAAATGCATCACGGCGGATGGTCCAGGCACTGGGCAGCACGGCTTTGTGTTCTAAACACTGCTGCCAGCTGAAACCAGCGCCTTCTCTCCAGGGATGCACCGCATGCTTTTTGCGGCCTCTGGCATCACAGCGCCACCAGCCTCCGTGCACATGGCTCAGATTGGGATGGTCACGTAGCGCTTGAATCGAAAGCGATAGCCTGCCAGGCAGGGGGCGATCATCGGCATCAAGAAAGGCGATCAGGGGAGCACGGCTGGCCTGAACGCCAAGATTGCGGGCAGCAGAGACTCCTTGTCCGCCTCCATTCAGCAAGCGCCAACGCTGTTGGGGCCAGTGCCCGCAAAGTTGTTGAAGCCGTTGGCCTGATTGATCTGAGCTGCCATCGTCGATGGCAATGAGTTCAAAAGGTGTAGTCCATTCTTTGACGAGGGCAGACAGAAGCGCAGGCAGCCAAGGGGAAGCATTGCGCATGGGCAAAACCACGCTGATGCTTGGCATCTTGTGTTCACCCATGGATCTGATCTGAAATACTTGGGTAGGTAATCCTTCTCATATGGCTCGTTCTCGACGGCGTGCTGCCAAGCAGCGAGCAGCACGTTTTACTACTCAGACCGATGAGAGTGGTCACTCGCAACAGCAGTTTGATGAGTCCAAATCTGCTTCATCGTCTCACTCTCAACCTTCTGTTCCCGAGCCCGTGAATCCGTCATTGATTGATCAGGACGGTTCTGCTGCCGATCGTTTTTACGAGATCGCGGAATCGTTAAACGTGCGGGGCGCGATGGAAATGGCAGTTCCTTTTTACAGGCAGGCTTTTGCCTTGCTCCTAGCAGAGCGGGACAATTTGCAGGCCCAGCTCGGTGGTGCCGCATCAACGCCAGTGGGGGGTGATCTTCCTCTGGAGGCATTGCATGGCTTGCTGAAAAGTGCTGAAGCGCTTGGGAGTCAAACCAAGCAAGACCAAGGGCCCAGCATGGACGATCAGATTCAGGAACTTGCTGCGGAGCTGAATCAAGCCAGTGCCTTGCAGGTGATGGCAGGGCTGCGGGCGATCGCGGAAGGCAACGAGCAGCCCATGCCTGCTGCGGGTTTAGCCCTGCTCGCGAAGGCTCAGATGTTGCTTGGCAAAACAGAGGATGGCTTAAAGAGTTTTGAAGCGGCGTTGGCAGCCGAACCAGACTCGATTGCTTTCCAAATCAATACTGGAGCGGCGCGTTTAGCGGAGGGAGATGTGGATGGAGCGCTCATGCTGTTGCGAGGGGTGTACAACGCTGGTGTAGAGACGCTCGAACTAAAGATTCTCTCAGCTCTGTTGAAGAATCTGTCGGTTGCTGAAGCACGGGCGGATCATCTTGATGAGGCTCTCAGGCTCCGTTTGCAATGGTTTCAGTTGGCACCAGAGAGCGTTCCCGTGGACCGCTGGCTGAAGTGGGCAAAAGAAGGTCTTGCTTTCTCTGCTCAGGATGCCCCTGCTCGATCTCTTGGCCTGGACTTGCTTAAAGCGCTGCTGGAGCAACACCCTCAGGATCGCAAGTTGATGCAATGTTTGGCTGATGCTTTAGAAGATCAGGGTGATTACCGAGGAGCATCGTTGTTGTACCGCGAGCTGCTTCGCTCCGAGTGAGTTCATTCCTCCTAATTCTTATTCATGACGAATCAAAGTTTTACCGATGAAGTTCAAGAACTCAACGCTCTGATTGCAGCGCAGAAGTGGGTTGAAGCTTCTCCGCTAGCTCAGGACTTGATGGATAAGATCCCACTCACTCCTGGTGTCTTGGAACGCCTCGCGCAGGTCTTGCGAGGTCAGGAGGAATGGGAGGCTTTGCTGGATGTGTTGATGCGATCGCGCAATCGCTATCAGCTCTGGCCCCAGGGCAGCGATTTATTAATGGGGCAAGGAATGGTGGAGTTGGGGCGATGGAGTGAATCCATTCCCTTGATTCTTGCTGGCAAGACCAACGAAGCCTTCTCGGCTTTGAGGCAAGCGATGCTTCAAAATCCAGATCATTCCGCCTTGGATGAGCGGCTGTTGCAGTTGATCAGTGCTGATGCATCTGACCACGGATCTGCTGAACAGAGCGGTTTGGATGCTTCTGCTGTCCTTGACCAGGAACTCACCCAGATCGAAGGCTTGCTCGATCAACTTGAAGCCAATGCTTCAGCAGTAGCTAACACTGATAATGAGATAACATTTCTTTGAAAACTTTTTCAAGCGTTGAATATGCGTATGAACCGTTTTCTGTTAAATCTAAAGAGCGTGAATCGATTAATGAGTTTGATGTAAACGTTGAAAGCGCCGTAAGGCATTTTGCTGTCTGCGAACGATTTGTGTGAGAGCAGGATGTTCTTTTGTGGGCGAGGCCGGTGACTTTCAGGGAAGGTGTCACTCGTTGGCTGCCACTCAGGCGGCCTGAATTAAGAATAGAGCCTGGATCGACTCGGGATCTTCTGTTGGCTTCTCGATCCACACTTCTTCCGGTTGACGCCAGCAGCGAATGTGCAGGCTCCGCTGTGCCGCTGATGGGGCATGACGAATTTGATGCCGCTGAGGCGGTGCCCCCGGGTGTACGGATGAGAGGGGTGACATCTTTCCTGAACCGGGGGGCGGCAAGTTTAAGTATTGGACTCACTAGTTTGTTTAGCCATGTGAACCCGATCATGTGGATGGCCGACTGCCCGGGATGGGTTTTGTGGAGTTGTCGAATTGCTTGGAATGATCCGCAATGAGACGTTGGTAAAGGTTTTCTATCTTCCTGGCACAATCCTGATTGCTGGGGATGAAATCTGATGGCATTGGAATGCCTTTTCTCCGTTGGTATGTCCATCGAAAGAAAGGTCCTTCTTCAAGGCCTTCTCTTAGAGACTTGCCCCAATGCTCCGGATGGGCCATGGGCAGTGTGAAAACGCCTTCGTGGCCGCTCAGTCCTGCAAGACCACCTGCATCGGTGATGATGATGGGGAGGCCATAAGCAAGAGCCTCTCGGGCAACGAAGCCGTACACTTCTTGCCAAAGAGAAGGCATGGCGACGACATCGAGTTGAGAAAATATCGATGACAAATCTTCCTTGTCGTAGGGTCCATTAAGTTTCAAGAGATTAGGATAGTTGTTGGCAATTTCAATAATTCTTTTTTGGCTTGATTGATCTCCTTGGTAGGTATCTGGAATAGGCCCATGAAGTTCAACCTTCAACCACTTTTGGAGTTTTCCTTCTAAAAGTGCCTCGCAGAATCTTAGTTGGCCTTTATGGGGTGCAACGTTGCCGAGAATTCCGATGCGAATACGTTCGCCAGGAGGCTCACCTGTTGATGTGTCACTGATTTCGTTCGCAAGTTGTCCACGAGGGAATGATAGGTTCAATCCGTTTTCGACAACACTTATCTTCTGGTTCATACCATGCTGATGAAGTATCGATGCGGTTTCTTTTGAAGGTGTGATGATAGCGCTGGCGTATTGCAGCATTTGATTGCTGTAACGTGCCCATGCGGATTTAAGGCTGATCCTGGGAGTGTTTTTATCTTTTATTGTTGCAATCTGCGTATAATAATCTGCAGATTCCAAGCTTTTTAATGTTTGATCTGAGGATTTTAATGAATTTTGTTCCCACTTGTCGTGATCATCGGGTCCGATAATTGAATGCTCAGAGTCGAACAGTGAGCATTGTGGGTCGATGCACCAGTAATCGTGCAGTGTGACAACGGTAGGTACTAATTTACTGCAACTGCGGACTGCTCGAATTCCGAAGAAGAGATTATGGTGGAAGTCAATAATATCAAGCTGATTGTGGTTAATCCAGTCCCTTAAAATAATCTCAGCTTGAGGTACGCGTTGAAAATCAAATAGGCATCGCGTATCAGAGTAATTGTAGTTTGTTTGGTCAATCTGAAGACTTCCCTCTTTCCATCCTTTGGCATTGTATTGATTGTCAGTGCCTTTTTCGTTGATGCAGTGAATAAAGACTTGATGCCCGTATTCAGATAAAAGTTTCGCCAATCCTGAAACATGTGTTTCTAGGCCGCCTCGATGATCTTTCCCCCAGGCAAAGCAAACGATTCCGATTTTCATGGATTAGGGATTTCAGCGATCGAGGTATTTAGAATTTTCTCTGAAGTGAGATTTGCAGATTCATATCATTTTATGCAAGTAAGATAACTGTAGTCAATTGTGTAATGTATTGTTATCAGCCCCTTGAGACTTTTTCTGATCTGCTACACAGTCAATGAAGCGTTGCCTTCGTTGAATTACCGCTTCATTAACCGGATTTAAAGCTTTACTTGGAAGGATACTTGCAGGCTAAGGCGAACGCGATCGGTTAATACCACGTTCGGCAAAGCGACCTTCTCCGGAAAACCTTCAATCGGTGTGACTTTGCAACCTGGATATTCACAATTGCGCACGATGCTTTCCACCATCGGGGTAATAAAGAGTCCCAGATCATAAAAAGGTCTCCAGCTTAAACCTGCGTTTAAGTTGCGCCCACTCCATTCACCAATCAAATTCAGACCATCAACCACTTCGAGGGAGGCAGCCGCAATGGGATTGATTTGTCCGTAATCACTACCTGTTCTAAGTGCTCGTTTAAAGCGTTCGTTGCTGCAGGGATTTTTGGGTTTGAAGCCAAAGGTTTGACAGCCTGCATCTTTTAAAGCGCGAGTTTGATCTTGGAAGGTTTGTTCGATTGGTTTAAATTCTCCGTTGCCAATCCCAGCTGTCAGATAAAAATTGCGAAACCATTTGCTTGTATTTTCAGGTTTTTTGAGCCTGAATCGCTGACTGCCCACAAAATAAAAATTGCGGGTCATATCTGAGAATGTAAAGTCTTTGCTGTCCCAGGTGATTAAGTTTTCAATGCCGGTTCGAAAGGATGTGTCGGGTCCAATTGCTTTTGAATAGTGCAGGCCGGTTTGAACTCCTTGCAGGAGTTTGTTTCTGTCGATGAGTTTTCCCTTGCCGCTTCCAATGGCGGCACTGATGGTTTCAGCACTGTTGGTAATAAAAATTCCACCCCATTTTTGAGTGTCTCCAAATCCTAAATTAAAATAAGTACTGCCATTGGCTGTTTTATTCAAGGAATCTTGCCAGTTGGCAAAGGTGGTGAACGGTTCACAGGGGCCTTTGCCCAAGCTACAATCTGTACCTGTAATTACACCATCAACGATGAAACCCTGCGGTCCATAACCATTGGGGATGAGATAGCTGATATTCGGGTGCCAACGTTCATCTCTCAACAGACCTCGGGAACTGCCATAGGTGGGAGCTTCTTCTTCACGGGTTCGGTAGGCAAGTTGAATAGCACGCGTGCTGTCTTTGTTGTTTGTGTCTGGTTGCGGCATTGCATCTTTCGCGATCAGGTCTTCCTGTGGAACAAGCGTCCAGACCGGCTCGGAGTGAGGCGAAAGGTCGGTAATGTGTATGGAGTCAGATGCGTCGGGTAGAGGATCGGAAGGTTGTACCCGCTCCCAGTTCAACCCATTAGGTTCCTGGGAGATAGCAGAATTTGAGACAACAGGTAACTCAGGTAGGGGATGTGCCAACTCCCAGATCAAAGTGGTTTTTATAAGGTTGTCGGTTTCATTGGCACTCTTCGAGTGCATGTTTCCCTCCTCTGATGGCAGTTCTGGTAAGGGTTCAATTGGGAACCATTGCAAGTCCTGAGCCTTCGCTTGACCAGCGATGAGAACAATGAAATAAGGCCAGATCCAGCGTGACAAATTAATCATGGTGCTGATTGGTTGGTCCGATTTTGGCTGAGCTGGTGGAGCAAGGCAAGCTGGCCGGGCAAGGGATTGGTACCTGGATGCACTTGCATCAGGTAGTCGAGCGCTTCCGTGGGATTGAGCTGTTGCTCTTGTACCAACCAAGCCATGCAAATCAAGGGCGATCGTTCAACAGCTGCTACGCAGTGCACAAAGACTGGGCCTTGCTGGCGCAGTTCAGATAGGGCGAGCAGAGAGCTCTTCAGTTGTTGCAGACTAGGAAACTCGGCGCTGCGATGATCCGGCAGCACTATGCGTTGGCATTGGAATTGATCTGTGAATCCTCGAGGGGACTGGGCCTCTTCAAGTGAACACAAGCTCAGTACTCCATGAATTCCGTCTGCTTTTAAACGCTGTATATGCCAATCTTCCCTTGGTGCTGGACCAACGGCTAGATCGTTGGTTAAAACCCAATCGATTCGAAAGCGTTGAATGGGTTGCATTGCGTTGGGATCAACAACCATTAGTTATCCAACCAGCGCATGAATTGGGACCTGCGAGCTTTCAACCGTTCACGGAATGTGAGCGATTTGGTTTGCTTGTTTCGATCGCGTTGAGAGGGTTGTGGGCTAGCTGAATCAGTGTTTCCATCTTCATCGTCCAGATCGGCGTATTGGGCATAGGCCGATGTGGTGTTGTAAGCGGCATATCCGTAGCCGCCATAGCCAAATCCATATCCATATCCATATCCATATTTGCCGTAGCCATATTGCCCATAGCCATAGGCAGAGGAGCCTTGCTGCTGCAGTGTAATCGCGTTGGTGATAATCCCAAGCAAGGGGGCGCCACTGGACCGGATGCGATTGATAGCTTCCTTGGGAAGGCTTCGGTCGACGCGATCGAGGCTCACCAGCAACATCAAACCGTCACAGTGCTCGGCAACCAAGGCGGCATCGGCTAATCCAACCACCGGTGGGGTGTCAAACAAAATCAGATCAAATTCACCACTGCTCTCCAACTCCTCCGCTAATTGATTCATCCGTTTCGAGCTCAAAAGACGGGTGGGGTCTGGTGGCCTGCGACCAGCGGTTATGACTGACCAGCCTTCGTAGCCATCAATCGACTGAAGGGCTTGTCTCCAATGAGTCGACTCATCAGTTAAGACATTGGACAAGCCACGAAGATTGTTAACCCCCAGGCGGCTATGCAGTTGGGGTTTGCGTAAGTCAGCGTCGATGAGAAGCACCCGCTGCCCCATTTCTGACAAGGTTTTGGCCAGCAGAGTGATCACCAGGGATTTGCCCTCTTCTGGCAAGGAGCTGGTCAGTGCAATCGAGTGCAGCGGCTTGTCGCTGTTGAGGAAACGCAGGGATGTGAAGAGGTTGCGGAATGCTTCCTGATAAAAAAAGCGTTGATACCGTGCTGCTTTTCTTTCGGTCTCCCCTACATCGGCTTGGGTTTCACTGTCGAGTTCTTTCAGGAGGAAACGTTTGTCTTCCCGAACGCCTTTGAAGAAATCCACGTAAGGGACAT
>Ga0208543_1000302_pt1 | contig 16296 bp, 26 predicted proteins | sample DEB08_DNA_14_FD_185497 | JGI IMG/M metagenome (GOLD analysis project Ga0208543, IMG submission 185497) | Aqueous microbial communities from the Delaware River and Bay under freshwater to marine salinity gradient to study organic matter... | ecosystem: Environmental > Aquatic > Marine > Coastal ...
GTTCAGGCTTACCGTCCCCCCTCGGGAGAACCTACCCCCGGGGCCTTTTCATGCTTTGGCCTCTTACCCTAATAATTTTAAGGGTTTGCCCAAAATGCCAGCCCAACGGTCACCCGCATGACCAATCGACCGTGCCAGTCTCAATCGTGACATCTTCGCCGCTCTGGTCAAATGTGACCGCCCAACCGTATTCGCCAGCCTCAATGGCTGCTGTCGTGGCTGAGTCTAGTTCAAACGTCAGCTTCCATTGTGTGCCATCAAGCACAACGGCCCCCGTGGCGGTCCATGCAGCAACACCGTCACAAGCGCAATCAAGATAACCCTTGAACGTAACAGGCGTGCTCGTCGTCATCCCTGTCATTGGATCAACAAACCACACAAACGCCCGGCCCAGTGCATCCGTGTAGCTATCCCCAATGATAAGCGGCGATGCTATTTGGCCTGTCGTCATAACTGGCGGTATTGGCTGAGATATTCCACCTGGCGGAAAGTTGAGCGTCCCATCGTATTCAGTGCCATTCGCACCATAGCCCGTACCTACCAGCACCTGCGACGGCAAGGGAAGCTCGAGCACTCCCGTATAGACGCCACCATAAGTGACCCCCTCGCGGACGTCTTGCGTACCTGGGTAAGTGCATCCGCCGCCCGATGGTGCAAATGTACCGTTAAGCACGTTGATTGCATCGCCGTAGGTTGGTGCAGTTACAAGCACGTTTGACTCTGCTGGATACGTTGCACCAGCAAACAAAGCAAAGCTATTCACGACAGCCATTTTCAGCCTCTAGGTAATGGTGACGGTCATTGTGTCGCCGGCTTGGTTCGTATGCGTAAACGCTGTGCCGGTTGTAATCAGCCCCGTCTGGATTTCCGTTACTGCTGACGCGGCTAGTGCGGACGCATCAATCACGTCAGGCTCGCAAGTATGCACCGCAGCGTGAACGTTGTGGTTGCTGTCAACTTGCACTTCTCGCTCTGAGCCTTGTGCCACCAACAGCGAATCCCCAAAGGTGCCATTTGTTGCATGAGTTGAAACAACAGCGTCCCAAACAGCGTTTTCTGTCGCTGTTGCGTCCAATGGTGCTACGGTATTGGCCCCATCAGTTCCACGCATCGCGTCTGCAACGTAGAACTCCCAACTGTTGCTGTACGCCGTCGCTGAGATTGTTGCCGATTCTTCAACGGTAAACTGATCGCCTTCCGTTTCAGATGCTGGATTGTACGCGCAATCGTAAATGCCAGTTGTCGCTGCGCGTTTTGTGACAGTCACAGCGTCAGCCGTTGCCGCTCCGTTTTTGCGTATGGCGACGGTTGGCGTGCTGTCAGCATCCACCAAAGCGTTGTTGCTGTCGTAAAGACGGATCACCCAGTAAAGCGTTTCGTCTTTGATTAGTGCTGCTGGCCTGCTCATTATCCAAACCTTGGGATCTGGTACGTTTTGTTGATGTATTTTGCGTTGCGAAACGGGTTGTAATTTGTTGCTGCACCACTAGGCGAACCTTGCACACCTTTTGACGTAGCGAGATGAGTGATTTCCGCTTGTGTCAAGATTCTATTGTGCACCCTAAAATCGTCGTAGTGAGCAATTGGTGCGAAACTGCTGCTCGGCGCAGGTGAATAATTGCCCACTGCTGCGTGTGTGCCGGAAGCAACAGCGCTGCCACTTGTTGCGATCGTTGCATTCGTTACGAAAACTGCGTTTCGATACAGAGTCCACGTATTTGCCGAATTGTCCCAGTTTAAACACCAGTGGTCTGTTTGATTTAAAAACGACGAAGCTAAACCCAAACCGGTTAAGGTTGTCCCCACGCGTGATCCTCTGTAGATCGCAGTGCCAAGCGTCAATTGGCCTGACGTGTTGCGGAAATACGCTGTAAAGCCGTTATAGCTGCCCCCCGTTTTGCTGCGACAATCTAGAACATAATAATTAGTTGAACTCGCTAAGGTGCTCGGTTTGACCCACCAAGAAATTGCAAAACTGTCAGTATCGTCAATTGATTCCGCTGCATCTTGCAAAATTGCTTTCGCGGCTGTCTGGTCGTAATCGTAAGCTCTCAGGCCGCCGTTGTCGGTGTCGCTGACGGTGGCAAGTCCGCCGTTATATGCATAGGTTCCCGTTCCTGAAATATCAGTCGCTGAATCGTCAAGCGTTGGACAAAGCCAAAGCTTTTCGGTGCCTAAACCTACAAACGGCATCTATTCAACTCCTTACAGCTCGCCCAGAAATATCAGCCACGTCCTAAACATCACGCACCGTCTACCCATTCATCATGCATAGACTGCAAGCCGGCTTTCACCGTGGCATCCGTCACAACTGCCGGATCGTCTGACGTATAGATCGGGCTGATGTACTGGTTGTAAAGTGCGTTGTACTGAGCCGCCAAACGGTCTTTTGTGGCTTGCAGTGCTTGCCCTTCGTTGTAAGCATTTCGCGACGCCGTAACGTCTGCTGCTGCTACGTCTGCGGTTGGGTACTTAAGATCGCCACCGTTTTGGTAGAACGTACTAATAGCCGATGGCGTAAATGGATGGCCGTTTGCGTTTCCCCAGGTAAACATTGCTGACCACTGATCGGCAAGTTGGGTAGCGTCAACGGCTCCCGTGTAATCGTAAACCAGCTCGGTGCCGCACGTCGTCGATGCCGCACCGTAAACACGCAGCCAAATCGCCGCGATAAAGTCTTTGATGGTTTGCGGTGCTGCTGGGTCGTCTTGGATGCTTTGGATCGTGCCGGCCCAGCTGCTGTCTTGATTTTGGTACCACCAACCAACAAGAGCGAACACTTGGCGCCCCGAGCTGGCGCCAATGGCAAACATGCTCTGGCTGTTTAACTGTGTCGCAATGTCTGCATCTGACCAAACGTTTCCGCCGTTGTTGTCGTCAAACGGCTGCACGTCGCGTAAATAGTTTACTTCTGGCATCTGTCCCGATCTCCGTTGGTTTGGTTTTCCGCTGTGCCGCATCATACCCGAAAACGGCTTTTGTTTCCTATTGCACGCTGTCAGTCGTGCCTTGCGCCGATTTTTGCTCCGACGTACGCCGAAATCACGCCCATAATTCCGGCCAGTATTCGCTCTGCTAGTCCGGTGTCTTTTACGTCGATCATCGCGGCGAGCAGTATTGAACCGCCGAAAATAATGAGCAAACCGCCGACAATCCAATCGACTGGCTGCCATTTACCCACGCTTCCGCCTCTGCAATTCTTCCACTGGGTGACCTGCTTGCTCGGCCAAACACTCCCAAAGTTGCTTTCTGTCGTCCTCGCAATCTTGCAGTTTCGTTTCCACTTGGTTGAAATGTGCCAGCATTTGCCGCCAAAGTGCCGCAATCACCCCGCCAAGCGTCGCACAAGCACCAAGCAACATGCCGACCTGGGTAATGTCTGTTTGCCCAATCATTCCGCTCTGGCCTTTACCTGTTTAACGACGATGTATTCATTACCGCGCAGCTGATCGCCCCATATTGTATTGTAGCCTTTTACCCCCCAATCCGTACCGTAACTGTTCACAAACGTTAGCCCGTAGGAGCTGAGACTTTTGGCGTTCCCGCCCCTGTATTTGATCTTTAGCCCGCAGATGGCATGACGCCACCAAGGGAGCGAAAACGTTACCGGGTTGGCTCCGTCTGGGTCGATCAGTGCTGATATTGCTAAGTCCAGGTCGTCACCGTCCATATCGCCAAACTGTAGCAAATCATGCCGACCAGCAGACTTTTTGACGTTTGGATCATTGGCTAGGCTGCGATCCATTGACTGCTCTGGCCAGAACTCAACAGACGGGAGCCCGTAGGTTTGCACGTATTGGCAGCCTTCAGACGCATACCCGCCAGCGTTGCGAAACTTCTTGCCTTGGGCTGCTGCTGCCGTGGCTGACAGCTTTGGCACTGGTTTGTTGATCCCTGCAAAAGCGTAGCGATTCATAATCGCTGCTGTAACAGCAAAACACCAGCAGTACTTGAGCCGGCCCTGATCCAGCACCGGCACGTCGTTGTATTGATGCACGTCTAGTGGTGACGATTTCCGCTGCTCTTGCAGCCTAATCAGCTCCGGCCAATCTGCTCGAGGGAATAACGGCCCAAAGTGAGCCGGCAGCACTGAGCCAACCGGCTCTATGTCGTAATTTCGAGAGATTAGCCCGTGATCGTTCATCGTAGGCCCTCGAGCTCAGTTAGCAGATCGTCTTGGATTGGAATTATCTCTACCCCATCACCCATAGATACCACTGCGCAGGGCTGTTGTCCGTTGCTCAGTTTGTACAGTTCCTGCACCCACGGCTCTGCGTTGCTCAGGTCAGCACCTGCTTGGTAACGCCGAATCTCTACGTTGTTTGCTGCTCCCCATTCGTCAATTTTGGTGCTGCCGGCAATTCCCACGGGTGGAACCAATACGACAGCATCAGGCCAGCTAGGCACTGGCGGTGGTGTCGGTGGCACTGCTGGCCCGCTGCGAACAAATACGAACCAAGCAAACGCAACTAAAATTGCCCAAAGCAATAATTGTTGCGGTTTTCCTGCTGTGCCTTCGCCGATGTCAACTTTCGTCATTGTCTGATTTCTCCAGCAACTCGAGCCGAACAACAATGCTTCGCAGCGTTTCCGACAGTTCTCCCTGATCAACGCCGGCAGGTGCTGGCTTTCGCCATTTGGTGAGCGATTCCATGAAAGAAACGGCTAAAGGCTGCAAACCTGCCACCAAACCCAGTGCGACAACGCCAACCATTTGCACAGCAGAAACTGCCGCAGTAATGAACATTGCGACCAGATCCACGCTTTCTACCGCTTCTGGGTCTTTTGGGCCAAATGCGTCTTGTAGCCATCCGGTTTCCCAAAGCTTCCAGCCCAGAAACAGCACAAAAAGGCCGATACAGAATTGAAATGCCTTATTGTCTTTCATTTGTTGTTTCCCCTTGGAAGTATTCCCGCAGCATATCCTCGATCACTTTTGCGGCAAACTTTACCGCAATTGCAAAGAGCAAAGACCCTACCACGCCGTTGACCTTGTAATCTCGCGACAGGCGTTTAATCACTCTTTCACGTACCTCGAGCGATTCACGCTCACGCATCTGGCTACGCCTGGCCATTTGTGCAAACCATTCCTGATCTGCGATTGTGCGAATCGTTGCCTTCTGCTGCTTGCTTAAAAACATCACCGGCCCCAAATCCGTACTCGAAAAGCCCCATAGCGCGAACGTGCTACGGCATCACCAAGCAGCTTCCGGCTGTTGTCGTCAGCAGAACCAGAACGCCCCGATGGCCGGCAAGTGCCTACTGATCGGTGCGGTGTATTCTGATTGCTTCGCCAGCCCACACCCTCAAAGTTGGCCCCGGGTATCGACCACTGGTTACCAGCAGACTTTGGCGGGTGCCCTTTGTAGCCACGGGCCGCCATGTAGTTTGCTCGGCTCTGAGCGATTGCCTGTCCCCGCAGCTGCGGTTCTGGCTCAATGACCACGAGCACATTAGGCCTTGCCGCCTTTTGTGCTGTCGTCGTTGCTGGCGTGTAGAATGCTGCCCCAATTAGCAAAGCAGCACAGATCGACCGTGCCATTGCTTCACCCTATTTGCAACATCCAAACGAACGCGAAACGTTTACTGACCGTGAACGCCGGCCAAAGATGCGAGACAGAAACCCGCCCCCGCTGCGTACGCGGCTTTGTACTCGCTCTGCCACTGGCGTGGTTTCAACGACGCTCGAGCGGTTGACAGTGCGGCATCCCTCTGGCCCACAGACTTTCAGCGTCCGCTCAGTTTTGCTAGGTGAAATGCTGACAGACCGCTCACGGATCCGCTGGATGATTGACGATTGCTGCACGGGCTCGGCAACTGCTGCCGGTGCTGAATCGCCAGCATTGCCAGAACTGTCGAAAGCCAAAACAACGACAAGCACAGCCATTAGCAACAGAAACGTTGAAAACTTCATCTGATCCCTCAGAGTATGAGCGGGGCGACCGGGAACAAATGGGGCAACTTGTAACCCGGCCGCCCGCCGTGACCGGTCCCCATTGCTCCAAATTTTAGACCTGCTTGCTGTAAAACGCAACGATTAGCTGATTCAGCCGGTTTACCTGCTTTTGTGCCTGTTGCGCCCGATTACGCAGAAACTCTATGTAATCCCTGTCGCCTTTTTCAGTGTTGCAGCGTTTGCAGCAGACGACGAGGTTTTCTAGGTCGTCCGATCCGCCCCGAGCCTGCGCGATGACGTGATCAAAGTGGGTAGCCCGCCCGCTTTTGGTGCCCGGCTTGGGTAGCTTTCGATCACAATAATGGCACAGCTTGCCGCCGTCGTCCCAGACTTGCACCCGCTCATCAACGTTATAGAGCTGGCTTGGCGTTTTGCTCATCTACCCATTCCGGTAACGGTCCATCTTTTGTAGCCCAAGCGCCCAGCTCTTTGGCTTGCTCTTTGGTCATCTTGCAAGCCGGATCAATCGCCATTCGCATAGCAAAGCACCACCGGTCCCCGTCTGCCTCCCGCCAAGGCATTTTCTTCCGCTTGTGATACTTCTCAAACTGCTCAAGCCTGGCATCGTCTTTCCATTTACGATCTTTGACTTCTGCGATAATGTCAAACGCCAGCTGGTCTGCCGGCTGCGGTATCGGCCTTTCCATGTTGGCGTATTCGTAACAAACGTTCTCAAAGTGCTCCGCATCTAGGTTGCTGCTGTGCATGACCTTGGCCCACTGGTTACCTACCGTGGAACCATTTGGGAGCTTCTTGCACATCAAGCCGTTTACTGTCGGGTAAGCCTTGGCGATTTGCCAGAGCTCGTCTTTGATTGTCTGCATATCCATATTCACACTCGCAAAGAATGAAGATTCTCCGGCACTCATCGCACCGGCACAGGTCGCACAAAGTCGCCTGTCCCGGTGCCGGCCCTTGGCAGTGATTGCAACTGCTCTTTTTTTTACCCATTGCTCAACTTAGGTAAATGTCTTTTTCCGTACATGATCCTGCCGCCTGTCACTTCTCGGTAGTTGCGACCCCTCAGCACAGCTCTGCAAACATCTACTGATATGTCTAAGCGTTTACCAATTTTTGTGCATCCCATACCCACATGATACAGTTCCACTATTTCACGCACTTGACTATTTGTTAAAAGCTTTCTCATTTGTCTACTCGTCAAATACAGTTAGCAGTTCTTGCTCTTTTTCCTCTTGAGCCAAGAACTTTATAGCAGCGTCAAAGTAGCTCTTTTTCAGCTCAATGCCGATGTACTTCCGATCCGCACGCAACGCACCAACTCCTTCACTTCCAATGCCCCCAAAAGGTGACAATACAACATCGCCAGGGTTGCTCCACAACTGCAAGCAACGCTCGATAACGTCAAGCTGCAATGGGCATACGTGCCGCTCGTCGTTATTGTCGCGGCCCATTCTTGCGTTCAGTGTGTTCCCCTGTTTTATGTCCATCCAAACAGGCGACGCATATCGTTGCCAAATGTCGATAGACTTGTTGCCGATGTTCTCACGTCTGTTGAACTCTTCAACATCGCCAGCGAAATAGTCAAACTCACCTGCCACTGGTTCCTGATTCTTTCCGGGCTTTCTAAATGTGCAGATATAATCAGGAATGCCTTGTCTGCTCATGCATGAATCCTTTTTGACCTGCTTATGAAGCAAGCCCAATGCTTTCGTGCGTTGCATTGCAACGACTGGATCTTTCCAAACGCAAACCTCGCTATGGTAAATCCAGCCTTTATCGTTGAACGTTCTGATAATATCGCCTCGAAAGTCACGAATCCCAATGTATCCGTTGTGACTAATTGTTGACGGTAAATTCATGCAATGGACGCTGACAAGACGCCCCGGCTTTACTTTCTGCAAAAGCAACTCAACCAAATATGCGAAGTGTTCAAAGAACTGCTCATCCGAATCACTGTTCCCCATGTCACGTTCACTGTCGCTGTAAACGTATAGACTCGCAAACGGCGGACTGAACACACTAAAATCAATAGACTCGTCAGGTATCCCATTTAGCACCTCGCAGCAATCACCATGATACATGTGCCATGTTTGCCCAGATGCTTGATCAATCACTGTACTCACTTTTATTCCCCAATAAACGAAGGTAACTCTACTTGCAGGCCCGTAACGTAACGAGCCTTTCCTGTATCAATCCCAATCTCTCTTCTGGATGCTGTCTTCATTGCTTCCGCCATTTCTGACCGCATCAACCTGTGATCACTTTCTTTGTTTGCTACAGCTGAGTGCAAAGCCGATTCTGTTTCAGCCAATACAATATCTACGTCCACAGCTCTATCCTGACCAAAACGCCAGCATCGTCTGACAGCCTGATAGTAACTTTCAAAGCTATACGAAAGCCCAGCAAACACCTGATGATTGCAGTGCTGCCAATTCATACCAAAACCAGCAACACTTGGCTTGGTAATCAGCCGCTTTGAATCACCGCTGCTGAACCTTTGAAGCAAAGCTTCCTTTGCTGACTCTTTGTGTGAGCCTCGTATCTCAATGCAATCGTCTATTTTCTTCAGCAGGGAATCTGCCTCGTAGTTAGTGTCACACCAAATAACTACCGGCTCATCTTTTCCGTTTACTAATTCAGCGACCTTGCTGCATCGTGCTTCGCAAGTAAGCCGCTTTTCCTCATGTATGGTCGTAGCAGAAATGCCTGACACATTAAAAAGCAAGCCATCAACTGGCACTGTGTCATCTGCTGTCACAACATGCCGCGAGACGTTGAGCTCTGGCAAATCATAACCCTCGTCCTCCCCGCCGATGTCGCTAGGCTTTGAAATGCAAACCGCCCAGTTTGCAACCCACTTCCAGAAATGCTTGCGAGCGTGCCCCCGTAGTCGCCACTTTGAAGTATCGCTCCCATCGTGCACAAAATACTTGCTCAACATATCTTCCCGCTCGCAAATGCCAAGAAACTCAGCGTGAGTCCCAAGTTCAATATGATCGTTTGGGCTAGGCGTAGCAGTGCAGGCCAAGCGATATGGCGTCATCTTGTAGGATTCTATTAGCTGCCTTTTCACTTTCCCAAATGCGTTCTTTAGAATCGACGATTCATCAAGCACAACACCCGCAAAGGTGCTGGGTTCAAAGTGATGCAGTTTCTCGTAGTTGACGAGATTGATACCGTTTACTACTTCCGACTGATCGTTTGCGATCACTACATCAACATCAATCTCAAACTTTGCTGCTTCGTGTTTCGTTTGCTGCCGCACTCCTACGGGGCAATGCAGAATCACTGGCTTATTTGTTTTTTTAACAACTTGCTCGGCCCACGCTAACTGCTGCAGAGTTTTACCAAGCCCGCATTCTTCAAACAGTGCCGCTCTGCCTCGCTTCACAGCCCATTCAACTGTCACAGCTTGCCAATCGAATAGATTGCTGTTCAGCTCGCAAACGGGATCAAATCCCATCGGCTGCAATGCTTGCCTCTTATGCTTTATAAACCTTTCGTAACTGCTCATCATTCACCCCAAATAAGTAATACTGTAAAGCCAAAGACCGCCGCTGACCTTTTCAGAATCCACAGCAGCCACGTTGTAACGCATCGCCCACTTAGGCTTGCGTAAGTCTCGCAGCCGAGCACTTGCCCCGGCTTCGCTCGTCTTGGCTCCGTCTGCGATCTCCCGCAGTGTTCGAGGCTTGCCGTCTCGCATCAACATAGCCACGCGATCCAGTGCCGTTTTCAGCCGGCTGTGGTCTTGGCTGTAGTCGAAGGTCTGGCCGTCAAAGCTGTCAAATAGTGTTGGCTCGTTCATTGCATCTTTGAACTCCTAAATAGTAAACAAATCAGTTGTAAAACTGCCAATAATTGACAGCGTCCATAAACGACTGCACCCAGGCAGCCTCCATCTCATCAAGCACAAACGGCAAAAGGATCGAATCCTCCTCGCACCGTTTTACTTCTGTTGGCTCGTAGTAGTCGTTATCCAAACCTTCAAGAAACACGTTGCCAGCTTGGTCGTGTGTAAGCTCCCAGCACTGGCCGCGAATACTCAGGAAGCTGCTCTTCATTGTTGGGTAAGAAACCATAAGTAAAGCCAAGTAAAGTTATGTTGCTGCTTTGGTGAAGCCGTACCGCCCCCCTGTAGTCCCCCCACACATTTCAAGGACTAAGGGGAAACGGTACGTGTTGCTGCTTCGGAGCCAGCCGCACCGGATAAGGCCCTGTGATCCTTACCAACGTTGTTAAACGTTCCCAAATGTTTGTGCCGGCAACGCCGGTCAACTGCTCGCAAGCAGACACAAAAAAAGCCCCTTGGCTGTCTCCTCGTCTTGCGACGGTGGTGAAGGAAACAGCCAAGAGGCTTTGACGCTTTTGCCGGGTCACCACACCCAACACATTCAAATCTAGGAACCTTGCCGGCCCGTGTCAACATCACCATCCCATAATCTCGATCTGGCCCTCTGGGTGAACGCACCGAATGTACCGCTCGCCTATGATTTTTACGTACACAGGAAGCAGAAATGCGGCTTTCCGATCCCACTTGGCAGCTGCGTAAATCTTTAGTGCTTCCGTCAGACTGCTGGCAGTAATCGTCTTGTTGTTGTCTGCTGTGTCGCCCATATCGCGAAGCGTCCAGGTGCCGAGCTCTGGTTTTGTCACCTCTCGCGACGGTCCGCCCTTGCGGTGCGGCGTCCACTGCTTGTATGGGCTGGTTGTGTCTCTACTGGCAGCGCTCATTGTTTACCTCGCTTCATGTCATCAAGAAACGACCAGACAGCCATAGCACCGGTGACTATCGGCAGCGGCGCAAGTATCAAAAGAATTTCCATAGCTTCCTCCAGTGAATAAAAAGATTGGGGCCGCAGGGCAAAAAATGACACCAAATTGACAGAGATGCCCCACGTTGTGCGGCCCCAAAAGTGCTGGCCGGGGAATTGCACCCCGGTGGTTAAGATGCGTGACCATCAACCAGAAGCCCGAGCCCAGCACACAAACGCAACGCACTGACTAGAACGGAGTCGAATCGTAACCGTCAGCAGGAGGGCGTTGCGGGTTGCCTGGCATTGGCTGCGGCTCGGCAGCCGGTGGTGGCGTCAGCTTCACGCGGATGCAGGGCACTTGCTTACCGCCAAAGTCTGTTTGCGTCGGAAACAACGTGATCTTTTTGTTGATCCAACCATCAAGGTTTGTACCGTGCAAATCGCCAATCGTTGAGCCGTTGGTCTTGTTGCAGATCAAAGTACGGTCTGACTCCTGAAAACTAAGTACCAGCTTTTTGCCCTCGTCAAAGTCAACAACTTCGTACTTGGCAATCGTGACCGTAACTTCTCGCCCCTTCAAATCCTGTGCTTTCAGGCTTGCACCGGTAAAAACGTCGTTCAAATCCATCAAAGTTCTTTCGAGTAAAAGTAAAGTTTCGTATCCCCAATAGCTATTTTGTCGGTTCAACCTCGCTTTCGTCTTTAGCCTTTCCTGCTTCGAATGCTGCGTGAATCTCTCGCACCAAATCGCCAGACCGCAAACTGACTACTGCTTTGGGATCTGTCAACGCTGTCAGTCTGTTCAGCAGTTGTTGAAAGTATGCTGGCCAGTCCATTGCTTTTACCTTAGATGCGGTGAGTACTGCAACATCATTTCCGAACACCTGACAAGTCTGGTCAGTGCTCGTCTTTTATTTTGGCGTTTGCTATTGCACAGTCCACCATAACCGCAGCACCAGCTCGCAATGCTTTATCTGGTAGCAGCTGCAAGACAGTAGGCAGCATGTACTTTTGAGCGACAAGCCAGCCGATAATCTTCTCGCGGTTCTCAACGCAGCCATCGACGCCCCACGCATCCATCTGTGCGGCCCTGTCTGAGCATTTGCAGCCCTTTGACTCTTTGGCTACCCAGTTAGGTATCAGCAGCCCCAGCTCAGTGCCTGGGCCGCCTATGGGGTGCATGGTGCGGTCGCCGCCTCGTAAGCAGTCCAAAAATTGCCTTCTGGCGGGTTGGTTGGGTTTACACCACCAGCAGCATAGCCGTAGACATCGCTGCAGGGATCAGGCTGTGGCACTTGTGCACCAGAATACAAGTCAGCGTCCAAGGTGCAGCCGTAAACCTGCGATGGTGACCAGACGCAACGGATCGAATACCCTGAGGGGCTCGAGCCGTCTGATTGTAGCGTCATCGTACAAGTTGCCGGCGTCTGTGTTCCGCCGCCTAGTGGCGTGAAGTACCCAGTTGCCAAAGCAGTACATCCGCTAGTCTGCGTCATTGACGACAGAGTAAACAGTCCGCCTTGGCTAACGCTTCCGCCGGGATCAAAGCTAAATTGTTGCAGGGTAATAGTCACACCCCCGCCAGGTGTGTCGCAGAAACTGCACCCAAAACAGTCATCGCCTGGGCAATCGCCAGCCGTCCACGTCCCGCCCTGCGCTTGGCAAGCAGCTTCGGTAACCCCATCGGTGTAAGTGCCTGGCGGATACTCGCAACAGCCAGTTGGCTCGCACGGATCACAAACATCGACGCAGTTCTGCACTGGCGGCCCCGTTCCTGTTTCGCAAACGTAGATTGTTGAAGTCTGGAAGCAAAGTTGCGTTGCGTCGCTTGGATTCATTGCTGCCGATGTAATAACGTCCACCGATGTCAACGACGCAGTAGCGGTAAAATCACTCTGCGAGAATTGGCAATTATCTTTTCCGCCAAAGACCTGTACCGGCCCAAGTTGGCGAAGTATCAAATCACACCCGCTAAACTCTGCGAGCGGCTGTGTTGAGTTTGGCCCTGTTGCAACTGGTTGTATCGTGACAGGTGCACCAAGCAACGCTGATTCTGTCACGATCACGTTGTAATACTGCTCGTTTGGATCCCAGAACGCCCAGCCAATTTCGTCATCGTTCAAGCAGCCACTCGACAGCCCCGGTGCTTCTCTTACGTGACCGGCTAACGCTCCCATGTCGTCAAATTTATAGCTGACCGTTACGGGATCTTCTCCCTCTGCCACAATATCCGCAGGAGTCCAACCTTCGCTTGCCCCTCCGTATTTAACCTGATGCCACCGCGCGATTGGCTTTTCAACTTCTACGATTTGCCACTCTACAGTGCCTGGATTGTTTGCTGTGTACGGTGTGTCAACGTTTGACGCATCCTCAACGCGGCTGCGGTCAACAACTCTTTCAATGATTGCCCAGCCATCACCAGCACTGAAACGATGCGGGTTTGTAACCTGTATTTGCCAGTTGTAACCCGATGCCGTTGATGGCGTCCATTCCGGTGCGTAGTCCACATCTGGCCAGCGTGATAACACTGCTTCCGGGGCGTTGAAAAATAACCGCTTAGATGCTTCGGCAAGCTCACCTGTCGGTTGCGTTTCGTTTACCCCTGCCGTGCTGTTTAAAGATCCTTCGATTTGCACTTTCATCCGCTGTACGGTTTGGGTGCATTGCTCAACCTCCCAGCGTGGGTACTGGTCGTCGTCTGGGTCATTAGGACTGGCTTTCAGCTGCTCAGTCTTTACCGCGTAACCAATCGAGCCCCCCGCAGGTAGAAACGTGTCCGCTTCTGCGTGGATCGTTGCGAGGCTGTCAGCACCTACCGCATGAGCAAAGCATTTTCGCGGATCGTGCACCGTCAAAATATCGCCAAGCTCAACGGGTGAGCCGTCAGGGTTCGTGACGTTCCCAAACACATCCAGCACGTACGCAGTCGCAACGCCCGTATCGTCAAAGTCTGTCTTCAGACGAAAACGGAAACGCGGCGTCGGTGCGCTTGCAATCGTTGCAGCTGATTCAATGGCGTCAAAGTAGTTACCAGTGTGCACGCAAAAGCCAGCATCACCGGCTAGTTTTGTACTGTTTGTAAACCGAATTGTTGCCGTTGCGTAAATGCTGCCGCCTAAATCAATCAGGTTTGCCAAACCTAGCAAATTCTCAACGTCGGCTAACAGCTCATAACGCCAAAGCGGCTGCTGCTGTCGAAAGTCTGCAACGCATTTCCCTGTTGTGTAATCAACGTTGATAACTCTTGCTATCCCGCTAGTTGCAAACTTAAACTGTTTTGGATTTGTTGGGCTTACCATCAGCCAATCGCCAGCACCGCCGACGTCGGCTTGCACTTGCCCCCATGGTCTAAACGCACACGGCCCAACCATGCCATCTAAGATCGGTTGCACTGCAACAGCTGCGTAGCCGATGTTACTGTGCCAAGAAACGGCAGTACCCTCTGTGAGCGGGTTCTGCATAAAACTTTGCACTGTGTCATCGTATGCTGGCGGCTGGATGTCAGCAGCGATGGCCAACATTTCCCCGCTTTTCACGTCAGCACCGCTGACGTTTTTGACCATGACAACGTGATCTTTTTTGATCTCTGTTGGTTTGCTTGTGAGCTCCCCGCGTTGATATGCGTTCACAACGTCTACAAGTGCAGACTGGAACGATTCGCCTAAAATCAGGTTGGCAGGTTCGCCCGCAACAGGTTTGCGAAAAGTGCTCAAATGCCCAGCTCCGTTTGATAATTGATTTCTGGCCTGATTTGGTGCGTCGCTGCTCGCACAATAAACGGCAAAAACCAACCTTTGGTTGCGTCAATTTCTTTATATTCGGTCACCAAATCCAGCAGATGCTGCCCTTCTTTATTGATTGACCATTCCCCTGGCGTACCAGCATCGAAAACCACCGTCTCGGCTGGCGAATAGTCAAACGTATATTGCAGATCCCACGCCGGCAACGTTCCGTTACGCGGAGTGGCCGAGAAGTTTGTAAACCTTAACGTCTTGGCAGCAAACCCGTTCCAAGTCGAACTGTTCACGGCTTGCTGTGCAGCATGACCAGCAGCCGTAACCAGAAAGCCCGCTGTGACCTGTGCAGCACTTACAGCCAACTCAACGCCGATTTCCACGCCGCCGATTTGTATATCGATTGGCTCGTTTGTTGTTGCACCGTCAGAAGTAAGCCGCCAGCCGAGCAGTCGGTTTACCCTGTCGCTAACAGTCGCCCCCGTCAGTGTCCATTTATCCGCATAGAGGGTATCAACTTCCTCATCGACCAATGCCAGCGATTCGAGCATCTTTACGCTCGAGCCGCCTGCACTGCGGATCGTCCACCTGTACCCGCCGCCAGGCTCTTGTTGTGGGCGATTCTTTGGGTTTGCTGGTGCAGAGTACGTAGCATCACATGACCAGTAATCGTCTGCTTCCTCGCGTGAAACTTTTAATGATTCGAGAAGCAAATCATCGAGCGTCTGTGGCAAGTTTGCGACTAACCAAGCAACAACTGCCGTTTCATCCTCGCCGGCGTCACCGTGGACGATGTAGTTTTTCGTCCACTTATCATCACGCTTGTTGTTAGCTTCGGATATGGAATTGGGAGACTTAAAACGCTCTTGATAGCTGATTGTCATTTTTTACGGTCCTGGTTGAACGGCTAACGGCCCGGCACCTGCGATGTCGCCCAGCAACTTCACCATTTCTTTCTCTTCTGCTTTTGGGTCACGCTGTGACGGATCACCTAACATGCTCGCCATGCCGGCAGCAAACCCGCTCAAGATGTTTGATGAACGCCCTTGGATGCCTGCAATTTTTGTCTCTTCTAAATCTGACTCAACCGGTCCCTCTTCTTCGCCCGGCTTGTCTTGAGCTGCTCGCTGTGCTTTTGCTAGGTCTTTTTGTGCTTCCGTCCTGAGCACTTTTAAACCCGCAACAATCGCCCCAAACATCGCACCAATGCCGCCCGGCAACTGGTTAAATAGATCAGCTATGTTCTCAACAACTGCCAGCAACATCTCAACAAGTGTCAATTTGATTTGAGCACCAAGCACAGTTAAACCGCCAGCAAGTGCAAGAATGCTGTTTGTAATGTCTGCTATGCCTTCCGCTAAACCTTGCAGTATCGGCACCAACGTTGGGCCGAGTGCTGCACCCAGCTTAATAAACGTCATTTTGATCACTTGGCCGAGCTCAAAAAAAGCGTCGGTGAGTGCCTCAGCCTGTCTGATCTCATTGCCACCAAGCACCAAGCCAAGACGGTTTGCCCGCTCCCTCATTCCGTCCATGCTTTCTGCACCAGCATCTAGCAAAGGTTGGATGTCTCTAAAGTTGTCGCCAAAGATTTCAAACGCAAGCTGGTTGCGTTCTGCTTCGTTGCCAACAGCTTTGAGCGACGCCACGAGCTTTTTAAACTGTGCTTCTGGCGACATCTTCGAGAGCTTTTTTGCATCAAGCCCCAGCGTTTCGAGTGCTCTTTTGGCTGGCCCGCCTCCGCCCAGTGCCATATTCCCGATGCGTCGTCGCGCACGAAACAACGCCTGAGCTAGTGAATCAATGTTTGTGCCGCTGATCTCTGCTGCATAGCTCAGCTCCTGCAATGCCTCGGCACCAATGCCGGTACGCGTTGCCATCTTTCCGA